>Ga0306926_10002481_pt1 | contig 18786 bp, 12 predicted proteins | sample flu12Cox44000178_FD_203759 | JGI IMG/M metagenome (GOLD analysis project Ga0306926, IMG submission 203759) | Lab enrichment of tropical soil microbial communities from Luquillo Experimental Forest, Puerto Rico - flux8day.12C.oxic.44.000.178 (v2)... | ecosystem: Environmental > Terrestrial >... | reverse complement strand
CGCGATCCTCTAAGTGAATGGCATCGCCGTCGACCAGCACCGCGGGCCGAAACCGCTTCAGAGCTTCAACCTCACTCCAATGGGTTGCTGCCCGTCGGCCGTCCAAAGCTCCTGCAGCCGCTAGGAAAAATGTGCCGGTGCAAACCGAGGCTATACGTGGCACTCGGCCAATCGCTCTGGATACGATGTCTGTTGCGATTCCGCGCGCAAGCTCCTGACGCATGCCGGGCTCACCGCCAACCGCGATGAGTGTGTGGATACGAGCGAGGCGTTTATTCGTGATTTGCGCATACGAGATATCGGCAACAAGTTGAGCGCCGGACGACGTTGCAAATGGCCCTGCCTGTGGCGCGCCGATCGCGATGCGGTAAACCTGACGCGATAGTTCGTCATTTGCACCCGCAAACATCTGCAGAGGGCCGGCGATATCCAGCAATTGGCCATTCGGAAACGCGAGCAACACAATGCGGTGCGGCGCGGGCATGGAGCGACTTTACCAGCGGATCGCCGTGACCCAAAGGCCAAAGATCAGTCATTTCGGGCCAACCAGAGCAAGCCTTGATGGACGAGCCCGATAGCAACGACGGGCGGAACTACTCAATCACCTCGTGGGCTCGCTGCGGTGCGAGATCCTTGGTGCCGCTAGGACCGGATTGGGTCAAAACGAGAATTCGCCTTTTTCGGGCTTATGTCAGCTCTGGCCAGCTGCGGACATAACGCCCCTTGGTTTTGCAACAATACATCGTGCGGCCGCTGACTTCACGTTGCGCCCATCATGGTGTGTGCTACGGCTGCCCAACTCTTGCCCTTGCTGTTAGGCGGCCTGTCGTGCCGGTGCGAATCGTTTGCATAAGTAGCTCCTCCGAATCGTGGGAGCTTTAACAGCTATGTGTAGTTGGAACGGTACGGCGAGATGCACCCCTACTCGACCTTCAGGTTAACCTCCGGGCGCGCCTTGCGTGTTCACGTAGAGCGAATAGAGCGAATGGCTCGCTGCCATGAACAGCCGGTTGCGTCTGGCGCCGCCGAAGCAGACGTTGGCGCAGCGCTCGGGGAGTGCAATAAAGCCGATCGGCTTGCCGGTAGCATCGAAAATTTTGACCCCGTCCTGCTGGGGATTGCCCATGCCCCAGCCGCACCAGAGATTGCCGTCGACATCGCAACGGAAGCCATCCGGCGTGCCGCCTGGCTCGGCCGTGATGAAGGCGCGTCCATTGCTGAGCTTGTCATCGTTGACGTCGTAGACTTTTATCACCCGCGGGGTCACGCCCGCCTCGACGATATAGAGTTTCTTCTCATCGGGAGAGAAGGCAAGCCCGTTCGGCCGATTGACATCGCCCGTCGCCACAGTTGTGCGGCCGGACTTGGGATCGAGCCGGTACACGTTCGTGGGCAGCTCAGGAGTGGCGACGTGGCCCTCGTAGTTGCCGAGGATCCCGAACGGTGGATCGGTAAACCAGATCGAGTCGTCGGACTTGACCACGATGTCGTTCGGTGAGTTGAGCGGCTTGCCATCGAACCTATCGATGAGCGTGGTGATGGTGCCGTCGTGTTCGGTGCGCGTCACCCTCCGCGTGTCGTGCTCGCAGGAAACGAGCCTTCCCTGCCGGTCACGGGTATTTCCATTCGCGTTGTTGGATGGTTGGCGGTAGACGCTCGCACGGCCGGTCACCTCGTCCCATCGCATGATGCGATTGTTGGGGATATCGCTCCAATAGACGCAACGCGCATCGCCGAAATAGACCGGCCCCTCGGACCAGCGCATCCCCGTGGCCAGCCGTTCAACCCCGGCGAGCAGGAGGCGATATTTGTTGAAACTCGGATCGAGGACCTGAACGGATGGATCGGGATAGCGTTCGCTCGGCTCCCAGGCTGCGAACGCTTTGGGCGCGACCGCGGCGGCCGCCGCGGCAGCACTCATGGATGCGAGGACATCACGTCGCGTATGCATTTGACCTTCCTCCCTGTGTTTGGCATCGATTATCTCGTGCCCGGTTGAGCGCTCTTTGCGAGTTTGCGGCCCACAAAACCTCAGCCCGCTTACCCTCCAAGACTCTCCGTGATCCCGAACATCCCGGTACAGCGGCGTAGTGCCAAAACGAGAATTCGCCCTTTTCGGGCTTATGTCGGCTCCGGCCAGCTGCGGACATGCGGTCGCATGAGGCTATGTCGGAGGAGTGCCAATTCCAGACCTGAGCAGGTGCAGCAAACTGAGCAAGCGTAGCGGTTCAGTCCGCCTTGATGCCGGCGGACTTGATCACTTTGGCCCACTTCTCGGTTTCCTCGGCGATGAGCCTGCCAAAGTCTGCCGGCGAGACGACAAGCGGCGTGCCTCCAAAGTCGGCAAGCCGCGCCTTGATCTTGGGATCGGCGAGGCCCGCGTTGATCTCCTTGTTGAGCTTGTCGACGATCTCCACTGGCGTGTTTTTGGGTATGCCGACGCCATACCAGTTGCTCGCCTCATAGCCCGGCACGAACTCACCCACGGTCGGGATGTCCGGCAACACGTCCAAGCGGGTCGCGGTCGTCACCGCCAGCGCCCGCAGCTTGCCAGACCGGATGTGCTCGATCGAGGGAGGCGTGGGGGCGAACATAATCTGCACCTGACCACCGAGCAGGTCTGTAACCGCTGGGCCTCCACCGCGATAGGGCACATGCACCAGGTTGACCCCGGCCATCATCTTGAACAGTTCGCCCGACACATGGGAGGGAGCTCCGATACCGCCCGACGCCATGGTGACCTTGCCCGGATTGGCCTTAGCATAGGCGATGAACTCGGGAACTGTTTTGGCCGAAACCGATGGATGCACCACTACGACATAAGGCTCCCGGTTAATGCCTGCGACAGGCGCGATGTCGCGGATGAAATTGAAACTGAGCTTGTCATAGAGCGTGGCGTTGATGGCGTTCCAACCGCCGACCACGAGCAGCGTGTAGCCGTCCGGCGGTGCGCGCACGACCGCCTCGGTGCCGATATTGCCGCCGCCGCCCGGTCGGTTCTCGACGATAAATTGCTGGCCGAACCGCTCTGACAGCCATTGACCCGTCAGACGCGCGACGATGTCACTCGAACCGGCCGGAGCGAACGACGCGACGATGCGCACCGGCCGCGACGGATAGGCTTGTGCCCAAGCGACGCGCGAGACCGTCGAGAGCGTGGCTGCACCGCCAACCGCGACAATGAATTCTCGGCGTCGAATGTGGATTGCCATGAGACCCTCTCGTAGGGGTCGCGTCATGCAATAGAGGAAACGATATCACGTATTAACGGAAGGACAAACAATGGTTTTGCGCTGCGAAAGCCTTTTGCCGTCCATGTCTCTTGTGGGTCACCTCCGGAAGTCGCCGACTGGGCCCTTATGTCAGCTCTCGCCGATAGCGGACGCGCCACTGGATCGGCTTGGGTCCGGGTAGTGCCATAACCGGACGTGAGCGGTTGCAGCAAATTGCGATCAAGCCCCCCGACCACCATGGGGATCGGAGGGCGTTGATGGGCGGCCTATATCGGCGGGCAGTCTCGCCAACCCGGTCAGTGCAGTTGGGTAAGAATCAACAGGCATGGGGGCATCGTGAGAGGTTGGAGCAGTGCTAGTGCTAGTGATGATACTAACACTAGAATCCGGTCCACTACCGACTTGCAGTGCCACGCTTGTGTTGGCAGTTGTCACCGAAAAAAGCCTATCGCCACTGAGGGGGGTGTGAGATAGCGGAAGGAGCCAAAGGGCTTGGGGGGAAGCCTCTTGGGGGATGGCCAAAATTGTATCAGGGGGGCTCACCTGATTAGAAATAGTCAAGTGAAACTGATAAATACCCGGCTGCAAAACAAAACTGGTAAAGGACATCGTACCTGTTGGAAGGGTAGTCCCGAAACCAATGCCGCTGTCAACAAAACTTACACTTCCTCCAACTGCAACGGTTTGGTCTCCACAGTTATACTGTCTCGCGGCGATAGCACCCGGTGTTTGACTCAAAGTGGTCTTCGTCCCACCTGGGAAAGGGGCGTTCGGCCCCGCCAAGATAGAGATGTTGCCTATTGAAGTGACGCAAGCATTAAGTACTTGGGCGCTGGCTTTCTGTGGCCCTGCTAGCAGCAGGCCAATGGTTGCAACACTCGCCAGAAGCAGTTTCGAGCACATTTACGCCTCCATCCTGTTTGAGATCGCAGTGTCGTTGCGTGCGCACCGAATGCGCGTGCACAAATCCCGAAGTGACCGGAGCAAAAAGATGCCGGTCGAGCGAGGCTGTGAGATTTCGAGCGACCGCCCCTCATTCGCCCTGACGGAGACTTCGGGAGTCCCGTTCCAAAGGCAGTCTGCCCACGTAGGGCACGTTATTTCCGCGCGTGGAGCAGGTAAAGATTTGAAAGTCCAGTTTATGGACAAGTTACGGGGACCGCTGTCATCCTAGTGTCACCTCAACCACAACTGTGGTGGTTACGGACTACCGACTCCAGTCCTCTTCGGCTTCCCGCTCGGGCACACTCAATGTCTGCTCGGGGTCATAACCCGAATTGCCGTCCGGCGGGCTTATGTCAGCTCTGGCCAGCTGCGGACATAACGCCCCCTTGGTTTACCGCCGCTATGTGCCCATGAGCCGACATATGCACTGCAACAAATTCCGCCCTATTCAATGACCTCGTCGGCACGGGCAAGCAGTTGCGCTGGCACCTCAATGCCGAGTGCCCTGGCAGTTTTCAGATTGATTACGAACTCGAACACAGTCGGCTGCAGCACCGGCAGGTCGGCGGGCCTAGCGCCCTTGAGAATGCGCCCGGTATAGATGCCGACTTGGCGGTAGCCATCGAGCAGGCTCGTTCCATAGCTCGTCAGGCCGCCAGCGAGGGCGTTCTCGCGCGTTTGGTAGATCGCCGGAATGGCGTAATGGGCGGCCAGCGTGATGAGCTGCTCGCGCCGGCCGTTGAAGAAGGCGTCGGCGGTGCAAAGCAGCGCTTGGGCCCTCAGTTGGACCAAGCTTCTGAACACCGCGTGGATCTCCTGTTCGTTGCCAGCCTTCGCCACGTTGATAGGCACGCCGATGGCGCGCGCGGCGTCCTCAACGTCCTTGAGCTGGGTTTCGATGTAGAGGCTGTTGGGGTTGACCAGCACGCGATCGGGCTCGCACCAGGCACGAACTCATGCAAAAGTCCCAACCGCTTTCCCTCCATGGCCTGTAGCAGCAGGTTGGTCCCGGTCAGGTTGCCACCCGGCCGGTTCAGGCTGGCGACGAGCCCGAGCCGCACCGGATCGTCGCCGCTGAGGAAGACGACAGGAATGGTCGAGGTGGCCGCCTTGGCCGCGAGCGCCGACGCGGTGCTCCCGGTCGCTGCAATGACCGCCACCTGGCGGCCCACCAGATCGGCGGCGAGGCCCGCCAGCCAATCCTCCCGGCCATCACCCCACCGATACTCGACGGCGACGTTCTGGCCCTCGGCATAGCCCGCTTCGGCGAGGCCCTTGTGGAACTCGGCCGTTAGGTGCGGCGATCGGTCGGCCGACTGGGCATGCAGGTAGCCGATCACCGGCATCGTCGGCTGCTGCGCGCGCGCCGCGAGCGGCCATGCCGCCGCCGTGCCCCCGATAAGCGTGATGAACTCGCGTCTCTTCAACCGATCCAAATGCATCCGCTGCCCTCGCAAGGGCGACAGGATAGCGGATTGGCGAGCTGCAAGTCAGGGGCTTGCCGCAATGCGAGATTTCGGCTCGGCTTACCGCCGCTTTGGGCTCGCCCGCAATGTCCGCAGCTCCCTCCCATAGCGGGCATAAGGCTGATCCCGAACGACCGCCGGTTGGTGCCATTAGCGGTCGTGAGCAGATGCAGCAAAAAAGGCCTAATGAGGTTTCAACGCCGCTTTTCCTGTGTGAGCCGGATTGGCGACCACCGCGTCCCTAGAGCGTCTACAATCCTCGGCAGATGGATCGTGAAGGTCGAGCCGCGGCCGGGCTCGCTCTCGACCGTGATGTCACCGCCCATCATCTGGCAAAAGCGTTTGGTGATCGCGAGCCCGAGACCGGTGCCGCCGTATTTGCAGGTGGTGGACGCGTCGGCCTGGGAGAATTCCTGGAACAGCTTGCCCATCTGCTCCGGTGTCATGCCGATGCCGGTGTCGGCGACCGCGATTGTGACCCACTCGCGGCCGTTCTCCTGTCCTTGCCGAGCGGCGATGGCGATGGTGCCGCGCTCGGTGAACTTGTTGGCGTTGCTCGCCAAGTTGAGCAGGGATTCACCGGATCTGGTCCGCGTGGATCCTGCGGAGGTCGGCTGGGCCGTCGATGATGAGGCGGTTGCTGTTCTTCGTCGCCAAGTTATCGGCGGTCCGCAATCAGGTCGAATAGGGTAGCAGCTGTGCTCTGGGACGTCGCATATCTCGCTGTGTCGCCAGGAGAGCCGGCTGGAAGATGACTGCGGCCGCCAGCGTCGTCAGCAGCGACAGCGCCATCAGCTTGCCCATGCTGGATGTGCCGGGGTGATGTGAGAACCACAGGCTTCCGAATGCGGTGGCTGTCGTGCAGGCGCTGAAGAAGATGGCCCGCGTAAGGCTCGATTGCAGGAAGTTCGTTTCACCCGAGCGCCACGCGATTATGTAGTAGATCTTGAAAGCGACGCCAACGCCCAGAAGAAGCGGAAGCGCGATGATGTTGGCAAAGTTCAACTGCAGCCCAGCCAGCACGCAGATCTCGAGCGTGACAATGATGGCAATGAGCAAAGGTATCAGAGTCATCGCAACGTCAATCCAGCGGCGTAGCGCGATAAATAGAATCAGCGCAATCAACACGACCGACAAGATTCCGGCCTGGAGAAATGCGTTAACGACAGTTGAGGCAGCCTCAATGATAAAAATCGGCTCTCCAGTGGCCTCGGGTGCGACGCTGCGAACCACTGCAACGAAGCGGCGTAAGAGTGCGTTGTCGTTACCATCCCCCTTCGGCGTCACCTCGATTCTGACCCGGCCGTCAGTGGACATCCAGGTCCTCTTCAGCTCGGGTGGAAGAGTTTCGATGCTCACCTTTCTGGCGGTCAGGAGATATCTTACTTGCCGCAGCGTAGTCGTTAATGGCGCGACCAGTACGTGTTCTACTTCGTTTAGGGTGGTCGGCTGCGCTTTCACTAACGGGGCCAGCCCAGCGGCGAGGCGGCGCGCCTGAACAGCTGTAGGGCTGTCGAGGTCACGCGACGAGTCAAACAGGTCATGGACTAGCCTGTCAATCGCCGCCCTCGTCTCGGCCGGGGTCGGTTCGGCATCGATCTGATCAGGGTTGAGAGTATTCTGCAGAAAAAAACCGGCATCTTCTATGAGAGCGAGTTTAGCGTCCTGATCTTCGGGGATGAAGCTTTGTAGCGTCAGCACCCGGCCGACCTCCGGCAACTGGCGCAGTCTTTCCGCTACCGCCGAGGCTTCGACCGGATTGCTCCTGAGCACGTCAATCGTCTTCGGGCTCGTGTCAGGATCATTCATCAAATCGAGCAAAGTCGAAGTCGATTCCGCATCCCGAGCCCGCAGATTGAGGGGATTGAAATCGAACTGCAAACCTGCGAGCAGCGGCAAGCCAAGAATTGTGGCGGTAAGCGTTGTACCGACGATCCAGTTGCGCTGCCTTTCCAGAAACAGGTCCAGGGGCGCCAGCGCGGCGTAACCCATGGGCCTCTGCTCAGTGGATGGCTTGAGCACGGTGAGCAAAGCCGGAAGCAAGGTTACTGTAGTTACGAGGGCGATGACTATGCCGGTTCCCGCGATCAGCCCAAGTTCGGAAAGACCCAGATATGCCGTCGGCAGGAACGAGTAGAACGCGGTCGCGATCGAAGCCGCTGCGAGCAGAAGCGGTCCTGCCATCCCACGCGCAGTCGCCAGAAGTGCCTGATCAAGATCACAGCGGCCATGTCGCTCAGACCGATACCGGACACTAAACTGGATGCCGAAATCAACTCCGAGACCAACGAAGAGCACCGCGAATGCGACCGAGATAAGGTTCAGCGCTCCTACCATCCACAGCCCGACCGCGGCTGTGAAAAACAGTCCGAAAACGAGATTTACAAACACCGCCAAAATGATGCGTGCTTTCTTTAGCGCGAGCCACAACACCAAGCCAACAAGAAGCAACGTCACGACGCTGTTCAAGGTGGCGCCGTCGGCGACCGTGGCAAATTCCTCGTCCGAGAGGGCAACTGGTCCAGTAAGGCGCACCTTCACTCCTTTTTCGGGCGTGAGCCCAAGCCTGGAGACCGCTTCGCGTATGACCGCCGTTGCCTTGCCTCCGGGCTTCAGATCATCGAAATCCAAAACGGGCTGGATCTGCACTAAGTGACGAAGCTCGGAGGGCTCTGGCGCCCGCCCAGTGATCAGCGCGCGCCAGGAGAACGCAGGGGCTCTTCCGTTCGCCAGGAGTTCCAGGGCATCAGCGATTGCAGCCAGCGCCGGCTTCAGATCTTCTAGCTTTGCTTTCCCCAGGCGCACACCCTCGAGCGACTGCGACAACGTGCGAAAAACGCCGCGCAGCGTCGGATCCGCGGCCAGAGTTGCGAGGAAAGGCTGCGCAGAGATCAGCTCAGCTGTGTTGCGGTGTACCTCGTCCAGGGTGAGGAAGAGGATGCCATCGCGCTCAAAGAACTCGCCGCCATCAAGACGGCTGATGTTACGGATCACGTCCGACCGTGACAAGAGCTCGTTTACCAGCGCGTCAGCCGCATTATCGGCGGCTTCCGGCGTCGTCGCGTCTATAACGGCGATGATTTGATCGACCCGCTGCGGAAAAGCACGATCGAGCATGAGTTCTTGCTGCCGCCAGGGCAGCGAACTGGACAGCAGATTGTTGCTGTCGGTGGTGATGGCGAAATGCCGCGTGACATAGCTGATGGAGACGATTGCGACGAGCAAGAAGCCGAGAATCACAGGCCACGAATAGCGACTCGACAGCCGGACCGACCATGTAATTGCGGTTATCGGCGCAAAGTAACCATTTATTTTCATGGTGGAACGGTTGTATTGCGCGCTGAATGGCAACTCATCAATGCAGTGACCGTGAATAAGGCACAGGCCGATCCCGCAGCACACGGACGACATTTCGGTCTAGATAGGCCAGAGCATCATCGCTGATTGTGTCGCCCCCCACCCGGCCCGATGGAGGACCTCATCATACTCGCGTGGTGGGGTATCGAGCGTTACCTGGGCGCAACAGTCACTCCAAAAAAGCTTAGCGGGCGGCCGGCCCCTTTCCTGGAATGACCGCGCAGAGTCGCCATCGGCGACCGTTTCACGTCGGGAGAAGACTGATGCCTGCCCTATCGTCGCGATCAACGAGCATCGCCGGCATTCAGTCGAGCGCAACCCTTCGCAGCGTCAGCAGACGTGGTCGCGTATCGGGGGTGACCCGATCAAAGCGTGTCCGACATCGTCAACGAACACACTGCGTAACCTAGCTTGCGCAGGGCATTCGTTACGCGCGGGGTTCCGGCCAGTGTCGCAAGTCGAGGACATCGATTTTCAAGAGACTACTCCTTTACTTGTGCGAGGCCGCCGTCCTGCGACACTCGATAACGGTGGTCGCGCCAGCTCACGGTGGCTCCAGTGAAGCTCACCAGGTAGACTGCAAATGCGAGCAGGTCCAGGATCGGCAGGAGCCAGTAACGCTGCCAGCCCAGCCGGAAGGCGCGTTCAATCGAAAGACAGAGCGCGATGCGGCAACCAAGCGCCAGCACTGCGAGACCGAAGCAGCCTGAGCTGCCCATGAGCGCCCCGATCACCGCGAGCGCAAGCGGGTGAGTAACGATCGATCCTGCGTAACCGACGGGATCGATGCTTTTGATCGTCCGCGCGAATCGGATCTGTCGCTCGAACAGAGATTTGAAATTGGTTTCCAGGCACACGTGGCTCACCGACAGAGGCGGAATAACCACCTCGTACCCGCGCTCCCGCACCGCCTCTCCGATCGCGTAATCGTCGGCGAGAAGGTCGGCAAACATCGAGAATCCCCCGAGCGAGGTCAGCAGCTGCCGGCGGATCGCGATGGTGGCGCCGAAGCACGGCCGCGCTAGACCGAAGGTCAACGCCGTCACGACCTGGGGAAGAAAATGGCTGTTTATTGCAAGGGCTGAAAGGTCCGACCAAATACCGGCTCCTGCAACGCCATGATAGAGGCAGGTGACCGCCCCTACGCTCGGCCTCTGCAACTCCCCGACCACCGCAGCAAGGTAATGGGGACCGACCTGAATATCGCTGTCGGCGACGATCAGAATATCGTGCTGTGCCAGCGCCATCATGTTGGCGAGGTTGGAGACCTTGCGGTTGGCGCCATACTCCTGGGTACCAATCTTCAGTACGATCGCCTTCTCCGGAAAGGCAGTCTCCAGGCGTTTGACTACCTCTTTTGCAGCGTCCGCGTGATCCTGCGTTCCGAATACCACTTGGATTGGCCCGTCGTAACGCTGAGTGCAGAACGAAGACAGTCGTCCGAACAGGTGGGGCTCTGATCCGTGCAACGGCTTAAGGATCGTAACGGCTGATGAAGTCTGATGTCGCATGTTGCGTTCGCGTGTGAACCTTAACGCCAGAACGGACGTCGTAACCAGATAAAGGCAACCGAGTGATGCGCCCACGATGCAACAGTTCACGATCCAGGCAAGCGGTTCGTCGTGGTGCAGCAACGGCAGGTTCATCATGGGCGATGCTCAGGCGTCATTTTCGGAATTTCTGCACCCAGATGCGGATACGGCGTTCAACACCAATACCCGACGGGCGCCGGCGGAATGGGGCCGCCAGACGAGCATCAGGCGGCACCACCGGAATAGCGTCAGGCTGCTGCGCGCGCATCACGAGCGGTCGTAATGCAGCCGCGTTACCAAATAGCGTGATGAAATCGCGCCGATTGAATGGTTCAATTGGCATCCGTCGCCCAGGAGCCAAAACCAGGACGCAGGCTATCAGATTGGGACAGGATCAGCCAGCGAATATTGAAGGCGATATTTTATAACCCTAGCATGACGTTACTGGCGCCGTAGATGGCATGGAGCCGTGTCGGCGGGCACGCAGCCTCGCGCTCCAAGCTCGCCTCCCCGCTACTCGCTAGAGCGCAGCCGCTCTCCGCTCCCGCAAGAAGCGGAAAAACTCCAAACCCTCGCGGAGGCGTCGCCGCAATACCTCCGGGCTACGGATCATTTCATTAGCAATCGCGGCAATCTTCGACGCGCGGAAATAGAAGCGCCGGTAGAAATCGTCCACCGATTGGAAAATTTCGCTGTGGCTGAGATGCGGATAATGCAGAGATGCAACTTGGATGCCGCGTTCGGTTAGCAATTTCGCATCTTCCTGGACTAACCAATTATTCGCCAATGCCTGTCGGTGGAGAAACGTGCCGGGATAGGGTGCCGCAAGCGAAACCTGAATGGTATGCGGGTTGACCTCTATGGCGAACCGGATGGTTTCCTCGATCGTTTCCCGGGTCTCACCGGGGAGACCGAGAATGAAGGTGCCGTGGGTGCGTATGCCGAGTTCACGGCAGTCCTTAGCGAACCGTCTAGCGACTTCGACGCGCATGCCTTTCTTGATGTTGTGAAGAATCTTTTGGTTGCTGGATTCGTAACCGACCACCAGCAGTCGCAGCCCGTTGTCTTTCAGTATTTTCAAAGTCGCTCGCGGCACATTGGGTTTGGCATTGCACGACCACACAAGCCCGAGTTTACCAATCTCGCGCGCGAGCCTCTCTGCGCGCGGCAGGTCATCGGTCAGCGTGTCATCATCAAAAAAGAACTCGTGCACCTGTGGAAAGGCCTTCTGCGCCCAGGCCAACTCCTCGATCACGTGCCCTACGCTGCGGGTGCGGTAGCGGTGGCCTCCGATCGTTTGCGGCCACAGGCAGAACGTGCAACGCGATTTGCATCCACGGCCGGTGTAGAATGAGATATAGGGGTGTTTGAGGTAACCGCTGAAGTAATTCTCGATAGTCAAATGGCGTTTGTAGACTGGCGTGACGAAGGGCAATTCGTCCATGTTCTCAAGCACGGGACGTTCCTCGTTATGAACAATAACACCGTCGGCATTGCGCCACGACAGCCCCGTGATGCGCCGCAAGTCGTGCCCTTCCGCTACCTCCTTGATTGTGAAATCGAACTCATTGCGCGCGACGAAATCGACGGCGCTCGAAGCTTGCAAGCTTGCGTCAGGTTCGACCGCGACTTTTGCCCCGATCATGCCGATCTTCAAACTCGGTTTCAGCGCTTTGAGTGACTCGGCCGTTCGTATGTCTGCGAAGAAAGACGGGCTTGAAGTGTGCAGTACCACGAGATCGTAGTTTCGGGCGTCAGGAGCGATGTCCTCGAATTTCAGGCGATGGGGCGGCGCATCGATGAGCTTTGAACCTGCAACCAATGCGGCCGGCTGAGCAAGCCAGGTCGGATACCAAAACGACTGGATTTCGCGGCGCATTTGATAGCGCGCGCCAGCCCCACCGTCGAAACCCTCAAACGACGGCGCTTGCAAAAAGAGCGTGCGCATCATGTAAGCATTATACCTCTTTCGGCGGCTCGTGTGAACGGGAAGTGACGGTTCCTCCCAAGCGCGCCGTAAGACTTTCCCATTCTAGCACCTGCCAGCCCAAAAGGCTCGGCACGCCCACCACGAGATCGGCCGCCCGCTTGGCGAGCGATAATGCAATCGCCTGCTCCGGGGCAATTCCGAATTCGCCACACAGCAGCACCAGGCCGCCCTCTTGGGCTCCCAACGCGCCAGGAATGACGAAAGCCGCGCCCCGAATTGCGTGCATGAGACTTTCGATTACTAGCGCCTGTGCGATTCCAACGGAATGGCCCATAAATGAAAGCACAACCAGGACTTCGATCACACCAATAATCCATCCAGTCATATGCGTCAGGCTGCTGACGACAATACGGAACCGAGACGAGTAGATCATGGCCAGGTTTTGATAAACCGCATCAGTCGTCCCGAGCACACGCCACTTTCGAGTGCTCCTCAGTCGACCTATGCTCCAGCGAAGAATTCGTTGACCGCCGGGGCGTTGAGCCAGATAGAAGCCAACAAGCATGACCGCCGCAGCCGTGAGCCCGACCGTGGCAATTCGCACCAACGCCTCATCCGCTTCGAGTGCAACAAGTGCAATAAGGCCAAGGATCGCGAATAGAAACTGCGTTGCAGCTTGAATGAGGACATCCACGATAACACTGGCGGCCGCAAGTGGCCCCGAAACGCCACGCAACGTCAGCAACCTCGCACCAATGAGATCACCGCCAACCTGCATTAGCAGCACATTGATTGCTTCGCGAATAAACCTCAGGAGAACGCATATTCGGAGCCGTGAACGCGTCTCCGCGGGAAAAAGCAGCCACCAGCCCGCTCCCGCCGCGGCAACCGTGACGACGCGCACCATAACGAGGAGCGGAAGTCCCCAACCAACGGTTACTACCGCTTGTCCAACTGCAGAAGGGCCCGACCAAATAATAAGACCAATGAAGGCAGAGACCCCGATTAACCAGGCGATGGCGACAACTTGTTTGACTCTTACCATTCCCATTTTACAATTCGAGGTGACCAGACTCTGGCTGCTAACCAGTGTGACGTTCCGCTTTTCGCTACAGCCATTTATGACGCACGCGTTTTTCGTGAGAACAGTGAGTCAAGAAAGCAGTCATCTCATTCGTGCGGTGTGCGCTGCCAATCGTGTCGCGCAGCCCAGTGCGACCCAAAATAGCCATTGTCACAGAACCAGCGAATGGCGTCGTGTAGTCCTTCCGAATAGGGTCGGGCGTGAAAAGCCAGTTGCCGCTCCGCCTTTTTCGAGCTGAAAAACATCCGATGCTTTGCCAGACGCGCGCCTTCCAGCGTGGCGAGGGGTTCGCGGCCGGTCACCCAGGCGATCGCCTCCGCGACGGCGGCAATCGGCAGCGTCGAGTACCACGGCAGGCGAAGCCTGGGGGGACGCCGGCCGACCAGATCGGCGACGTCGTGGAGCATCTGTGCGAATGGGACATCTTGCCCACCCAGAATGTAGCGCTCACCTACCCTTCCGCGGCGCAACGCTGCCAAGTGCCCCAACGCTACGTCGTCGACGTGTACCAGATTCAAGCCGGTGTCGACGAACGCCGGAATCCGGCCGCAAGCGGCCGCGAGAATGATCCTGCCGGTTGGAGTCGGGCGCATATCGCGCGGTCCGATCGGTGTCGAGGGGTTCACAATGACGGCAGGCAGGCCCCCTTGCGCAATCATATCACGCACCAGGCGCTCGGCTATGATCTTGCTGCGTTTGTAGGCGCCGACTGCTTCCTGCTCGGAGAGGGAAATGGTTTCATCGGCGGGCGCGTCGCCAGGCCGCAATGCGAGCGTCGCGACGCTGCTCGTGTGGACGATACGCTCCACGCTCGCGCGCAGGGCCTCCTCCATCACGTTGCGCGTTCCTTCTACATTGGTGGCGAATATGTTGTCACGATCGCGCGCCCATAGTCGGTAGTCGGCCGCCACATGGAAAACGTAGCGGCTGCCGGCCACCGCTGCTCTGATCGATCCCCGATCTCGCAGGTCGCCTTCGGCGAGCTCAACTCCCAAGCGCAAGAGATCATTCCGCTGGCTGGTAGGACGCACGAGCGCGCGCACCGAAAATCCAGCAGTCACCAACACCCGCACCAGCGCGGAGCCGACAAAGCCGGTTGCGCCGGTCAAAAATACATCTACCGACCTTCTCATCGCGCAACGCGTGCTTAACAAGGACGATATCACGCTTTAACAACGCGATATGTGGCAATTTCATCTTGGCAGCAGCAGGCTGTCGGACACCTCAACGTGTTCGGGAATTCGGTGTAATTTATCACAAAGCTACCGCACTGTCGTGTGGTGCAGGGAGCCCTGCTGCGCTGACCGCCATTTCACGCCTCGCAGGAGCGCAATCCTACCCGTCGTATCCGGTACGCTGGATTGTCGAGTTTGCGCCCGGTGGAGGGAACGACATCGTTGCGCGTCTGATAGGTCAATGGCGCCAATGACGCCGACCGAATTCGAGAAATTCATCGCCGACGAGACCGAGAAGTGGGCCAAGGTGATCTGGGCGGCCAACATCAAGGCGGAGTGAGCCGGTAGCTGACGTTCCATAACGTCCCGTTCTGCGAATGAGCGCGGGCATCGGCTTTATGACAGCGTCGAGCCCAGCCCCAAATCACCTTCTGGACTCTTATGTCAGCTTCCGCCAGGTGCGGACATTCCGTCGCCTGATGTTATGTCGGAGAAGTGCCAAGAGGAGACCTGAGCAGGTGCAGCAAGCATTGGTCGCTATGCGAAAGCCTTTTGGGCTTCCACAATTCTCGGCAGCCGAATCGTGAAGGTCGAGCCGCGACCGGGCGCGCTCTCGACTGTGATGTCGCCGCCCATCATTTGACAGAACCGCTTGCTGATCACGAGGCCGAGGCCGGTCCCGCCGTATTTGCTCGCAGTGGTCGAGGAAGCCTGAGAAAATTCCTGGAAAAGCTTGCCTATTTGCTCGGCCGTCATTCCGATACCTGTATCGGCAACTGCGAGCGTGGTCCAGTCGCGCCCGCTCTCTCGTCCACTCTGAGCGGTGATGGTGATAGTGCCTTTCTCGGTGAACTTGTTGGCGTTGCTCATGAGGTTCAACAACGCTTGGCGCAGACGCATCTGGTCGGCATGCATCGCTTCTATCGCGGCATCGCAATAAACCGCGACCTGGTTGCCATTTTTGGCCGCCAGCGGTTCGATGGTCTTGACCACATCCGTAATCAGCGGCGCAAGTGCGAATGATGAGAGAGCCAGCTCCATCCGACCGGCCTCGATCTTGGACAGGTCGAGGATATCATTGATGAGCGCAAGCAGGTGTCGTCCCGCGCCGAGCACGCGGTCGAGCGGCTCGGTGTCCTGCTTCAATGCTTCCGCATCTTCACGCAGCATCTCGCTGACCCCGATAATGGCATTGAGCGGCGTGCGCAGCTCGTGACTCATATTGGCGAGGAATTGGGACTTGTGTTGGCTCGCCTGAGCGAGCTGTAAGCTTTTGACTTGAATTTCATCGAAAAGACGCACGTTCTCGATAGCGATCACCGCCTGGTCGGCAAAGGTCGTGAGCAGCTCGATCTGCTTTTCAGTAAACGGGCGCACGTCGGAGCGGGTCAGCACCAGGATTCCAATTGTGGAGCCTTCGCGCAGCAGTGGAACCGCAACTACAGCGCGCCACTGACCAAGCCTTTGCGACCGAGGCGCGTAGTAATGAGGATCCGCCAGCACATCAGGGATGTGAACGATCCGACCCTCGAGTGCAACGCGCGCGAGAGCTGTTTCGGTGCCGGGTCCAATTCGCCTGGCCATCGCATATTTCTTGAATTTCGGCGAAAGACCATAGCAAGCGGACAGCGTGTAATCGGTGCCGCTGGGTCTATATATCTGCGCCGTCTCGGCGTCGCATAGTCGGGCTGCCGAATGGACCAGTGTGTCCAGCACCACCTGCAGGTCAAATACGGAGCGGCTGATAACCTTTAGCACCTCGGCGGTTGCGGTCTGCTGCTCCAGGGATTCGCTCAGATCGTCCGTGCGCTGACGCAGCTCGTTGAGCAAGCGGGTGTTCTCGATGGCGATGACGGCTTGGTCGGCAAAGGCCTGGACCAGCTCGATCTGCTTGTCGGTAAACGGTTGCGGCACAGCTTTGCCAACGAAGATCACGCCGACGACTTCTCGTTCGCGCAACAGTGGCGCGCCGAGCGCGGCGCGATAGCCGCCGATCTCCTGCGCTCCACGCCAAGTGTAGTCCGGATCGGCCAGCACGTCGGGCACATGAACCACCCTTGCCTCGAGCGCCGTCCGTCCGGTGACGCTACTGTGATCCGCGGGCACCTCGCGGCCCTTGAAAAATTTGGAGAGACGGCTCTGGACATCGGCCGCATGGCCATAGATGGCGGCGAGACGGAAAATCTTGCCCTCGCGCTGGAACATCCAGGCATGATCGGCATCACACAGCCGCGTCGCCGATTCCACCAGAGTGTCGAGCACCGTCTGCAAGTCGAACGTCGAACGGCTGATAACCTTGAGCACGTCGGCGGTGGCGGTTTGCTGCTGCAGGGACTCGCGCAGCTCGTTGAGCAGGCGCGCGTTCTCGATAGCGATGACGGCTTGGTCGGCGAAGGTTTTGACGAGGTCGATCTGTCGCTCTGAGAATAGGGACACTTCCCGGCGAAAGAGGGCGATTGCACCAATTGGATTCCCATCCCGCAAGATCGGCACGCCGAGAAAGGTCCGAATACCGAGTGCCGATTGGTGGGCTGCAGCGAACGTGAAGCCCGACTCCTCAGCAACATCGAGGACGTGAAGGATCTTTCGGGTGAGAATAGTCCGACCGACGAGTGCTTTGGTATCCGGCGGCATCGGACAGATTTTATTCAAGGCATCAAGCGCGGCTTTATCGAGGTAATGGTGGGCCGCTACACTGATCACATTGCCGTCAAAGCGAAATACTGTGCCATATGTTGCTCCACATAACTTTACAGCGTTACTAGCAATCATCTCGAAAACTGGCTCAACATCCCTCGCTGAGCTGCTGATTGTGCTCAGCACCTCGGAGGTCACCGCCTGCTGCTCCCGCGCCTCAGCAAGTTCGCGGGCGAGTCGTGCGATCTCCGTATCTTTGCCTAAAGCGGATGCACGCCGATTGCGCGCGGGCTTTGAAGCAGTGCCGCGCTTCGGCTTGATCGTCTGCTGCGCTTTCGCTGGATTACGGCTCGTAGCGCGACGCCGTTTCACCTAGCCCTCCCTTGGGCGGACGACCTCAGTCTAGCACAGCAGCATTTGAATTGTGCAGCACAGCAAAATACCGCCCCGCAGGTCCGAGATGGGTCACAACCCGAATTGCCGTCCACCGGCCTTATGTCAGCTCTGGCCAGCTGCGGACATAACGCCCCTTGGTTTACCGCCGCTATGTGCCAAAAGCGGCTGTGAGCAATTGCAGCAAAGATACCGTTTACTCGATCAGTTCATCGGCGCGAATAAGAATTGATAGCGGCACTTCAGCCGCAAGCCTCTTGGCGGTCTTAAGATTTACAACCAAATTGATATTGGTGGGCAACTCGACAGGGAGATCAGCCGGCTTGCTGCCTTTGAGAATTTGGTTGACGTAGAACGGAGCCCGCTGATTCATGTGGAGATAATCCGGGCCGTATGACAATAACGCGCCGTCTCTCGCTGCTGCTGGAAAACCAAATATCGTCGCTAATCCATTATCGGACGCAGTTCCTACAATGTGACTGCGTTCCCGATAAGTGAACGGGCTCGGTTGAACGATGATCGTCGTCACACCGCCCAGCTTCAGTGCCGCAAGGGCTTGGTCGATCTCGGCGCTTTCGGCGATTCCTCGTATCTGCAACTTTACGCCGGCTAATTGGGCAGCTTGCTCGGTGGCTTGAAACCGATTTTTTCCGTCCGGCCAGGCGGTGTGCCAGAGATAACCAATTGTATCTTGTTTGTTCACCGCTTTGCCAAATTCCACCAACTTGGCACTCAAGTCTGAAAAGATGTCGCTGAAACCAGTAGCGTTGCCGCCCGGATGCGCGAGGTTTTCGACCAACCCCATGGCGACGGGATTGCCGACGCTGATGAACACAATGGGAATTGTAGACGTGTGGCGCCTCGCTGCCACCGATGCGGTTGAGCCAGTGGGCACCAATAAGGCAGCGCGGCCGCGGATTAGTTCCGCCACTGCTTTGTCGGTGTCGGCATCGCTGCCGCTGGTCCAGACAATTTCGAGCACAATGTCGCGACCTTCAATCAGGCCCGCTTGGCGCAAACCCGATCGAAACGCG
>Ga0306926_10002480_pt1 | contig 18789 bp, 22 predicted proteins | sample flu12Cox44000178_FD_203759 | JGI IMG/M metagenome (GOLD analysis project Ga0306926, IMG submission 203759) | Lab enrichment of tropical soil microbial communities from Luquillo Experimental Forest, Puerto Rico - flux8day.12C.oxic.44.000.178 (v2)... | ecosystem: Environmental > Terrestrial >... | reverse complement strand
TCATTGTCGCCAACTCACCAACCGTGAAGAAGGTAATAAAGGTGAGCGGGTTCATGCCGGTGATGTAAGCCTTTCGATAGGGGATATACATCGAACCGAGGACGATGCCTGCTCCTATGGCGGCCACCACACCGCGCATGGCGTGCCCGTGAGCGGCCTGAGAGGTGGAAGCCAAGGATAACAATATCGCGCCTCCGAAAAGCACGAACGCTCCTCCGACAACTCCAACCCAACGGAGCCAACCCGCCCGATGCAATTCCTTGAAGAACAGAATGCCCCATAAAATGCCGACCAAGCTGTTAGAGTTCCACAAGGGGAAAGCAATGCTGAGGCCGATATCTCTTATCGCTAAAATAGTTAAGGTATTCCCAACCGCCCAAAGGCACCCCGCCAACACTCCCCAGACGACCAGATGGGGCACCTGCCGCAGGTCGGCACCGATGTCCGAAGTTCCGCGGATCAGCGCAGGTAAGCTCCACCGCGAAACGAAGGCTCCGAGCACCATCATGAAGGAAATCACGAAGGGAGAGACGGCGACGGCTACCAATTTTGTCGGCGCCTCAGCCGCCGCGAGCCACAGAGCGGCAGAGAAACCGCAGAAAATTCCGAGCGCCTGAAGCTTACGCTGACGCGACCGCTCGGACAGACTTTCGGTGATGAGGGGATTCAAGTTAATGGGCTTGCCTCATTCGCAAGTTGTGTTAAGCGCGAATCGTACTCCCCTCCTGCCCTCGACACAACGCGCTCTCCGCCGTGTTTACCACCAGCCTCATCGTCAGTCGCCCAAGGGCGTCACAAGGGTGGATTCCAGACAGAGTCGATTAGTAAACACTTGGCGACAAGGGAGGACCTATTTCCCAGCGGCCCGTTTGGGGCCAGCTTCCGTATAGCCGGCAACTCGCCCAGGACATCGTTTTTACCTGAGTCGCGATTGCTTGAGGGCGCTTAGTGCAGTTACTTTTGAGACCCGTTCTCAGAGTTCCGACCACGTTCTATGGAGCTTCATACTACTGGAACCGGCTCGAAATTTGGCATTTGCTTCCTTCCCGTCACTTGCCATCCACTGAGAACGCCAGCAGCACATTTCCTGGCATTCCTCCCCATACTACGTATCCCGAATTCACGAAGAGCATCCCGCCGCCGATGGCCGGACCCCCACCATCCAGTGAGCCACCTCTTGCCTCAACACCGTTGACAGTTTTGTACGGACCGACAGTGTCAAAGTCCCACAAAATGGCACCATCTTTGGAATTGTATGCACGCAGATGTCCGTCAACTGATCCTGAAAATGCAGCTCCCGGAATTGCGCTCACGGCGGCCGATTGTGCGGGACTACACCTCTTCCTTTCACCGCATCCCGGCGGGGGCGCATACCAAAGGCGTTCACCCTTGTCGAGGCTGAGAGCAAAGAGGCCGCCCCCTTGCTTAGGGTCCGCATCCGTACCGAGCGAGTTCGGTAATACGATCCGGCCAATATCGGACAAGCCTACATAAACATTCGATTGGTCAGCCGCCGAACCCCATTCAATACCTCCAAGAGTGCCACCTTTACCTATGCGTGCCTGCCAGATGACTTCTCCACGCTTGTCGGGATCGATGGCGTAGACAACTCCAGACTTCTGGCCCGCCACGAGCGCTCGCCTGCCGTCTGACAGCGTTACCAGAATAGGGGAAGCGCCAAAGTCGAAATCGGGTCCACTGGACTCAGGACAATTGGTTTTGTCCGGCATGCGGCAAGCTGTATTCCACACGTCGGACGGTGTTATTTGTTTAGACCAAAGGATCTTTCCTGAATCGAGGTCCATCGCCAAGAATGCATCGCTGTTCTCAGTGGAAGGATGGCTGTAGTTGTCACCAGTGGTGACGTATAGGAGGTTCTTCTTCACGTCGATCGTCGGGGTGCTCCAGATGGCTACGCCGGAAGGGCCCCATAGTTGGGTGCCATTCTTATTTTTCTTTGTCGGGCGTGCCTCTTCATTGATCGTATTGGTTTTCCAAACCTGTTTTCCGGTCCCGCCGTCCAAAGCCACCACACTGCCCCGAAAACGACAGCATTGGTAGTCCGGCGCTATGGCGGAAGCTTCTTCACTTGAAGAGACTGGAACATACAGTCGACCACGATAAAACGTTGGCGAACCGGTGATGCGGGCAGCCGGATGGCTGTCTACCCTCACCTTCCACAGCAGCTTCCCTGTGTCGGCTGCAACAGCGTATACAACACCAAAGACATCACCGAAAAACGCCGCAAGACTTGTTCCGGATTCTGTTTCTACGCGCCCGATGACTACGGCTGAGCGCACGGTTACTGGTGCCTCGAACCACCAATTCACGCACCCCGTCGTGGAGTTGAGCGCATAAACTCTTCCACCTTGGCTGCCAACGAAAACCTGGCCGGCGGCGATCGTGGGTTGTGCGCTAGCGCTCACGTCACCCGGGAAACCGAAAGCCCACTTGAGTTTCAGACGTGGAACCTCCGCCGCCGTGAATCCAGCGGTTGCGGCGTCTTGAGCGCGCGTGTTGGCGAGATCCGCACCCCAGCCACTCCATTGCGGTCCCGACATTAGATCGTTGGAGGCACGAGGCGCGTCCGCACACATGGCCTGGGGCAAGGGGACCGTCGTCGATGCGTTCCCCAGGGAATTTCCTGTGACGAATTCGGCGACAGCGTGGCGTTCCGCGACCGAGAGGCGGCTAGCCATCGCGATCATGGCCCCGGATTCCATCGCTGCAAGTACCCGCTCGAGGGTCATGGCTTTTAGGGTTTCGCGACTGGGGACCCGCTCGGCACCAGAATCATGACATGCCGCGCACGTGCGCTTATAGAGAGCCGCTCCATCTTGCGCAGAGAGAATCGAGGCGCAGAAGAAGAGTACACAGAAACTTGCGACACACCGTCCGAGCAGACTCATGCGTTGTACCTCGTAACGATCACATTCAGGGATGGCTTTGTAGCGAAGTCTACCACGGACGTATGACGGACAATCGGGAAATTGAGGCCAGGTTTGCAACCTCAGCGAGGATTAGCCCTGCGTAACGCCGTAGCGTTTCGCTTGTGAACTTCCCCATCGCTTGCAGCTGCCACTGTCGCGACTCTCTCTTTCTGAGATTCGGCGAGAAGTGATCACCGAAGGCTTGGTAGCGGAGATCAGCGGGGCGACTCTGTGGCGCTGGCTCAGCGCCGATGCTCTCCGTCCTTGGCGACATCGCAGTTGGATCTTCCCACGCGATCCCGATTTCGCCACTAAGGCCGGGCGCATCCTTGATCTGTATGATCGCGTTTGGCAAGGACGTGCTCTAAATGCGCGTGAGTTCGTCATCTCCGCGGACGAAAAAAGCAGTATTCAAGCCCGTCGCCGCAAGCAACCTACGCTGGCTCCTGCGTCTGGTCGTGCCACTAGAGTCGAACATGAGTATTTCCGTGAAGGCGCATGGACCTGTGCCTCGCCAAATTTGCATCCGCGCCAAAAGCAATTTGATTTTCGTTATTCACCCTCGCGCGCATTTGAATACCACGCCCGCCACGCCCTCGTTCAGCTGTTCGCTTAGGTAAACACTTGGCGACAAGGAAGGAGCTATTTTCCCAAACCCGTTTCTGGGAGGTCGTTGACGGTCTGTGAGTTTCGGCTGGAAGCAAGCTCACTTCGCCCGATGCGTCGCTTTGGGAATCCCGGTTCCCCCCTCCCTAGCACCTGCGCTTCACGTATCGCTCATCTAGCTATCCAGTTAATGGGTTAACCGAAAAGATAGTCCAATTCGTTACGCTAAATCACGGCCGAGTGTAGCAGCGAGGATTCTTTTCGTTGGCATCTTCTTCACAGTTAGCCGTTTACGGTGAGTCGACACAGGCCAAAGCCAGCGGATTCGTGCGACGGCATCTCGCTTGCAAGAGGAGGAGCCTTGTGGACCAGCGCCTCCGCGAAGGAGCCTCTTATGCATGAAGTCGTTGATGTAATCCCGACCAATGCCACTTGGTCCATGCTACCAATCAGATTGATCAAGGGCATTGCACTATCGCTTGCCGTTATGTGCGCGATTGTGGCGTTCTTGATGGGCTCCCTGACCTTCAAGCCCCTTCAAACGGGTGATATTTTAGGACTCTTTTTAAGACTTATCGCTATTGCAATATTCATTGAGCGGGCAGTCGAAGTTCTTCTGACACCCTGGCGCGGGCCGGGGGCCCAGAGAATAGCCGCGCGGGTGAAACAGGCGAAAGCCAAACGCGAGAAGGAAGAAGCAGGCTCTGCCGCAGAAATGTCCAATGTCGAGGACGAGCTACGACAGTATAAGGGCGAAACAAGGCAGATGGCTTTTCTCATAGCCCTGACATTAGGAATGGCGATCAGTGCCGTTGGACTTCGGGGGTTAGAATATTTCGTCAATTTAAACGAGTTGAGTGATTATCCCAAGCAAGTGCATGTTTTCCATGCGGTAGACGCGCTCATTACGGGTACACTCCTCGCCGGCAAGGCGGAAGGACTGCATAAGATGGCTTTGAGCTTTACCAAGCCAATTGGACAAAGCAACAAAGAGGGCTAACGCCATTTAAAGGCACGGGACTTAGCCTAGAGAAGGAGGGTGCAATGCCATTTACGGATGTATTGGGCAAAGCGAAGGAGTTGGCCGGCACTGCGACTGAGGAAGCCGGTAAGCTCGTGGATGGGTTCAATGAAGCACTTCCCACGATGCACGCCCTGGGATTTACCATCAAAGACCTGCGGGTGGGCACGGGGTTGCTGCCGGAAATCGGTGCAAAGCTGATTGCATTGACAGATACGATCGACGTTAAGAAGATAAAAGAGCTGATCGATAAATACCCCGAAAACAAGACGCTCATTGGGGCGCTGAAGGCACTGGAACTAGCCTTTAACATCAGACAGCAGATCGGCGACTTCCCCTTCAAGGGCGTGGAGATCGACGTGACTTTGGGGCTGCCACCACGCATCGGTGTGGCTTTCGTGAGTAGCGCACCAGTTGATACGGCGGTTGCTGCTGCAACTAGCGCCGGGATGACTCAGCATTAACGGTCTAAGCGGCGATAATCCACGATCGCTTCCCATCGACAAGCGATTGGCGCCCGAGTGCGAACGCGCGGCAGTGTCGAGTTCATCATCGGGAGTGTCCATTTGTTGTCCCCCCAAAAACTCCGTACATGCTGAAATCATTGCGTTTGCAAAGCCTCGATGTGTGAGTAACAAAAAGATCCTCTGCGATCTCTTGTTTCGTACCACCGCGGAAATCCTTCTCGAAGTCGCTCGCGAGGATAAGTCCTCGCTAACGCCGTAGTTGCGACCAACCCGCTGGCGTCGGCTTTAGGTAAACACTTGGCGACTACTCGTTACCCATCTTCGTGCGGTTGCCGCGCTCGCCTACCAGGAGGAGCCGATCACTTCCGGTTGGCCGATAGTCCACTCGGAATTCAGCAGGCCACATCCGCGAATCGAGCGTGATACGGCCAAGTGGGCCGCTTTGCGATAAGGGAACGCTACTTTAGGAGGTACACGACCGTCGTCTCAGTGTCGGCCGGATCCGGCGTCGGATCTCCGTATATCTCCAACGAATGCCCAGCGGACTCCCTCCCGCTCGCCGCCATCCATTTTCTGATCGCGTCGTGCACCTCGTTCATTCGGTCGTAAGTGCCGCGATGGATGGCGACTGCGGCCTCGCCCGCTGGCGTTTCGGTCGCGTACACCTCGCCCGCGGTTTCAAATTTGCGCGTGACCTCGACACCGAAGTCACACAGCATTGGCGCGCCGGGCTGCTTCGGGTGGTGGTAGAGGAAAATGTTGTGGCCGTCGGTCCGCAGGCCCGGGTGGCTACGAACGAACTCCCAGACCTTGCCGAGGGCCGGCCCCCACGCCGAGCCAATCGCGGCCAGCTTGACCTCGCGCCGCACCGCGGCCAACTTGCGGGGGTGAACAGTCTGTACGTTGACGGAGACGGGCACTCGTCGATCTTAAACCAAGATCGTGATCGCGTGACGGTCACCGTCGGCATTCCAGGATCACGCGGCGCGCGAAGGTGACGGGGATGGCCTTGTCAGACGTCGGGAGAGGCTTCGGTCAGACCACGGGCAATCCAGAAGTTGAACCCAGATTCACGGTGAAGAAATCCATCGCAGCTATAGCTTCCCGATGGTTACAAAGAAAGGCGAGCCAACGCTTGGCTCGATCGGGGTTCCGGGACATCCGTTCCATCCAGCGGGAAACCGTTCTTTCGGAAATGTCAAAACCGAGCATAAGAAGTTCTCCATGGATACGGGGAGCTCCCCAAGTCGGGTTCTCCGCCATCATTTGGCAAATGAGATCCCGGACTTGTTTCGATGTCCGTCTTCTCCCGACGGGCTTTCGAACTTTCGAAATCACGCTCCGGTACCAACGGAATCCAGCCCGGTGCCATCGAACCACCGTTTCCGGAGTGACCACAATCAGGACGCGTTTCCATCCGGCAGACCAGAACACGTGCGCCAAAATCCAGAAGGCCTTACCGAATATTGTGGGCCTTGGCCTGGGATGCCTTCGCTTCAACGCTGCGAGTTGCTGGCGAAGAGCCAAGTTCTCAAGAAGCAGATCGCACCGAGCGCGGAACACGCGCCAAATCGCTCCGAGCAGAAGCGCAAACAGGTTCATCATGTCATGTTGCTATCGCATCTTCCTTGTGGAAGAGAAGGGCGTATCCTGTTGAAATCTCAGCAGAACAGAATTTTGGCGAGGGACAGGCGTTATATAATTTTTGCGGACTACAAGACAGTAGCGACTTGTTTCTACAACCACCGAAGGGCGCGCCAGGGACTTACGCGGCAGATATTCTTCATGATTTGTTCGGCTCGTGCAGCTTCTGGCGTGCCTTTGTCCGCTTCTCTATAGCATTCATACAACTGACTCCACACGCGGCCGACCAGGTCGGGTGATTCCCAGGCTTCCAGATTGAAGCGATCGATTTGTTCAGCCAGCTCCTCGAGAATCGCTGCTGCCACGCGGGTACGATTATGCAAACGATAGGTTTCGGCCAGCGTAAGCTTCCGATGGAAACGCTCCCGCCCCGTTGACTCCATAGCCGCGATGCGCCCCATCTCTTCGAGACCTTGCTCGATCATTCCGATTCGAACGAGGTAAACCGCGCGTTCCCAACTATGCTCAGGAGGAGCTGTGTGAGGAAGGTCTGGGGCAACAACAGCCGGATCCAAAGCCGGTTCATCCACTGAGGGTTGCTCGTTGGCAGCACTCTGATCTTCTCGAGAGTGCCCGATTACCGATTGTATGAGGTCGACACACTTCTTGAGCGCCTGCGTGCTATGGGTGAGATCGCCCACAGCAGTTTGCAAATCGGCCAACTCCTCCAGGCCACTCTGGCCGTCTTCGTATAATCTCTGAAGGTGGCTTCGTTGTGTGGCGGCAACGGCGGAATTAAATATCTCACTCGAAATGTGACCGTTTGCCAAGTGCGCTTCGTAAGTCAACTGCTTGTCCACGTCGATTGTGCCTGCTGCCGACAGACAATCGTGAAGATTCCCGACCACCTTCGATGTCTCGTAGTCCCGGTATGAATAGTTTGGTGCGGCATACCGTGCGGTCAACGGCACCTGGTAAACCAGCTCGGAAAGCCTTTGGTTAACCCAGCCGAGCAGCCCGATCCGAACTTCGCTGTCAACCGGATAGAGTCCGTGAGTTCCGTACCGTGACAGCAACTCACGAATGAGCTGCAATCCATCGATCAGACCTCTGAAACCGTCCAGCTTGATACTCGCCTCGCAATACCAGATAGCGAGTTGGATATCTTTTGACTTTTCCGCCAGCGCACGGGCCGTTAGCTCCCTGACGCGCAGCCAATTCGCCTTTTTGAGCTCTTTTGGCTGCCAAATACCCAAATTCTGCGTATCGTCTGACCGTCGGGCCTCCTGAATGCTGACCCAATCCGGTGCTGAGCGAAGGTCCACGCCACACGGGCGATCTGTGTGAATTGGAGCAAGTAGCGCGTCGAGAGATTCAGGCGTTGTCGACATATTCTGTTTGCTATTTGCTTTCGCCAAGACTCGTGACCAGACGAAGTGGAACCGTCGGTTCCACTAACTGAAAGCAGGGGCGCAAGAATAGGGTCGCCTTGTATACGCCGATCCTGTCTGGGAGTTCAAGTACATCGATCTGAGCTGATCGTAGGGGAAACTTCGCGTCCGAATCATTACCCTTGGCACCATCCGGTCGCACATACTCACTGATCCACTGGTTCAGATACTTTTCGCACTCTTCACGTGAGCGAAATTTGCCAATCTTGTCGCGCATTATGGCCTTGAGGTAGTGCGCAAATCGTGCGAGGGTGAGCGTGTACTCGAGTTGGGCTACCATTCGGGCATTCTGATTTGCTTCTTCGCTGACGTAAAAACGAGGTTTGTGGCAGGAGGGCGCTCCGAAGAATACAGCGCAATTCGTGCCTCGATAGTGGACTAGCGAAATAAAACCCAGCCTCGCTAGTTCATGCTCGCGCCGATCAGATATCGGAAGCTCGGTTGGACACTTGACGGCAAGGTCGCCATCATCAGTCGTGAAGGAATGAGTGGGAAGGCCATCGACGAGGCCCCCACCTTCGACCCCACGGATTGCGGCGCACCAACCAAAACTATCAAATGCCCGTGTGATGGCTGCTCCGAAAGCAAATGCGGCGTTGCCCCACAGGTATTTGGTACTGTCGGTCCCATCAACTTTCTCTTCATAATCGAACGACTCGACCGGTTCACAACTGCGTCCATACGGCGAGCGGAGCAGAACATGTGGCAGGACCAAGCCGACGTACTGAGCATCCGGAGTCTGTCGAAAGCCCTTCCAGCGAGCATAGTATGCGTTATCGAAAATCTTATCTAGATTACGCGGTTGATCGAGCTGTCGAAAACTGTCCAGGCCGAACATAGACGGAGCGGCCGCCGCAATAAAGGGAGCGCTCGCAGCAGCAGCAACATTCGAGATCTTCTCCAGCATCTCGGCGTCTTCTGCATCGCGTCCAAACTCGTAATCGCCAACTAGTACCGCGTAGGGTTGCCCACCCAGCACCCCAAACTCCTCGTCGTAGACCTTTCTGAACAAAGCGCTGTAATCGATCTCCGGAGCACGCTGCAGATCCTTCAGCAGGTCCTTCTTGCTAACATTCAAAACCCTGATTTTTAGCCTGTAAGAGCTGTTGGTGCGGCAGACAAGATAATGTAGCCCTCGCCACGATGCTTCGAGCTTCTGGAAGGTTTCGTGATGAATAATCTCATTCAACTGGATCGAGACAAGGTCGTCGAGGGTTGCAATCCGCGCTCGGATCATCCCTTCGGTGTCCCGGGACGGTGGCATCGCACCGCTAAAGATCTAGTCGAAAAAGAGCCTGAGCCAGGCAAGACCGCGCTGCCGCTCTTCGAGGCTATAGCCGAGTCGTCCGGCATCGGCAACAGCTTCGAGTTCTGGGATGGACTGATTGGCAGACGAACCGGAATCAGAGGCCTCCTGAATTTCTTTTGCAACGCGGCTCCGGCGTTCCGTATCGTTCAGAGCATCCTGGATGGCCGCGTCCAGGCGATCGCTCCCATTAACAACATTCGCGAGATCGGCTAAAGAAGCACGAAGCGCAAGCAGATCGGCAAGTGGCTTGACTTGGAGTGCGATACTGTCCGGCGCGAAATCGTCTATTGCACGGAATCTGAGCTCAACAGTGAGTAGCAAATCTGGTGACGTCACTCCAGCAACGCCAACCGGCAAGGTGACTGGTACCTTAAACCGTAATTGTGGCGCGATCGTGTTCATGACGGTATCAAAATTGTCGCGATCAAGCTCGATAAACTTCCGATCTTTCAAGCTTGTGTACAAGCTGTAGTCACCATCCCCGGAAAGATCCGCCAACACTCCGACAACAAAAGGCATTTCGCGCAACTCCACCGCGTCGCCAGTCTCGATCGGATAGCGAATCTGAACGCGCGGGGGCCTGGCGTCAGCACTGTCAATCATTCGGTTGTTCTCAATATCAGACACTTGCCGAGCTCCGTCTACGAACAGACCTGCGCCAGTTCCACAGCCTCACAGTTTCGTCTGCTCCGGCTGATGCGATCAGTGTGTTGTCAGGGCTGAACGAGACAGCATGAACAGAGATGTGACCAGCGTTCACCAACCGTGCCAACTCGCAGCTCGTTGTATCCCAAATTCGGATCACGCCGTCACTTGACCCAACGGCTAGCAGTCGCTCGTCGTTGCTAAAGGCCACTGAGAGGACTGAATAGGACTCACACCGCCACGAGCGCTTCAGGACCCATAGGGAAGTGTCCCATAGTTTTACTACGGAGTCTTTGGCGCCCGACGCAAAGTAGCGCCCAGCCGCGCTAAATGCAATCGAGTGCACAACTCCGCGATGACTGGAAAGAGTTTTAGAAAGGTCTCCGGTTTTAATGCCCCAAATGCGAATTGTGCCACGCGTCGCGGCGGCAACCAATTCTCCATTGATGTGAAATGCAACGCTATTGACGGCGTCGGAACCGGAAGCGAGGGTGCACTTCAGCGAGCCATCCTTCAGGCTCCAGATTTTGACCGTGCCATCGTAGCTGCCAGAAGCCACAAAATCGCCGTGGGTACTGACATCTACTGAAGCAACCGGCCGATTGTGCCCGGATAAAGAGAATATAAGCGTGCCCGATATGAAATCCCATACGCGGATTATGCCATCCGCGCCTGCAGCCGTGACGCAGTGGCCATCCGGAGTGAATGCGATGCTCCAGACTGGGCCTGCACCGCCCGTAAATTCTTTCGTTAGCGCTCCGGTTCTGACGTCCCATATCTGTGCTTTCCCCTGCCCGTCGCCCACTGCAAGGTAAGAACCTCCCGGACTGAAAGCGAGACACAATACTCCCCGCGGGTTCTTAGGTAGTGTCCTTGACAATTCGCACCCGGCGACTGGGCTAGCCCCGGCGGTCTGGTATAGAGGATGGTCCTGCACCATGACAGGTGGACTGTGGGTCGTTACAGCTCGGGATCCAGAGCCGATCTGATACCACTGAGTGTAGAATTCGCCGACACCAATCTGGTGGCGTAAGAGTCGGTCGAGCAACTCGTCATACCGGCGGTTCTCCCCAAACAACTCGGAACTTGCTTGGGATGCGATTCCTATCGCCCGAATGAAGATCTCGTCGGCGAGAATGGCACGGCGGTTGAGATCGTAAAGGAGGTCCTTCAGTTTTCTCTCCCGCTCCTTGCGCGGCAGGATACCTGTGCGCGCAAGGTACAGATCTCCCCGCGCCTCCGGCACGATGAGTTGAGGCTCTTGAGGTCCTTCATCTCTAACGCGCTGATGCACGTACTTGTAGAGCTCGTGGATTGAAACAAGGCCATCTCCGTCCGCGTCGGCCTCGCGCTCCTGGACGCCATAAATGATGTGCTTCGTCAATAACCCGTAACGATCTCCTTCCCGCTCCCGTGCAGTTTGTAATTTAGTAGATGCGGTCAAAATAAAGGTGCCTCGTCCCTCGGAGATGTGTCGAAGTTCGCCATCCACTCCGCCACCACGCAAAAACACCTTTCCCACCGCACCGCTGAAACAACAGTCCAGAATCAGGACGACCTTGCTCGATGCACAGTTCTCGATGGAGCTCTTGATCAGTTGGGCGGGAACGGATGTAGAACTCAGATAACGAGTGTCGGTATTGAGTGCGGCAAGATAAAGCCAGCCCTGATCATCGCAGCGACCATGGCCGGAATAATAAATCACGACCATGTCATCTTTGGTAGCGTTATTCAGCACCTCCTCGATTTTGAACAAGATTTCGTCATGAGTCTTGTTCTTCACGACATGTGTCTGCTGTTCCCCAAATAGTCCCCACGGCCTTGCGGTAAGGATTTCGTGCATGCCATCCACGTCATTTTCGGGACACCGCAATCGCGCGAGTTCTCTCGGTGCTTTGGGGAACTCGCTGCATCCAATCAGGACGGCATGCCGCCCTTCAGGCATCAGTCGCCTCCAAAGAACTCCTTCGCCAACTCTTGGGTACGAGCGATTTCCTCAGGGCCCACATCCTGGGATCGAATGACGAATTTCTTTCCATCTGGACGCGAGAGCTCCATCTCAAGCGAGTGTTTTCGCCCGATATAAGACTCAAGCGCCTTGACTAAGGAAACGGCGACTCCGCTCGTTAGAAACGTTAAAGCGATGGTTCCTATCGTAACGGGATCACCCTTAGTTCCTGACATCGCTGGTGAATGATCCAGATGTGCCTCGGCATCGCTCTCGCGATTGATATCCCGGCAGAGATCTTCGGTGAGGACTTGAAGCTTTTCTAGGTCGAGTTCGTCTGACCGTAGTGAAATGCGCGCATACATCTTGGTGGCCTCCGAGGGCCACAATTTCAGCCTGCCCGATCCTAAGCAAGATAGCATATGTCCTTACGCCTTATCCGAAAAACAAGCATCGACCGCACTCGCTCCTTCGGCATGGAGAGTTCACGGTAAAGAACGAGCGCGGCCGAAAGCTTCGCATATTCACAGATCGCAGCGTTCGCGTTTGATCAAACCAACGGGAGTTCCATGCCGTCCTGGCGATCCCGCGAGATGAGCAGCGCTCTAACATCTCGCCTGTGTTGAGAGTTCGACTGCTATAGCGCCGGGCAATAAACGAAGGACCCAAGGTTCTTTGCCTCAAAGCTTTCGCGAGATGCTGCACGGACGATGGGGTTTCTCGGAGGCTCCAGGCCACACGAATGGGATAATACATTCTGAGGTACTTCGTTGAAACGGATGCGACCGGGGAGGGCTGCGTTACCCACAGCATTGGTAAAAAGCAGGTGCGCTACCGTGCACGAACCGTGCATTTATGAGTTAGATTGAGGCCCTTGGAGTTAGCTTTGAACGAAAAGCAGATTCCCCGGTTTGTTGGAAGCAATAGAAATGTAAGCAGGACATGGAAGGCTTGAAACGAGTTCCCGTCCTTGCAAAACAGGTGCTCTCCCAGCTGAGCTACACGCCCACCGCTTACTCCTTCTATTTTAACCATTTACGGACTGCTGCGCAGCTCGTTTTTTCGACCGTAATAAAAACGTAATACTTCTTTCCTGCTGCAATCGCACAGAATCGTGCACTCGTCCGAGACCCTCGCGAGCCGCAGTCATGCGCGGAGGCATGGGATTCCCTGAAAGATCAATATTTTGCCGCCACCGACGATAGAGTCGAGTCACCGCGTTGTGCACGAAACGTGATCGCTCGAACGCGTGGTCCCCTGTTGCGAAACAGAAGACCACTGACTTTCTATATATTTTCGTCTGCCAAAAAAAAGGCGGACCTTTTTGCATTCGTGTGACTTCTTTGAGTCTCGTGTCCTCGCCGAAATTGCCAAGGTTCCCTAGCCCAAATCAATGTCGGCGATAACGTCGTTTACCAGGACTTTGATTTGCTTCCGCTCCTGAACTTCCCTCACGCTTCTTACGTATCCTAATCCTGGGAAGGTTCTGCGCCGTGACCGCCTTAGCTCTTATCGGATTTTGGCTTGCTGCAGCGACGTTTTTCCCTCAAACGGCACAGCCGGAGACCGCGCTGTCCCTCGATGCAATCATGTCCCGCGTGGCCGCCAATCAAGACCACAGCGAAGCGGCGCGAAAACTGTACCGTTGCGAACAGCACATTCATGTCATCACCAGCGAGCCCGGTCAAAAGGTCATTCGCGAGGAGACTGCGGACTACACCCTTCTTCCAACATCCACAGGGACTCAGGTGCAGCTCGACCGACTCACAGGGCGCTACTGGTCCAACGGAAAATACGAAGATTTCTCTGGCGAACCGGTTCCCTTGCCCAACAGTTGGGATGCCGACTATATCCGTGACGTTCGCATGTGTCTTACTGGCGAAAAGTCACGCTGCGACTCGGGTACTCTTTTGTTTCCGCTCACGAGCGAGGAGCAAAAGCAATATGACTTTCATCTGTTGGGGCGCGAGACCGTTGGGGGACGGGATGCTTACCACATTTCGTTCAGTCCAAACAACAAGAACTCCTTTGTGTGGGCAGGCGAAGCCTTCATCGATGCGACGGATTTTCAGCCGCTTCGGGTCTTCACAAACCTCTCAAGGCGCGTGCCGTTCACTGTTCGCATCATGCTGGGAACGGACATGTCTGGATTTGGTTACAACGTGGTCTATAAGAGACAGCCCGACGGTTCCTGGTTTCCGTCAAGTTACGGCACCGAGTACAACCTCCGGCTCTTTTTCCGCAGCAGGGCCGTTTCTGTATTGATGGACACCATTTTCGAGCCCGCCGACTTAACTACCAAGTGAGTCCCCAAAACGGAAACATAGGTGTAGGAACCAGTTGTCCGATTTCGCCGTATATCAGGACCTTCGGTAAATGTTGGGTTTGGACGTCTAATAGAAGCATGAAACGAACACTGATGTTCTCAGCAGCGCTTACGCAACTTTTGAAGAGACTGTGGTTGCCGCTGCTGGTTCTCTCTTTCTTGACTCCTGCCCAAGAGGCAGAAACTGGAGAAGGGCTGATCCAGGGCGTGGTCCTAGGTGAAGGAGGGCAGCCTGTTCACCGTGCGAAGGTGCACGCAGAGTTGAGAGGCGTGCCAATGGCCAAGGCAATCCGCTACGTCGAAACGGACGAGAACGGGTTTTTCATGAACGACCGATTGATTTTCGGCGACTACTACGTTGACGCGATGAAAGAAGAAGAGGAAGGCTACGGGGGGACCGATGGGGGATTCTTTAACGACCTGCCTCCTGTGTCAGCTGAGGTTTCGGCTCGGCATCGAATCGCCCGGGTGGTTGTCAACCTAGGACCAAGGGCAGGCATCTTGACGGGTACGGTCAGTGATGCAACGACCGGTAAACCGATACCGAGTGGTTTTTGGTTGGTGCAGGTGAAAAACCGCAACAAGTGGATGGGTACCTCAGCCGCGCCAACCTTTCGGGTGTTGATTCCATCGTTGAAAGAGATGGAAGTCAAGGTTTCGGCACCAGGCTATGAGCCTTGGATCTACCCAGATCCTGCTATTCCATCTCAAGTTCTGCGTATGGAGCCCGGTTCGGAAATTCACCTGGATATACGACTGACACCGGCTCACGAGCGCAACCTACCCATCTCCAAATTCTTAATTCCCGAGGGATATGTCGGCTGGTTGCGCATAGAGCACAAAGTGGAGTGTGCTTCTCCTATACCAGTCGAGGACGGAGCGAGGATTTTTCGCTTTGCAGGTGCAAGCGTGTTAGAGACCTCTTCGCCGATGCCTGAGGAGGCTGCAGAACGTCAGTATATTTACTACTCGACAGACGGCTCTGAGCGAGATTTGGCGGTGGACTATCGAAACGGGAATGGGAAGATTTGGCGGGAAACTCTTGGCAGTCGTGACGGGGAAATGAGGATGTTCATGTGGACCCACATCCTGAAACATACCGGGGTGCCTCACCTCGTCCAGCGCGGCGTGCCGCTTGTGATGGTCCAACAGTATGCCGGGCACCGGGATTACCGTTCTACCTTGTATTACGCCGGGGTATCGACCGAGCAGGTGGACAAAGCGCAAGCCGCTTTCGCCCGGTCCTAAAAACTTTTCAATCTCGGCGGGGTTGTCAAATTTCCCCAGACCAGACATGGCTCTCGGAACTACGGGAGTTGAACCCCGCTCCGAGGGCTTAATTTTTGGAGTTTGTCAAATTTCAGCCAGTCAGGATCGTGTACCTCTCCTCGGCTCCGGGTGTATCCTCGGCAAGCCAACCCCGATCTCCTTGCACGAGTTAGGGCCGCATGAGGGGAGAAGGACGTGCGGCCTCCGGCGATGGTATGATTCTGTCAACCACCGCGGAGGGCTGTTGCTCCTACCTGAAACCCTGATCGCAACTTCCGCCCACGCCTCCATTCCGGCCTCAAGTTGAACCACCGCCATGATCTTTGTTCCCTTGCCACGCTTCGTTTTTCCGACCTTGCGCCACCCTTTTTTGCGGGTGCGAAGCTCGCGTCAATAAATGCTTCACGGGCATCGATTGCGCCTCGCTTACTGAGTTGGCGAGGTGTTTACAAAACCGCTGAAGACTGCGCAAGTGGCGATTTGCATCAACGGCGAGTGGATTTCTGTCCGTCAGGCGTACGCTGTGGCGTCAGACTAGTCCGCGACAATTCTTGCCTTTCTTCGGCCTGCGAATACGAACTATTTTTGATCTTCACCCAGTCGGGCCTATCCTCTCGGTATAGCCCATTCTTGCGTTTTCCCACCACGCCTTCCAGATCACGGCGACAGATCTCGTCAAAGAACTGCTTTCCTGCGCCGTCAATATGCTGCGCGTACAGCAAGCACAGTGAGCGGGCACGGCAGCCACGGAACCAACTCGACCACGATGGCGTAAATGAGCGAAGCAATGTGGAGCGTCCGAAGAAGGGGGCGGCAGTGTCACTGTCCAGCGCCCAGCACGACCCAGGCACACCAAAGTAGGTGCAGAAACAGTCTCCGCGAGAACAAAATGGGACAGTTACCTCACTCTTGCGTCTCTTGAAGCAAAGCTATTCGCTTGCTTCCGTTTTGTATCCTAAGGTGCCCATCCCCTCGGGCTTCTTTAGTTCTACGATGAGAACGACTTCCTTTTTCGGAATCAAAACCTTAATCGACTTGACGGGGTCGTTCTCCAATGCCCGAGGATAAAACGTGAACTCCACGAAGAACTCGTCAGAAATATCCCAACGCGTTACTGGAATTCCGAGAATGTCGCCCTGCCCCGAAACAACATTGGCAGACGCAAAAATGGCGCTCGCTCCAGTCGTCTCGACCCAGCTTTGGCGAACGTGGATGATGGCAGTTACGATTTCATCTTTTCTAGCCATTCCGCCTCCCTTTGGCCCGCTAAAACCTATCCACCCGAATCCACCCTTGAACCAATGCATCCGGCAACCTGTTGGATGACTCACGTCTATGGTCACTCCAGATTGACCGGGAAGCACAAAAAATTTGCGACTCGATTGAAAGAGGGCGCGACAGCTTAAACCACTCGCGCGCCCTCAATTTGTTTGGCCACCAGTGAGGGAACGCAGCTCGCCCAGGCCATCAGGTCGGTCGCCTCTTTACTTTAGCCATTGCTTGACGGGATCTGGATCTCTCGGAGCTCGCCGGATCCATCGCCGAGCAGACCTGCTACCTTGAGTAACCATCTCCCCGTTGAAGACGAGGTGGAATCCATAGCGGAAATTCCGGATAATTCCTTCCAAGGAGGGCCCATGCTTTTCGTGAGTGAATACAAGATCGCTCCGGAAAACCGTGATGTCGCTCAGGAGCGGTTTAAGAAGACCGGCGGACCGCCCCCTCAAGGGGTGAAGGTGATCGGACGATGGCACTCGGTGGTGGGCGGACGCGGAGTGACTGTCTACGAGGCGAACGATGCCCAATTGATTGCCCATTGGGCGCAGCAGTGGAGCGACGTAATCAGCTTCGAGATCTACGCGGCCATAGACGACGCCGGCTTCGCCAAGGTGATCGGTTGACGCGTATCGCGTGAGACGGGACTTTCGGTCAGCGCTTTGCAATGGTCCGCCATCAGGTGATGTGTCACGTCAAACCCGCGGTCGGAGTATGCGAAGGTCTTATTGCCCCGCGGCACACCACGTCGAACCCGCCCGCCTGAGAGTATAATTCGCTAAGAGATGGGTCATGCGTTTCGAGGACTTTAGCTTTGGTTCCATCCGCATTGACGGCGTCACCGACGAGCACGATGTCGTCATCGACCGCGGGTGGGTACGCAAACGCAAGAAGAAGCCTTCCAAGAAATTCCGCGCCGAATTCGGCCACACGCCGCTCTCCCTCGAAGAAAAGATACCGTGGCAGTGCCGCCGCCTCACCGGCAACGCACCCGTGCCAGTGCCCACCAGGCAAAGCAAGGCCAACGTGCAATTCACGGTGCGCAAGACCATGCGCGATGCTCACGAGGAGATGAACACCGACAATAGCGGTCACGTAAATGGCTCGTCGGTCCACCGTACGCTCATATACTCTCAGTTTGACGTGCGTGCGCAAGCTCCGAGTGTCGATGCAACCTAATCGAAAAAGCTGTACACGATCTCCTGGTCGTAGTCTCTCGGCGAAAAAAAGGATCTTGCCCAAGATTGTCGCTGTAGCGTTGGACCACAAAATCGTCGACAATCAACCTGGCCCTACTAGCGCACAACACTGCATCTGCTCATACTCTCGCCAATGCAGGATTCGTACGAGTCACACCGTCTTTCTGCCAAAGTTGACCCAATGCATGTTCGAGGAGCGCCAAGTTGCCCGGCTCGGTACCGGCGTCCACTAGGAGCGAGTCCATCAATCCTGAGCTACGCTATTTCAAGCCGTTCGAGTTATTTGACCACACGGCTTGGATTCATCCATGTTCTTTAGGGCCTCCGGCCCGCGCAAATTCATGAAAGTCTTGTCAGTAACCGCCTTGTTTTCAGCACCGGCGCCGCGACTTTCGACCCTGTCCTATTAGGGCCTGCGGCCCGCAAAACCGGATGAAAATCACTTCGAGGTAAGATCGCCACGGTCTGGAGCGGCGAGGTCGACGTTTTCAGTGGAGCAGTCGAAGCTGTGACCCTGTCTGATCCGGAGCGTGCGTGTTTGAGCAGATAATTGGGCGTCGTTGTCTTCCCCTGGGGGCGGCGATAGCCCGCGAGCCTGGTTAATGTAGCCGCAGCATGCTCTCCGCTCCCAGCCAGGAGGAACTATGTCCTACAGGATAGCGGGAATTGATGTTCATAAAAAGGTGCTGGCCGTAGTTGTGTCTGACGTCGAAATTGAAAGCGAATACCAGTTTGAGCGGAGGGTGTTTGGCAGCAACC
>Ga0306926_10002477_pt1 | contig 18802 bp, 13 predicted proteins | sample flu12Cox44000178_FD_203759 | JGI IMG/M metagenome (GOLD analysis project Ga0306926, IMG submission 203759) | Lab enrichment of tropical soil microbial communities from Luquillo Experimental Forest, Puerto Rico - flux8day.12C.oxic.44.000.178 (v2)... | ecosystem: Environmental > Terrestrial >... | reverse complement strand
GAGGCTTCTGCTCCGGCATCATAGCTGTTGTAGCATCGCCATATCCTGTGATCGCGGTCCCGTTGTGTACTCCACTTCACCATTTCGTCCTGGTAACGACGTCGGCTGGCAGTCGGGAGCAGTGCTTCGCACCCGTGACCCGATGCCCCAAAAACAGTACTTTCTGGAACGCGATCAGGTTGCCAGTCCGGCCTCTTGGAATCAATTAGTTGGCAGCGCCAGTGTCGTGGGGTTTTTGGAATGTCCCGAGTGAGATGCCCCTAAGAGTGCGGGCGGCAGAGATCGGCTGGTTCGCTCAAGGCTACTATTCGGATCATTCCGATAAGCGCCTGTGACCTACAATTCCTTCTACAATAATCCCATCCCGTTCAAGCGCTTCGGTTCGGTCGGCTCAGACTTCCCGAAGCGCAAAAGGGTCTAGACCCTTGGAGATGGATTGCCTCAATTCATACGCCCTGTCCCGTGCTGTTTGTACCGAGAACTCAGGGAAAGGTCCGATCGTGTAGCGGCGCTCTTGCCCGTTGAATCGATAACACTGGCGTTTTTCTTTCCGCCGCTCCCTTTCGCCGCCGCACACTCTTGCCCTCTTGGGAGATGCTGCTGAAATTGAATCCTGGATGCTATCGAACGCGCCCTTTCGGCTGACCGGCATCAACTCTATGCTGCCGGGTGCGACTTGGTAGCCCACCCTAGCTGGTCCGAAAGACTAGTACAGCGGGAACAGGCTTTCCACACAATGAGTTCCACAGTCACCTGTTCCGATGCTCCGCGTGCCCAAGAAAAATTATTTCTCCAAGCATTGCAGTTCTGGCCGGCAATTCTCGTTATAGGAGGTAGAGCGAGAAAGAGGATGGCAACCACCTCCCCGGCTGCTCAAGAGGCTCGCTTAGCTCTTATGTCGCAAAGGAGATTCCTATGTCACGCAAAAGCGTTTGTTTGAGTCTAGTTCTTGTCTTGATTTGTGGGGCCGCTCTTGTCGTCCCTGCATCAGGACAACGTTTCGTACAAATTACAGGTTCTCTCACGCATGTCGCCGCCGGGCGAGCTGAGGTCTGGGGCCTTAACGCTAGTAATCAGCCTTATCGGTTCAATCCTGCCACGAAGGCGTTCGTCCACGCCTCAACGCCGTCGAGTTTGACGCAGGTTGCTGTGGGCGGGGGCACAGCGCTGCAGTCGGATGCGGTTTGGGCGCTTAACTCAAGCGGCCACATTTTTGTGTTTAACTTTGGCACGAAAGCATTTGTCAAGGTGCCGGGTATCCTTTCGCAGATCGTGGTGGGGGAAGGCGACCAGGACGTCTGCCATGCCTACGAAGTTTGGGGAATCGCCCCTGATTCGACGGTTTGGAGATATAACTATTGCACCGGCGGGTTCGACCAAATCGTCGTCCCGAAGCCTTTCACACATATCGCGACTGGCGGAGGTGTTGTCTGGGGGCTCGATGAATTTGCTCAAATCTACGTCTACAACTTTCAGCTACCCCAGTGGGTGCAAGTAAGTGGCGGGTTCGCTGGCACCTTGCAACAGATCACAGTTGGCGTGAATGACGCGTGGGGGCTTGATGGTAACGGTGTCGTCTATCGCTTCGATCCCAACGGTGCCAGTTTCGTCCAGTGGCCTGTAGCGTTCGACCAAATCGCGGCCGGTGGAAATGGGGTCTGGGGAATCCTTAATGGAGATAACCGTGTATACCGCCTCGACTATTCCAGCTCGAGGTTTGTGTTTCTCGACCTCAATACCAGTGGCGTTGCACAGATCGCCGTCGGGTACGGAGGCGGGGTCTGGTTGGTTAACTCCTCCCATCAGGTCTTTACATTCGTTCGACCATAGATGATCCGAAAAACAACTAGCCCGGATTTCTCACGAAGAGTAAACAAGGGTGATGTGATTAGAACTGGGAAGAAGGCCGTCATCTCAGGCATAACTGCGGTGTCGAATCGTAGGCAATGCCGGGCGAAGGACAACAAAGCCAGGAGGAAGAAACAGAGATTCCCTCGGAAGTTGTTGATTCGATTGGTGGCGGCGGCTGGACTCGAACCAGCGACCTACGGATTATGAGACCGTCGCTCTAACCACCTGAGCTACACCGCCAATGTCGGCGCGACACCCCAAAAGGGACCACAAAAGAACCACGCGGAAGACTGCCAGAAACCACGAATTGCGCGCTGCCGGGCAATGGCCACATCCGTCACCCGCTCACACGAAAGGCCGGACGTGACTGCGCGTCCAGCCATGGTTAAATTTTAGAGTTGTAGTGGCGGGCTGTCAATCTATCACCCTGGTTGGAGGAGGAGCAACCGAGCGATTCAACCCATCGAGGCGGGAGGCAAACTGCGAGGGCGTCGGCTGGAAGCTGCGCGTGAAAAGGGTTGTGAGGGTTTATTTGACTCCCTGCCGCGCATGTCGGCAGCTGCTGCACGCTACTTCTTCGTGATCAAGGACTCGAAATCCTGCTGCTTCTTCCTGAGGCGGCTATGCCACGCGATCGCAGCCTGAATGAAAGCACGAAACATGGCCTGCGATGCGGCGTCTTCATCGAAACTCCGTTCCGGATGCCATTGCACGCCAAGCACAAAGTGATCTGGCGAAGTACCCTCTACCGCTTCCTTCACTCCATCATCGGGACACCATGCGACCAGCCGCAGTCCGTCTCCCAGAAGCTCAGGCGCCTGATGATGGCTCGAGTTCACCGTAAGCGTCAACTCACCCTCGGCTGGCAACGCCTTAGTTGATCGCAGAACCGCGGCCAGTCTGGATTGCGGATCCACTTTGACGTGATGTGCTTGGGTGACCCTGCTCCCGGCAGGATGCTTAACCGGCCCCGGGAGCTCCTGATTGAGCGTCCCGGTCCGCCACACGTTCAACGACTGCAGTCCGTAGCAGATGCCGAAGACGGGCTTGCGCATGTTATAGGAGTCCTGCAAGAGCAACTCGTCCGCATTGTCGCGAAACGGATCCGAGGGCGCGGTTTTCGGGTGGCGTTCCGCGCCATATTTCTCAGGGTCAATGTCGGCAGGGCTCCCTGGGAGCAGAACTCCATCACTTTGCTTGACTAGCTGCGCGATCTCGCTCGATGTGGCATCAACCGGGATGATCACAGTTTGCCCCCCCGCCGCATCAATAGCATGGACATATTGCGGCAAGGCACGTGCGACGTAATCATCCCGCCTGGAGTTGGGAACCGGTATGGCGATACGCGGCTTCATCTCAATCGTATCAAGATTCCTATCCCGTCCCAATTATAGGTGCTCACCCAACCCGCCAGGCCGCGTTCGGGCGTTGTACAGCAGATCGTGTGGACGCGGCTGCCTTCGTGATCTCTCGCGGGTGGCTCGTTAGCAGCTTGGTCGGCAAAAACCTTGACCAATAATCGGAAATCGGCTTCGCTCTAGCTCTCGAACACGCTTTCCAGATTTTCGTAGACGACGGGGATGTTGCACAGGTCGGGCAGGCGTTGCCAATAGCGGTGAACTTCGGGATCGATCTGTGCCTCGCTGCGCATCTCCACGGAGGCCCAACGGCGGAGGTGAAGAAAGCGGTCGGGACGAGCAGCATCCCGAAGCAGCCAGTCGCGGCAATAGCCTTTAGCATGCATGAGCCCGTAGAGTTCGCGCAGCATGCTCAAGAGGTCGTCCTCCTTGCCGGGCAGAGCTTCTAGAATCGACATCGACACAATTTCTTCGGCCATCCGTGTCACCTTTCATGCCGCTTGGGGGAACGGTCTTCCGGAGCGGGCATTCCAAAGTCGTGGCGCCTTTGTCTTGGCGAATCGTGTTGCACCTCGATCAGACGCATGAAGTTCGTTGCCCCCGTGAGTCGTTGGGTGCCCGCGACCAGGCCGAATACATCGCCCTTTGCGAGCACCCCCCGGCGCAGTAGCTCATCTTCTGCGAACTCGGCCATGCGCTCAACTGTGAGCGCTTCCGGACACGGCCACGGAGTGACGCCCCACAGTGCATTCATACGGTTACAAACCGCCGGTACCGAAGAAAAGCCGTAAATATCTGCGGCAGGCCGGTACTTGGAAAGCATGCGCGCGGTCGTAGCGGTCTCGGTGAAGACAGCGATAGCGCAGATCTTGAGGTCTTTGGCAGCGTGCGCCATCGACTCGCAGATCGTCTCCGCAATGGAGAAGTGCCGCGCATGGCCGTGCTGTGGTACCAGTAGCTGCACCTGGTGCGTTTCGGCTTCGGCCGCAATGCGCGACATCATCTCCACCGCTTCGCGGGGATACTTACCATTGGCAGTTTCACCCGAGAGCATGACCGCATCTGTTCCATCGAAGATGGCATTGGCTACGTCACTGGCTTCCGCACGGGTGGGACGCGGGTTCTCTGTCATCGACTCCAGCATCTGGGTGGCAGTGATGACAGGCTTTCGGAAGTCAAGGGCACGGCGGATGACGTACTTCTGTATCAGCGGCACCTTCTCCGGCGCCACCTCAACGCCCAAGTCGCCCCGCGCCACCATCACCGCGTTAGCAACGTCGAGAATCGCGTCGAGATTCTCGATGGCCTGCGGCTTCTCCAGCTTGGCCACGAGGCCCACGTCGCTGCGCTGTGAGTTGATCGCCTGCTTGGCTTTCACCACATCCTCAGCCGTGCGCACGAACGATATGGCAACAATGTCGACCCCTTGCTTGAGCCCGAACTCCAGGTCCCACAGGTCCTTGTCCGTGAGCGAAGGGCTGCTGACATTGGTACCCGGAAGATTTATCCCCTGGTGCTCACCGACTATGCCACCGTGTAGCACCTCACAGATTATGTCTCCGCCTCGAATCTCGTGCACGATCAGCTCAATGCGGCCGTCCGAAAGCAAAATCTTCTCGCCGGGGTTAACGTCTTTCGCCAGGCGCTGATATGTTGTCGAGATGATCTTGGGTGTGCCCATCACCTCTTTCGGGGTGATGGTGACGGCCTGCCCCTTGTTCAGCGTAATCGGCATCCCATCGGTCAGTCGTCCGGTGCGGATTTTCGGCCCCTGCAGATCCTGCAAAATGCAGATGGTCCGGCCCAGTTCGCTCGCGACTTTGCGCAAGCGCCGGATCACAACCGCATGTTGTTCGTGGGTGCCGTGGGAGAAGTTGAGTCGAGCAACGTTCATGCCGCACAGCATCAGGTCGCGGATCAACTCCTCCGTGTTACTGGCGGGCCCAATCGTGCAGACGATTTTCGCACGCCGTCGCGCGCTCACAGGACTCTGAAACGGATCCTTGACGCGCTCAAGACTGCGTTCGTGGGAAGCTTTCATGCCCTCACTTGTTGGTGCCGGTGCGCACGCTTTTCTGCTCAGGATAGATTTCGGAATGAGCTCCAAACAGGAATCGCGGATTCCGCACCGCATTGAACTCGGCACCGATCAGAACGACCATGGAAACGATGTATAGCCAGATCAGCAAAGCGACGGCGGTAGCGACTGAGCCGTAGATGACATCATAGTGCCCAAAGCGCTGCAGATAGACTCCGAACAAAGCAGTGGCCACGAACCACATCACGGTTGCCAGTGTCGAGCCAGGCAACACGCGGTGCCACGGTTGGGTGCGTGGCACACCGTGATGGTAGATCAGGCCGATAACGGCGATGCTCGTCAGCGCAGCAATGATCCAGCGAATGACGGTCCACAGGCCGAGGATGTACGGGCCCAGTTCGTGTCCTACGTGGTACACCGTCCATCGTTCGATGAGGTTGCCGAACACGATGACAAAGGAGGCGAAAGCCATCGGAATACCTGCCAGCACAACCAGCAGAAACGCGACCAGCCTTTCTTTAACCAGTCCCCAAATCTTGGGCATGCCGTAAGCGTTGCGAAAGCCTTCCATCCACGAGATCATGACGCCCGATCCCGTCCACAGGGTTACCGCGATCACGAAGATCAGGAACCTGACACTTACAGGATTGTTGCCCGTGAAGTACTGCAACACCGCCTGGCCCGTGCCCTCGGGCAGAATGCGGCCGACTGCACGGTACGCCTCGCGCAGGAAGGCTTGCGTGCCGTGGGACATGGAGAGGCTGGAGGCGACAACAAGCACCGCGGGAAACAACGTTAGAATCGCGGAATAGGCCGCGCCCTTGGCCACCGCAAATGCGTCGTGCAGAAATGCTCGCCATAACGCAATCCGAAGATGTTCCAGGAACCGCCGCATAAATAAAAAGTATTGCCGAACCTCTGTGCGTTACGAAGTTTACACAGCTTATGAAAAAGGGGCGACCGGAATCGCCCCTCCCCCACGGTTCGATGTTGTCTACGTCACCTGTACGGCATTGGTGGCGCAGGTGAGGCAACAGCTTATTCTGCTGCCAGTTCTTCGGCCTCGTTTTCGCCCTCGTGACGGAGTAGTTCCAGCGCACGTTCGGCTTCTTCGTATGCCGCTGTAACTTCCTCCTGTACCTTGGAAGCCGCCTCTTCCATCTCCTGTGAGAGCCGGACATTACGGTAGTACTCCATCCCGGTTCCCGCAGGGATGAGTCGGCCCACGATGACGTTCTCTTTGAGACCACGCAGGTGATCGATGGCACCCTGGATGGACGCTTCTGTCAGCACGCGTGTGGTCTCCTGGAAGGAGGCCGCCGAGATGAACGAATCGGTCGAAAGCGACGCTTTGGTGATGCCTAGCAGGAGAGGACGTCCCGTTGCCGGCTTGCCGCCGTTGGCGATCGTCTTCTCGTTCTCCTCCTGGAAGCGAAACTTGTCCACCTGTTGCTCCAGCAGGAACGAAGTGTCGCCGACATCTTCGACCTTCACCCACCGCATCATCTGGCGGACAATCACTTCGATGTGCTTGTCACTGATGTTCACGCCTTGCAGACGGTAGACCTCCTGGATTTCGTTGACCAGGTAAGCCTGAAGCTCCTTTTCGCCCAGCACCGCAAGGATGTCATGCGGGTTGAGAGGACCATCCATCAGCGGCTCGCCGGCGCGAATGCGTTCGCCCTCCTGCACATTGATGTGCACGCCACGCGGTACCGAGTACTCTTTCTCGGTGCCGTTGTCGGCTACCACGTAGATCTTGCGCTGGCCTTTGCTGACGTCGCCGAACTTCACGATGCCATCGATCTCACTGATGACAGCCGTCTCGCGCGGCTTGCGCGCTTCGAAGAGCTCGACCACGCGCGGCAGACCACCCGTGATGTCCTTCGTTTTTGTGGTTTCCCGCGGGATCTTCGCAAGCACCTCGCCCGGCGTCACTTCGTCGCCATCGCCGACCATCAGGTGAGCCCGCGAGGGCATCAGGTAACGCTTGGCACCCTTCGCACCCTTGACAACGATCGTCGGCTGACGCTTCTCGTCGGGAGAGTCCATGACGACGTGCCGCGACAACCCGGTCACCTCGTCGACCTCCTCGTGCAGTGTCAGTCCTTCCTGAAGGTCCTTGAACTGCACAGCACCGCCGATTTCGGTGAGGATTGCAAAGGTGTACGGATCCCACTCGACCAGCACACCACCCATTGTGATCTGCTGACCGTCTTCCACTTTCAGTTTGGCGCCATAAACCACCGCATAGCGCTCTTTCTCACGACCCTTGTCATCAACGATCGCGATCGAGCCATTGCGGTTCATGACAACCAGGTTCTCTTCCTTGGAGCGTACGGTAACCAGGTTGATAAAGCGCACTGTGCCGTTGTTCTTGGCTTCGAGGCGCGACTGCTCGCTGACTCGCGAAGCCGTACCGCCGATGTGAAAGGTGCGCATCGTGAGCTGCGTGCCCGGTTCACCGATGGACTGAGCCGCGATTACACCGGTTGCCTCACCCAGCTCGACCAGGCGGCCCGACGCCAGGTTGCGTCCATAGCACATGACGCAAACGCCTCGCTTCGATTCACAGGTAAGCACCGAGCGAATCTTAACCCGCTCAATGCCAGCCCCTTGCACTGCTCCCGCCAGCTCCTCAGTGATCTCTTGGTTGACGTCGACGATCACGTTGCCTTCATAGTCCTTGATCTTCTCCAACGAAACGCGACCAACGATACGGTCACGCAGCGGCTCGATGATCTCGCCCGACTCCACGATGGAGGTTACGTAGATTCCATCGACAGTCCCGCAATCGTATTCGCTTATGATCACGTCCTGGGCAACGTCAACCAGACGGCGAGTCAGGTAGCCCGAATCAGCCGTCTTCAGCGCTGTGTCTGCCAGGCCTTTACGAGCGCCGTGGGTAGAGATAAAGTACTCCAGCACCGTGAGCCCTTCACGGAAGTTCGCCGTAATCGGCGTCTCGATGATTTCGCCCGAGGGCTTGGCCATCAATCCACGCATGCCAGAGAGCTGACGGATCTGCTGCTTCGACCCGCGAGCACCGGAGTCGGCCATGACATAAATCGGATTGATCTCGCCGGCCTTGTCCTGCTCCTGCATGTTGCCGAACATCTCGTCCGCCACTTTCTCGGTAATAGCCGACCAGATTTCGATCACCTTGTTGTAGCGCTCGCCGTTGGTGATAGCACCATCGAGATACTGCTGCTGCACGGCGATCGCTTGCTTTTCGGCATCACGCACCAGTTCGTGTTTGCCGGTCGTCAATCCCAATCGACAGACCAGCGCGCGTCGCGTACTGGAAGCCAAGCTGCTTTATGCTGTCCAGCATCAGCACCGTGGTCTCCAGGCCAAAGCGCAGGTAGCAATAGTTCACCAGTTGCCCGACGCCCTTCTTTTTGAGAATGCCGTTGATGTACGGCATACCCTCGGCGCCACGCTTCAGGTTGTCGTTCATGATCGCGCGGCCGACTGTGGTTGAGATGTATTGGCGATCGAAGGTCGTCGGCTCGGTGTGCATCACGTCCTGATCGTCATATGCGGTCGTCAGGTCGACGACCTCACCGCTGTAACGCAAGCGGATGGGCGTTAGCGTCTCCACTTCGCCCGCTTCCTTTGCCAGCAGCACCTCATCAATATTGGCGAATGCGCGGCCCTCGCCTTTGGCTCCTGGCTTGGCCTTTGTCAGGTAGTAGATGCCTAGCACCATGTCCTGCGTGGGAACCGTGATCGGCTGCCCCGACGCAGGCGACAGAATGTTGTGCGACGACAGCATCAGCACGCTAGCCTCGACCTGGGCCTCGGGAGAAAGCGGAATGTGCACGGCCATCTGGTCACCGTCGAAGTCCGCGTTGAACGCAGTGCAGACCAGCGGGTGAATTTTGATTGCCTTGCCTTCCACCAGCACCGGCTCGAAAGCCTGGATGCCCAGGCGGTGCAGCGTAGGAGCGCGGTTCAGCAACACCGGGTGGTCCTTGATGACTTCTTCCAGGATGTCCCAAACGATGGGATCCTGCTGCTCCACCATTTCCTTCGCCTGTTTGATGGTGGTGCAGTGCCCGGTCTGCTCCAGCCGATGGTAGATGAACGGCTTGAAGAGCTCGAGTGCCATCTTCTTCGGCAGGCCGCACTGATGCAGCTTAAGATCTGGACCGACAACGATCACGGAACGGCCGGAGTAGTCCACGCGCTTGCCGAGCAGGTTCTGGCGGAAGCGGCCTTGCTTGCCCTTCAGTGTGTCGGACAGGGACTTCAGCGGGCGGTTGTTAGCGCCACGCAGCACGCGGCCACGGCGTCCGTTGTCAAACAACGCGTCCACGGCTTCCTGCAGCATGCGCTTCTCATTGCGCACGATCACTTCCGGCGCATGCAGATCCATCAGCTTCTTCAACCGGTTGTTGCGGTTGATGACCCGGCGATAGAGGTCGTTCAGATCGGACGTTGCAAAACGGCCGCCGTCGAGTGGAACCAGGGGACGCAACTCCGGCGGGATCACCGGAATAACGTCCAGGATCATCCACTGCGGCTTGTTACCGCTCTTGCGAAACGCCTCGACAACCTTCAGGCGCTTGGCGTACTTCAGGCGCTTCTGCACCGAAGCCTCGTTGCGCATCTTCTCGCGCAGCTCGGTGGCAAGCGTTTCAATAACAACTCGCTTCAGCAGTTCCTTGATGGCTTCAGCACCCATCATGGCCTTGAAGCCGCTGGCACGGTGTGCCTGATCGAGCTCGCGAAACTTCGCTTCGTCTTTAATGACTTCGCGCTCTTTGACCGGAGCCTCACCGGGTTCGATCACAACATACGCTTCGAAATAGAGCACGGACTCGAGATCGCGTAATGAGATGTCGAGAATGTGCCCGATGCGGCTGGGTAGGCCTTTGAAAAACCAGACGTGCGAGCAGGGCGAAGCCAGTTCGATGTGCCCGAGGCGCTCGCGACGAACCTTGGAGAGGGTCACCTCCACCCCGCACTTGTCGCAGATCACGCCACGGTGCTTCATGCGTTTGTATTTGCCGCAAAGACACTCCCAGTCGGTGACCGGCCCGAAGATGCGCGCGCAGAACAAGCCGTCGCGTTCCGGCTTAAAGGTGCGGTAGTTGATCGTCTCCGGCTTGGTTACCTCGCCGTGCGACCAGCTGCGAATCTTCTCCGGCGAAGCCAAGCTGATGCGGATGGCGTCGAAGTCGGCGATGGCATTTCCGAGATCAAATGGACTCGAGCGAAACAAGGTGTCCTCCTCCCCTGCGAGTTTCGCGGTAGCGAATTGCAGGGATTCACGGCCATTGCGCGACCGCAGGCGGCTCCCGGTACATCCCTTTTCGCTGGGTGCTGCCTGCTGCGGGAGCATTGCAGGCAGCTACCCCGATCTATCAACCTCAACAAGCGCAAATGCGGCGCTTGCCGGCACCACCGGTCTTCCATCCCGGTGAGAGCAATGACAGCCCTCGCCGGAAGACTCGATCGCGATCGCTCTAGTCAGCAGCGACAGGAGCAGCTGCGAGAGTCTTGTGATCGTTGGTCTTGATCAATTCCACATCGAGACACAGCGACTGCAATTCGCGGATGAGCACGTTGAATGACTCCGGCACACCCGGTTCGATCGCCGCTTCGCCTTTGACGATGGCCTCGTAGATCTTGGTGCGGCCATAAACGTCATCGGACTTCGCGGTGAGCAGTTCCTGCAGGATGTACGCTGCGCCGTAAGCTTCCAGAGCCCAGACTTCCATTTCGCCAAAGCGCTGGCCACCGAACTGCGCCTTGCCACCCAACGGCTGCTGGGTGATCAGCGAGTACGGTCCGATCGAACGCGCGTGGATTTTGTCGTCGACCAGGTGCGAAAGTTTGAGCATGTAGATGTAGCCTACCGTCACCGGCTGCTCGAACTTCTCACCCGTCAAGCCGTCGTACAGGCAAGTCTTGCCTGACTCCGGCAGCTCACCCTGTCCGAGCAGCGACTTGATCTCGTTCTCCTTCGAGCCGTCGAAGACCGGTGACCCGAAATAGACTGCATCTTTCATGCCTTCAGCCACGCGCTCCAGGGTTTCGTCGTCGAGGCTGACGAGGTCATCCACGAACGGCGTACCCTTGAACAGCGTTTTGATCTCCCGGCGCAAGGTCTCGGCTTTTGAGTTCTGCGCCAGCAGTTGGTCGATCTTCTGCCCGAGCGCGTGTCCGGCCCAGCCTAAATGCGTTTCAAGAATTTGGCCGACATTCATGCGGCTCGGTACACCAAGAGGATTCAGGACGATCTCTACCGGCGTTCCATCTTCCAGGTACGGCATGTCCTCTTCGGGCAGAATGCGGGCGATAACGCCCTTGTTTCCGTGGCGGCCGGCCATCTTGTCGCCTACGCTCAGCTTGCGCTTCATGGCGATATAGACCTTCACCAGCTTGATCACGCCCGGCGGCAGCTCATCGCCCTTCTGCAGCTTCTCTTCTTTCTCCTTGACGATCTTGCGCAGCACATCAATCTGCCGCGAGGTCATCTCCTCGATCTCATCGATTTGTTCGTTAATGCGCGGATCCTTGTCGGCGAACTTGATGCGCTTGAGGTTGCGCGTCGAAATCCGCTCGATGGCATCGCGGTCGAGTACCACGCCTTTAGTAAGCAGGCGCTTGTTGGTGCGCTCATCGTGCAAGTCAGCAAGGACTTCCTTGCCGCCGAGCAATGCTTCCAGTCGCTTCAAACGCTCGTCCGTGAGGATTCGGATCTCATCGGCGAGGTTCTTATGCAGCCGCTCGATCTGCTGCGATTCGATGAACTTCGCACGTTCATCCTTCTCCTGGCCCTTGCGGGAGAAGATTTTCACATCAACTACCGTGCCCTCAATGCCCGGAGGACAGGTGAGTGATGCGTCGCGCACATCGCCGGCCTTTTCGCCGAAGATGGCGCGCAGCAGCTTCTCTTCCGGAGTGAGTTGCGTCTCGCCCTTAGGCGTGACCTTACCCACCAGGATGTCGCCCGCCTTCACGCTCGCGCCGATGCGGATGATGCCGCTCTCGTCGAGATCGCGCAGCGCCGACTCGCTCACGTTGGGAATATCGCGTGTCACTTCCTCCGGCCCCAGCTTGGTGTCGCGCGACTCGATCTCAAACTCCTCGATGTGGACAGAGGTGTAATAGTCTTCCTTCACCATCTTTTCGGAGACCAGGATCGCGTCTTCGAAGTTGTAACCGCGCCACGGCATGAACGCGACCAGCACGTTGCGGCCGAGCGCCAACTCGCCCATGTCGGTACAAGGACCGTCGGCGATAACCTGTCCCTTCGCCACACGCTGCCCCTTCTTCACAATGGGCCGCTGATTGATGCAGGTGTTCTGGTTCGAGCGCTTGAACTTGGTTAGCTGATAGATGTCGCTACCCACCTCGCGCGAAAGCTGCATTGGATGATGTTCGCCTTCGACGCGCACGATGATGCGCTCGGAATCGACTGAATCGACGATCCCGCTCCGCCGGGCCAGCACCACGGCTCCGGAGTCGCGCGCCGTAACGCCTTCCATGCCGGTCCCGACGATGGGAGCCTGGGCACGCAGCAACGGCACCGACTGCCGCTGCATGTTGGCGCCCATCAGAGCTCGGTTGGCGTCGTCGTGCTCGAGGAACGGCACCAGAGAAGCGGCGACTGACACAAGCTGCTTCGGGCTAACGTCGATGTAGTCGACTTCATCGCGGTTTACCAGCACAAAGTTGCCGGACTTGCGAGCGTTGACCAGCTCCGCCACGATGCGGCCCCTGTCATCGATCTCCGCGTTGGCCTGGGCGATGACGTGACGGTCTTCCTCCCATGCCGACAGGTAGAACGAATAGGGCTCAATGTCGATCGCCTTCTTCTTGCGCTCCTTCAGGTCCGCGTTGGCTTTGACCACCTCCGCCTTTTCAAGGTGGTCTCCCACGCGGTACTCGCTGTCACCAGCGTTCACTACACTGACGAAGTCAAGCACGCGGCCGTTCTTCACCTTGCGATATGGCGACTCAATGAAGCCGTAGTCGTTGATGCGGGCATAGCAGCTTAACGACGAGATCAGACCGATGTTCGGGCCTTCCGGCGTCTCAATCGGACAAATACGTCCGTAGTGCGTCGGGTGCACGTCGCGGACTTCGAATCCCGCACGCTCGCGCGATAGGCCGCCTGGGCCCAACGCCGACAGACGGCGCTTATGGGTGATCTCCGACAGCGGATTCGTCTGATCCATGAATTGTGACAGCTGAGACGATCCAAAGAACTCGCGGATCGCTGCCATCACCGGCTTGGCGTTGACCAGATCGTGTGGCATGGCTGTCGACATTTCCTGGTACACGCTCATCTTTTCCTTGATAGCCCGTTCCATGCGGACCAGGCCGATGCGGAACTGGTTCTCGAGCAGTTCGCCCACCGCTCTCACCCGACGATTACCCAGGTGATCAATGTCGTCCACGGATCCGATGTTCTTGCGCAGCTTCAGCAGGTATCGGATCGTCCCGTAGAAGTCCTCCGGCTCCAGGGTGCGATTCTCGAGGTTCGTAGCGTCTTCCTTCTCGAACAGCTTGATGTTGAACTTCAGACGTCCTACGCGGGAGAAGTCATACTTCCGCGGATCGAAGAACATTCCGTGGAAAAGCGCCGTTGCGGTGTCCAGCGTCGGCGGGTCACCGGGACGCAGCTTGCGGTAAATCTCGATCAGGGCTTCCTGCGGCGTCTTCACCGAATCGCGACGCAGCGTAGCACCGATCACCGTGCCTACGTCATCGCGCTCAGGGAAGAACACGTGTACTTCGGCAACACCGCCTTCGAACATCTTTGAAAGCTTGTCGGCCGTCAGCTCAGTGTTCGCTTCGAGCAGTACATCGCCGGTATTTGTGTCCACCACATCGGCGGCGAGAAATGCGCCTTCCAGATCGCTGATATCGGTTTCGATCTCCGAGATCTTGTGCTTCTGGATCTCCTTCAGCACCTGCTGGGTCACCTTGCGGCCGGAGTGCGCGATCTCTTCGCCGCTCTTGGTCGCGATGCGGTGCGCCAGCTTCATGCCCACGAGGTTCGTCGGATGATCGGGGTTGGGGTCGAGAGTCCAGTACAGCTTGTGGTCGCGCAGCGCGATGCGGTCGACGGTGTAGAACGTGCGCAGGATGTCTTCGTCGGAACGCAAGCCGAGTGCGCGCAGGAAAATGCTTCCTAGGAATTTGCGCTTGCGGTCAATACGCACATAGAGGATGTTTTTCTGGTCGTATTCGAACTCGACCCAGGAACCGCGGTAGGGGATGATCTTGCCCAGAAAGTAGGTGCGGTTATTCGCGGTCTCAAAGAAGACCCCGGGCGAACGGTGCAACTGGCTGACGATAACACGCTCGGTCCCGTTAATGATGAACGTGCCATTGGCCGTCATCAACGGAATGTCGCCGAAGAAAACTTCCTGCTCCTTCATGTCGCGGATCGAGCGGTTTCCGGTCTCCGGGTCCTTGTCGTAAATCGTGAGGCGCATCGTGACCTTCAGCGGCGCGGAATAGGTCATCCCGCGCTCCTCGCACTCAGCCACGTCGTACTTCAGCTGCAATCCGACCGGGTCACCGCACTTGTTGCAGAAATCCGGCGTATTCGCGTTGTACGTGCCGCACTTGGTGCAAAGCACGTCGCCCAGGTGGAAGGGGTCAGTCTTGACCGTCGCGCCGCAATTCTTACAGGTGGTGCGCAGGTGGTTCAACCCCTTGAGGTGGCCGCACTTGCACTCCCAGTTGCCGATGGCGTACTCGACGAAATCGAGCTGCGACACGTTGCGGAAGTCAGTAATGGGGAAAACTGACTGAAATACCGCCTGTAAGCCGGCATCATCGCGTTCGCTCGGCAGCGCGTCCATTTGCAGGAAACGGTCATAGGAACGCTTCTGCACCTCGATCAGATTCGGGATCTGAATGGTCGCCGGAATTTTGGAAAAGTCAAACCGATTTCGATTGGCAGTTTTCTGTTGTGCCATGTATGAAGCTCCTAATCAGTGCCGGCCAGTTTTCGGACCGACGCCCCAGTGTGCGCCATGTTTGCGCTTGCTGGGGTCAAGGCTTGATTGGCCGCCCAAGCCGCTGTGCGGAGGCGGGACGGAATGACTGCCGTCGCACCGTGACGGGTTGAGCCGTCTTGCCGGCGGCCTGCCGAGAGTAAGGTCGAGGGATCCGGGCCCGCAGATGAAGTCCTCACCTCGACCAGAGTCGAAGGGGAGGGACCTCTGCGCGAAGACACGACTGCACCTGCAGAGACAGAAATCTCCGCAGGCGCCACTTGAAGCGTCAAGCAATCCCATAACCATTCGGTCTGGGAGTTCGGCAGTTTGTGTCGTGCCGCGATGTAATTTTCTTCCCGCGCCAGAATCTTCAGGCCTTGTCCTCGGCGTGCCCGCGGCGGCATCTGAGCCGATGCGAAACCGATCGAGCTTGCCGCCTGCCATTCACCTGTGTTGCCCGGATTCTTTATAGATGCAGAATCCGTCTCCACGATGCCCGGGAATTCCACGACCCCTGCTGATGGTGCCGCTCTGCTTCCTCGGCTTCATCGCGCCCCTCCACGGCCGCTCAATCGTGAAGAGGAACGTTAGCCGCCGTCCCGTGGACCGTAGACGGCAGCAGCCAGATACCTCCGGTCAGCGCGCCCGGAGGAGATCGCCCCGCCGCCACGGACGGGGCGGGATTACTACTTCACCTCGACGGTTGCGCCCGCCTCAGTGAACTTCTTCTTGATGTTCTCGGCCTCTTCCTTCGACACACCTTCCTTCACCGGCTTGGGAGCACCATCGACCAAGTCTTTGGCTTCCTTCAGACCCAGGCTGGTGACTTCGCGCACGGCCTTGATTACGTTGATCTTATTCGCGCCCACTGCGGTCAGGATGACGGCGAACTCCGTCTTTTCTTCAGCCGGTGCTGCCGCTGCCGCCGCTCCGCCACCTGCGCCCGCCATTACGACCGGGGCAGCTGCTGCCGCCGAAACGCCGAGACGCTCTTCCAGCTTTTTTACCAGGGTCGCCGCATCCAGAAGCGACAGGCCCACAATCTGCTCTTCCAACTGCTGCAAATCCGCCATGTATTTCTCCACCTATTCGTTATTCGTTGCGTTGATTTCGTTATCGTGCTCTGAGGCTTCCAATGTGTCCCTGCATGCCAGACTCACGCCGGAAGCACGCCTCACAACGGATAACGCAATCTCTAAGGAAGGGCCTGCGCCCTTCCAAACTTATCGGGTACCCCGCCCAAGCCTCTTGCTTGGGTGGGAAACCAACAACTTCGCTGCCCCATTTCCTCGACCTCGCCCGGGAAAACCAACACCGTTCTTGGCGTAGGTGGGGACAACAACTCACGCCTGCACTTCTACCGTTACTGGCTCCGCCGCTGCAACTGCAGGAGCAGCTTCCGCGGATCCGCCAAATTTGTTCTGCTGCACGCCCTGGTTCAACACCACAGCCATGTTACGGCTCACCGCGTTCAACGCTGTCACCAGACGCTGCGCCGGAGCACTGATGAGGAAGAGCAGCTTCGAGTAAATCTCTTCTTTCGAAGGCATATTCGCCAGCGCGTCGATATCTTTGATTGCGATGGCGCGGCCTTCCACCATGCCAGCTTTAAACGTGTACTCGGGATTGTCCTTCGCGTACTTGCTGAGCGCCTTCGCCAGGGCCACCGGATCGCCAGTCGTGTATGCGATTGAGGTAACGCCCGCCAGGCCTTTCAATGCGTCAGCGACCTTTGTGCCTTCAGCGGCACGCTCGGCCAGGGTGTTCTTGACCACGCGATAGCGACCACCCGCGCTGCGCACCGCCTTGCGAAGTTCGAAATCCTTCTCCACGGTCAGCTTGGCGAACGTGCCGACGATGGCGTGGCTCGCGTCCTTCAACTCCGCGCTAAGCTTCTCAACCTGCTCGATCTTCTTTGCTTTGGAAACCGCCATTTTCGAATCCCTATTCCGCCGCGCTTCCTGGCGCTGGCAATCTATGCACCCGCTACTTCCCGGACGCTTGCGCGGTTAGCCGCGCGCCGCAGCCTCTACAGGAGCGGTGTCGATTGCGACGCCGGGCCCCATGGTGGAGCTGAGATAGCAGCCTTTGATGTACTTGCCTTTCGCAACCGAAGGTTTCGCCTTGATCACACTGGTGATCACCGTGGCTGCGTTCTCCACCAGTTTTTCTGCCGGGAACGAGATCTTGCCAACCGGCACGTGCACCAGGGCAGTCTTATCGGTTCGAAACTCGACTTTGCCGGCCTTTGTCTCTTTCACCGCCGCGGCAACATCGAAGGTCACCGTTCCCGTCTTCGGGTTCGGCATCAGCCCACGCGGGCCCAGCACCTTGCCCAGGCGGCCGACCGACTTCATCATGTCGGGCGTAGAAATCACGGCGTCGAAGTCGGTCCAGTTTTCTTTCTGGATCTTCTCGACCATGTCCTCGCCGCCTACAAAATCCGCGCCGGCGGCTTCGGCCTCGCGAACCTTTTCTCCTGAAGCGATGACCAGAACCTTCTTCGACTTACCCAGACCGTGCGGTAGAACCACTGTGCCTCGGACCATCTGATCAGCGTGTTTGGGATCCACTCCCAGGCGCATCGTGAGATCGACGGTCTCGTCGAACTTGGCGAACTTGACCTTCTGCAAAAGGGGCACGGCATCTTGAAGCAGGTAATGCTTGGCTTCCACCGCCTTGCGTGCCTTATCGATGTTTTTTCCTGGCTTCCTCATTGCACTCCTGTCTCCCACCGCCTCTGCTTGGTGCTATGAAGCCGTGGTGCTTACGACTCCGGCCTAGCGGCCGCGAACTTTCAAAAGGGGCGCGCCTTCAGGTGCGCCAATAGGCGACTTTTCTCGTGATCCCGAGCGAACTTTTGTCCGCGGGGATCTGTTTTCCAACCTCAAGCGGTCACTTCAATACCCATCGAGCGGGCAGTGCCTTTCACACTCTTCACCGCGGCTTCAATCGAGGCGGCATTCAGGTCGGGCATCTTCTGCTTGGCGATGTCCAGGACCTGCTTCTCCGTGACTTTGCCAACCTTGTCCTTGTTTGGTGTACCCGACCCTTTCGCCACCCCCGCGGCCCGCTTCAGCAGAATTGAAGCCGGCGGGGTTTTGGTAATGAAGGTGAAAGAACGGTCGTTGTACACCGTCACCACTACGGGGATGATCAGGCCATCGAGTTCCCTGGCGCTGGTCTTCGCGTTGAACTGCTTGCAGAACTCCATGATGTTGATCTGCGCCTGACCGAGAGCCGGGCCGACCGGAGGAGCCGGAGTCGCTTTACCCGCCGCAATCTGCAACTTCACCGAACCTGTAACCTTCTTTGCCATGTTTTGCTCTTCGTGCGAGCCTGGTGCCCGCTGTCTCTATGAATTCGCTCGCGGAACCTAAAACCAATGCAACTGTTGGAACCAGCCTCTTCCCCGGCGGATCGGCTGTGAAGTCACTGTCAGTCGCGACGGAAACGACCGCCTGGTCCCGCTCGCGCGCTGGCACGTCAATCGCTTGTGGCTATGCAACCACCTTCTCAACCTGACCGAACTCGAGTTCTACCGGGGTCGAACGTCCGAAGATCGTGACCATGACTTTCAACGT
>Ga0306926_10002472_pt1 | contig 18831 bp, 19 predicted proteins | sample flu12Cox44000178_FD_203759 | JGI IMG/M metagenome (GOLD analysis project Ga0306926, IMG submission 203759) | Lab enrichment of tropical soil microbial communities from Luquillo Experimental Forest, Puerto Rico - flux8day.12C.oxic.44.000.178 (v2)... | ecosystem: Environmental > Terrestrial >... | reverse complement strand
CTCGGCGCCACCGGCGCGTCGATGATGCGTCTCGTCCTCGGTCGGGGACTGCTGCTGACCGGGGCCGGCGTTGTGTTGGGAACGGCGCTCGCGTGGGCGTCCACGCGCACGTTGCAGAATCTCCTGTACGGCGTCAGCACTCTCGATCCGCGCACGTTCGCTGCCGTCGTTGTCTGCCTCACGGTCACGACGCTCGTCGCATGCTACATGCCGGCGCGTCGTGCGGCACACCTGGATCCGATCGTCGCGTTACGCGACGAATAAGGGGCGTTCCTCTTGACGCGTGCTAGGTGTCGCCCGAAATCGTCTGTTGCGGCGACTAAAGCAGCCATCTGCGGCGCGATCGTTGTCTGATGCTGCGCGCGCTTGCGCACGGTGGCGGCGGCACGCACATTGCGACGCTGTCGATCGGACGCAGTAATGGAGCGCCGAACGGAACGACGAACAGGCAAGAATCGTCGCGGGGCCAGGCGTGGCGGCCGGCGCCAGGAGGACGCGACCGCCAAAGAACGCGAGCGGCGAATCGAGCAACAACGCGAGTATCTGAAGCAACAAAAGAAGCGGAGCTGTGTCGACGGACATTCTGCGCTTTCGCGCGGGTTCTTGCCGTAGTGTCCAGAAATTTGACCGATTCCTCAGCTTGGCGGGATCTGAACGGCAATGGAGCTCACCGCTTGTAATCAACAAGAATTCGTAATGAATTGAGTCGCTGGCCTTGGACACTACCGGCCGCGAAGGTTCACTTCACCGGGCGAAGCTTCACCACGCGTTTAGTGCGCGTTTCGGCGACATAGATTGTCCCATCGCGCGCGACCGCAACGTCATGAACCGCATTGAATATCGGATCGCCGGGGTTTCCGAAGCCTACAGACGCGACAATTTTCCAATCACGGTCGAGCTTCACGACGCCTGTGTGTTCGGTATCGTAGTCCTCTCGGCGGATGCCGAGGTACAGCGCGCCCGTCGCATCGGCGGCAACAGAAAAAATACGGCCTGTGGTGGTCGCGTTCTTCACACCGAACCACTGACGTTTGAACTTGCCGTCGCGATCGAACAGCTGAAGGCGCGAGTTCTCGCGATCGGCAACGAGCACATCGGTACTGCCGGGCGCAAACGACAGACCGTGCGGATTACTGAACTCGCCCTCTCCTGATCCCTTTCTGCCCCACTCACGTATTTCCTTCCCGCTGGCATCGAAGTAGGCGACACGACTGTTCACATAGCCGTCTGATACATAGAAGGAACCGTCCGGGCGTATGGCAACATCGGTGGGCTGATTGAAATGCTGTGCATCCCATCCTCCGACCCGCGCTTGTCCAAGCGTCAGAAGAGGTCGGCCGTCGTGCGAGAACTTGAATACCTGCTGCAACCCTACATCAGTGAGCCAGATGTTGTTCGCCCCGTCGATGGTTATGCCGTGCGGCACGAGAAACTTGCTGGCGCCCCACGATGAAATCACTCGCCCAGTGTTTGGGTCGAGTTCAACGACCGCTGGGTCTTTGAGCAGCTCGGTGGCTCCCGGTTCAAATCCTCTTCCCGGACGATGAAACACCAGCACGTGGCCGCTCAGATCGAGATCGACGCCCGCAACTTCGCCGAACTCTACGCCCGGAGGTAGCTTGGGCCAGTCCTTGACCTCTTCGTATCGACCCGGTGTCGCCGCGTTGAGATTCAGGTGCTTGGCGCCACTCAAAGCGCAAAGGCAGGTGACGACCGCGGTGAGAACCGCTCGATGTGTCTGTGCCATGCTTCTCTCCGATTGGCGAGACGCTATCACGAATCTGACCCAGTGCCACGTTTATACGATGGTTCTGTGAATAAGATTCATCGTCGTCTCTTTCTCGTTGGCGACGGTTTCGATTCTGTGGTTTATCGCGGCAACTCAGTCGGCTGATCCGTGGCTCGGTACTTGGGAGGTTGAACTCGCGCACTCGACGTACAGCCGAGCCATCTCCACCAACATTCTGCACTTTCCCGCGCGAGTTTCCGTCGTTCAGGTGGCAAGGGACCGCGACGGCGTCCTGTTGACGATCGGCACCGTGAAGTGATTTGAGTCGAGAATTGAGTCCCGCACGGAGAATCGACCTCTTCCGGCGGGCGGAGGGACGACGGCCCGCCGTACCGGCGCATCCTTCTCCAACGCCAGATGCTTCCGGGACTGTTGGTGTGTTTTGCGGACTCCAGTCTCGAGGGTGGTGCTAGCGTTCGTGGGTCTCACGCCATTGATGACCGGGCAACCGCAGTTCAAGTGGTACGAGCTACCCCAACGGCAGGAGCGCGCCGACTTCTTCCCGGTACTGCTGGTAACCCGCGCCGAAGCGACTGACCAGCATCGCGTCTTCTACGCTGATGCGGTAGGCGTACGCGGCAGATGTCACCGCCATCGATGCAATGAGCGTCAGCAGATCGCCGGAGGCGAGCGCGATGCCATTGAGCGTCAGGAGCGATCCGAGTAACCCGCTGCCATCGTGCGGGCCTTCGCACCAAAGCGGATTTCGGATTGGATGGCGTACAGCAACAACACGATCAGCGCGCAAATACCATAACCGGGCAATGCAATGAATGGCCGAAGAACCTCAGGCATGCGGACGACCAATTGTACTTACACAGACTCGGGGAATCACTCGGTGGGCGCCTTGACATGGAACCCGGAGGTTACGTATTATGAATACGGAACCCCATGGTTCCCTATTAATGATGAAGGATGACGTCGTCTTCCGGGCATTGGCTGATGCGAGTCGTCGGAAGTTGCTCGACCGCCTACACGCGAGGAATGGGCAGACGCTCGGAGCGCTGTGCCGTGGTCTCAAGATGACACGTCAAGCAGTGGCCAAGCACCTGGCCGTACTCACCAAGGCGAACCTCGTCTCGTGGCGGCGCGAAGGACGGGAGAAGCTGCACTTCATCAATCCGATGCCCATCAACGAGATTGCTGAACGGTGGATCAACAAGTTCGAACAAAGCCGCTTGAGCGCGTTGTCGGCGCTGAAAACGCACCTCGAAGGAGAAGACGACCGTGACGCCAAAACCCGCAAGTCGATTCGTGTACGTCAGCTACATTCGGACCACTCCTAAACGACTGTGGTCTGCGCTGACAAGCCCGGAGTTCACCCGTCAGTATTGGCTCGGCGTCACCGTCGACGCCGATTGGAAGGTGGGTGGGTCGTGGAAGCTCACGTACCCAGACGGCAGGACGACCGACACTGGCGAAATTACGGAGTTCGAGCCTTTGAAGCACCTGGCAATTCGCTGGCGGCATGAGTTGAGGCCAGAACTGAAGGCCGAGGGCTGGTCGCTCTGCACGATGGACCTCGAGCCGAGCGGCGACGCCGTCAAGCTCACGGTCACACACACGATCGAGCGCGAAGACTCGAAGTTCATCGTCGCCGTGTCCGGCGGCTGGCCGCAGATCCTATCGAACCTGAAGTCGTTCTTGGAGACTGGAGCGGCGGTGCTCCAGCCACGCACTGCCTGATCGGAGGTGTTTCCAATGTGTCCTGTTTGCCTTGTAACCAGCCCGGCAATCGTAGCGGCTAGCGTCACGACCACAGGCGGTGTGACAGCTCTTGTGTTGAGGCTGACCCCCCCAGCGCGAGACTTCCACCGCGAAGAGAACATCCAAGGAGTAGTGCCATGGGCGAGATTACCAATCACCGGATCGTTTCGCACGAGCAGTGGATCACCGAGCGCAAGGCATTATTGGCGAAAGAGAAGGAGTTCAATCGGTTACGCGACCAGCTCAGCGCGCAGCGTCGCGACCTGCCGGGGGAGCGCGTGACGAAGCAGTACGTCTTTAGCACCCCTCACGGCGCAGAGACCCTCGAGCAGTTGTTCGACGGACGTTCGCAGCTGGTCGTCTACCACGCGATGTTCGACCCGAAGACCGTGACAGACAAGACGCCGTACACGAAGGACGCAGCGTGCCCGACTTGCTCGTTCTGGATGGACAACATCGAGCGCATCGTCGTGCACCTCGCGCATCGAGACGTGACGCTCATCGCGGCATCGCGCGCTCCGGTCGAGAAGCTCGAAGCGTACAGGAAGCGAATGGGCTGGACGTTCAAATGGGTCTCAGTGGGCGACGGCGACTTCAATCGCGACTACGGCGTCACGCTCACCGCCGAGGAGATCGCGAACGGAACGGGAGAGTACAACTACGCGCGTACCGCATTCCCGATCGCGGAGCTCCCCGGCATCGGCGTCTTCTACAAGGATGTTTCGCCCCAGATCCTTCACACCTACTCGACCTACGCGCGGGGTATCGACATGCTCAACGTCGGCTACCACTACCTCGACATCGTCCCGAAGGGGCGCGACGAAGAACCCAAGCGTGGTGGACGGTGGCTCCGACGACGCGACGAGTATGCCGACGTCCAAGCGACGGCGTGCCATTGAGCAACTTACAAACCATTGAACTAGTCAAGAGGGAGTCAACGATGGTGTGAAGGCATTTTCGTGTTCCTCGTCATTGGGATCGCATGGGCGGGATACATATCCGAACCTGCCGGGCGGACTGTTATCCTTGACGCACAAAGACCGCTCACTCCAGCGTGGTGTCATTCCACTCTCGGATTACGTATGAGCGAATCAGACCTTCGAGAACGAACGGGTCCTCTTTGACGAACGTTTCTGCCGCCTCGCGTGTTCGAAAGATGGCCATATTCCCCCGGTCCGCGAAGGGGCCGATCCCGATTACGACACCTTGGGCTTTCAGTCGATCCACCAGAGTTTTGTGTCGTGGAAACACAGCCATGATGGCCTCCATCGACGCGCCGGACGGCTCACCGATCACCACAGCCTTCATGGTCCCTCCAAGCTCATTCAGAATCGGCGCGGCGCGTCCCTGTCGCGTCAGACGTCGGCAGCGGTCACGAGCGCCGGCTCAAAACTTTCTCGCCCGCGCCGCGACGGTGACGAGATGCGCGCGGATCCAGATCACGGAGTTAGCGGGCGGAGCGCTGATCCTTCACACACGCTGTTATCAGGATTAGTGTGATCACTGTGGAAAAGATCCGCGGCGCGGCGAAGAAGAATTGCCACGCGAGCACCGCCCCCGCCACCCACGCGACCACGAGCGCCCACGTGACTGGCTGAAAAATGCGGCGAATTTCCCGATCCAGCCCGCCCAGGTACCACGCGACCCACGTCGAATAGACGAAAAACACCGACACGAATGCACCAAAACCGCGGAAAAAATCGTACCACGTGCGCTCGGTACCCTGGACAGTTAAATGCACCGTCTTCATCGAGAACGCGACGGCGTCGCTCTGTGGCCCAAATGCTGGTGTCCCGATGACGGCACCCAGTGTGTGTCCCAGCGTGTACAGCACCATCAGGTATGCCGCGATTCGGTACGCGTTAAAGTAGCGACGGCGAACACCGCGCTGCACGATCGGGATGTCTGCTCGTGTCATTGTCGAGGCAACCGTTCCCTCATTCATCGAACACCTCCGCAACTTGTGAATTCCAGAGCCGCTGGAGTTGGCGTTGTCGTCGGCAATCCTGGACGCGCGCCTGGCTGACCACCCGAGTTCACGCGGTGTTCAGCCCGCGGGCTACCGTTACGATGCATCAGCCCGCAAGGGCGGGGAAACCGAGGGCTTTGCGGAGATAGCCCATCTGTCCCACGTGATAACAGTCGTGCAAGGCAAATCCTGCAACGCCGTCCGCGAGCGTATCCGCACCCGGCACGGCGATGGCCGGCGGCTGACCCAACTGGTCGTCGTCGAGCGTCGCCAGTTTCGCATGCAGCCGCCCACGCACCTCGCCCATCACTCTCTGAATCTCGGGTCGCTGCGGATACTGCGCGCGATCGCCGAGCACAGCACCGCGAGTGAACCGGTCCCCCCAGCCGGTGTCGACAGGGTCTCCGAGGAACGCCAACAATTCGGTGCGCGTCTGGACGAAATGGCCGACCATCCACAGCATCGGGTTGTTCAATTCAGTGGGTCGTGTCCAAAGCTGTTCTTCGGTCAAACCATCAATTGCCTTCGAGACGATGTCATCGTTGATGGCAAAAATCTTTGCGAGCGGAGCCGCAACCGTACTGCGCACTGCTGTCGTCATTTTCTGCCTCCAGGACGTTTGTTGCCTTGCGAAGATTGAGGGCTCATCACCTGTGCGACCGCGGTCGATCCGGTCTCGTCGACACGTTCTGTTGCCTCAAGCCATAGGTCGTTGAAGTGCTGACGCAGGGCCTCGAGGGCATCGACGTTGAGTGCGTACCAACGTCGGTTTCGAACGGCACAGTCAACCACGAGACGCGCTCGCTTCAGCACCCGAATGTGCCGGGAAATGGCCGCGCGGCTGACCGGAAATGATCGGGCGATCCTGCTCACCGGCTGCGGACCATCCACGAGTCGCCGCAGGATTTCGCGGCGAATCGCAAGGCCGAGTGCAGCGAGCTGGTCAGCCAGTTCAACTTCCGTGGGTCGTTCACGCTCCATGGCCCATTTGTGCGAACGAGAAGAATCCTGGGATTACTTCAACTCGAGCGGCTTGCCACTCTCGAGGAGCGTCTTCAAGGACGACAGCATTAGCGGCCATCCCTCGGCGGAGCCTTTGTACGTTGCTGTTTCATTCTCGAATTGGTCGTGAAGGACCCGTAGCTTCGTCGCGTTCGCGCCGGCGTTGTACAGCTCGTAAGTGACTCGCGATTCGGGATCTTTCGAGACGTTGGCGTCCCAGTGGGCGCGCCACGTCATCGCGAGACGCCGATTCGGCTCGACCTCGATGATTTTGCCGTCCACGACCTTGAAATCACCGTCGCCAACGAATGCGTAGGTGGATCCCTTCTTCAAGCTGCTCTGCAGTCGTGTGCCGTAGACGTATTGGCGTGTGAAGTCGGCGTCGGTGAGGCCTTGCCACACTCTCTCGATGGGCGCACCGATGTAGATTTCGTACCCGTATTGGACTTGGTTCTTGGCCACGATCGGACCTCCTTGGTTCAATGGGCTTCGACCCTCATGTCGAACCCGGTGTAATCATGTTAGTCATCGCTTACCTGTTAGTCAAGGCTTACATGTCGACGTACGCCTGTCAAGCGAAAACTACAGAGCGTAAAGACGTTCGTTCAAGATGGGTTTGACTCGACAGATATGTTGGCTTAGGCTTACATATAATGGAAGTTGGACAAGTCCTCGAAGCCCTCGCTGACCCGACGCGTCGAGCCATCGTGGAGGCCGTGCGCTACAGATCGCGCGCTGTCAACGACATCGCGAGCGAGTTTGCGGTAAGTCGGCCGGCGATCTCGCAACATCTTCGCGTGCTGGAGGAGGCACGGCTGCTTCGCTCTCAACGAAGTGGCCGCCAGAAGTTCTACGGCGTCGATTTCTACGGAATGGCGTTGTTGCGCAACTACCTCGAAGGATTCTGGGAGGACGTCCTGGGCGCCTTCAAGGCTGCGGCCGAGAGGGAATCCGCCAACGTCGGTTCGCTGAAACGATAGTTCGCCTGTGGGGAACCATGTACGGTGACGATATGGTCGAGAGTGAGAGGTTTCGCACAAGCCTGGATGAGCTAGAGGATTCGTAACCTCCGGTCCGCAAGTCGTTCTTCGTACTTCCTCGGTGCCAAAACTCTCCACCAGAAGACCGAAGAGTCGAGTCCGAAGCAACCGCCGCGATCCCGCAGTAGATACGCGGGCGCGGTGTGGTCGGGAATGCCTTCCCGGATTTTGCTGCCGGGTCCAAAGCGGCGGTCGGATGGTCGGTCACGTTCACATGAACGACGCGCCGCCGGTCGTGTGAGAACGGAATCCGCCCGAGCGTCAAGGTGCGCCTTACCGTGTATCGCTCAAGACCTGGGATGACTGAAATTCTAACGCCCTTATTTACTACTTATTTATGGAAAATTTCACGAGCGGGCCGTCGAATCGTTTATTGGCGTGTATATGAATCAGGTCGTCATGGAGGAGCCATGAGAAAGGTTCTACTTTGCGCCTTCGCGATGTCGCTTCCGCTCGCGGCACAGCAGCGAAGCGCGATGCCTTCCGCGTCCCCTGGAAAAGTCGATTATGAAAAGGACGTGAAGCCGCTCCTCGAACAAAACTGCTATTCCTGCCACGGCGAGACCGTGCAGCAATCAGGACTGCGTCTCGATTTACGCCAGAATGCCCTGCGTGGCGGCGATTATGGCCCCGTGATCCTTCCGGGCAAAAGCGCGGAGAGCAAGCTCATCAAGCGTCTGGTCGACGGAGATGGCGGAATGCAGATGCCGCCAACGGGTCCACTTTCGCCTGAAGACATCGGTGTTCTTCGCGCCTGGATCGATCAGGGAGCCGAATTCCGCACCACGATTGTCGAAGCGCCGCCGAAGCCGACCGATCCGCGTGTCGCCGCCCTGGTGGCCGCGGTTCGCGTGCAAAGCGCCGACGCCGTTGCAAAACTGCTGGCGAGTGACTCGGACGCCGCTAAGGCGCGCGACGCCGCCGGCTCGACGCTGCTGCACCATGCCGCCGCTTTTGGCAGTATCGACACGATGAAGCTGCTGCTCGATGCAGGCGCTGACGTGAATGCTGCGAACCGACGCCGTTCGACGCCGCTCCACTGGTCGCTGCAAGACGAGGCGAAGGTTCGCCTGCTGCTCTCGCGCGGCGCAGCGATCAACGCGAAGCAGGTCGAAGGACGGACGCCGCTCTACATCGCCGCGTCGATGGGACAGGGCGCGTCGCTCGTCAAGCTGCTCCTCGAGAACGGCGCCAACCCGGCACTCGCGACGGCGAACGGCATGACGCCGCTGATGGCGGCCTCAGTCCGTGGCGACATCGAGGCGATGAAGCTGCTCGTCGACAAGAACGCGGACGTGAATACGAGGAACGGCGCCGGCGAAACGGCGCTGATGTTCGCTGCGACCAACGGATCACCTGCCGCCGTCAAGTTCCTGATCAATCACGCCGCCGACGCAAAGGCCAAGTCGAAGCGCGGCGAGACCGCGCTTGGCAACGCGGGCACGTCTGGCGTCGAGGAGACGGTACGGATGCTGCTCGGCCAGCACGCGGACGTGAACTCCCGCAACGTCCGCGGCTATTCGCCGCTGATGCTCGCCGCAAGCTCGGACACCGTACCTGCGGGCGCGGTCAAGCTGCTGCTCGCCGCCGGCGCGGACAAGACGTACGTCGGTGACTACGACGAGACGGCACTCGACTTCGCCACCAAGCGCGGCAACACGGAGGTCGCCCGCCTGCTCGGCGCCACGCCGAAGCCGGCCGTCCTTTCACCGATCAGCGCCCACACGTCGTTCGACGCGGCAGCCATCCCTGGCGCGGTCGAAAAAGCGATGGGGCTGCTCGAAAAGCAGAGCGGCAATTTCATCCGCACGGCCGGCTGCAACTCGTGCCATTCGCAGGATCTGCCGTCGGCGGCCGCCGGATTCGCGAAAAGCCGCGGCCTCAGGGCGCCGGCGGAAATTCCTCAGCTGCCGCAGTCGATGATGCCGGCACCGGAACGGCTGATCGATCTGGCGATCGTCTCGGCGCCGAGTACGTCCTGGGAGCTCGTCGATTTCGGCATGAACAACGTTCCGCCCGACGCTTACACCGACGCGGCGGTCCGACTCGTCCGAATGATGCAGCGTCCCGACGGCAGCTGGTCGACGAACCAGAGCCGACGTCCGCCGATGTCGTCCGGTGAATTCCAGGACGCGGCGGTCTGCATCTTCGCGGTCAAGCACTACGGCCGTCCGGTGGACGCGGCAGCGGATGAAGCGGTAATCGCGAAAGCCGTCGCGTGGCTCGAAACGGCCACGCCGCAGACGATGCAGGATCGCGCGTTCCAGGTGATCGCGCTGGCGTGGGCCGGCCGCGCCGAGAGCGCCCAGAAAGCGGCGCGGGCGCTGGTCGATCAGCAGCGCGCAGACGGCGGCTGGAGTCAGTTTGCCGCCGTCGAAACCGACGCCTACGCGACGGGACAGGCCGTCTACGCGCTCAGCGCCGCGCGCATTCCGCAGGACGATGCGACGTACCGGAAAGGGATCGCCTACCTGCTGAAGACGCAGGCCCAGGACGGCTCGTGGCACGTGAAAACGCGCTCGATCTGGCTGCAGCCGTATTTCGAAAGCGGATTCCCGTACGGGCGCGATCAGTTCATTTCGACGGCCGGCACTGCATGGGCATCGATGGCACTCGCCACGGTGAATATGCCGCGCGATACCACGCTGCAGCGGTAAGGCGAGCGATTTCCACGGACATTCTGCACTCTCTCGCGCGAGTTCTCGTTATTGAGGCGGGTCGAGGCCGCAATCGGGCAGCGAATCTGATCCCGGACACGGTTCTGCATGTCTACTCGTGCGACCTGCGGCCTTGTTGCGCCAGGCCTCCAGACGCTCGGGCCCGCCGGGCGAGAGGGCGGGAGGCGGTCAGCTTTCCATCGTCAGGCGGCCGCGTCGATTGACGGACACGTCGCGCAGGCGGCCGATCGGTTGGCCTTGACACGAGCCCAGCGTGCGGCGGCCGGCGTGACGTCCGATCGGCTGGCACCGCGCGCGACGAGCCGCGTCCAGCTCTCATTTCAATCGTGAACCGCTCCGGCTTCCTCGAAGGGATGACTCCTTGAGAGGATGTGGCCAATGCAGGGACGTCTGGCTAGTAGCCGGTCAGCGCCTGCCTCACCGAGCACAGCTCTGATTCGATTGTGCACGCCAGGATCTCTAGTTCGTCGCTGCCAATAAACCCATCGGGCACCGATATCCCGCATCCACCAACTCACCGGTTAGTTATTGAAGAGAATGGAGCCCTCGACCATGAAGCCAAATGAGCCCAGCCGCACAGCCCAGATGATCGCCCGACAACGAGCTGCTCATCAGGTGCTCGATCATGGCTCAATCCTCTATGACCCATTTGCCATGAAGATTCTGCACGAAGACGAAAAAGACGTGCTGCGATTTGCGAACGAACACCCCTTGGCCAGCATCGGACGTCTATTCACGGCCGCACGAAGCCGGATTGCGGAAGATGCTTTGTCAGGAGCTGTCGAAAGAGGGATTCGGCAGATCGTCATCCTTGGCGCCGGACTCGACACTTTCGGTTTCCGGAGTCCCCATCGCGCACGACAGATCCGTATCTATGAGGTGGACCACCCCGCCACGCAGGCATGGAAACGCCAGCGCTTGGCTGAGGCTCAACTTGCAATTCCGCCATGGCTTGTGCTCGTGCCAGTCGATTTCGAGCGCGACGATTTGGCGGAGATGCTTGTCGGCGCAGGCTTTCAGCAGAACTCTTCCGCGTTTTTTACCTGGCTCGGCGTTGTGCCATATCTGACACAGGACGCTATCGGCAGCACTCTGGACTACATGGCGTCAATCCAAAACTCGGAGGTGGTGTTCGACTACATGGAACCCCGCCAGGCATTCTCAGAAGAGATGAGGGAATTAGTAACGAAGCGGACCGAACAGCTTGAGAAAATGGATGAACGCTGGGCCAGCCGTTTCGAGCCGGCTGGCATTGCAGCGATTCTTCGCTCGCACGGATTTTCTGAAATCGAAGATATCAATTTCCAGGAGATCAGGTCCCGGTTCGGCCACGCCGTTCAAGGGCTCGCGCCCGGACAGGCTGGTCTTCATGTCGTCCACGCTAAGCACTCGCCAGGGTGCCAAGACGGGCGCGCACGATGATATCAGCGCTATTCGCACGAACATTGTGGACTTTCTCGCGCGAGGTTCTCGTCCTTTCAGGGGCAAGGCAGCGACTCTGATCGGACACGGCTCTGCCCCCTACTCGAGCGACGTGCGGTCCAGAGGTCTCCTGGCAGTCGCCTCGAGACCCACACGCTCGTGTCGATCGAAAGTGGCCACATCGCCTTCGTGCGAACTGGTCCTCCACACGTTCACGTCTCCGCAGAACAATCGCGACAGGAGTGGAGAGATGAACATGCGAGTACCAATCGGCGTTCTCGTCGCGTTCGGCCATTTGCGCGCGCGCAACAACAAGCCGGCGAGATCTTCGGGCTGATGTCCTCTCGTGGCGGTCGCTCCCGGCGTTCGTTCTTCGGCATTTCGAGGCCTTAACATCGAAGATATTGAGCGAGGTTCCCACATGGCGACGGTTCAAGTTCGTTACATCGTTCGGGATGTCGATGCTGCGATCGCGTTCTATTGCACGCACCTCGGGTTTCGTGAAGTCATGCACCCTGCGCCGTCTTTCGCGATGCTGTCCCGGGGCGACTTGCGACTCGTGCTCAGCGCCCCAAATCCGGCCGCCGGAGGCGGTCAATCTATGCCCGACGGGCGAGTTCAGGAACCGGGCGGCTGGAATCGGTTCGCCGTCGAAGTCGACGACCTGGCGGCGACCGTCGACACGCTGCACAAGGCCGGCATCCACTTTCGGAATGACATCGTCACTGGCGTAGGTGGCAAGCAGATCATAGCGGATGATCCATCAGGTAATCCCGTGGAGTTGTTTCAGCCCATCGTTGCCGAGGCTCATTTGGATTCAAAAACGAAGAGTCGCTAAGGGAAACCACCTCGCCAAAATGAGGAGAACTGGCGGTTCTCGAGCGTCGGGCTATTGCACAAGCGCTGCGCCACGTTGGAGGCAATAGGCGAGAGCGGCCCGACAGCTCGGGATCTCGCGCACACAGCTCTATAGCCGATTAAGGAAGTACGGGCTCCAGTGCGCCTGCGTGATTCCCTACGAAATCTTCTCGTCGCGCGGTACAGTGGAGCTGGTGCCGCAACGCGAGGATCTCGGTGTGGGGCGGCTCGCGTGCGCCTTGAGGCACAGCATTCTGACAACATCAATCCGACAGCAAGTCCCAGATTCTCAGTAAAAACAGGGCGAATTGTTCGTGTTGCCGCCCCATACCGGGTGGCATAAGATCGGAGTCCGCTTATGCGAGGCACGCGAGCCGGCATCTGCCTGGCCATTCTCGTGGCGTGTTGCAGTCGCGTGTTCGCGCTGAATCCCGAGCTTGCCATCAATCAGTACGCGCACACGACCTGGACAGCGAGGCAAGGATCTTTCAACGGTGTCATTCGGGCCATTGCGCAGACACAAGACGGGTATCTGTGGCTCGGTACAGAATTCGGCCTCGTTCGATTCGACGGCGTTCGCGCGCTCCCATGGACGTTCCCACCCAATCAGCGGCTCCCGAGTAACGGTATTGTTAGTTTGCTCGCCACGCGCGATGGGTCGCTGTGGATCGGCACTGTCAAAGGCCTCGCGCGGTGGCAGGGCGGCACGCTGACCGACTACGCGGAATTAGCCGGGCAAAGAATTCTGTCATTGACCGAGGATCGCACCGGCAAGGTGTGGGCCGGTAGCTTTAGCCCCGCCGGCGCAACCCTCTGCGAAATTCATGACCGAACCGCCTGCATCGGGCACGACGGTACGTTCGGTCCATGGGTGCGCGCCTACGAAGATCTCGATGGTCATCTCTGGGTTGCGGCGAGTACCGGGCTGTGGCAATGGACACCTGGTCCTGCTAAGCGATATCCCTTGCCGAGCGCCTCCACATGGTTCCTCACCTCGCAACCGCTCGCCGAGGGTGACGCTGCGACAGCATTGACGCTGATTGTCGGCGGCCTCGGCTCGTTCGTCGACGGGCGCGTCATCGCGTATCCGGAGACGGGTGTGCCGCAGCCGTTTACGCCGTTGAATCTGCTGCGAACCCGCGACGGTGCCCTGTGGATCGGTACGCTCGAACGGGGTCTCGTCCGAGTCGCCCACGGCCGGACGAGCACGATGGCACGGCGTGACGGTCTGTCGAGCGATCACGTTTGGAGCTTATTCCAGGATCGCGAAGGCAATGTGTGGGTCGGCACGGCCCAGGGCCTCGATCGCTTCAGCGAGCTGGTGGCGACGCCGGTCGACGTCGATCAGGGCCTGTCCAGCACGGACGCGATGACGGTGCTCGCCGCACGCGACGGGACGGTGTGGATCGGTGCCTTGAACGGTCTCAACCGATGCCGTGGCGCCATCACAACGTGTCACCGCGATCACGAGGGGCTGCCGGGGACCTCCATCGGATCGCTGGTCGAGGACGATCGCGGTCGCGTGTGGGTCTCGACCGAACGCGGTGTCGCGCGTTTGGAAAACGGCAGATTTCGCAGCGCGAGCGGCGTGCCTACGCTCTGGGTCAACGCCATGACCCCTGACGGAGGCACAGGTCTTTGGATGAGCGACCAGGATCGCGGCTTGCTCCATGTCGTCGACGATTCTGTCGTCCAACAGATTCCGTGGTCGCAATTTGGCGACGATGGGCGCGTCGCGGCGACGCTCCTTGCTGACCGGGCTCGCGGCGGCCTATGGCTCGGATTCTTTGGGGGCGGCGTCGCCTATCTGAAAGACGGGCACGTGGCGGAGTCGTACGGAGCCGGCGACGGGCTGGGCGACGGTCGCGTCATGGGACTACATCTTGAGCCCGACGGCGCTATGTGGGCTGCCACGGAGCATGGGCTCAGCCGGATCGCGAACCGTCGCGTAGTGACGCTGACGACGAAAAACGGACTGCCTTGCGAGACCGTTCATTGGATTGTTGACGACGAGCGTGTGTCGTACTGGCTGTACACGGCCTGTGGCCTTGTACAGATTTCGCGGCCGGCTTTGCAAAGTTGGAGCTCCGATTCGACGCGAACCATCGAGGCGACGCTGTTCGAAGCCTCCGACGGTGTGAGATCCCGTGCCTTGCTGACCGGATTCACTCCGCGCGTCAGCAAATCGTCCGACGGACGGGTGTGGTTCGTGAACGTCGATGGCGTCAGCGTCATCGATCCGGTGCACCTGCCGATCAACACGATGCCGCCGACGGTACGCATCGAGCAGATCACCGCCAACCAGCAAACGTATGACGCCTCGGCGCAGATTCACTTGCCAGCGTCGATTCGCGACCTCGAGATCGACTACACGGCGCTCAGCCTGGTCGCGTCCGAGAAGAACCGTTTTCGCATCAAGTTAGAAGGACACGATCGTGACTGGCGGGATGTGGGGAGTCGCCGACAAGCGTTTTACAGCAATCTTCCCCCGCGTCAATACCGGTTTCGCGTGACCGCTTCCAACAACAGCGGCGTCTGGAACGAGATGGGTGCTGCAGCGGACTTCACGATTGCGCCTGCCTTCTACCAGACGATTTGGTTCCGTGCACTGGGCCTCGCCGCCGTGGGAGCATTGCTGTGGGCACTCCATCAATTCCGCCTCCGCCAGCTTGCCTCTCAATTCGATGCCCGTCTGCGAGACCGCCTCAATGAACGGACGCGCATTGCGCGTGAGCTCCACGACACGCTTCTGCAAAGCTTTCATGGTGTCATGTTTCGCTTTCAAGCAGCTGCAAACGTCCTCCCAGATCGGCCGTTGGAGGCCCAACAACGGTTAGAGACCGCACTCAAACAGGGTACGCACGCGATCAGGGAGGGACGGGACGCCGTCCAAGGCTTGCGCGCGTCCACGACGGTCACGAACGATCTGGCCATCGCTCTCAGCGCTCTTGGGGAAGAGCTCTCGGCCACTCAGGTCAACGACCCGCTCGCAAAAACAGCAGAGCTCGATGTCGCCATCAAGGGCACGCCGCGAACCCTTCGCCCGATCATCCGGGATGACATCTATCGGATCACCGGCGAGGCCTTGCGCAATGCGTTCTGGCATGCAGGCGCTCGTCGGATTGAAGTGGAGATGCGTTACGATGACCGCCATTTTCAGCTACGTGTTCGTGACGACGGCCGAGGCATCGACGCCGGAGTGCTGGACGGACAGCGAGCCGGGCACTTTGGTCTGCCGGGAATGCGTGAGCGCGCGGAGCTGATCGGCGGCCACCTCGAGATCTGGAGCGAGGCGGGAATGGGTACCGAGGTGGCTCTCACGATTCCTGGCGTCACCGTCTATGCGACGCCGCGGGCGCGGCGCCACTTCTTGTCCTTTGTCGGACGAACACAGGCGAATTCGTGAGCGCCAGTTCCGACCCGATTCGGATTCTCACCGTCGATGATCATCTACTCCTGCGGGCTGGAATCGAGGCACTGGTGTCCAGTCAGTCGGACATGCGGGTGGTCGCCGAGTGCTCGAACGGGCGGGATGCGATTCAGCAGTTTCGCGTGCACCGTCCAGATGTGACGTTGATGGACCTCCAAATGCCGGAAATGAGCGGCCTCGACGCGATTATCGCGATTCGTGACGAGTTTCCCGATGCTCGAATCATCGTACTGACCACGTATGCCGGGGACGTTCAGGCCCTGCGTGCCCTCCACGCCGGTGCTCGCGGTTACCTACTGAAAGATGCGGTCCAAGAGGAGCTTCTGGATACGATACGGGCCGTCCATACAGGAAAAAAGACGCTGTCGCCCAAGGTCTCCCACGGGATCGCCGAACACGCGACAGAAGACGTCCTGACGAAAGGTGAAATCGATGTCTTGCGGCTTATTGCAGAGGGCAAGGCAAACAAACAGATTGCCGATCACCTGTCAATTGCCGAAGAGACCGTGAAAAGTCGAATCAAGAACATTCTCTCGAAGCTCGCGGCTGACGATCGAACCCATGCCGCCATGATTGGCCTCAAGCGCGGCATTATTGAGCTCTAAGTGAGAGTCAGATCAGTTCACTCGAACGAGTGAGATCCTTTCACTCGCTCCGGGCTTCCTCCCACGTTCCAACATCGTTACGCTAACACGAGAACCTTTTTTGAGACGTCTGTTCTGGACATTCGCCCCAGGAGTGCCCGGCGCGGCGCTTCTCGTTATGCGAGTAGTCACCGCTGCTGCACTGGCCTCCAAGGGAATCAGTCGGCTGTCGACGCAGCTCGCGATGGGATCAGCCACGTTCTTGATCCTTGAAACAGGTGCTGGCCTGTTGCTGCTCGTTGGACTCTGGACACCGGTTGCAGGGCAGCTTGTCTTGGTGCTCGAAGGCTGGCAAGTCTTTTCACAACTTCAGGAGCCTTGGACTCACATCCTGCTTGCGACACTAGGTGGCGCCCTGGCGCTACTTGGGCCAGGCGCATGGTCGGTTGATGCCCGGCTGTTCGGATGGAAGCGGATTGACATTAAAGAACGACAGACTCATGCGACCACAACCTCAGAACCTGAGGCGTAGACCTCTTGGCAAGTGCTCATTCACTTGAAAGAGTCGCCATAATTCACTTCAAGTAGGGTTGCTCACGACAGAAAACGCCTTCACAATCCATCGGAACGGCCGTCCTCGTGCCAGAGGCGGAAAGGCACCCGGTGGTGACACGACTCCGTATTCCGACGAAGGAGGTTGTATGGAGGCCAATGTCGCACACAACGTCCTCGACAGCGTTCGCGAGTACGTCCGAATCGAACCCACCATGCGTGATGCACACCTGGGTTCACGGCCCATCCCGCCGACGCACGAGTCGGTGCCGACAGATATGTTGATCGGCGCCAGTCCGCAATGGCGCGCGGTGTTGAAACCCGCGAGCCAGGTGGCTGCGACGGAAGCCACGACCTGCCTGCAGGGCGAGTCGGGCACGGGGAAGGAAGTGGTGGCCCGGTTCATTCACAGCACCTCGCCCCGCAGACGAGGTCCATTCCTGGCAATCAACTGCGCGGCGCTCCCGGAAACGCTGCTCGAGTCGGAATTGTTCGGGTTCGAGCGCGGAGCCTTCACTGGGGCTCACCAAGCGAAGCCGGGTCACCTGGAATCGGCGAGCGGCGGCGTGCTCTTTCTCGATGAGATCACGGAAATGGCTCTCACGGCGCAAGCGAAGTTCTTGCGGGTCCTGCAAGAACGCGAATTCATGCGCCTCGGCGGGACACGACCGATTAGGGTCAACGTGCGTGTCATTGCGGCGACCAATCAGGATTTGCGGAACGCGGTTGCGCAAGGCCGATTCAGAGAGGATCTGTACTATCGCATCAATGTCTTCGAAATCAGGATCCCGCCCTTGCGTGAGCGCGGACGGGACATCCTGCTGCTTGCTGCTCACTTTCTCGGGGAGTTTGCTTGGACGAATGGTCAGCCGGTGGCGCAACTGACGGCAGCCGCAGAAGAGGCGCTGCTCACGTACCGCTGGCCTGGGAATGTCCGCGAACTCCGCAACGTGCTTGAGCGGGCGTCGATTCTGCGCGACGGGCCGCTCATCGACGTCGAGCAGTTGTCGCTGGCGGTCAAGGAGGATGCTCTCCAGTTAAGCAGCACCGATCTGGCACGTCTCGAGCGACAGGCGATTACACAAGCGCTGCGCGACGTCGCAGGCAACAAGGCGAGAGCGGCCAAACAGCTGGGGATTTCGCGCACACAGCTGTATAGCCGACTTCGGAAGTACGGGCTCAGCCGCGTGTAACCTGCGCAGGCTGAAGACGATATGCACACTCAATCGGATCGATGTTGGGGGCGCGGAACGGAGGGCGCCGACGGCGATCGCGGATAGCCCCCCTGTTGCGATCTGCTCAATAAGGCCATCCGTCTAATCTTCATCTGAATATTCGGCACTTAATCACACACGGCTAATTCTCCTGGGCCGTGCGAGTTCATTGGCTCGTCTGCGCAGCACCCTGCGGGTAACTGCGCGTCTGACCACAGCACTTTGTGTGCTCAAGCAAATGAATCGCTCCTCGCGTGACCAATAGTCTTGTACATCCGCGAAGCTGGAATTGAGTGGGTGAACACGACGTTCCGAATAGCAGCGTTGTGTATAAGAAGACAGTGGAGCAACCACATGTGTTCGAATGCCCGACGAGCTGACGCCGCAACTCACTGACACGCCAGCAGGTGTTCGTGAGCACAAAGTTTGCGACAAGTCGGAGCGTTATCGTGAAGAAGCACGATGGGGAGAGTCTCACTGCTGGTTGCCGGTGACAAGAAACGAGAGCCAAGGAGAAAGAAATGAACATTAAGGAGAACGAAATGAACATCCTACACACGTGCCGAGCTGATGCCGCGCCCCAGGG
>Ga0306926_10002469_pt1 | contig 18837 bp, 20 predicted proteins | sample flu12Cox44000178_FD_203759 | JGI IMG/M metagenome (GOLD analysis project Ga0306926, IMG submission 203759) | Lab enrichment of tropical soil microbial communities from Luquillo Experimental Forest, Puerto Rico - flux8day.12C.oxic.44.000.178 (v2)... | ecosystem: Environmental > Terrestrial >... | reverse complement strand
GGTTTACTACAACGAGCGGCCGAAGACGTTCGAAAACGTCACGACCATCGACATAAACCCTGATGTGAAGCCGGACTTTCTCATGGACCTAGACGAGCTGCATGTTATAGGCGGCCGTCTTCCTTTCGCCGACAGTTCCTTCGACGAGCTCCACGCCTATGAGGTGCTGGAGCACATCGGCCGGCAGGGCGACTGGCGCGGATTCTTCGCCGAGTTCTCTGAGTACTGGCGGGTTCTCAAGCCGGGCGGCACGCTGCATGGCTCGTGCCCGAGCGCGAGCGGGAAGTGGGCGTGGGGCGATCCCGGCCACACCCGCATCATTTCCGGGCCGGTCCTGACCTTCCTCTCGCAGCGTATGTACATCGAGGACAAAGGTCCGCGTACGGACTACCGTCATGTGTGGCGTGGCGACTTCGAAGTCCTGTTCGAGCAGGAGAAGGAAGACAACTTTTTCTTCATGCTGAAGGCAATCAAATGAGAGTAGGCGTAGCGATCCCCACGTACCGTCGGCCTGGCCAGGAGGAGTTTCTCCATCGAGCCGTCCGCTCGGCCCGCCGGCAAACCGTTGACGTGTCCATCATCGTCGCCCACAACAAGGGCGAGGACGTACCGCCCAACCTCGGCGCGGTGAGCGTCGAGAGCCACGGAGCGAGCGCCTCGGAGAACACCAACGCCGCGCTCCGCGCGCTCGACACCGAGTACATCGCCATCCTCGAAGACGACGATCACTGGCACCCGGACCACCTCGGGGCCATGCTGGAAGCACTCCGCGCCACGCAGGCGGCATTCGCCAGCACCTCCACCCTCGAAGTGGACACCAACGGCGCTGTCATGCGGGTGCACGACTTCCCGGTCCCGTCCGGGTGGGTCATGCCGAAAGTGACGTGGGACCTGCTCGGCGGGTTCGCCGAGGGGTTAATAACCCATCAGGACAACGAGTTCCTTGGCCGATTGAACGAAGCATGCCTCCCGCGCGTCCACGTGATCGAGTCGCTTGGCCCTATGACCTTCGGGTGGGCGAAGGGGTGCCGGCCGGGCCTAGCGCTGATCGAGAACGCGGCCCGCGGGGGTGTCAGGCTCGCGCGCACGACCAGCCCCTACCCGCTCGTGACGAAGACGATCCACCCCCACGCCATGAGCTACTCATGGACCCACGGGGAGAAAACCATGAACGAGCCGGAGCTGAAGCAACTCGTCGCGCGCTTCGGCACGATGCCGTGGTGAGTTGACACCCTACCCCGGTTTTTGATGTAATCGCGCGGTACGACCTTCAGGCGTAATCCGGCCTCGCCCTCCGGCGCTCAATCGAGCGGCGTATTTCGGTTTCGCACTCCGAGAAGGCACGTGGATTCGTCCATCAACCTTTTTGGAGACAGCAATGCCTTTTACAACCGAACAGTTGGCCTACGCGGGCAATGCGGCCATCAACTACTTCCTCCGCAATGATCCTATCGACCAGATCAACGTGGACCGCCCGCTCATCCGCAAGCTGATGGAAGGCAAAAAGCCTTACGTCGGTGGCTTGCAGTACGTCGTAGAGCAGCTCCGCTACTCGAACGACAGCAACTTCCAGAGCTACTTCGGCGACCAACAGGTCACTTACAACCGTAAGCGCACCTTGCAGCAGGCCAAATACACATGGGGCAGCTTCCATGATGGTTTCGGCCTGAACGAAGACGAGCTTTCACAGAACGGCATCGTGATGACCGACGACAAGTCGAGCGTCCCGAGCGAGGCCGAGAAAGTTCAGCTCACCAACCTTCTGAAAGAGAACACCGAGACTCTGAAGCTCGGCTTCCAGCAGATGTTCGACATCATGCTGCACCTCGACGGCACGCAGTCCACGACCAACATTCCCGGTCTGGACCTTCTGATCAGCACCACCCCCACCGCTTCCAGCGTGGTCGGCGGTCTTGACCAGTCGATCTACACATGGTGGCAGAACAACGCGCAGACTGGCATCGCCAGCACTGCGGGCGTCCTGACCGAGGCCATGGAAGTGCAGTTCCGTAACTGCGTTCGTTACGGCGGGCATAGCCCGAACCTGCTGCTCGCGGGTGAGGCGTTCATCGACGCGTACCGCAAGGACGCGAAGGCGACCGTCAACCGTACGGTGTACTTCAAGGACGAGGCCAAGAATACCGAGCTCGACGCTTCCGTCGGCGATGGTACGAAGACCGGCCTGTTCTTCAAGAACCGCGAAATCATCTGGGACCCGGTGTTCGCTGAGCTGGATACCCTCTATGCTCCGAGCATTCCGTGGGCAAAGCGTTGCTACTTCATCAACACGAAGTTCCTGACGCTGCGTCCCATTCAGGGGCACTGGATGATCAACCGCACGCCCCCGCGCGTGTACGACCGTTACGTTCACTACTTCGCGCTGACGGCGAAGGCGGCTCTCACCACGGGCAAGCGCAATGCGCATGCTGTGCTGAGCGTGGCGTAAGGCAACAGGACACAGGAGATACGCAAATGCAGGTTCTTACACTTACTTCGGCCATCCCCGTGTACTTGCCGTACGACGTGGCGCCGATTCCCTTTGGTGATCCGTTCAACGACGTGACCATCACCAGCTCGACCACGGCGGTTGTGACCGTCACGGGCTACGCCGCGACCAGCGGCGATCAGGTGATGTTCAGCGTCATCGGATCGAATACTCTGGCTTCTGGTCTGACGGCCGGCACCAACTACTTCGTTGTGAGCCCGAGCGGTAACACGTTCTCGGTCTCTGCGACGAAGGGCGGGTCCGCCATTGCGACCACGACCAGCAACTCGGCTGTAAACCAGGTGGTCGTCCACTTGGTGAGCAATCAGGTTGACGGCACCGTTCAGCCCTTTAAGCCGGGCGCGAGCGCCGTTTGCCTGAACCTCGGCTCGGGAACAGCTACCCTTCAGGGCGCGCCGGATGCGGCCGCTCCGACTCCGGGCAGCTACCTCGCACCGCAGGGTCCGGGCACCTACACGCAGATCGCGAGCATCGCTTCCGGCGCTGCCGTGGTCGTGCAGTTGAGCTACGACTGGATCAAGGCCAGCGGAGGTGGACTGGTCCTTCTTCAGAACTAAGATCGAAGACCGAACAGCCGGGGGTTGTGAGCCCCCGGCACTTTTCAACCGCAGGAGTAAGCCCCATGCGATATTTGAGAGTGAAGATTCGGCGCGACACCCAGACCGTCAACAACAGTCTGATCGCGCCTTGGGAAATCCCGGTGCTCGAATACCTGTTCGAGCAGGGCAACGTAGAGAAGCTGGATTCCGAGGAAGTCAGCCGCGAACTGCCAGATGCCGGCGCCGAGTGGGCGCGACTGGTTCAGGTGTACGGCTCGGACTCGAAGACCGGCATCCCCCACATCGTTTCGGTGTACGGGGAAGGGTCGCGCGGCCTCAAGGCGCTGCGCGAAGCGATTGACGAGGAAAAGGCAGCGGCCAAGAAGCCCGCCGCGGCCAAGTCGAAGCGGAAGACCGCTGACGACGCCCTCTTGGCTTGAGTGGGGCTCCTGTCGCGCTGGTGTGCGACAGTTGTGCGGCCCCGGCGAATAACCGGGGCCGCTTTTTAGAGGAGCGGTCATGACCGACGTAGATTCCACATCCTCTTGGCGAGGGGCGACAAGCAATGAAACGCCCCCCGATGCGTGGGTCGGCGACAGCCCCCCTACTTACCAGTTTTCCCTTTCGTCCGGCGGCAACGCCCTAGACTCACCGCTCGTTTACATCGGCTCAGCGCCCGTGAACGGCGTGCTCCACGTGCCGTGGACGTACTACCTCGGGTCACTCAGTGATCTTGGCTGCAACATCAACGTATCGTTCGACGGCGGCTCGACCTTCACCAATACCACTGTCGTCGCTTCGGGCGGCGGCATGACAACCTCTGGTACACTCAGCCTGACCATTCCTGGTGGCGCAACGGGCATTAAGGTAGCCGTTAAGCTGGCGGGCGGAGTAGGCGGATGATTCTCGCACCATCGTTCATTGCAATAGGTTTCACGCGCGCGGGCATACCTGCTGTAACCGGCCACGGGGACATCATGAATCCCGAGGCGTGGATCGACGTGAACAACGACATCCCGCCGAAGCAGTTCAGCAACGTTCCGAACAACGTGAACTTCCCGCAGAACGGCGACGGGCGGTACTGGTTCCAAGTCAACGCGTTCACTACCGACCCAAACGGGCCTATCCACTTCATCGGAGATCCGAAGGCGTTCATCGACTCGGGCGTGCTCCAGTGGACTATCGTGCAGGCTTCGGATGACGGCAGCTCGCTCGTGCTGAGCTACTCGACCGACGGCACGACCTACACCGACACGACCATCGCTCCGCAGCTCCAGCTCGGCTCGCTCCAGAATGGCGACATCATCGTCCCGCTGGCGCCGGGCGGTGTGCCAGTCACGCAGTTCTACGTCAAGGTCACGACCACGGGCGGAACGCCGGATGCCACGAAGAAGAAGTGGCAGGTAACGTGCGCCATCACGCGCAACGTGACCGAGGGGCTCCAGTGGGACGCACCGAACCCCTTCAACCCGATCAACTACAACGGCGTCATCACGGACAACGTGGTGCCGACCGACACGCTGGCCAACCTGCGCTCGCGCATCATGGTTCGCCTCGGCTTCGCCAATCAGGCCGCGAACCCGCCGCCGGGCATGGCCGCGCTGGTGAACGACTTCCTGATCAGCGCGCAGCGCTACCTGTACAAGCGCTACTTGCAGCTCCACACGAAGCGCAAGTTCCGCTGGAAGGTCAACCCCGGCCAGCGCTTCTACTCGCTGCAAGACAGCGATCAGGACACGCTGTGGACGAACGACATCGGCCAGCCGCAGCTCAACCCGACGCTCGACATCGCCAAGCGCATCGAGTGGGCGGGCATCCAAGACAGCCGCAACGTGTGGTACCCGATCATTCAGGGTATCCCGCCGCAGCTCTACACCATGATCACGAAGCCGTGGCGCCCCGCGCGCTACGAGATTCGCAACTGCATCGAGGTGTACCCGGCGCCCGACCAGACCTACTTCCTCTGGATGTCGGCGCACTTCGGACTGATGCCGTTCGCGATAGATGCCGACAAGACGACCATCGACTCGGAGCTGGTGTTCTTGTTCGCCCTCGCGAATGCGAAGGCGCACTACGGCCAGCCCGACGCCAACAACATCGCGGCGGAAGCCGACGCATACCGTAAGGAGTTGATTGCCTCGACGCATCAGACGGCGCATTACATCCCCGGCACGATTGCCGTGCCCCCGGCGGTACGCCCGACTCTGATCCAGTTCGACAACAACCTGACGAGCGGCTAACCATGCGTCCATTCCCGCTGACAGTCATGCAGGGTGGAATCAACCGGCTCCGCGTGAAGGGCGCGGCGCGGGCCAACATGGTCTATGACCTGCTGAATGCCTACGTCACTAACGCCGGCTCGATTTCGCCGCGCGAGGGCACGATCCGCGACGCCCGGCTGGACAGCAACACCGTCGGCCTGATGGCGATGGACGGCATCCTCAACGTGTTCAGCACCTCGGCGCAGTCGGTCCCGTCTGGCTACGCGGACAACATCCTCGTCAACCCGGCGGACTCGACGCAGGCGCTCAGCAAGATATGGTTCGCGAAGCCGTTCATGGGCTTCCCGTACGTCGTGGCGCAGTTCGCCGACGGCTCGATCTACAGCTATTGGCTCCAGAGCAACGGCACGTGGACGGCCAATACGGTGTACTTCACCGGGAACATCGTCACTCCGCCGACGCCAAACGGTCTCGCTTACATGGCCGAGCGCAACATGCCGGCCAACCCGACGTGGGCCAGCAACGTCATTACGAGCTCGGGCAACGTGGTAGAACCGACGGTCTACACCGGGTTCGCGTATCGAGCCGTCGTGGTGACAAGTTCACCGGGTACCGATGCCTTCACCAGCCAGACGGAGCCAACATGGCCGACAGTGGCGGGTGGGACTGTGCAGGAGTTCGGCAACTTCAACACGACGGGCTCGAACAACAGCAGCTCATCGTCCAGCACGAACACGCCGCTCGGCACCAGCATCACCGACCGCTACGGCGATAGCGCCGAGATTGCGGGGCAGACGGGAGTAACGAGCAGCGTTACCGTGCCGACTGCCAGCTCGCAGGTCACGACATGGCAACCGGGCACGGTCTACGCGCCGGGCGCCGTGGTGAAACCTGGCACGAATCAGGGCGCATTCATCAACGCGATCCCGAACGGCGACTTCGAGGCCGGCGACGACGGCAACTGGATCAAGACCGGCGGTGCCAGCATCACTGGCACGACCGGCGGCGCGACCCCGTATCAGGGCTCGTTCATGGGCCTCCTGTCGTGCAACCACAATACGCAGTCGCTCACCATGAACACCTACGGCTCCGTGACAGCGGGCCAGTCGGTGACGGCGAGCGCGTATTGCTCGACCGATGCCTCTGGCACGGACCTCGAATCCTTTGTGTTCCTCCGTTGGTACACCAGCGGAGACGTGTTCATCAGCGAGAGTTCGAGCGCCGGCCAGTTCGGCAACGGCAGCACGAACAACTACAAGAAGATCACCGTCACCGCGAATGCGCCGGCCAACGCCGCGCGCGTGCGCGTGAAGCTCCAGTCGCAGAACGGCACGAGCACCCGCGACTCGCAGTGGGACCTCGTGGTGTGGTCGCTGGAGCAGCCGGCCGCGGTGTCCAACTTCCTGTACGAGGCCGTGCAGTCATCGGCCGGCACCTCGGGTACCACGCAGCCGACTTGGCCGACGACCGCCGGCAACACGGTGGTGGACGGTGGCGTGACATGGGAAGCCATCGGCACCTCGATCATCACGTGGCAGGCCATCCCGATCATGCAGTCGGGCAGCTCGCAGCCGACGTTCCCGACCAGCATCAACCAGCAGGTGCTCGACCCGAGTACCTACACGTCGCAGGACGCGCACTCCACCGACACGAGCATGTCGTGGAAGTGCATTGACCGGCACATTCTGGACAAGAAGTGCCCGAATAACCCGGCGACATGCCTCGGCGCCTCGCACGTGTTCGAGGGCGACGACGACATCGTGGACTACTCCGCGGCCGTTGACCCGACCGACTGGTCGAGCGCGAACAACGCCGGCTACCTGCCGACCGGCCTGAACAACTACGGCGACAACCCGGTGAAGGTGCTCGGCCTCTACCGCTCGAACCTCGTGGTCTTCAACGCGGGCGGCTACCAGATGTGGCAGATCGACCCGGACCCGCAGAACATGGCGCTGCTCGACGCGCAGCCGGTCGGCTCGATCTACACCCGCGCCGCGCAGAGCGCCGCGAACGACCTGATGTTCCTCGCCGAAGTCGGCGTGCGTAACCTCGGGACGGTGGGCGCCACCGCGAACATGCAGATCGGCAACACCGGTCAGCCGGTGGACCCGCTCGTGGTCGCGCAGCTCAAGGCCGGCGTCTACGAGCCAATCGGCCTCTACTACCCCGGCCGCGGACAGTACTGGCTGTTCTTCGGCCCGCAGGCTTTCGTGCTAACGATCAACGGCGCGGGCACGCGCGCGTGGTCGCGCTACGTATTCCCCGACACGATCACCGACTGGACGCTGAACGGCTCGCACCTGTTCCTGCGCACCGCGGGCAACCTCGTGTGGAAGCTGAGCACGGACGCGCTTCAGGACGACATGATATTCGGCACCACCACGTGGACCGACCACCAAACGCTGACCGAGAACCGCGCGCTCGACCTCACGTCGGACCACGGTACGTCCATATCTTCGTTCTTCAACGGAAGCACGCTCATGGACATCTGGCGCTCGGTTGACGGCGGCCAGACGTGGACTAAGAAGCTGACGAGCGGCAACCTCTCCGGCGGCGGCCGCGTGCTGTACCTCGGCATCAACGGCAGCGCCCAGAAGGTCTGGATGGTGCCGGGCGCGTCCAGCAACACCGACTACATTTCGGTTGACGACGGCGTGACATGGAACACCGGTGGATTCGTCGGGCTCTCGCAGGGGTGCCAAGGCGGCGCAACGGACGGCGCGGGCCGCTTCGTGTGTGGCAACTCCTCGCAGGAAATCTACTCCAGCTACAACTATGGCAGCACCACGTCGGTGCACACCGCGCCGTGGACCAGCGGGTTCAACGCCGGTAGCATCATTTGGGACGGCACGCAGTTCATTGCCCTCGGCAAGAATGCCGGTGGCTTACCGGCCATATGGACCGCACCCCCGACGTTCACTACCGGCGGCCCGGTGTGGACCCTCGTAGGTAACCGTGCTTCGGGAACATGGCAACCTCCTTCGACGGCGGCTAGGACCGGCAACTTTTGCTTCACGCCCGGATTCGGCTACACCGCGATGGTGGGGCCGAGCGGCGACATCATCACGGCGCCCACGCTTCTCGGGCTGACCACCGCTACGGCCTACGCGCCGAGCCTTGGCGGCGCCACGCTTGCGGACGTGTTCAGCTTAGGCAGCACCCTGTTCGCGGGCACGACCAGCGCTGCGAGCATCTGGCGCTCTACCGACGCGGTGACGTGGACCAACGACACCATCAGCCCGCCCGGAACCGTGGCCATCATGGGTTACGACGTGACCGCCAACTTCTACATGGCGATCACGGACGTGACCGTGCACGCGTACAACGCTGCGGCGCTCACTTCCGGCACCGACTTCAAGGGCGTGATCCAGTGGCCGTACCTCGACATGGCGGCGCTCGGCGTCAACCATGGCCTGATCGGCGTGGACCTGATCGGCGACGGCGCGGTGGACATCCAGATCGGCTTCCGCGAGGACGACAACACGACCTTCTCGGACAACGCGGGCTTCGCCACGTCGCTCAACGTGACGGCGCCGTACACGATCAACGTGGCGGATACGATCCCCGGCGACCCGATCCCGCTTCCGTGTGTATCGCCTAGCTATACACTCATCCTCACCTTCCACGCCAACCAGGCCTGGTCGTGGGAGGCTGCGAACTTCTACATGAACGACCAGCGCGGACGAGGCTACTAACATGCCCATCGGCTACGAACAAAACCCCACACTGCTCGACTTCCTTACCGTGGTCGCCAACGCGCCCGCGGATCAGCGTCAGCACTTCACAGATTTGACCGGATTCCCCTTCGACCCGGACGGCGTTGCCATCGGCAACTTCACGGTACCGGGGCCGAAGTGGGTGATCCGCTTGCACGACGGGTTCCCGCTTGCCGTGGGCGGGTTCGTCCCTCAACGGCCCGGAGTCTTCAGGGACTTCTTCATTTCGACCGAGGAGGCGTTCACGAAAGAGAACTACCTCGCGGTCACGCGGATATGCCGACGCATTATGGATTCCGTGCTCGCCTCGGGGGCGCACCGGCTGGAATGCTTCGTCCCTGCCAGCCGGATCGCGAATCGACCGGAACTTGAGAAATGGTATAGACTTCTAGGCTACAACAAAGAGGCGCTCCACCATGGGTACTGCGCAAACGGCGCAGATGGACTTTGCTACGCTCGGGTGAAGCACTAATGGGCACAAACAACAAAGCCGCAGAACAGGCCGCAGCGGCCAATGCGGCTCAGCAAGCGCAGATCAACCAGACTATCGCGCAGATCAACAGCGCGTATAGCTCGCCGTCGCGTCAGGCCCAGTACGCGCAGTACGGCAAGCAGGTCCGCGACTTCTACACCGGACAGGTTACCGATCAGGAGCAGCAGAACGCACGAAACTTAAAGTTTGCTGAAGCTCGCTCCGGGCAGACCGGCGGCAGCGCCGCGGTGGATGCGAACACACAGCTCCAGAAGGACTACACGAAAGGCTTGCTCCAAGCGTCGCAGGCGGCGCAGACCGGGCAGGCGGCTCTCGAACAGGCGGACATCGGCTCGAAGAACGCGCTCATCGCGCAGGCCGAGCAGGGCGCCTACCTCGGGTCAATCCCGCAGGCCGTTTCACAGGCGTCGCAGGCCAATCTCGGCGCGGCGCAGAACTACAGCAACTCCGCTTCGCTCGGCAACCTGTTCGCAGGTACGGCGAAGATTTACGAGAACATCAACCAAGCGAACGCGAACCGTCGCGCGCAGACTTCACCGATAGGGTCATACTATGGGTAGCTACTTCTTTCACGGCATCGGCGACTCGCTGAAGAACCCGTTCCAAGCGTTCAATCGCACGGACTGGGGCATGCACCCGAGCGCGCAATACCAGCGGCCGGGCGGCCCGGTGCTTAACTCTGGACCGTGGTCCGGGCAGGCCCCCACGCTGGCGGGCGCTCAGGCCGGGTATACTCCGCAATCGTACGCAGCCATGGCCGGCAAGGCCGGGCTGCTCAACCCGAACCAGCCGCCGGGAGGCTAACGTGGGCACTAGTTTCTTTGGTGGTAAGAAAGGGGCCGGCGTGAGCGCCGGAAGCAAACCTTCCGGTATACACGCCAGTGGCCTCAACATGGCGGCCCGCGCGTTCAGCGCGCCCGGCTACGCGGGCACCCGCAGCGCGGCTCAGTCGCGCAAGGACCTCGGCGCCGCGCAGGCGGCCGCGCAGCATGGCCTCGAAAAGGTTAAGAACTCCGCGGCGACCAATGCCAAAGGACCGAAGGTATAGCCATGGGTACGGAAGCATTCTGGATACCGGCAGCAATCGCGGCAGTTTCGGCTGGCGCGAACTACGCCAACACGACCCAAGCGAACAAGCGTCAGGACACCTCTGAGGCGGCCGCTATCGCCAACCAGCAGGCCATTCGCCAGAAGGGCGAGGCGCAGGTCAACCAGACCGTGCAGGACATCGCCAAGAGCAACCCGAACGCAATCGCTGGCAAGGCGACGGGGCAATACGTGGACCAGCTCCGCCGCAATGCGGCCGGCAGCAGCTCCCCCGGTGTGTCCAGCGCGCTCGCGCCGGTAGCCGGCGGCAGCTCGCGCTACAACGCCGACAAGGCGACGGCGCAGCAAGCCGTCGAGAGCTACGGCAACGAGAAGGCGACCGAAATGGGGGACCTGGACGCGGCGGTTCGCCAGCGTCAGAATGAGGGTCTGGAAATGTCCACCCTGAACACGAACCTGAACACCCTCGGCGCCCAGAGCTACGCGCAGAACTTCGTTGACCAGCTCCGCTCCTCGGTCGCTGGCCAGCCGAATCCGCTGGTGAGCCTGTTCGCAGGACTTGGCACCAACGCTGCGAGCTTCCTGTCAAGGAACCCGCAGGTGTTCGGCGGTAAGTCACCGCTAGCTGCATCGAGCTTGGCGCCTCAGACTATCAACATGAACCCCATGGTTGCCGGTGGCGGCAACCCGATGCTCTCATAAGGACCGATCATGCCGTTCCCGAATGACCCGGCCACAGTAGAAGCTCCGTCGTATACCGGCGGCTCGCAGCTTGGCGACTTCCTCGCTGGCGTCGGTGGCTCGAACATGAGCCGCTCGGCCATCGGGCTTCAGATCGCCAACGGGCAGGCCATGGCCGGCTACCGCTCCGCGCAGACCGAGCTCGCGCTCCAGAAGGCGCAGGAGAACACCGAGCGCGAAGCGGCCTTGAACCAGCTTGAGGACCAGTTCGTCGATGCCGGCATGAAGCGGAGCCAAGCGCGACTCTCGACCGGATACATTCGCGCCACGGGCAAGAGCCCGGAAGAAGTTATGAAGGCGCTCGGCACGAGTGACGAGGTTGAACTCACTCGCCTGATCGCGGACCCGAACACGCCCGATCCGTTGCGCCAAGCGGCTCTACAGGCAATTTCGAAGAAGGGCGATGTGGGGCAGACGCAGAACATCGAGGGCCAGATCGTCAACGGTCTCAGTCCGACCAACCCTCCGACCGTCACCGTCACTCCGGTGGCACAGTCGGTCATCAACAGGAACAACGCCGAGGGGCGCGCTGCGGATGCACGCGCGGCGGGCGGCGCTGGCGCCATGGACCCGGAAATAGCTCCGGTGCTGGCGCGCTTCATCGAGAAGAACCCGAGTCTTGCGGGCAATCTGCGCTCGCTCACCACGGGTGGCGGCCCGCTAGTAGGGCTCGCATACATGGCTGATCAGGGCGACGTACAGGCGCAGCAGATTCTCGCGCGCCGTATGAACGCAGTGCCGGGCGCGCACCCGGCCGCGGCTCCGGCTCCGGCTCCGGCGGGCGCTGGCGGAGCTCCGGCTCCGGTGGTGGATCACGGTGCGCCGGTCAGCGTGCCGCCGGCCGGCGGTGCGCCGGTAGCGTTCGACGCGCCGGTCAGCGACCCGCACTCGATTATCTCCCCGGCTCCGGGCGTGAGCCTCAAGGAGCAGGCTGGTATCCGTACCGACTTCAGTAGTGGCAAAGGCGCGTCACAGACCACGTTCGTGAACACGATGATGGCGCACTCGCGTCTGTTCGACATGCTTGCCGAGGAACAGAAAAAAGCTGACGCCGCCGGCAACTTCACGCCGTCCAACGCCTTCAATAACCTGTGGAACAGGACCTTCGGTAAAAGCGCGCCGACCAACATCGCCATCGCCGGCAGCTTCCTTGGCCGCGAAGCGGTGCGCGCTACGGTTAATTCCGGAGCCGGTACTGGCGAGGAGCGCGAACTTCAGATTCCGAAGGACGCTTCAGCAGATCAGATGCACGACGCGGCCAACACGATCCGCTCGCTCGCGTCTCACCAGCTCCGTTCGCTGGACAACCGCGCTCGCCGCGGCGGCGTGAACATCCTCCAGTTGCTAGATCCGCAGACTCGTAAGGACTACATTGCTGCTAATGCGCCGGAGCCGGAGCCGGGCGCAGCGCCGGCCGGCCCGGCAGCACCGTCTCAGGGTTGGGGTCACGCTACTGTGGTGCAATAATGGCCAAGTACAGCATGACGGCGCCCAACGGGAAGGCATACCAAGTTGAAGGCCCGGATGGCGCAACTGACGATCAGGTGCGCGCTGAAATCATGCGCCAGTTCCCCGAGACTGCGGGACCCCCGCCGTCCGCTGCCGAAGTTCGCGCGCGTAACCAGCAGGGGCCGGTGGACCTCGACAAGAACGGCTCGATCCTCGCCGGCCCGGTCGGCACTGTCCTGAAGGCCGCCATGTCGCCGCTCGACATGCTCGCCGAGGGAACCATGGCCGTTGCGCGCGGGACTGTGGCGCCGGTCGCCGGCCTCGCGGCGCGCGTCCCGGCTCTGCTCCAAGGGAAAGACACAGACGTGGCCTCACAGCAGGCTCACGATGCGGTGGAGCGCGCGGGCGCCTACACGCCGCAGACTCCGGCCGGGCAGGCCATGGCGACCGACGTGGGTGCCGCCGGCCGCGCCGTCGCTGCGCCCTTCGGGGCGGCTGCGAACACCATTGAGAATGCCGTAGGCCCGGAAGCGGCGAAGGTCATCGAGAGCGGCTCTAGCAAGTTCAACGACGTTGCCGGCTCGCTGCCGGCGCTCGGCGCGCTCCGCGAAGTTGCGGCGCTGCGCGGGGTCAACGAAGCCGCGCCCGTCGCCCGGCAGGCAGTGGATGCCGCGCACGAGGCGGGGTACACCGGACTCAAGACGCGCGCCGACATGAAGACTCCCGGCTCGCAGGCCATCACCGACCAGCTCATCCGGCAGGAAGCCGGCGTGGTGCCCGGCGCGGACCTGAACGTGGCCGCGGTGGACAACGCCCGCGCCATCGGTCCCGGCCGCGTGTACGACGCCGCGGAGCGCTCGCTCCCGGCCCGGATGCAGCAGGACCCCGGACTCCAAGCGGACCTCCGCGGCGCGGGCGGCGATACCAGCCAGCTTCCGCGCTCCAAGGACGTGGACGCACTGCGCACCGCGATGCTTGAACAGCCGGAAATGTCCAATCAGGAGCTTTTCTCGAACATCCGCGAGGCGCGCTCACGCAGCGCCCGCCTACTGGCCTCCGATTCCCCGGACGATAACGCGCTCGGCCACGCCTACGGGCGGGTAGCTGACGCCTACGAGGCGTTTGCCGGCCGGCAGCTTCAGGGGGCGGCCCCCGGCGCGCCGTCGCTGGCGGACTTCCAGAACGCCCGCGTCGCCTTCGCCAAGAACTACCTCGCGCGCGAGGCGCTGAAGGGCGGGGAGCATTTCGATCCGTCCGTGTACGGCAACGCAGCTCGGGGCGACCCCGGTATGCTCACCGGCTCGGCCAAGATCGTCGGCGACGCCTACAACACCCTCCCGGCGGCGGGCGGGGACTCTGGAGCAAAGGCAATAGGGGCTCTCGGCGGCACCGCTGTCGGCGCAGCACTTGAACATGTTCTGGGACCTGCTGCCGGCGTCCCGGCGGGCGTGGGCTCGGCCCTCACTGGCGCCTACGTGGCACCGGAAGTGAACAAGCTGATCCGTCGCTTCTTCACCCGTGGCAACCCGGAGGCGGCCGCTGCCGCTCCGACGAACCCGCGGCTCGGCTACCAGTACGCCAGCCCCCTCGACCGCTCGAATGCGCTGTTCGGGGGTCGCCCGACGCCGAACATGGAGCTGGCGCCCGGCGTAGGCCCGCAGCGCAACCTCCGCGGCCCGGAGGGAGAACTGACCAACCCTTCGCCCGGCGCGTCCAATGTCCCGCAGACTCTCCCCCTGTTCGAGGCCCTCCAGCGCGATCTGGGGGCTCTCCCAAAGGGGCAGGGCGCCGGCCCGGCCAATGTGGCCTCCCGGCTCAAGGAGAGCGCTGAGCGCGGCCACGCGCGCCCCGGCAAGGCTACCCCGCCCGCCTCCAGCCCTCCCGGCCAGCCCGGCCCACAGCCGCTCCCAGAGCCCTACAGCGGGCGCGGGCCGGCCGAGGGTACGCTGCCAAAGCGCCTAAGCGTCTTCGCCAAGGAGCTCGCCAAGCGGCTCGGGGATGAGTTCTAGTGGCACGCAAGATCCAATTGCCAGCGGTAGGCGGCATCCGCAAGGTCATCACGCCCGGCGGAACGTCCACGGCTGACCTCGCGAACCTCCAGAATCAGATCAACGCGCTCCAAGCTCAGCTCAACGCGCTCCAAGCGCTTCAGCATCCGAATACCCAAGGGACCGGCAGTGAGGCGTTCCTAGCCGTTCGCGGGGCATTGCAAGGCGGCGGGCCAATGGTGGGGAACGTACCACTCACGACCACCGGCCCGTTGGTTGGCATCCTCGAAGGTGAACAGGGCGAGCAGGGCGACATCGGTCCCCCTGGCCAGGCTGGCGTTGCCGGCGCGGCGGGCTCGCCGGGGCCAGCGGGCCCGGCCGGAGCTGACGGCGAGGACGGGGAAGACGGCCTGCCGGGACCTCCCGGCGCAGCGGGCGCCCCCGGTGCGGCTGGCGCTGCCGGCGCCTCGGGCTTCTTCCTGATGATTTCAGAGGACGGTGCGGACGGTGAAGTCGGGCCGCCCGGCGCCCAAGGTCAAGCCGGCGCCACTGGTGCTACCGGCCCGGCCGGCACCAACGTGGTGTTCCCGGTGCCCGGCAACGATGGCGAGGACGGCGAAGTCGGCTTCCCCGGCCCGCCCGGCAAGGATTCGAACTCCATCACGCAGGTCCGCGGGGCCACATGGTCAGGCGGTAATGCTGCGCTCCGCGCCAACCAGATGACCGACGTGTCGATCATCGTGCCGGAGGACTGCAACATCATTCGCGCCACGGTGCTCACGAAGGGCGGCTCGGGCTCGGCGACGATCCTCGTGCAGTCGGCACCGATTGCCAGCTACGGGTCGTTCAGCGACATCACCGGCGGCAACAACGTCGTGCTTACCTCCGTCACCAAAAAGGACGACAGCACGCTCACCGGCTGGCTCAACCACGTGGCGGCGGGGACCACCCTGAACTTCAGCCTGTCGTCATCGACGACCTTCACCGAAATCGTGGTCATGCTCACCCTCCAGCGCACGGGCACGGTGACGGGCTCGGCCGGATACACCGACGCGCAGGCCATTGCCGCCGTCGCGAGCGCGCTGGCCAATACCGGCAACGTGGCCTTCACCTACTCGGGCGGCGCCATTAGCGCGAACACGGCAGGCGCCACGGCGAACAACTGGGCGCAGACACTCAGCGCCAACGGCTACCAGAAACTCCCCAGTGGCCTTATCATTCAGTGGGGTAACTTCGCGCTCCCAGTGGGCAGCACCACGAGCGTCTCGTTCCCCCTGACGTTCCCGAACAACGTGTGGGCGGTGACGACATCGCAAGGGCACTCCACGAGCTACGGGTATCCGTTTGCGGTGGAGAGCCTAACGACGAGCGGATTCACGGCGGCGCCGGATTGCTCGGGCGGTATCAACTCGGGTACCGGGTACTACATAGCGATAGGAAACTGAGCCATGACGACAAGCAGCACAAGCGCCCCTATAACTACGAACACCGACGCCGGTTATCAGAACTGGGTGAACGAGGTATTGACTGGCCTGAACGCTATCGGGTTGACGGTGGTCGCCGACACTGGGTCCGTCAACACCACGAACTACAACGCCGTGATGACATGCAACGCGCAAACGGCAACGAGCGTGCTGACTGTCAACAGTATCTCGGTCGGCGGTAACAACATCTGCATCGGCATGCAGGTCGTCGGGGCTGGCATCGCGGCGGGCACGTACATTACGTCCTTCGGCACCGGCACCGGCGGCACGGGCACGTACAACCTGAGCACTACTCCCGGCACAGTCGCGGCGGAGTCGATGACCATTCAGTTCAAAGTACCGGGCGCAACTGCCACCATGTATGCGCAAGCCATATACAGGTTCAACGATACGTTGCAGTCAACCAGTGCGATCTACATTAAAATTAGATTCGGCTCGGGGAACAACGCGACAACAACACTGATGATAGGTATGCAGCTTGGTACGGGATCAAATGGATCGGGTACCATAACAGGATCTACGATCCCTGAATCTGCAGTCGCATATGGTGCAAGTAATATCGCGAACCAAGGGGGCGCCAACTACGCAAGTTATTTCTGCTACAACGCTACGCAAGGCCTTGCGTGGATGGCGTTCAAAGTCGGCGGTACTGTCATTGGCACGCCGACAGCGGCCGCAGGGTTCTGTATATACCGCTCAGTGGACAACACCGGGGCTCCTACAGCAGATACCGTTCACTTGTTTTGTAACAACCTGAACTCAATCACGGGTACGTCTAACGGAGGGCAGGTAGGGTTCTACGATTACAACCGCGCGGCCAACGTTATAGGCACCGCCGCACCTAACGGCACAGCAAACGCGTGGACGACTACCGTATGGGGCGCTGTGCCGTTCAACAATTATTCAACCGTACTGAGCTCCACCGCGCAGGTGTTCCCAGTTTTCCAATGGAAAGGTAACAGCACAACGCCGGGGATAGGGATAACTAACGCTATGGCTTTAGGAGCGGGTACCGACTGGACGGCAACAGGTACCACGGGAACGTTGACTATCATCGGTTCTACTTCCCTTACGTACATCGCAATCGCCTGCATAACTGGGTACGCCGCCTTAACCGGATTCAGCTACACCCCCGGATTCACTAGCAGCACCAATTGCACATTGTTGGTGTACCAATGACCATTTCAACGTGGCTACCTTTGAACAATGCGCTGGCAGCGCCCCTCGTGTCGTATGGACCAGATAAGATCACATGCCCGTGGGTAAACATACCGCTCAAGCCCGGCTCGGGGGTTGTACTCACTAACACCGTGGGACTTGTCCCTATATACCCGCTGCCCGGCAACGCCGGCACCGGCTCGTGGGCCATATCGCTTTTCTGGACTTTGCCTTTAGTTCCCCTGATGGCGAAGCTCTTTTTGCTCTCGGCGCTCGGTATGCGCTAAACTCGACCCTAATCGGAGGACCTGGAAATGGCTGGTAACAAAATTCTGAACGTGCAACCGCAGTACGTGGCCAGCGCCGCGGGAAACCTGCTGAACCCGAACGTGACCGCGGTCACCGGGCCGGTGGGCTTCACCATGACGCAGCCGTACTTGGTCATCAAGCACGTTCGCATCACGAACAAGGACAGCGCGGCTCACACGTTGACCTTCTGGAAAGGCGCCACCGGCGGTTCCGCTGGCGGCACGGAAGTTTTCTGGGCCTCGTACTCACTGGCAGCGAACAGCTTTCAGGATTGGTACGGCCAGATGCGCGTGGACAGCGCGGACTTCATCACTGGGTCGGCGGATGCGTCACAGAAAGTGACCATCACGTTCGACTGCGAAATCGGAGTGTCGTAATCATGGCCAAGCTACACATCACTGAACTGGCCGGTTACGGTCAGACCGCGAAGGACGCGGACGTACAATCCATCCCGTCCGACGTGCTCGCCGTGCAGGCAGTCAGCATCGGCTCATCGTCCACTGCGTCTTCGGCGTTCAACGTGAATACGTCGTTGCTCTACGTCGTGGCGGGTGCCTCGTGCGCCATCGCCGTTGCAGCTTCGGCGACCGCGGTAGTCGGCGGAACTTTCATCCCAGTCGGCGGGACGCTGTATATCGCGGTGCCACCGGGCGCCGGGTACCAGATTGCGGTAATCACGGACACGCTGTAATGGGTCTGGACCTCACCGGGATTGGCTCAGTCGCCGATGTCGCCAAGGGCGTCATCGACCGGCTGTGGCCGAACAAGAACGACCCGGCGTACATAGCGGCGCAGGCGCAGCTCATCCAAGCGCAGACCTCCGGTGCGCTCAAAGCTATGGACGATCAGTTCCAGCTCTTGCTGGCGCAGGCCCAAGCCAACGCGGCCGAAGCTGCGCAGCCGGGGCTCCACTTCCGCGACGGCGCGGGGTGGGTGTGCGTGGTGGGCTTCGGCATAGCGCTGTTCCGCCCGCTGATCGAATGGGGCGCAGTCATTGTCGGGCACCCGGTAGCGCTCCCGGCGATGGACACGACCACGATCAACGACATGCTAATGGGGCTGCTCGGCCTCGGGACGATGCACGTATATCAGCAGACAAAGAGTTGAGTCATGGTAGGATCACAAATGACATTCCATAACACAGCGGCGCCAGCAGCAGCCGCGGGGGTAAGTTGCGTGCTCGGT
>Ga0306926_10002466_pt1 | contig 18844 bp, 14 predicted proteins | sample flu12Cox44000178_FD_203759 | JGI IMG/M metagenome (GOLD analysis project Ga0306926, IMG submission 203759) | Lab enrichment of tropical soil microbial communities from Luquillo Experimental Forest, Puerto Rico - flux8day.12C.oxic.44.000.178 (v2)... | ecosystem: Environmental > Terrestrial >... | reverse complement strand
TCGGCAACAAGATCGGACGGATCATCGGCGCACCTTCGAACACGGTCAGCATGCACGAGAGCGTCACCGGCGCGCACATGGTGGCACTCTCGTGCCTGCGCCCTTCCGGCCGGCGGACACGCATCGTGTGCTCGGCGATGGACTTCCCGTCGATGATTCAGCTGTTTGGCGCGCAACGGGCGTCGGGCTTCGAGTTGTGCCTCGTTCCGGAAGAAGGAGATCTGTCGGTCTCGACGGACCGGATGCTCGACGCCATAGACGATCGGACCGTCGTCGTGGCGTTCTCGCACGTGCTGTTTCGAACCTCGCATATCACAAACGCGGCCGCGATCGCCGAGCGGGCACGCGCCGCCGGGGCAAGCGTCATCCTTGATACGTATCAATCAGCCGGCATTGTTCCCATTGACGTCACAGCGCTTGGCATCGACTTCGCCGTCGGCGGCTGCTTGAAGTGGTTGTGCGGCGGCCCGGGCAACGCGTTCCTCTATACGCGGCCCGATCGTCTGACGTCAGCGGCCCCGACATTCACGGGCTGGCTGGCCCAGGCCCACCCTTTTGCGTTTCAGGCGGAAGACGAGGCGCGGCGCAACGATGCCATGCGCATGATGAACGGGACGCCGGCGATCCCGGCTTATTACGCGGCGCTGGCCGGGCTCGACATCATCAGTGAGGTCGGCATCGAGCGCATCCGCCGGCGATCCAAAGCCATGACGGGACGGCTGTTGGCGCTGGTGGATCGCTACGGCTTTCGGTCCGCCGCACCCCGCGATCCCGACCGCCTCGCCGGCACGGTCGCGGTCGACGTCCCGGACGCCCTGCCGGTCGCGCGAACGCTCAAAGCGCGCGACTTCGTGATCGACTACCGACCGCAGGTCGGGATCCGGATCTCGCCGCACTTCTACAACACCATGGACGAAATCGATCGAATCATGGGCGAGATGGCGTCGATCGTGTCGAAGAAGGACTACGACGACCGCCCATCACCGTCGCTCGTCACCTGAGATCAGTCGGAAACGGCGATTTCGCCCGGGACGATGGGGCGCGTCCGCGGCAGACGACCGAGCCGGGCAAGGTTCCCAACCAGGCCAAGAATCGCGAGAAAGACGGATAGCTTCAACAGATCTCCGGCACGTGTCGGGGGGACCACCTTCCAGAGCAGCCATAACACCGGCTGCGCCCACGCGACTGCCCAGACCGATCCGTAGAAGTAGCGCCGCTCGTGCCCCTCGCCTTTGGTCGACGCTTTCACGCGCGGCAGCAGTCCCGCCGCGCCCAGGATCCAGATCGATCCGGCCAGAGGGAAATAGGCACGCTGATAAATCTGCTTGAGGGCCCAGTGACCAGTGACGATGGCCACAACCAGGCCGGTGATGTTCAGCACGCCGAACGTGATGACCTCGCTCCACGCCAGCGTGTAGCAGAGACGGCGATAGAGCGGATTGGGTCGATCTTCCGTAAAGCGAATGATGTAAGGCTTCGCCTCGACGCCAGGCAGCGCCCCGCGCAGACCGGCGATTCCGGTCCCTACGAGGACAATGCCGAACCAGGCGGCCATGCGCGCGTCGAAGCCGCGCTCGAAGAGATCGAAGGTCAGCGGTCCCGGCGCGATGAAAAAAACGAAGATCCAGATCGGCCAGTGATTGAATCGATAGTAGAGCTTGTTGTACTCGCGGATCCTCCGCTGAGTTGCGTATTCGACTGGAATCGTCACGGGCCGCCCTGAAGTATAACGAACTGGACAGGCGGACAATCGGACGCCGGTCAACCCCGCGAGCACGCGCCCCGTCTAAGGCCGTGTGCGACCATGGCCTCTCGTTCGTGATCTCAAGTACGCGGTACGGGGCCTCGCCTGGTCGCCGCTCTTCACCCTCGTGGCGCTCGCCTCGATCGCCCTCGGAATCGGCGCCAACACCTCGATCTTCACGCTCGTGGACGAAGTCCTGCTCCGGACGCTGCCGGTGAAACACCCGGAAGAGCTCGTGCTCTTCAACGGCGCCCGAAATCATTACGGCAGCAATTCCGGCGGCAATATGCTCTCGTTTCCGATGTACGAGGATTTCCGCGACAACTTCGTCGACTTCGGCGTGTCCCGCGACGTCCAAGCGGGGCGCCGCGCCCCCGCCCTCCCGCGCGTCAGCCAGGTCGTTCCGAATCCGGCGCCAACCCCCAAGATCTTCTCCGGACTGTTCGCGCGCCGGCCAGTGCCGATGAATGTGGGCGTCAACGGTCAGACCGAGCGCGTCCCCGGTGAGCTCGTCTCCGGCACGTACTTCCAGACGCTCGGCGTCAAGGCCGCGCTCGGGCGCGTCATTGCGGACGATGATGACAAGACTCGGGGAGATGGTTTCGTCGCGGTTCTGAGCTACGACTACTGGCGCAACCGCTTCGGCGCGGACCCGAGCATCATCGGACAGTCCATCACCATCAACAACTACCGTTTCACCGTCATCGGAGTATCCGAGCGGGGCTTCGACGGGCTCGATATTGGCGCCGTGGCGAACGTGCGTGTGCCGGTCATGCTGAAGGCGCAAATGACGCCGAACTGGGACGACATGGACAACCGGCGCAGCCGTTGGGTCAACGTCTTCGGCCGCCTCAAGCCCGGAGCGAGCAGAGACCAGGCGCTCGCAGTCCTGCAGCCCTTTTTTCATGGCCTCCTCGAAGAAGAAGTCCAGATGGCGCCGTTCAGCAACACGACGCCGTATACGCGCGAGCAGTTCCTGAAGGGTCAGCTCGGCCTTCTCGACGCATCGCAGGGGCGCTCTCCGCTGCGGCAACAGCTCTCCAGTCCTTTGAAACTGCTGTTCTTTATCGTGGGCGGCGTGCTCCTCATCGCGTGCGCGAACGTCGCCAGTCTGCTCATCGCCCGCGCCTCGGCTCGGCAGAGGGAAATTGCCGTGCGGCTCGCCCTGGGCGCAAGCCGCGGCCAAATCGTCAGTCAGCTGCTCGCCGAGAGCATGTTGCTGGCCGCGTTGGGAGGAGCACTCGGCCTGGCGCTGGCGTCGTGGACCACGCGGTTTCTGATTGGCTTCCTCCCAGCAACGGGGACACCGCACGTCATCACCGGCTCGATTGACTATCGCGTGCTTGTCTTCAACTTCGCCCTGTCGCTGTTGACCGGCCTCGTGTTCGGGCTCGTGCCGGCGTTGCGAGCGACGAAACCTGATCTTGCGCCGACGCTCAAGGATCAAGTGGGGGCGGTCGCCGGAGGATCAGGTGGCGTCACGCTGCGCAAGGCACTGGTGATCGCCCAGGTCACGATGTCCATCGTGCTCCTGATCGGGGCAGGCCTGTTCATTCGAAGCTTGCGGAATCTCAGGGTGCTCGACCTCGGCCTGAAGACCGACAACCTGATCGCGTTCAACGTCTCGCCCACATTGACCGGGTACGCGCCCGTTCGCGCGAAACAGTTCGAGAGGGAGCTGGCGCTACGGGTGAGCGCGATGCCTGGTGTCACCTCGATGGCCTTCGCCCAAATGGGGCTGCTCGAGGGCAACGAGTGGGACAGCACCGTTTCTGTCGAAGGATACGAAGCGAAGCCGGGCGAGAATATGAACCCGTTATGCAACGCCACCAGCCCGGGCTACTTCAAGACAATGGGCATTCCGCTCGTCGAGGGGCGCGATTTCGACGACCGCGACGTCCGGTACCAACAGGCCGACCTGGACCCCACGGCTCTGCCCTCCTACAAGGTCGTGATCGTCAACGAGAGCTTTGCGAAACATTACTTCCGCGATCGGAGTCCACTCGGGCGACACATTGGCTTCGGCGGGAACCCCGGCACGAAAACGCCTATTGAGATCATCGGCGTGGTCAGGGACGCGAAGTACACCGGCGTGCGCGACGACATCCCGCGTCAGGTGTTCTTTGCCTTCATGGAGAACGACTTCGCCGGCGCCGCGGTGATGTACGTCCGCACGACCAGCCAGCCCGACGCGGCGTTCGGATCGATCCGCCAGGCGATGCGGCAGCTCGACGCGAACATCCCCATGTACAACCTCAGAACGCTCGACTCTCAGGTCGATCAGTCGCTGTTGAACGAGCGCATAATCGCGACGTTGTCGGCGGCGTTCGGCGTGCTGGCCACGCTGCTCGCGGTCATCGGCCTGTATGGCGTGACGGCCTACACGGTCGCGCGACGGACCAGGGAGATCGGAGTGCGCATGGCGCTCGGCGCGGCTGAGGGCAATGTCCTGTGGCTCGTCATGCGTGAGGTGCTGTTCCTCCTCGGAGCCGGAGCCGCGCTCGGCCTGATCGCCGCCTGGGCGCTGAAGCGGTACATCGGCAGCCTGCTGTACGATGTCGGCGGAGGCGATCCGATCGCGATCGCCGCAGCCATCGCCGCCCTCGGCTGTGCCGCGCTCGCCGCGGGCTACGTGCCGGCGCGCCGCGCCACTCGCGTGAACCCGGTCCTCGCGCTTAGATACGAGTAGGTCAGGTGGTCCCTTAGTACTGCCGCAACGTGAGATTGAAGCGCCCGGCGAGGCCAAGCGCGGGAGGCCCGGTGCCCTTCAGGATGCGCGACACGCCGTGGTAGCGAAGCCGCGCGGGACCACCGAAGACGAACGCGTCCCCCGATTCCAACCTCAAGGATGCGACCGGGTCGCGGCGCCGCAGCCCACCGAACAGAAAGTGCGCCGTATCGCCAAGCGACACGGAAACCACTGGAAGTCCTGCCGCGAGAGACGGCTCGCTTTCGTCCTTGTCCTGATGCAGACCCATGCGTCCATCGGCGTCGTAGTAGTTGAGAATGCAGAGGTCGGCGTCGAGTGACATCCCGGCGGCCGCAGCCAGCTCGCCCGCCAACGCCTTGAACAGCGGCGGCAGGGGCGGCGCTGGCAGATCATCGAAATCAGTGCGCGTCGGCTCGTACTTGTAGATCTGGCCGTTCCAGTGCCGGCCGAGGCAGAGCATGCGCACGTGCATCTTGCCGCCGCCCCGGACGATCGGAACGTACCCGGGCACTGCGCCGTCAATGAGCCGTTGGCACTCACCCACGATCCCGAGCTGACGCTCGATCGACAGGTGTCGCGGCAGGTGGACCGCTCCCGGCGCGATTTCCACATTCGTACGTTACCATTTGCCCGCCGTGCCGCGAGATTCGCTCCCATGCCTCCGGGCGTGCCTGATCGCCGCCGCCGTGCTTGTGATTGCAGCGCGAGCCGACGCCCACCCTGTACCGTTCAGCTATCTCGACCTGAGGTTGGAACCGGACAAGATCGAGGGAACGCTGGTCGCGCATATTTTCGATCTCGCGCACGATCTCAACGTCGACCCGCCCGAACGCCTGCTCGAACCATCCGTCATCCGAACATCCGCGCCCGCGGTGATTGCCCTGCTGGCGCCGCGCCTGACCGTCGCCAGCGCCGGGCGAGCCTTGACGCCAACCTGGTCGAGCGTCGAAACGCTGCCGGAACGCCAATCGGTCCGCCTCCGCGTGCAGTACGCCCTTGAATCGCCGGCGGGCACCGTCACGGTGACGGCTCGATTGTTCCCCTACGATCCCAACCATCAGACATTCCTGAACGTTTACGAAAACACCGCGCTCACGCAGGCCATTCTCGATCGCGGCCGCCCCGAGTTCGAGTACTTCGCGGGCACGCGCCAGGGCGTCCTCGCGGTCATGCGAAAGTTCATCCCGGCCGGCATCCACCACATTCTGATCGGCCCCGATCACCTGCTGTTCCTCGTCGGCCTCCTGCTGCTCGGCGGCACGATTCGCCAACTCGCGTTCGTCGTCACATCGTTCACGGTGGCGCACAGCATCACGTTGTCACTCGCCGCGCTGAACATCGTGACGCCGCCGGCGCGCGTGATCGAGCCGGCGATCGCGTTGAGTATCGTGTACGTGGGCGCCGACAACCTCCTCGTCTCGGCGCCGGGCGGCGGCCGCGACGTGCGCGCGTGGATCGCCTTCGCATTCGGCTTCATCCATGGGTTCGGCTTCGCGAACGTGCTGCGGGAGATGGACCTGCCGACGCGCGCGCTCGGGTGGTCGCTGTTTTCGTTCAACGTCGGCGTCGAAATCGGCCAGCTCGTGGTCGTCGTCGCCGTGGCGTCGGCGTTGTCTGCCATTCGGCTCCGCAGCGAGACTGCCGGACGTCAATTGGCGTTTGCCGGCTCGATCGTTGTCATCGTCGCGGGAACATTCTGGTTCGTTCAACGGGTGTTCTTTCCTGGAGGACTCACATGAATCGACGCGCATCTATCCTTGGAGTTGTGATTGCCGTGGGGGCGGCATCGGCGGCCGCGCGCGCGTATCAACCGCCGCAGCCGGAGGGACCGAAGGTTGTGGAAGTCGACCAAATCAAGGACAACCTGTGGGTGCTCAGGGGCGGTGGGGGCAACACCGCCGTGTTCGTCACCACAAACGGCGTCGTGGTGGTGGATGCGAAGAACCCGGGATGGGGTCAACCCATTCTCGACAAGATCAAAGGGCTGACGGACAAGCCCGTCACGACGTTGATCAACACTCACACGCACGGCGATCATGTCAGCGGCAACGTGGAGTTCCCCGCTTCGGTTGAAGTCATCGTGCAGAACAACACGAAGACGAACATGGAGAAGATGGACATCTTCAAGCAGAACAACGACCGGGGCATGCCGAAGAAAACGTTCGGCGACAAGATGACCGTCGGCACGGGCGCTGATCAGATCGACCTGTACTACTTCGGTCCAGGGCACACGGACGGCGACGCCTGGGTGGTGTTTCCCGCCCTCCGTACAGCGCACGTCGGCGACCTGTTCGCCGGCAAAGGTATGCCGCTCGTCGACAGCGCCAACGGGGGCAGCGTCCTGCATTATCCGGAGACGCTGAGAAAGGGTCACGACGCGATCAACAACGTCGACACGGTGATCAACGGCCACAGCAATACGACAACCACCTGGGCGGACCTGAAGCAGTTCGCCGACTTCAACCAGGACTTTCTGACGTGGGCGCAGGCCGAGCTGAAGGCTGGCAAGACGCCTCAGCAGGCGGCAGGCGAGTGGAAAGTTCCGGCGAAATACGAGGGCTACTCGACTCAGGTCGCTGCGCTCTTCGGGGGGCTCCCCGGCCGGATTCAACGGCTGGCGGACGAGATGAAGTAAGGAGTCAGGACTCGGTTCCAATCACACTCACCCGCCGCGCCGATCGAGGAATGCCCGCACTTCGTCGAGCGAACGTGCGAGCGGAATGCCGTGTGGGCCCAGCCCCTGGCGATCGCCGTAGGCCCCGTACGCGAGGATTGGAACCCCGTACTCGGTCGCCAGCCAGACTTCCGCGTCAGTGCCCTCTTGGCCGGGCAAGGCGATGATCGCATCCGCCGAGAGAACATTGATGTGGTTGCGGCTGGATGGGAGCGTGCCCTCCCGCCCGCGGGCCGGCAGGTGCGTGTAGATCGCGAGCTCGACCCACGCGTTCGGATACCCTGGTGGCGGCGCATACGTGATCGGCTGCGCGCCGCCCCGCCGCTCGAGCCTTTCGAGCGGCGTAACCATCGCCGGCACGACGCCGATGACGATCCCGCTCCGCGGTGAAGTTTCGAAGAACGCGCGGCTGACGGCCTCCATGACGCCGCCGCCCGCGCCGGTAAGGAGATCGAAGCCGAGCGTTGCGATCAGCCGGCCGAGCTCCGTACAGCAGGGATCGGCGTCGGTCCCCGATCCCACAACGGCAACGACACGCCTCCGCCGGCGCGCGAACCGATCTAACCGGCGTTTGAGAAGCTCGACGGACACTGCAGTCGGTCGATGTTTCCGGCGGCTGGAGCTCGCGGGCTTTCAGTGTTCAGTGTCCGACGGTGAACGGAACGGACGCAACGGTCTTGTCCCAGATGATCGTCAGCTTGCCGCCTCCTTCGGTCATGTCGGTGAACGCCCACGTGAGCTGCTCAACGCTGAACGGCATCGCGGCGAGCGTCATCGGGGCGCGCACGACATCCTTGTCGGGGGTGTACTCGTACGCCCCCCACAGCTGCTTCTTGTTGCTCGGGTCAAAGCGTTTCTGGGCCTCCCAGTTCGACACGATGAGGGTCCAGGTGCGCGGCTTCAGATCGATGAACATCGTGTAGGTTCCCGGCGTCAGCGTCTTACCGTTGATGACGACCGGCACCTCGGTCCGAAGCTCAGTCGTGACGTTCGCGCCGGCGCGCCAGACTGGCGAGTCAGGGTTGACGACCTTCCCGTAGTCTGCGCCCGTGCCGTTGAACAGCTCTCGACCGCGCTTCAGGGGACGGCCGTAAGTGATCTCAATCCATTTCCCGCCCTGATAGACCGGGCCTTCCGGGCCGGGCACGTACTTGCCGCCGACCTCCGCGACGGCGCTCCCAGCTGGACTGGCCGGCCGTCTCCCCTGCGCCAAGGCGAGCGCTCCTGCGGTCGCCACGGCGGCGCCAATTGCGAACAGCCTGCGTGTCATGTGGTCTCTCCCCTCCAGCCTCGCTAGAATGCCGGAATGTCCCGTCCGCCCGACGACGACCTGACGCGCAGGCCGACAACGGGGCCAACGCGTGCGGTCACCCCCTTCGCGCCGCGAACAGGAGGGGCCGCAACCTCGGCCGGACGGTTCACGCCGGGCGCCATCATCGCCGGCCGGTATCGTCTCGTCGCCCTGCTCGGCCGCGGGGGAATGGGCGAGGTCTATCGCGCCGACGATCTGACACTCGATCAGACGGTCGCGCTGAAGTTCCTGCCCGACCGCGCGGCCCGCGACGCGCGGACCGGCGCGGACGACGAGGGTCCCGAGGACGCCGAGCATCTGGCGCAGTTTCACGGCGAGCTGCGCATCGCTCGCCAAGTGTCGCACAAGAACGTCTGCCGCCTCTACGACCTTGGTGAAGCGAACGGCCGCCGCTTCCTGACGATGGAATATGTGGACGGCGAGGATCTCGGCGCGCTCTTGCGCCGGATCGGTCGCTTTCCGCAGGATCGCGCCATCGCCATCGCGCGCCAGCTCTGCGCCGGCGTCGCCGCGGCGCACGAGCGTGGCGTCATTCACCGCGACCTGAAGCCGGCCAACGTCATGATCGACGGCGACGGCAACGTGCGCATTACCGATTTCGGCATCGCAACCGCGACCGCCGACTCGAGCGCTGGCCTTGCCGGCACGCCGCAGTACATGGCGCCGGAACAGCTGACGGGCAGCCCCGCGTCGGTCAAAAGCGATATCTATGCGCTCGGGTTGATCCTCTTTGAGATCTTCACGGGGAACCGTGCCCACGACGCAAAGACGCTCAACGAGCTCAAAGCGCTGCACGACACCGGCACCGTGACCACGCCGTCGTCGATCGTGCGCGATCTCGATCCCGCCGTCGAGCGCATCATCCTGCGCTCTCTCGATCGAGACCCCGCAAAGCGCCCCGCCTCCGCGCTCGCCGTCGCCGCAGCGCTGCCGGGCGCCGATCCCCTGGCGGCCGCGCTCGCGGCGGGCGAGACGCCGTCACCGGACCTGCTCGCCGCCGCCGGAGAGACAGACGCGATGCCGCTGCCCGTCGCGGGATGGCTCGCGGCAGCGTTCGCGCTGGGGCTCGCCGTCTTCGCGGGGATCGCGCCACGCGCGACGGTGAGCGGCCTGACGCCGCTCGAAAAGCCGCCGGTGGTGCTGGCTGATCGCGCCGAACAGATTCTCGCGTCAGTCGGCTACGCCGCTACCGACGAAGCGGATCACGACTCCGGCTTCGCGTTCGCGTCCGACTATCTGCAATGGATTGAAAGCTCCAGTCAGTCACCGAATCGGTGGGACGAGCTGTCGTCGGCGCGGCCAGGCGCGATCTTTTTCTGGTACCGCACCAGCCCGCGCGAGCTCGTGCCCGTCCGCAGCGGGTCCACCGTCACGATGACGGATCCCCCCGAGCTCGTCACTGACATGAGGACGGTGGCACTCGACACCCGAGGGCGGCTGCGCGAGTTCCGCGCCGTCCCGCCGCAGCTCGACACCGATGCACCGAGCGCAGGCGCGCCCGACTGGAAGCCGCTCTTTGACGCGGCCGGACTCGACGTGGCCGCGTTTACTTCGGTCGCGTCGACGTGGACGCCGCCGCATTTCGCCGACGCGCGACTGGCCTGGGAGGGCGCCTACCCTGAACGACGCGACGTCCGCGTCCGTGTAGAGGCTGCCTCATACCGCGGCCGTCCGGTGTCGTTTTTCATCATCGGCCCCTGGACGAGACCCACGCGGATGATCGTCGCGCCGATCACGTCGCTGCAACGCATGCTGAGCTCGGTCACCCTCCTGGTGTGGTTCGGCGCGCTCGTGGCCGCGGCGTTTCTCGCGCGGCGCCACGTGCGGTCGGGCCGCGCCGATCGTCGTGCGGCCATTCGGTTGGCGCTGTGGCTGGTGGTCGGTTTCACGGTGTCGTGGGCGATCGGCAGCCATCATGTGTCGACGGTCAACACGGAGATCAACCAGTTCTTTGCGGGGCTGGGAATCGCGTTGTACCTGGGCGGGACTCTGTGGGTACTGTATCTGGCGCTCGAGCCGTACGCGCGGCGCCTCTGGCCGGATGGACTGCTTGGCTGGACCCGGCTCTTTGCCGGGCACGTCCGCGACCCGCGCGTCGGACGCGACGTCTTGATTGGATGCCTCTTCGGGATCGTCAATTCGCTCATCGAGGCGGCGCGCCTGCGCGTGTTGCCCCTGACCGGCCGGCCGATGCCCGACCCGACGCTCGGTCAGGACCTCAGCCTGTTGCGCGGTCCGGAATACATCGTCCGGCAACTCGCGGGATGGTTCTACGGTTCGCTGGAAACGGCGTTCTTGGTCGCCCTCCTGTTCTGCGGGCTGCGATTCGTGCTACGCCGCGACTGGCTGGCGGGCGCCGCGGTCATTCTGGTTTTAGTGGCACTTGGCGACAACGGCCAGGCGATCCTCGGCGGTCTTGGCGTGAACACGCTGTTCTTCGTGCTGCGGTATGGCACGCTGCTCTTCGCTCTTGTCCGTTTCGGCTTGCTTGTCGTCGTCACAGGTCTCGTTGTCGACGCTGCGCTCACCGGCGTTCCGTTCCCTGCCCATTATTCGGGCTGGTCCGCTGCGCCAGCAGTGTGGACCATGGTGCTCGTGTCGGGAGTCACGGCGTTCGGCCTCTACACAGCTCGGGCCGGACAGCCGCGACTCCGCAATCGCGGACAGGGCTAGCAAGCAGCGCCTCACGCGGGCGCTTCGACGCCGACGGGACAGCTGACCCCGGTTCCGCCGAGCCCGCAGTAGCCGCCGGGATCCTTGGCCAGGTACTGCTGGTGATAGTCCTCGGCGTAGTAAAACTCGGATGCCGGCACGATCTCCGTCGTGATCGGACCGTAGCCGGCCGCGCTCAGCTTTTGCTGGTAGGCGTCGCGCGAGCGCTCCGCCGCCCGCTGCTGCGCATCGTTGTACGTGTAGATGCCGGAACGATACTGCGTGCCGACATCGTTCCCCTGACGCATGCCCTGCGTCGGATCGTGATTCTCCCAGAAAACCTTCAACAGGTCGTCATACGAGAACTGCTTGGGATCGAAGATCACGAGCACCACTTCGGCATGTCCGGTCATGCCGCTGCACACCTCGCGATACGTCGGGTTGGGCGTGTAACCCGCGGCGTACCCGACCGCCGTCGAGTACACGCCCGGAAGCTGCCAGAACTTGCGCTCGGCGCCCCAGAAGCAGCCCATGCCGAACATGGCGCGCTCGAGACCATCGGGAAACGGCGGCTCGAGGCGATGGTGATTAACAAAGTGCGCGTCGGGCACGGACATCCGCTCCGCGCGGCCGGGCAGCGCTTCCTCTTTCGACGGGATCGTCTTTGGCTTTCCGAACATGCCGTTCTCCGCGCCGCCCCTACGCCCTGGCCGGCTGATACACCGCGAACGCCGCCCCTTGGGGGTCAGTGAGCACCGCAAAGCGCCCGGTGCCGGGGATCTCGTTTGGTCCAACCATCACCTTGCCGCCCAGCTCTTTGGCCTTGGAGGCCGACGTGTCGACGCTGGTAACCTGGAAGTACGGCATCCAAAAAGACGGCACCTGCGCCGGCATCTGCGCGGGTTTCGGCATCATCCCGATCGACGGGGTGCCCGCCACGCTGAACTCTGTGTACTCCATGGGCGCCCCGGCCGCACTGTGTTTCGGCGTCCATCCGAAGAGCTGCGTGTAGAACGCCTCGGCGGCCTTCGTATTGCTGGTCGTCAGCTCCGTCCAACACAGCGCTCCCGCTTCGTTCATGATCTTCGCGCCAATGTGCTGTTTCGGCTCCCACACTTGAAACACCGCGCCGGTCGGATCCTGCAAGATCGCCATCCGTCCGGCGTCCATCACGTCGAACGCCGGCGCCAGCACCTTGGCGCCGAGGCCTTGGGCTTTCTTCACCGCGTCATCCACACTCTTCACCGTCACGTAGCTGTTCCAGTGGGGCGGTGCGCCGCTCTGCCGCTCCTCCGGACGCATCGTGTATGCGGCGCCGACCTCTTTCCCTCGCATCTGAAACATCGAGTACGTCTCGGTCGGTCCCATTGGTTGATCGTTGAGACCCCAGTCGAACAGGCGGCGGTAGAAGGCGACCGCGCCCTTCTGGTCGGTCGTGGCCAGCTCGGGCCATGAAAACGTCCCGTGAGTATGCGATGTAAATTCCACGGCAATCCTCCTTAGCGTGCGTGCGAACGAATCATCCGATTGAAGTGATGGAGTTGGCGCCGCGTGCTTTTGAGCGCCTCGTGATCGTGCGCCTCGAGCGCCGCCTGGCGCTGGTGTTTGAGCGTGCGCATCTTTGCCTTGATGGCCGGCTTGTCGATGCCGACGACGAGGTGGTGCTCGTGGACATCGATGCCGAGCGCCTTGCACAGGGCCGGCAGCAGATGGTCTTTGTTCATCTGCGAATAGCCCTGCACCAGCTCCTGCTTGTCGCCGTCCCCTCCTGTCCCCTGGTTACCCTTGGCAATGTCGCGCAGCTCTTGAATTGTCTTTCCCTTCAGCTCGTGATACGTGTACGCCATCAACGCCTCCGACTGAAACACTCAGTATAGAGCGATCACCTGGTTCGCGGCGTGCCGCTTACTGTCTGAACACACTTTTGGGCATCCGGACATGGACGCCAACGTTCGGCTTGTCCACGAGTTGCGTGACGGCAACATTACCGGCGACGCTGACGAGCTGATACGCACGATGTTTGGTCAGGCCCTTCGACGAGCTCAGGAAATCCACCATCTCCTGAACCGCGACCCTTGTCGCCGTCGTCAGATCCGCGTCTGCAGCCATGCTGATGTAGTCACTCGAGGTCTCCGCCCGCGGCCAGGTCAGCTTCATGTCCTTGTGAACAGTCAACTGAAGTCGGCCGCGCAGCGACGTTTCGATCGCGGTCTGATCCACCTCGCCGTCGCCCTGAGCGACGTGACCATCGCCAATTTCGAACAGTGCCCCGGGCGCGAACACCGGGATGTACAGAGAGCTGCCGGCAACGAGCTCCTTGTTGTCCAGATTGCCGGCGTGGCGGCCGGGCGGGTTGCTGCTGACGCGGCCGGCCGCTGGCTCCGGCGCAACTCCCATGCTGCCGAAGAAGGGGCGCAGCGGGATCACGATCCCGGGCTCGAACTCGGCCGTCATGGTCTTCCGGTCCAGCGGGATGATCTTGGTCCCGACCGATCGATCGCAGTTCTCCGGCATGAATCCGCTGCAGCCGTTGTAGCCATAGTCAATCGCAAGATCGATCGAGAGGATCTTGACTTCGAGCGCATCCCCGGGCCCTGCGCCCTCCACGAACACCGGGCCGGTGAGGATGTGGCCGCCCGGTCCGCGGCGGTCGCCCGTTACTTCCGCCACGATAGCCTTGAGCGACGGCTGAATCTTGGCGTCGGGCACGCCCGCGCGCTGCAAGCCGGCCGGCGTGTTCGTCAGCAGCGTGTCGACGTCGATGATGTCGCCGGACGCGATCCTCAAGGCCGGTGTGGCCTCAGCCCAGTAATAGCCATACGCGACCGTCGCCGGTGTGGCCTCAAGACGATGCGTCGTTGGCTTCTGTGAGCTTTGTGGACCGCGCGAGTTCTGTGAAGTGGGCTCCGCGAGCGCGGCAGTGAGCGCCACGAAGCAGAGCCCGGAAACACCAGCGATTTTGTCCATGTGACGAGCCACCACCAAGCGAGTCACGAGTAACGAGCTCCGGGTAAAGGCGCCGCTCACCCTATCACAGACGAGCCGCCGGCTTGAAAGTCCCTGTCAGAGGGATGAGATCGTATAAGGCTGCCCGACGCCGTTAGAATGCCCCATGGTTCGGCTTACGCGATCCGCCTCTCCCGCTCGATCCGTCCGACGGTTCCTCTTCTTCTTCCTCCTCTTCCTCTTCCTCGCTCTCCTTGTCCCACGTGCACTCCTTGTCGCCGCAGTCCCGTCGGCGCCCCCAGCATTGGATGCCTGGGTTGCGCGTGCGATGCGTACTTTCGAAGTGCCCGGGATCGCGCTCGCGATCGTCAAAGACGATACGGTCGTCGTCGCGAAAGGATACGGGGTCCGCAGGCTGGGCGACCCGGCGCCGGTAGATGCCCGGACACTGTTCGGGATCGCCTCGAACACGAAAGCTTTCACCGCAACAGCGCTGGGCCTGCTCGTCGAAGACGGAAAGATCGAATGGGACGATCGTGTCATCCGCTATCTGCCGAGCTTTGCGATGTGGGATCCGTACGTAACGCGCGAGCTCACGGTCCGCGACCTGCTCGTCCATCGGAGCGGCTTTGGCCTTGGCGCCGGCGACCTGCTCTGGTGGCCGGAATCCACTTACAACCGCAAGGAGATTGCTGGACGACTGCGCTTCATTCCTCCGGCGACGAGCTTCCGCGCGGCCTACGCATACGACAACGTTCTGTACCTGGTTGCGGGCGAGCTCATCGAGGCTGTCAGCGGCCAGTCGTGGGAAGACTTCGTGACGAGCCGGATTCTGCGGCGTGTCGGCATGACAGGCACGAACGTGCGGCACTCCGCCGCTGGCACCGGTGGCAACGTCGCGGCAACGCATGCGCGAGTCGACGGCAGTGTCAGGCCGATTCGGCCTTTCGAGAGCGACAACACCAACCCCGCCGGCGGCATCAACTCGTGCGCCGAGGACATGGCCAAATGGATGCGCGTCCAACTATCCGGCGGCGCGCTCGCCGACGGCTCGCGCCTCTTTTCGCAGGCAACCGCGCGTCAGCTCACGACCATCGTCACACCGATTCCCATTGGGGACGCACCCGAGGAGCTGCCGCAACTGCGCGCCAACTTCAACGGGTATGCGCTTGGCTTCGGCATCCGCGACTATCGCGGGCACAAGGTGGTGACGCACACCGGCGGCCTGCCCGGCTACGTGTCGCGTGTGATGATGACTCCCGATAGCAAGCTTGGCGTCACCGTGTTGACCAATCAGGAGTCCGGCGAAGCGTTCGACTCGATCGCGTTCTGGATTCTGGATCACTACCTCGAAGCGCCGACTTTCGATTGGATCGACGGCTACAAGCGAATGTTGGACAGAATTCGTGCACGAACCCAAGCCGTAGAAACACAGGCGGCCGCGTCGCGCCACGCCGACTCACGGCCGTCACTGCCGATCGCCAACTACGCCGGCACGTACCGCGACGCCTGGTATGGCGATGTCGATATCACCGCGGAGAACGGCAAGCTCACGCTGCGCTTCACGCATACGCCCGCGCTCGTTGGCCCCCTTGAACACTGGCAGTACGACACCTTCATCGCCCGCTGGCGTGACCGCGAGCTGCGGGCAGACGCCTTCGTCACCTTTGCGCTGCGCCCGGATGGGTCAATCGATCAGGTCAAAATGGCCGCCGTGTCGCCAGCCACCGATTTCAGTTTCGACTTCCAGGATCTGCTCCTGAAGCCGTCGCCCGCCAATCAGCCGAAATGAGGGCAGGCCTGGCGCCGAAACCTCAAGGTATGCGACTGTAGATGTGAGAACCAGCCATGAACGTTCTGCTGCTCTCGATGCCCGATTCCTTCGAGCACATGCCGCCGGTCGCCATCCGTATGCCGAACGGCGCGCTCGGCTCGCTCGCCGCGAACGTGGATTCACATCACCACGTCGCAATCGCCGATCTGATTCTCGCCCGAACGGCAGTCCGCAGCACGGTCGAACGGCTCGTCAGTCAGTATGCCCCCGATCTGGTCGGCCTGTCGGTCATGACGTTTCAACGCGCGACCGCGCTGCAGGTGGCCAGGCTCGTGAAAATGGTGAAGCCATCTGCGCGGATCGTTGTCGGCGGCTACGACCCAAGCCTGGCGCCTGACGCGTACGAGGCCTCTCTCGATATCGACTTCGTCGTCCGAGGAGAAGGCGAGCAGACGCTCGCGGAGCTCCTGCGCGCGATCGAAGGTGCCACCACGCCGTCAGCCATCCGCAATCCGCAATCCGCAATCCACAACATCCTGGGGCTTTCCTACCGCGACGGCGCGGGCTTCGTCCACAACGCCCCGCGGCCGGTGATGCCCCTTGCCACGGAAAAGCTCCGGCTGCCCAACCGAGGCGTCCGGGTGCTCGACGGCTACACGCTGCTCGGGCGGCAGATTGACGTCGTCGAGACGTCGCGCGGCTGCACGTTCGATTGCAGCTTCTGCTCCATCATCGAGATGCGCGGGCGCAATTTCCATCCGTTCCCGATCGATCGTGTGATCGCGGACATCGCCGATGCGCACGGACGTGGAGCGCGCGCCATCTTTCTCGTCGACGACAACATCACGCTCGACGTGCACCGGTTCGAGGCGTTGTGTCACGCGCTCATCGACGCGAACTTCAGCGATATGGAGTATTTCGTCCAGGCGATGACGGCGCCGCTCGCGGAGCACGGCGCGACGCTGGCGCCGGTCATGCGGCGCGCCGGATTCCGATACGTGTTCCTCGGCATCGAGAACGTCCTCGACGACGACTTGACGTTCCTGCGCGCCCGCGCGAAGAACGCGCGCCGCGAGCGGGGACGAACGATCGGCAACGCCAGCATCGAGGCGATCGGCCACCTCCGCCGGAACGGCATGTACGTGGTCGGCGGTCTCATCGTCGGCAACCCGGACGATACCCGCGAGTCGATCGAGGCGAACCTCGAGTTCGCACGACGCTACGTCGATTGGCCGTACATCCAGCATCCGACGCCGTATCCCCGAACGCCAATGACGAGCGAGTTCCGCAGCCGCGGCCTGATCGTCGACGAGGACGTCGCGCACTATGACGGGACGACGGCGGTTGTCCGTACGGCCTCCGTGTCCGCCGAGGACGCCGAGTTCATGCGCTGGAAGGCGGAGCGCTGGATGAAGCTGCGGCATTTCCCCACGGCCTGCCTGCGCAGCCCCGCCTTTGTCGCCCGGCACGGCCTGCAGATGCTCGCCCACACGTTCGCAGGGAGCAGTTGGCGGTATTTTCTGGGGCTGGAAGACGAGCGCGAGGTGTTCCGCCGATTCCGCGACCTGCGTCGGCGCGAGCGCGCCAGCTGCCTGCCGTTCGGCCCCGACGAGGCCAGGACGTTGCCGAGCGGCCGGGGCGCCTGCCTGTCAACGGTCGTTCCGAACTCCCTCTGACGAACTCTCGTCTCTTTCCGAGATGATCTCCCTCGGAGGCGGCGGACACCTTTTGACAAACCGGTGTCCAACCGCTCGACAGGAGCGAGCGGCCGGGTCCCGCCACAACTCGAACCCGCCGTGCTCGGGCACGTCCTGGTCGTCCCCGGCTGTATCGTCATTTTGACGGAGAAGCCATGAACCTGCTGCAGGACGTCCGGTACGCGGTTCGGCTCCTCTTCAAGGACAAGTGGTTCACGCTTGTCGCAGTCGTCGCGCTGGCGCTCGGGTTGGGCGCGAACAACGCGGTTTTCACGCTTGTCAATGCCGTGCTTATTCGCGGGCTGCCGTTTGACGACCCCGATCGCATCCTCGCCATCGGCTCGACCGATGCGCGCGGACGCACTCTGGGCGTGTCGCGGTTGGATTTCGATGACTTCCGCGACGGAGCGCGGGCGTTTTCAGGCCTGGCGATCTATCTCGGCACGACCATCAACCTCAGCGAGGAAGGGCGCGCGCCAGAGCAGTACCAAGGCTCGTACGGCTCCGCCGACATGTTCCAGCTGATCGGCCAGCGTCCGCTCATCGGGCGCGACTTCAGCGCCGACGACGACAAGGCCGGGGTAGAGCCGGTGGTGATCATCACCGACGGCCTCTGGAAGAACCGGTACGGGGGCGACCGAACCGTGGTCGGCAGAACCGTCAAGGTCAACAGCCTCCCCAGCACGATCATCGGCATCATGCCGCCCGACATGAAGTTTCCGGAGAACAACGACCTCTGGATGCCACTTTCGGAGCTTCCGCCCGAGCTACGCGACTCGAAGCGCGGCGTGCGGAGCTTTCAGGTCCTGGGACGGCTCGCGCCTGGCGTCACGATTGCGCAAGCGCGGTCCGAGATCGAGACGATCGGCTCGCACCTGACGCACGAGTTCCCCGAGACCAACAAGGACATCCGGCCGACGGTGATGACGTTCAACGAGCGGCAGTCGGGACCACAGATAAAGTTGATCTTTTTGTCGCTGATGGGCGCCGTCGGCTTCGTTCTCCTGATCGCGTGCGCGAACGTCGCGAACCTGCTGCTCGCGCGATCCGCGCAGCGCTCGCGAGAGATCGGGGTCCGCGTGTCGCTCGGCGCCAGCCGGTGGCGGATCGTTCGCCAGCTGCTCGTTGAAAGCCTCATCCTCGCTCTTATCGCCGGCGCGCTCGGCTTTGTCTTGTCCGTCTTCGGCGTACGTCTCTTCGACACGATTACCGCCGATGTCGGCAAGCCGTATTGGATGAAGTTCACGATGGACCGCACGGTTGTCGCGTTTCTCGCGGTTGTTTGCGTCGCCACCGGCATCGTCTTCGGCCTCGCGCCGGCGCTGCATGTCTCGA
>Ga0306926_10002465_pt1 | contig 18845 bp, 18 predicted proteins | sample flu12Cox44000178_FD_203759 | JGI IMG/M metagenome (GOLD analysis project Ga0306926, IMG submission 203759) | Lab enrichment of tropical soil microbial communities from Luquillo Experimental Forest, Puerto Rico - flux8day.12C.oxic.44.000.178 (v2)... | ecosystem: Environmental > Terrestrial >... | reverse complement strand
CGTCGCGATCTGGTCCGCGATGATCTGCTGCTCGAATTCCGCCGGCACCGCGATGGAGCGGGATGCCGAGTGGGTGATGATGATCGCGTCCCAGTGGGACGTGGCGGCGCGCGCCAGAAAGCGCGCCCGCTTCTCCTTCGCGAAATTTGCCTCGTCGGCGACCAGGATCCGGGCCGTCGGGTAGAGCTGCAGGAACTCGCGCGCCGCCTGTGCGAGGCAATGTCCGGGCACGACCCACATGGCCTTGGTGATCAGACCGAGCCGCTTCTGTTCCATGATGGCGGCCGCGATCGAGAAGGTCTTCCCGGCGCCGACCGTATGCGCGATGTAGGTGCTGCCCGCCGCAATGATGCGCCAGATGATGCGCTTCTGGTGCTCGTAGAGGCGGATGACGTTGCTCGCGCTGGGCAAGGTCAGGTGGCTGCCGTCGAAGTGCCGCGGCACCAGATTATTGAACTGGTCATTGTAGATGCGCGCCAACAGGTCGGCGCGCTCGGGATCGGTCCATACCCAGTCGGTGAAGGCCTGTTTGATTCGTGCCAGCTTCTCTTTTGCAGCCTCGGTCGCCTCCACGTTGAGCACACGGCGCTCGGCGCCGTCCTCGATGACGGTGTCGTAAATCTGCGGAGTTGCGCTGTTCAGTGCGTCGTGCAGCAGCAGTCCGGCATGCCGGCGCGAGGTGCCCCATTCGGAGATGCCGGCGGCTGTTCCAATGAACCCGGCGCCGTCGACGCTCCACGACGCGATTTCGACCGTGTGCCAGATCCGCACTTGCGTTCCCATCACCTCGGCCGTGAAGGCCTCGATGACATCGGTCGGCAGCCAAGGGGCGCCGAGGCGGGCCGTGATGTCGGACGGGCGGATGTCCCGGGGTTGGACTTCGCGCAGTGCGGCGGCATTGCGCTCGTATTGGCGATCGAGCGCGGCCGCCGCTTCGGCGGCGGTGAGCTTTGTGCGCACGGCGCCCGATAGATAGGCGTCCGCCGTCTCCCAAGCCTGTGTAAGGGGGTTGCGGAAAATCGCAGCGCCGAGCTGCAACAGGGCGGCGTCCGGGTCGCATTCGAGAAGCTCGGCCAGGTGCTCGGGGTCGACGCGGCCGGTCTCATCGAGAGTGACCGCCAGCGCGTCGGCTGCGGAGGCAATCACCGGCGTCGCTGGGGGCAAGATGACGCGGTCGCAAAAAACCGCGCCCATGCGGGCGAGCCCGGTTTCGAGGTCGTAGTCCTCGATGCTGGCGACCAGCCAGCAATCGGGGTCGTCGGCCAAGGGTGCCAGGTTGGGGCGGCGGTGGATCTCCCGTTCCTCCCCGGTGTCGGGGTCCGTCGTAACGGCGACGACGGTGTGGTTGATCGGTCCGAAATAGCGGACGAATGCAGCGTAGGCGACGCGTAGCCGCACCTGGGCTTGCGCCCACGGGCGGTCTGCCGCCTGCGCGCGGAGCACCTCGCGCACCGCGTCCCGGATCGGGATGAGAGCGCGGATGATCCTGGCCGCCTTGGGGGTGATCCCTTCCCCGCCCCTGCCTTCTTGACGCCGACCGGTGCAGAGGCGCCGTTCACGATCTGCATCAGCCGCCCGGCGTTGTCGATGAAGTACGAACCCTCCTTGATCGAGGCGCCCCCGGCTTCCGCCGGGGCAGGCTCCGCCGTGGTGCCGGCGCGGATGGTCTCGTCAGCGGCGTCCTCTTCGAGTGGGCTCTGCAACGGCGTGAAGATACCTCTCGGCAGCCGGGCGAGCGCGGCGTCGAGCAGCTCTTCGAGGGACGGATCGTTGGGCCGCGGCCGGCAGGTGTAGGTCGGATCAGGCCCGTAGATGCCGCGCCGTCGGCCGTGCTCGCCGAGCACCATCTCGGGATGCGAGGCGAAATATTCATTGACCTCGACCGTGCTGCGCCTGGTCCGTTCTTCTTGGTGCGAGGCGCCGTCTACCGGATAGCTATCTGATACCGGTCTGATTTCGCCTTCGGATATCTGGCTGGCACCGCTGTCGAGCTCGATTTCCACCAAATTCATCCAGCGCGTGCCGTTTGGCGCCTGACCTTCGGCGCGGCGCTGAAAGACGAGGACGTCGATCACGACGTCGGTGCCGGCGGTCGCGCGCATGCTGGCCTCGGGAAGCCGCGCGGCACCGATCAGGTCGGCCATCGAAGCGATGTGCTCGCGCGCGATGCGGCTCGCTTTGTCCATCGTGCCGGTGCTGGTCACGAAGAGCGCGATGCCGCCCGGGCGCAGCCGTGCGATCGAGCGCGCGATGAACCAGTCGTGCAGGCGCAGGCCGAGGGCGGCAGTCGTCCGGTCGGGGCGAACGATGCGGTCGGCAAAAGGCGGATTGCCGATCGCGAGGTCGAAGCCGCCGCCGAGCCGGCTGCGGGTGTAATCCTCGCACCGGATCCGCGCCTCGGGATGCACGAGGCGCGCAATCCGGGCAGTGACCGGGCAGTACTCGATGCCGGTCACCGGGGTGGTCTCGCGCAGCTCCGCGGGGATTAGGGCGAAGAACAGCCCGGTGCCCATTCCCGGCTCAAGGACGCGGCCGCCGGTAAAGCCGAGATGCCGTGCGGCACGCCAGAGGGCGCGGATGATCGGTTCCGGCGTGTAGTGCGCATATTGGGTTGCGCGTTGCAGTGCCGCATATTCGGCTGGGCTGACCGCCTCAGCGAGCGCGCGGCCGATCGCTTCCCAGCTGGGCCGGAAGTCGGAGCCGCCGGGCAACGGGAAGCAGTTCTGCGCGAGCTCCGCGGCGCCGAAGCCGGTAAAACGCAGTAGCTGCGCTTGCTCTTCGGCTGTGGGCGCGCGGCCGCCGCCTGCGAGCTCTTTGGAGAGCCGGATCGCCGCGATGTTGTCGCGCGCCCGCGCTGTCCAGCCGCGGGTGAGGCTGCGGTCGCCCTCAAGGTAGAAGTTTTTGCCGCGGACCAGCGGTGCGGCTTCCTGTCGTGCTTTCTCCGCGTCGGGCTCGGTGGAGGGCGTGGCTGGCTGGGCTTCCGCTTGGGGCGTCTCGACGGTCCAGCCAAGAGCGGTGTTGTCGAAGAGGCCGAGCGTGTCTTGCGCGGCGTCAGGCATCGTCGCGTTCTCCTTTGTTCAGGGCGCCGCTGCGCGGTTTGGTGCGGCGGGCGGGCTGAGTTGATCGAGCGGAGGTCGAGTGGTGCGGCCGGATCGAGCGCGATGAGCCGAGATCGGCTTACTGCCCGCCCTGCCGTGCAGTGGATCGTGGTTATTCAGTGGGACGGCGATGGTTGTACGCTCTGCGCAGAGCCCTCAAGACGGCCTGACGCGCTTGCGGGAACGAGATCGTGATGTCCTGCGCAATCTCATTCAGCAGCAGCTGCAGGAACTGCGATGCTGGCCGGCCGAGCACAATGCCGTCGTTGCTTCTCCCAGCTGAACGGATGACGCAAATCTGGGTCCCGTCGGGTTCAATGTCGTAAGTGAACCAATCGAGCCTCTCTTCGGCAATCTCGGGAGCGCGATTTCGTGTCTGCATGGCAGCGTCTCCTTTCTCGTTGAGGCACTGGACGGACATCCCGATGGGGCGCTGAGCGGCGGCGGGGGCAAGGCCAATGCCGGGGGAGCCGGGCCGGCGCGCATTTCGCGCGGCAGACCCTTGTGGCGGGCGCCGCGCCAGCCGCACCTCGCGACGGTGCTCACGCGGGCTGCCTCAGTGCCGATGCCCTGAGATCGCAGATTAGCGATATGGCGGCTTTCGGGGCGGCCCTTCACGAAGGATCGCCACCCGGCCGGGTCGAACCGGCCGGTTCGGCCGCTTCTGAATGACGGAGAATGGCTTCGATTGCAGTGAATGAATTCTCGACAATCTCGAGTGCCCGGCCAGGTTCAGCCGCGATCTTCGCGAGTGCCTCGATTGCGATCCTGGCTGCCGACGCAACTTCGTTGAAAGCCGCTGCGGCGCGGTGGTGGGCGGAGCTGATCTCGGGGGTCATTGATTGCTCAGCTCCTTCTCCGCCAGTCGCCGGTAGTAATCGCCGACGGGATCAGGGTAGGACGAGCGGAACTGAGGCAGACGCCGTGCGAACGATCCCGAGGGGTAGTCGCGCTTGAACAGTTCCTCGGCGCGCTGTTCGATGCGCCATGCGCGATCATAGGCTTCGGCATCCATCGCAGCCCCCCTTGATAGACGTCAGTCGGGACCAATCTGTCGCTAAGCCCGAGCTGTGGAGCAATTGGCGGGATGCGGCTTGGGTAGCCCGCACCCGACATTCCTCATTGAACCTCCTGATGGCGGTGCGGCTGGCCGGGCGGAAGCTGGAGAACCTGCCAATCGATCGGCCGGCCATCGGTAAACTGCGGACAGCGGGTCGCCGCGTGATCGCGCACCACCTTGGGCTTCATCTTCGGTCGGAAATTTTATTGCAATCAAGGGGTGGGCGCAGACCGTGGCGCCCCAGCGCTTCGACCAGCCGCATAGATACATCCGGCCAAATTTGTGCTGCTGGATGACGACGTAGGCCATCAAATGCTCCTCTGGTTACTGTCTCTGTTCCTTTCCGCGAGTTTCTGCCTCGGTTCCGTGGCGCCGCCGCTTGCATCGACTCTGTACGGCTGGTTTCGGCTGTAAGTCGGGCGGGTCGAGTACGTCCGGCGGCTACAGGAAATCGCGTTCGAGGGTTGTGGGTGGCGAGCAGACGTACGCGATGCGGCAGTGGGCTGCGCAGTAGGGCTTGCCCGAGAGAACGGGCTGACTGCAGAACCGGAAACTGGCAGTTCCGGGCTTTCCAAGAGGCCAGTGGCACTGGTCTGTGCCGCGCGGCATGATCTCGGTGAGGCTCAGCACGGGGTTCGGGCTGTCGGCGACGCGCCACGGCCGTAGTTCGAGACGCCAGGCCTTGCCAATTATGGCGTTTTTGGTGATGCCGAGCCGGCGGCCGATTTCGGCGGCGGGGAGCCCCTCGTCCCAAAGCTCGCGCAGTCTTGCCGTTCTATTGTCGTCCCAATTGCCGGTCATCGTGTTGTGCTGCATGAGGCACTCCTCTTTCAGGATGGCCCCTCCCCCGCCGGCCCGGCGGTGCGTCGCGCAAGGGCGCCGATAGGCGCCCGGCTCGACCCTTGCGCGGCGTGGCGCCGGCTGGCATCCCGGCGACATTTTTCGTTAGCGATTTTATTTCGCAGCCAAAGCGCTATTGGCTTGCCCCTCGCTTGGCGCTGCGGGCGCGGCTTCCGCGGGAATCGTTGTGTCGAGATGGCGAGCGGCGTAATCGGGATGCAGCGCAAGGAGGTAGTCGGCGATGCGTTGTGCGTCTGCGGCTGCGCGGAAGATTTCTTTGCGGTCGGAGCGAAGCGTCTCGAGCCACGACGCGATGTACGCGGCGTCATTGGTGAACTCGCACTCGCCAATTCCCAGCTCTGCGCAGACCATCACCTGGGCAATTTCCGCGCGGAGTTCCTCACGCGCATAATCGGGTGAGCCGAAGGCGTTGCGCAGATCGCGATTGAGGCGCGACGGATGGCCCGTGGCATGGCCGAGCTCGTGCAGGATGGTACTGCTCCAGCCCTCAGCCGAAGAGAACACGTGACGCGGCGGCATCTGGATGTGATCGGTGCCGAGCGCATAGAAGGCACGCTCCCCGCCGATCCGAACCGTGACGCCGCTGTTCGTGACGATGGTCTCGGCGGCGTCAGAGACGCGCCAGGGCGTTTCGGCGGCACTCGGCGGCGCGAACTCGGGAATGTCCTCGATCTGGCTCGCGTGAAACAACGTGAAGGCACGCAGCAGCGCGATGTATCTTGTCTTTCCGTCCTCGGCGTGTTCGGTGTTCTGCCTCGCATCCGGCACCTGGATCCGCTTGAAAAAGTAGGCTGTCGTTCCGCGAGCGCCTTTCCGCACCTGCCATCCGCGCTCGGCGGCTTGTTTGTATGTGGCCCAACGCGGGTCGGCGGCGGCAAGCGCCAGCGGCGATATCGCCAGTGTTACGACGTTGATGCCGCGGTAGCGCATGCCGGTGACGGCATTGCACGGCATGCCGGGGTTGCCGGCCTTCCGCGTATCCCATGGTTTGCGCCATGGCGGCGTGCCGGCTTCGAGCGCGGCGATGATCTGGTTGGTGACCTCGACGTAGTGGTCGCGCGGTGTGTAATCGCCGTTGGGGCTGCGATGGCCAGACTTGCTCATCAGGGTGTCCTTTCCTCAGGGGTTCTGGATCACTCTCCCCGCCCCGCACCTGGCCGGTCCGGGGCAAGGGCGCCCTCCAGGCGCGCGGCCGCAGGTCGACGTCCCTTGCGGCGGCCGGTCCATGGCGCGGTACGCGCTTCGCCTGTCTCGGGTTCTTTGTTGCTAGATCAGCGTTGCCCAGGCAGTCGCGGCCTCGTGGCTGCTGTACGCCGGCGCGTGGCGGCGATGCGCCACAGCGGACTTCAGCTCTGCATCAAGGCTCCGACCAGTGCTGCAGCGAGATTGACGGGAACCGCATTGCCGATCTGCTTGGTTATTTCGGTTTTGTTGCCCGCGAATTCGTAGGCCGCGTCCTTATCGCTGAACCCCATTGCCCGCGCGAGTTCTTTGGGCTCGAGCATCCGGAAGCGGATGTCATAGGTTTGGCCCGCGGTGACTGGCTCGGCGACGGCCACCTGTATCCGCCCGGTAGCGCAGATCGTTGGCGTCGGCTCATCGACGCTGTGGACTCGGGGGGCTTGGCCCGGGCGCTCGCCCCAAGCGGCGACGATGCAGGCGAGTTCCCCGCGGTGCGCGGCGGTCACCGTGGGCAGCAGCTCTTCGAGATCGCGGACCCGGTTGCCGCCCTTGCCGTGTGTGACCGGCATGACCAGCCCAAAGCGGGCCTTGGTCGTGACCGTCGGCAGCCGCTTGTCGGTCGAACTGCATGTCCCGCCGCTGCCGGAGCCGTAGTAGGGCGCAATCAGGGCCGAGCCGAGCCGCCCGGTCATCCCCGGCATCGGCTCGTCGAGCGGGCGCGGACTGCCTCCACTCTGGCCCGACACAATGAAGGCTTGACCAGGGCATGTGACAGGCCGCCGGCGTGCAGCGTCTGCAGCGGCTCGTCGATCGCGCGGCATCGGCTTAGGTCGGCACCCGCGTGGGCGAGGTTGGCGGTAAAGGGCTCGCACAGGTATCCGGCGCCGCGGCAGTCTGCTGTTGGCACCGGGTCATCGATGTGGTGTGCGCGGACGGCACCGTTGTCACCGTGCCGATTAAGCAGAAACGGCTCTGCAAGACCGATGTGAGTGCCACTGGCACAGAGAGTGGGCAACGGCTCGTCCAGGCTCTGCGCATCCATGTGATTGCGCAGAATCACAAGGAACGGTTCCGGCCAGCGGAATTTCACCGCGCCCGCGTAGATCCGGGCGATGGTCTTCCGGCTCAAGGGCCGCTTGCGATTGAAGATCGACTTGCCTTCGATCGACCAATCGATGATCTCGCGCGCCGCCCGCCATTTGTGGCGGCCGTGGCCCAGCAGGTCGGCTTCGCCCGATCGGCTGTGGGTGGGGTCCGGCCAGTGGACCCGCTTGTCGGAGCGCGCCATCAAAAAGAACCGCTCGCGCGTCGTCGCGTCGCCGAAATCGGCGGCATTGAGGACGCGCCAGTCGAGCTTGAACCCGGCGCCTTGCAGCGCCGCTGTCCAGGCGCGGAAATATTCGCCGCGTCGGCGTTTGATCGGCCTTCCGGTGCGTAGATCGAGCGGACCCCAATCGACGAATTCCGGTACATTCTCGACAAGCAGTCGTCTGACTCGCAGGTCAGTGCACCAATGAACGATCGCCCAGGGGTCCATACGGCCTTGATCGTTGATCGGTTTGCCGCCGCGGGCGCGCGAGTGATAGGTACATGTAGGGCTCGCCATCAATAGGTCGAGCTTTCCCTCGGGTACGAGTACGGCCGGCTTGACGCTGTTGACGTCCTGGCAATAGTGCCTCGCTTCCGGATGGTTCCGGCTATGCGTCTCGATCGCGATGTTCCAGTGGTTCACGGCGACCAGGTTCATCTGGAAGCCGAGGGACGCGAGCGCGCGCCGCGCCCCGGTGCTGGAGCCACCGGCGCCGCAGAACAGGTCAGCGACAAGGGCGACTCGAGTTTTTTGGGGTGCGGTTTCAGACGCCATTTGTTGCCTCCGGCCCATAGATCCATGCGCCGCAGGCCGGGCAGCGCCGTGGCGCGCCAGTGTATCCGATGATCGTCCTGCCAGGACCATCGAATGATTCCCAATCGTCTGCGCAGTGTGGACAGATGAGGTGCCGGTCGGCGACATCGGCTTCAATGTCCACCGGGCAGCGCACGAAATAGAGGGTCATCGGTCGATCCTCATTCCCGCCATCGATTTGAGGCGTTTGAGATCAGCGCCGTCGATCAGCACGCGGCCTTTGCCGCAGTCATTGCGTTCGAGAATTTCCGCGATCTCGGCCAGGCGATCTCTTTCGCTGAATTCGCGAGGGACCTAGATCAGTTCATGATGGCGGTCATACATCAGGCCGGATCGTTCAGATTGCGACCTGGTCGCAATGACCCATTCCTCTTCGGTGGCGATCTCGACCGCGGAGACGATGGTCCTTGGCCGCGAGCTTTCATAGTCTTCCCGGGCGTCCTGCCAGTCATGTTCGACGTCGTCGAGTGCTTCACGGCATGCCGTGTCGAGATCCGGCGCTTCTAGCGCCAGATGCTGATACACCGGCAGCAGATACTGCCGTTCTAACATGTAGTGAGGCATTGGGTTGCTCCTGTGGGGATTGGGTCCGCTCTCAATCCGCCGCGGCAGCATCGCGAGCCGGGGTCGACAGGTGATCGAATTTCGTCCGATCGATGCATTTGCTCACTGATGTCTCATGTGCGAGGAAGGTCTCAGTGCGATAGGCTGGCGGGCGCAAAAGGTGCGAACACCGGCGGACCTGCGCGGCGGTAGACCGGGCCATGGTTCACGGTTTTGCTCGATTGTTTCGATGTCGTGGCCGGGCTGGCGGCCGGGATCAGCTACAGTTACTGTGATAAACTGTCAGTGGAGAGCTCCGCGTCCTCTTGCTGCTCCGACAACTGAGCGAGACAATCGTCGATCTCCTCGCTGGACAGCGACCAGCTGGCACTGCGTATCGGCGCGATGCATGCCCATTTGAAACGCTGGTAGAGGTTCAGCGCAGTGTGATCGTCGCCGAGATGTTCTGCCAGAATGGCGAGCGCCAGCTGCGCCGGACCACTTCCGCCAATCCCCATTCGAAGCCGGTAGGGCTGTGGTTGCGGAGCTCGCGGCGGGGGTTGAGGGGTTTGCGTTCGCCGTTTCCGTCGATGATCCAAACGACACATCCCTGCGGACCTCGGCGGCCGGTGTACATTTCCTTACTGCGCGGGCCGTATCCGGCAGTTTTGGTCAGCGCGTTCATCGTGCTCCCTTTCATGGGTTCGAAAACTTTGCCCGCAGGCCGTTTCGCGACGACGGGGCAAGGGGGCCGCGCTCCCCGGACTACGCTCGTGATGGACGGTTGGCTTTAAGCAGGGGGCGCGGCGGGAGCGCTCGCGCGACGGACCCTTGCGGCGGCGGGAGCGCAAGCGGCAACGCTTTCGGGTCACTTTTCCTCTACTGGCACACGTTCTGATCCCCTTTGAGGTCCGCGGAGTCCCGCGAGCGAAATGTCTGCGTTTAGTGGCGCCGCTACCGTTCGCTCGATCAGTAATGCCATTGCAACGGCAGTCAAAATGAATCTATTAGTTGCATTTTTGACCAACCCCGTGAGCGCAGGTGAGACAGCCGGCTTCATTACCTAAGCCAGCTGGGAGCATTTTCAGTCAGAGCAGCCGGAGTATTGACTGGGACCGGGGGCTGCACTGCCGACTGTGCTGTATACCTGTTGTCCGGGGCTGACCGTTGAGAGCCCGACATCGATTATGTGGCATTCGACGATCTTGCCCATCCCTGTGACCAGCGATTGATGCCTACGATGGCCAGGGGACGTCGCACCCCTCTCGACCTCAGCCATGCCCTTCAGTGGCGGCTCGGTTTAGCGTGGCGCCGATTAGGAGCGCTGCAGCAATTCAACGGCATTGCCTCTGCCGATCCGGCTGCGCACTTGCTCTGTCCTCAGCTGGTACAGCCACGCTGTCACGCGGTGGTGGTCCGGAATGTCGTCAATGAACAGTGATGGCGCGGCTGGTCCACGGCGGTAATTGCAATGGGAGATCGTGACGCGGCGCATGCCGCGGGTGATCGCGACATAGGCGAGCCGCCGCTCCTCGGCCGGATCGCCGTAGTCCGGCGGAAAGACGCCGGCTTCCCACGCGGGCAGGAACACGTGCGCAAACTCCAGCCCCTTGGCCTTGTGCAGCGTCATCAGCTGCACGCGGCCGGTCTTTTCTTCATCGGGACCGCCGGTCGAGAGGGCGGCATGATCGAGAAGCTCGCGCGCCGTGTTAAAGCTGCCGGCGAGCTGCACGAGCTCTTGCAGGTTCTCGAGGCGCCCTTCCCTGGTCTCGGCGCGGCTTTCGCGCAGCATGGTACGATAGCCGGTAGCGTCGAGCAGCAATGAGAGCTGGTCGGCTAGCGTCGCGCCGCGATCGCGGCCGACGCGGCGGATGGCATCGCCGAAGCGCAGCCCCGCCGCGCGCGCTTTGGGCGGTAGCGGGGCGGTCTCAAGTGCCGCGAGCAGCGAAACCCGTCGCCACGCGGCTTCGGCGTCGAGGATCTCCATTGCCTTAGCGCCGAAACCGCGCGACGGCACATTGATTACCCGCCGGAACGCTTCATCGGCCTGCATGTCGTCGGGCGTTGTCGCCAGTCTCAGCAAAGCGAGGGCATCCTTGATTTCGCTGCGCTGGTAGAAGCCGACATCGCCGATCAGCGTGTAGGGAACACGCGCCCGCATCAGCGCCTCCTCGAAACTGCGCGAAAGTGCATTACTGCGGTAGAGGATCGCCGTATCATCCCACGCGAGCCCCTCTGCGTGGCGGCGGGTGATTTCGGAGACGATGCCGCAGGCCTCGGCCTCCGCATTGCGAAAGCGGACGATCTCGACCGGGTCACCGCTTGATTTGCGAGTGAACAGCGTCTTGCCGAGACGGGCGGAATCTTGCGCGATGACCGTGTTGGCGGCGCCGAGAATATGGCCGGTCGATCGGAAGTTCTCCTCCAGGCGGAAAACTGTGGCGCCCGGGAAATCCCGCGTGAAACGGCGGATGTAGCCGACATCAGCGCCGCGCCAACCGAAAACGCTCTGGTCGTCGTCGCCGACAACAAAGATTTGGTTGTGTTCACCAGCGAGCAGCCGCAGCCAAGTGAACTGCGCGAAATTGACGTCCTGGAATTCGTCGGCGAGGACGCAGTCGAATTGACCCACCCAGCGCGCACGGTAGGTTTCACTCGATAGCATTGCGCGTGTCGGCCACAACAGCAGATCCCCGAAATCTGCCGCGTTCGCCTCGCGCAGCCGGCGCTGGTACTCAGCATAAACAACGGCGGCAGCACTTGGGCCGCGGGTATCGATTGGCAGCCTTCTAAGATTGGATTCGGTAATCGTCGGTTCGATATGCGCGCGCGCGCTGTCCGGTGTGATCAGGTTGTCTTTAAACTTGGACAGCTGGTTGCAAATGAGCTTCAGCGGATCGCGGCCGATAAGGGCACCGTCCTCGCCGTCTGCGAGGTTCAGTGCTTTGAGGGTTCGTTTGACCAGCCGGCGGCTGTCATCCGCATCGAGAATATCGAAGCCGGGCCGCAGGCCGGCGACCTCGGGTTCGATCCGGAGCTGGCGCGCGGCAAGGCCGTGGAAAGTCCCGAGCCAGGATGGCGCCGGTCCGCCGTCGAGCGCCGCGCGGATCCGGCTGCTCATTTCGGTCGCCGCCTTGTTCGTGAAAGTGACGGCGAGGACCCGGCCAGCTGCAACGCCGCCGGCCGCGATACGGTGGACAACCGCCGCGGTCAGTGTCCTCGTTTTGCCGGTGCCGGCGCCGGCAAGCACCAGGACGGGGCCGGATTGCGCGGCGGCTTTTGCCTGTACCGTGGTCAGGCCGGACATCACCAGGTACGATCGCGGCTCAGTGGGGGTGTACATGGCGGCACCGTCCGTCAGCTCGACCCTGGTTGCAGGCCGTCTGCAACTCGTGCATGCGGGTGAGGAACAGTTTAGCCGCCAGATTGGGCGGCCATGGTTCCCAAGGACGCGTGCCCTCAGGCGTCGGCAGTGGATCATCCGCGAGCGGCTCGAGCGTGATGCCGAGACTTTCTCGCATCGCCTTCTGGCTCCAGCCGGCGACATGAAAGGCCTCGCTGGCGGCGGCGAGCCGGTCGGCATGCTTGTGCAAGGCGTAGCTCGCCGGTGTCCAGGCGGGCAGCCGGTAGCGCTCGGCGACAGCCGCTTGCAGCCGCCGCACCAATGCGTCAAAGCCGGGTCCGAGATGCGGCTTGAGCGGCGTGATCGGATCCCAGCCGCCCAGAAGCGCCTCCTCCGCGTCGTGCAGCTGCTCGCGCAGGGCTTCCGGCGGCGTCAGGCCCGGGCCGGACGATGCCTGGCGGATCGCCAGCACCGTCAGGCTGTGCTGCGCAACGGACAACGGCAGGTCCCAGGACGAATACCCGGCCCAGCGATAAGTGCGCGACAGACCGACCGAAAGATCGTGGTCGGTCCATGCCTCCGGGTCGGGATGGAGAAGATCCAGGCGGCGCCCGGACGGTAGCAGCACCCAGGCGCGATTCGTCATCATGTCGACCTCCGTTGCACGAGGACATCATTCCAGTCGGCGCCCGGCGGCGGCGCGAGCCGCTCGAAGGCGATCCCGGCTGCAGTGGCGAGTTCGGCATGGCGTGCGGCGTAACGCTCGCCGGCTTGGTTGGCGTCTGTGGCGCTGGCGAGTAGCACATCCGGGCACTGAGCCATCTGACCAAGCAGGCGCTCGATCGCCTGCATCGTCCCGGGCCCCATGCCGCCGCCTGTCGCGGCATAGAGCGTGTCTGCGCGGATCCCTTCGATCGCGGCGACGCTCAGCGTGTCGATCGGCGCCTCAGTGATTAACAGGCGGCTGTGGCGCGGCCCGGCACCGGACAGGCGAAACAGGGTTTTCGTTCCGCCCCGGAGCGAGCCTTTGAAGCCGGGCCCGCGGATCTCCACATGGGTCACAGTATTCGCGTGGTCGCGGTGTGCGAACCAGGCGCTGCCATAGGGCCCTTCGCGCAGGATGTCCGCTCGCTGCGCGGCGTCAAGGATCTGGTCGGAGAGCCTGCGGGTTCCAGCGAGATAGGCCCAGACGGCTGAGCCGCGCCGCAGTCGAGGCCGCACCGTCCAGCGTGCGGCAATCGGTGCGCTGGGGTCGTTTTTCGCGCGGCCGCTCAGGGCCAGCGGGAAGGTGGGCGCGACGCCAATGAACCGTCTCAGCTCCCGGCGCACGTGCCCGAAGTTGAGGTTGGGATCGAGGTATTGCACGAGATCGAAGATGTCGCCCTTGGCCGTGCTCTGCGGGTCCCACCAGCCGCGGCCGCCATGGTTGACGATCAGCACCTCGCCCTCCTCGCGGCGATATTTGAGGGCCCGGCGCGTGCTCTCCTTCCGGTCCAGACGCCACGACGGCGACCACCCTTCGAGCAGCGCAGCGCAGTTCACCCCTCTGCGGAACTGCTCGAGCTCCGCATCCTCGGCTTGCATGTGATGCTTCTCCTGGCCGGGCGACCGTGCGAATGGCAGGTTGGCCATCCGCTTCACTTCGCGCTCCAGGAACCTGGCGACCGCGAAGCCGGCGGCGGGGCAAGGGCGCCAAAGGCGGCCGCTCCAGCGGCTCCCCTTGCGGCGCCGGCGGCTCACGCGGTAGCGGCACTTCCCTGACCTTCCCCTCACCATCGCCTTGTTGTCCGGGCTTTTTCTGCGAACGGGGCGAGGGGCGTTCGGCGGATGGGGGCTCAGGTTGGGTCAGCGAATCTGCCTCTCGGGAAATGCCCCCTGAGGATCCGGGGGTCGGGGAACGCCGCCGCGAAGGCGGAAGCGAGGCTTAAACGCTTGCTTGGCGTTGGGCTCCGCCCGTTGTTCGGATCACAGGCGAGCGTCTTGGGGGCAGACTTGCCGGGTCCGCCCCGCGCGGTCTCTCGGAGGCTATCGAGTGGGCGACAGCATCGCTCGGCAGTGCGTTTGCCGGAGGACACTCGCCGGCGGCAGCCGAGAGCCCCGAGATGATTGCCTTGCCCTACCGATCATTGTTGTCGTTGCTTTCCCATCTGCGAACGTATAGAGAACGTTATCCACTTGCTCCCCGACCACCGAACACGCCGATGTTCTTCACCTTTCCCGATGACGCTCGCTGGAATGCCGAGAGGCAGGCTGTCGAGTTCGGCGTTGAAATTAGCTAATACCACGACGTGGTGAGGGTACTTCGGCGTGTGTTCCAGCGCCTGTTGCCCGAAAGCCCCACGCCCGAGCGTTGCGTTGAAGCGTACCACTTGCAGCGAACGCGCTTCGAGAGAGTGGCCGAGCGAAAGCTGCGCCGGCGTCAATTGACCGAGGATGGGAACGTCGAGATCACAGGCCGCGATTTGCGTGAGGGTTCTCTCTCGGCCTCCTGGAGCGCTCGGCTGCGGTAGCTGCAGCGGGCGAGGTGCTCGGTGTAGCGTTCGTCGAGAACACCGGCGCTGTGGGCGAGCTGTGCCAGGTTGAGGTCGCCGCCGTAATTCACCTCGAGGAGCACCGGACCATCGGCTGTGAGCGCGACATCCCAGGATTGCGTGCGGATGCCCGGCAAGATCTCTGCTGCCGAGACCGCCAGGCGAGTGAGCGCCTTCCATTGGGGTATCAAAGTGCCGACGATCGGCTGCCTTGTGTCGGGATGAGCCTCGTTGAGGCGCATTTCCACGCCGGTTCCACGAACAACACGGCTGATGAGCCCCGTCTCGAGCTCGATCGCGCCGAGCATGTTGCCCTGCCTCCAGAAATTGTCTGCCGGATTATTGCCGGTCGCGATCTTCGCCACCGCGCGGTGGATGACGGGCCCGGATGGGCCAACGAGTATCAGGGCGCGAACCGACCACAGACGCGGCCCGAAAAGCTCGGCGAGCCGGGCGTTGCCGTCGAGGCGGCGCTGGATCACGTATCCTGTGCCGCCGGCCAGATCGGCAGCCAGGTTCTCCACGGTCTTGCGTTCGCCGCCGAGCAGCAGCACTTCGTCCGTGGAAGGATCGTAGCGATCGGCGCTGACGACCGAGAGGCTGTATTTCCCTGCGATCGGCTTGGCGAATATTGGGTAAATCTGCTGACTTCGCAGGAAGCGGGTGATTTCACGAGGACCGTTGAGCGCGACCGCTTCTCCGGCGCGCCGCTCCGTCTGCGCGACGGCGAGCAAAGGGGGCACGGGCAGCCGTGAGCCCACCATGAGAGTGTGAAAGAGCAGCTTGTCGGCCGCAACTGCGTACCAGCCAGGATCGTTGCGGGCGAGGTGCATCGGATGCTGCGCCAGCTTACCCACAAACCGGCGCTTCTCCGCCGCCGTCAGGGCCGGATCCCAGAGCCGGTAGTAGAAATACTCATTCGGGGTCAGCTTTCCGGCTCCACGGCGGAGTGACACGACCTCACGCAGGATGGAGGTCATGCGACGGCCAGCTGAGATTGCCGCGTCCAGGTTTGCAGTGAGATCGACCTTTGGAATGCCGTTCAGAGTGTCGAGGAGGCCGCCATCGGCCGTGATGCTGGTGTTCATGGATTGGCGTTTTTCTTCTTGGACAGGGTGCGCATGGCAACCGCGGCGACGATTTTCACCTCGGCCATCTCTCGTCGACCCGCCGCTAAGACTGATGTCGGACGGATCGATTGATGACCGCGGTCATGTCGGCTGAGGCGGTGCAGCGCGCGGGCTAGATAGCGGTCGCTCGGGTTGGGCACCGAGCTGGCTTGGTGGCGAATGAAATTCAGGGGTCTGGGCAGCGTCATTTGCGGCGAATGCCGCTACAGTGCGCGAGGCCCAACACCAAAGGTATGTCATTGGGTGCGCCATCATTCGTTGCGGCACGGCATACAGCTTGATCAGGAGCATATCGCGGAGCCGCGGACGGTCTCAACACTCATCGCTGAGGCAGTGTATCCAGGCTGTCAGCCCGCCTGACAAGGTCTGCTATTGGGGGCAACCCGGAAGCAGATAGTCAATGCACGTTGTTCGCATTACGACAGTTTCCTTCAGAAAGCGATCCACCGACCGAGCACGTCGGATAGGAGGCAGCCGGCGGTGCCGTGCTCGACGAGATCGCAGGGTGAACACGTAGCTTGGACCCCCGTGGCCGCTTCCAGTATGCGCGTCACAGCCATTGACTGGACACAAGGCTAGCTGACACCGTCACCTTGCCGCCATCCGCCAGTTCAAACGGTACGCTCATGGTGTCGCGGTGGCCCGCCGAGGTCGCCGCGTTTGTTGGCTGCTGAAGCAAGAAATTTCCCCATGCGAATATACCTGCACCTAATACGTCGGCGACGACCGTGCCCGAGCCATCGAGTCCGCGGCCGGACAGAACCGCGACCCCCCGCGACTCGTGCTCGTCGAGCACGAGTCTCGTGGCATCAACCGCAGCAATGTCGGCGACTGGCACGCCGCCACTGACTTTCTGCGCAGCACCGATCTGGACACTGCGGCAGCGCATCGTCCGGATGACTAAAATACCGATCCCGCGCCGCATAACCTGACACAGGCGGCGCCTTGCACCGTCATCTCCCGCTTCGACGGGTAGGTCAAGGTCTCGCGGCACGGCCATTACAATGCCGTGCACGACTGCGGAAGTCTCGTGGGTGCAGCGCTTCGCGGAAGGAGAAGACATCGCCTTCGAACAGATGATCGCCAACTACGAAAGGGCGACCGGGAACACGATCGACGACAGCATCGTGCCGTTTGTCGCCATGCGGCAGAAGTGGGTCGCGATCGGCATCTTTTGCCCACCTCCCGAGCCCAAGGAAATGCATGTTAGAGGCACGATACTCACTGTCAAACGAAAAGCATCATTGTGTCGAATGGCTCAAGCTCGAGCCATGGCCGCACAGTCGGTGTTGTACTAGCCTCCGGTTCACGGGATCGTGGGCACATCTCTCGGTCGCAAAGAGGCTCCGGGCGCTACATCCTCTCCACTAGCAGCGACCCATTTCGCTTCACTCTCTAGCGGCGGCGATCCTGCCCCCTGTGTCGGGCACCGGTAGACCAACTTCACCGACAATCGGTCACGGCCGCTCCCGAAGACGGCGCTCAGCGCTCGTCGGGTGACGTATTCATCAATCCCCATGCGCCGAGATGAAGAGTGCCCAACCCCGTCCGCCGCCGGCTTCAGTTAACCGACAAGCGCTACGTCTTAGTCAGTCGAGCCCTTCTAATCTGAAAGTGCGACCGCACTCGTAACCAGCTTTTTGCCTCGGAATGAAGAACAGTGTTCGACGGCGCGGATAGTTGGTCGAGGAAGGTCATTGTTTGCTACCCGTAATCATGGTCCCGAAGCCCGCGGCACCGAGCAGGTCGAGGAGTTCGGGAACGTATGAATAAGGGGTGATGCCACGACTGGTAAGTATGCAGATCGCTCCCATCGACGACAGGGGTGGCAGCGCGGTTGTCGGATCGCTTCCCGAGCCGCTTCCCGGCCGACGGCCTCACATACGACAACCCGACCTAAATGGCGAAATCGATCCTGCGGCATCAAGGCGGGGCGGGTGCCACAAAGCATGGCCAGGGCTATCGGAGCGACGCTAGCGATTATCCTTGCGAGGCGGTGAGCGTTGAGCTGGTACGCGGGGCAGTCTTACAGTCGGTCGATTGCTATGATCCAGTCGACTCTTTGCTGCCTCCCGCGCGGTGTCGAGTCGATCAGGACAGCGCTCCGAGGGCGTGATGCTTCTGAGTGGGAAGGGTGATCGGGGAGACGGCGGTGGTGCGGATCGGCGCCATCCAGAAGCGACTGAGCTGCCGGAGCTCGCTGTCCCCGTTCTCGATCAGCAAGGCCGCTCTGCTCTTAGCGCACAGCCACCGCACGAGCTGCGCACTGAAGACCTCCTCGCGTTGCATGCCGAGCGCAGTCGAGAATGCCCACGCCGCGGCCGCCAGCTGATGTGTATAGAAAGGCCCTGCCACGCCTCTGCCCGTCTTCAGCAGCACCTCGCCCGACCACAGGACGACTGCGGGCTCCGTCAAACCTTCGGAATCTTGAACCTGCTGCCAGGTGATGTCGCGCCCGGCGGTCTCCGGGCGGCCTCCGTCCTCCTCGCCGGCTGAGAACAGCAGATAGGTGGCTTCGTCGCCCGTCGCGGCGCGCACGAGCACATGCAGCCCGTGCTCCACGTCGTCGGTGATCTCGGCCGCCAGGGCATTATCGTAGCTGCTCGTCACGAATACAGTGACCATGGTCAGCAGAGGCTCGGCGTCGCACCGTAGCCGGTAGGCGGCGTCGTAATCGACCCGGAGACGCGGATCGATCCGGATCGGCAGGCTCGCGGTCACAAGCGGATCGATCGGCCGAAGCCATTTCGGCTGCGAATCCGGTGCAGTGCCTTTCGCAGTCATTGCCCAGACGGTCCTCAGTTGTGCGGGGAGGCTGATGGGAGAGTGTGGGTGTTCGTCTCAACTGGCTGCATCGTTCACTCGTAATGCGCAGGGACCCATATCCATTCACTACCGCGCCAAACGTAGAGCCCTTCAACAAACCGCCAGTGCGTGACTGGGCGCGGGATCATCTCTGGCGGCACCCAGAGATATTGCGAGCCTTGGAGCTGCCAGTGACCAGGCAGAAGCGCGTAGGTCTGGTAGGCTGCGCCGGCGCGGTGTTGTTCGGCGGTGACGGGACGACTGACCGTGCTAGGAGGTCGATCGGTTGGGCTGAGGCGGTCCCAATCGTCGCCAGAGTGATCAGCGTGGCGTCAGATACTCGGCTGCGGATCATGGCGATGGCCTCGAATTTGAATCGACAGACCGAT
>Ga0306926_10002464_pt1 | contig 18851 bp, 20 predicted proteins | sample flu12Cox44000178_FD_203759 | JGI IMG/M metagenome (GOLD analysis project Ga0306926, IMG submission 203759) | Lab enrichment of tropical soil microbial communities from Luquillo Experimental Forest, Puerto Rico - flux8day.12C.oxic.44.000.178 (v2)... | ecosystem: Environmental > Terrestrial >... | reverse complement strand
AGGCACGCTGCGCGACGGGATGCTCCTCCCCCAGGCCCCCCCCCATTGAGTGGGCACGTTGTGGGAGTGAGGAAAGGTGGCGCGTACATGGTCAGTAGCCGAGGTATGAGCGACGGATGGAGTCGTCCCGCTGCAGATCGGCGGAGGGACCGGACATCACCACGCGGCCCGTCTCGAGGAGATAGGCATGGTCGGCCAGCTCGAGGGCGATGGAAGCATTCTGCTCTACGAGGAGCACGCTCACCCCTTCGTCCTTGTTGATGGCGCGCACGATGCGGAAGATCTCGCGGGTGACGAGAGGGGCGAGGCCGAGAGAGGGTTCGTCGAGAAGGAGGAGACGTGGTCGGGACATGAGGGCGCGGGCCACCGCGAGCATCTGCTGCTCGCCGCCCGACAGCGTGCCGGCCTGCTGGCGGCGCCGCTGGGCGAGAACGGGAAAGTACGAGCACACGCGATCCATGTCGGCGGCGAGCGCCCCACGGTCGCGACGCACATAGGCGCCGAGGCGCAGGTTCTCCTCCACGCTCAGGTTCATGAAGGTGCCGCGCCCCTCCGGCGTGTGGGCGATGCCGAGGCGGACGATGTCCTCGGTGGCCTTGCCGTCGATGCGCTGTCCCTCGAAGCGCACGATCCCCGAAGTCTTGACCATGCCGCACACCGCCCGGAGCGTGGTGGTCTTGCCCGCCCCATTGGCGCCGAGAATGGCAGTGATGCCGCCCGCCTCCACGGCAAAGGCCAGACCGTGCAGGACCTTGGTCCATCCGTACTGCGCCTGCAGGTTCTCCGCCTCGAGGAGGGCGGGCATGGGCCGTCAGTTCTCGCTCCCGAGGTAGGCCTTGATCACCTCGGGATTGCGCTGGACGTCGGCCGGCGTGCCCTCGGCGATCTTGCGGCCGAAGTCGAGCACCACCACCTTGTCGGAGACCTGCATCACCAGGCTCATGTGGTGCTCGACAAGGAGGACGGTCATCTTGCGCGCGTCGCGAATGGAGCGCACGAGCTCGCCGAGGGCGGCGACTTCCTCGTGGTTGAGGCCGCCCGCCGGCTCGTCGAGGAGGAGGAGCTTGGGTTGGCTGGCTAGGGCGCGCGCTAGCTCCACGCGCTTGAGGGTGCCGAAGGGCAGGCCCGCCGCGAGACGATGTGCCACGTCGTCGAGGTCGAGAAAGGCGATGAGCTCGCGCGCCGCCTCGTGCGCGCGCTGCTCCTCGCGGCGCACCCAGGGCAGCTTGAGGGCATTGCTCGCGAAGTCGCTGCGCGTGCGGCTGTGCACGCCCACCAGCACATTGTCGAGCACGCTCATGGTGGGGAAAAGGGCGAGGTTCTGGAAGGTCCGCCCGATGCCGAGTTCCGCGATGTGATGGGTGGGCGAGGCGATGATGGAGCGCCCCTCGAAGAGGATGTCCCCCTGCTGAGGCGTGTAGAGACGACCGACGCAGTTGAAGAGAGTGGTCTTGCCCGCGCCATTGGGGCCGATCAATCCCACGATCTGGCCCGCGTGCATCTCGAAGGAGACGCTATCGAGAGCCACGATGCCGCCGAAGCGCATCGTGACATCCCGGACGGCCAAGAGTGAAGGGCCGGCAGGTGGCGGCGTCATCGCCTGGGGACGTGCATGGATTCGGGCCTGTATATAGTGGGGGCGAGGTGGTTTGTCAATGAAAACCGCGGAGCGACCGGTATAATCCAGAGCCTATGGCTCATCAATTCATCTTCTTCATGAAGGACCTCCGCAAGATCGTCCCGCCCAAGCGGGAGATCTTGAAAGGCATCTGGCTCTCGTTCTATCCGGGAGCGAAGATCGGCTTCCTCGGGGCCAACGGCGCGGGCAAGAGCACTCTCCTCCGTATCATGGCGGGCGTGGACACGGACTTCTTGGGCGAGGCCCATCCCGCCGACGGCGTCCGCATCGGCTATCTGCCCCAGGAGCCTCATCTCGATTCCGCCAAGGACGTTCGCGCCAACGTGGACGACGGGGTGGCCGAGGTGCGCGCACTTCTCACGCGCTTCGACGAGATCAACGCCAAACTCGGCGAGCCCATGGACGCCGATGAGATGGAGAAGATCCTCGCCGAGCAGGCGCGCGTGCAAGACGCCATCGAGGCGGCCAACGGCTGGGACCTCGATCGCACGGTGGAGATCGCCATGGACGCCCTCCGCTGCCCGCCCGGCGACGCCGACGTCGCCACCCTCTCGGGGGGCGAGGTCCGCCGGGTCGCCCTGTGCCGGCTCCTTCTCCAGAAGCCGGACATGCTCCTCCTCGACGAGCCCACCAACCATCTCGACGCGGAGAGCGTGGCGTGGCTGGAGCGCTACCTCAAGGAGTATCCGGGCACGGTGGTGGCCATCACCCACGACCGGTACTTCCTCGACAACGTGGCGGGCTGGATCCTCGAGCTCGATCGCGGCGCGGGCATTCCCTGGGAGGGCAACTACTCCTCCTGGCTCGAGCAGAAGCGCGCGCGCCTCGCCCAGGAAGAGAAGCAGGAGTCGGCGCGCCAGCGCACCCTCGAGCACGAGCTCGAGTGGGTGCGAATGTCCCCGCGCGCCCGGCAGGCCAAGTCCAAGGCGCGCCTCCAGGCCTACGAGACCTTGCTCGCCGAGGGGGGAAAGGAACGCGAAGGCGTGGCGGAGATCATCATCCCCGCCGGGCCTCGGCTCGGCGACGTGGTGGTGCAGGCCGAGCACCTCTTCAAGGGCTACGGCGATCGCCTCCTCATCGAGGATCTGAACTTCAGCCTGCCCCGCGGCGGCATCGTGGGGGTCATCGGCGCCAACGGCGCGGGCAAGACCACGCTCTTCCGGATGATCACGGGCCAGGAGAAGCCCGATCAGGGCGTGCTGCGCGTGGGCGAGACGGTGCAGCCCGCCTACGTCGACCAGAGCCGGGATGCCCTCGATCCGAAGAAGACGGTGTGGGAGGAGATCTCCGGCGGAGCGGAGCAGCTCACCTTGGGCGGCCGCCAAATGGCCTCCCGCGCCTACGTCGCCTCCTTCAACTTCAAGGGCGCCGATCAGCAGAAGAAGGTGGGCGATCTCTCCGGCGGTGAGCGCAATCGCCTCCACATGGCCAAGATGCTCCAAGCGGGCGGCAACCTCCTCCTCCTCGATGAGCCGACCAACGATCTGGACGTGGACACCCTGCGGGCGCTCGAGGACGCGCTCCTCGCCTTCGCGGGGTGCGCGGTGGTGATCAGTCACGACCGCTGGTTCCTCGACCGCATCGCCACGCACATGCTCGCCTTCGAGGGCGACAGCCACGTGGAGTGGTTCGAGGGCAACTACCAGGACTATGAGGCCGACCGCAAGAAGCGGCTCGGCGCGGCCGCCGAGCAGCCGCATCGCCTCCGCTACAAGCCCCTCACGCGAGGCTGATCCGGGAGCTACCGTTCAGCGGTCGTTAGGCGGGCGAGCACCTGCTGCTTGAAGCGCTCCTCCTTGGCACGATCGCCGATTTCGCGGGCGATGGCGTCCACGAGCGCCGGCCAATCGAACGGCGGCCCGGCGCTGGCCGCTCGCGCAATGTGCTCGCGGCAGAGCACGGAGGCGATGGGCCCCACGAATTCCATGAGCTCCGCCTCGATGGTCGATTGCGCCCGGCTCAGCGCGGCGCGGGCGGCGGCCGGAGTGGCCGCGGAAGCCGCTGGCGCCGCCGGACGAGACGCGCTCGGAGGCGGGCCCGCTGGGTGGCTCGGCGACAGCGGAGACGCCTCGCCGGCGAGCAGCGCGAGGAGGGCAGGGGTTGTGGGGAGATCGTCAGATGACGCGCGATCGACGATGGCGTCCGAGAAGGTGAAGCGGACCCCCGTGATCTTGCGGAGATGGTCGGCGGCATCGAGCCCGCGGCGCGTGCGGAAGACCACGGAGACGATCTGGCCGTCGCGCAGCCCGATGCGCGCCGACTGATTGTCGGTGGTGGCGATGAACATGGTGCCCGTGCGGTTCGCCGCGCAGAGCGCGCCCAGCTCCTTCATGAGCTCGCCGTAGGAGATGGGCGCCGCCTCGGGGCTCACCGCAGGGCCGGGAGGACTACCGCGCGGTGCCGAGCCGATCCACGGCGAGCTTCACGCTGGCGCGCAGCCGCTCGATGGCACGAGCGAGGCTGCCGATCTCGTCGGAACGCCGTACCTCGGCGATGGCGGCGGCGAGATTACCGCGGCTGATGCCGTCGGAGATCTGGGTCAAGCGGCGGATAGGACGTGTGAGCGCGCCCGCCAGGAGGTAGGAGGCGACGAGCACGAAGAGGATCGTGATGCCGAGCAGGATGAGGGCGTTCGTGTTCGCCTCCGTGAGCGGCTGGTACGCCTCGTCGTAATCCTGCTGGGCCACGAGGGTCCAGCCGTACTTGGTCTTCTCGGCGAAGGCGATGACGTGCTTGCCCGAGGAATCGGTATACACGAGCTGCTTCCGCTGATCGCCGCCGAGGCCGACCACGGCCGGGTGCGCCTTGAGGCTGTCGCGCGCCGTGGGATGGGCGATGACCTTGCCCCCATCGTCCACGAGGAACACGAAGCCCGTCTGGCCGATCTTGGCGCTGGCGATGGTGGTGGTGACGTCGCTGATGCTCGTGCCCACCGCGAGCACCCCCAGCACCTTGTCGAGCTGCCAGATGGGCACGGAGAGGATGACCGCAGGCTGCCCCGTGGTGCGGCTGATGACCACCTCCTGGCCCATTTGCCGACCCTCGATGGCTTGCTTGAAGTAGCCGCGATCGCCGTAGAAGCGCGGTGGCTCCTCGTCGTTGCGGCCCACGTTGTTGCCGTCGGGAGCGATGGTGAAGGCGAGATAGACCCACTTGTACTCGGCGGCGATAGCGCGGAGGAGTGGCTTCTGCCGCTTGGCTTCCATGGAGGCCATGTCCTCCAGGGCCGCGTTCTGCCGCAGCATGCGCAGATGCATGTCGACCCACGCGTCGACGTAGCCCGTCATGGTGTCGGCCTGGCCGCTCAGCCGCTGCTCGATCTGGCTCGACAGCTTTTCCGATTCCGATCGGTAGTCCAGATACCAGATGGCGCCGAGCGGAATCAGGGTCACCACGAGCATGGTGAGGAGCAGCTTGGGGAAAATACCGAAGCTGAGCCGGAGTTTCATGGAGGTCTCCCCTCGGGATGAGTAGAGGAGTTCAGGATAGCCTCCGCCCTCCAGCCTCACCAAGAAAAGAGCGCGGCCCGTGCCCCGATCCGCCCTGGGGACCCATGCTATGCTCCCGCCAGGGGGTGCCGACATGTTCAAGGACATCGTGACCTCGAAGCAGGAGCTGCGGACCATCTTCGGCCAGCCGAGCGAGCGGGCTGTCCTGAAATGCCAGTCGTCCCTTGACGAGCACGCCCGGGCCTTCATCGCCGTCTCGCCGTTCCTGCTCCTCGCCACCTCGAACGTCGCCGGCCAGTGCGACGTTTCCCCTAAGGGGGATGCTCCCGGCTTCGTGCTGGTGCTGGACGACACGCATCTCGTGGTGCCCGACCGGCCTGGCAACAATCGCATCGACGGCCTGAGCAACATCATCGAAAACCCCCACGTGGGCATGATCTTCCTCGTGCCCGGACGAGGCGACACCCTCCGCGTCAACGGTCGGGCCGCCATCATCCGTGACTTCGAGGTGTTGAGCCGTCTCGCCGCCCACGGCAAGGAGCCACGCATCGCCATGGGCGTGGAGGTGGAGGAGGCCTACCTGCACTGCCCGAAGGCCTTCCTCCGCTCGAGCCTGTGGGATCCCTCGACCTGGTCCGACCCCAAGAAGCTCCCTTCCTTCGCTCAGATGCTGTGGGACCAAATCCCCAGCGCGCACGGCGGCGCGAACACGGTGCAGGAGTACGAGCGCGAGCTCAATCAGCGGGTGCGCGACACCCTGTACTGAGGCGATCGCCATGGCCGTCATCGATCCCATCCCGCCGGAGAAGGCCTCCGACGACCTGCGCGCGACCTACGACAGCCTGACCAAGCGAGCCGGCCGGGTTCCGGACTTTCACGGGCTGATGGCCCACCACCCTGCCGCCCTCAAGAACTTCCTGCCGCTCTACGCATCGGTCATGAACGAGGGCACGCTGGAGCGCCGCTATAAGGAGCTCGCGTACCTCAAGACCTCGCACCTCAACGGGTGCGAATACTGCACGCGCGCACATACGCCGGGGGCGAAGCGGGCCGGCGTCACTTCGGAGCAGATCGAGGCGCTCACCTTCTACGAGCGGAGCCCGATCTTCGACGAGAAGGACAAGGCCGTCCTCCTCTACACGGAGCGCATGACACGAGCGGCGGGGGCGGGGCTGCGCGACGTGGCGGTGGGCGAGCTCAAGCGGTACTTCACCGACGATCAAATCGTGGAGCTGGCCCTCGTCGTCTGCATGGCCAACTTCACCAATCGCTTCGACAACGGACTCCGCATCCAGCCCGACCTGGGCTAGCCACTTCCCCCCGTGGTGACGGGCGCGGCGGGCAAGCTCGCCGCGGAAGATTCACCCTCCGCGATGAGACGGGCTCGACGGAGCGGTCTCGACATGATCGGGCCGCTCCACGAAGTGGATGAGGATGCCTCCCGTGGACTTCGGGTGGATGAAGGCGACCTTCGATCCGCGCGCGCCCGGCCGAGGCTGCTTGTCGACGACGTGAAGCCCCGCCGCCCGGGCGTCCCGCATGGCCTCTTCGATGTCGGCGACCCGCAGGGCGATGTGATGCAGGCCGGGGCCGCGCCGCGCCACGAACGTGGCGATGTCCCGCTGGTCGATCACTTTCTGCTCGCCGTCGGGCACGCGATCCTCCAGGATTTCGAAGTCCGTGTCGCCCACCCGGGCGAAGGCCGTGCGCAGGCCGCCATAAGGATCCTTTTCCTCGAAGTCGTGGATCTCCAGGCCGAGCTTGTCGCCGAAGATCTCGATGTGCTTGCCCAAGTCCGCGGAGGCGATACCGATGTGGTCGATGCCGAGAATTCTCATGCTCACGCCTCCGGCGTGTGCGGGTTCTCGAGATCGAGGGCGAGCGCGGCAACGATGACGGGCGGCTGCGTCATGATGTGGCCTCCTGGAGGGGCGCGAGGCGTGGATATTAGCACGCAAGCTCGATCGTCGGCATCCGTATACTAGGCGCCGCCATGGCCGACGAGATGGAAATCTGGTTCGAGCGCGGCCTCACCGACGGTCTGCCCGTGGTGCCCCCCACGCGCGAGCGCGTGGAGCGCATGCTGCAGGCCACCTTGCGCTCTCGCGAGGCGCTCGTGGCGGAGGTGCCGCCCAATTTTGGCCGTGCCACCGTAGAGAAGCTGGCCGTGAACGCGGTCATGGCGGGCTGCCGCCCAGAATATTTTCCGGTGCTGCTGGCCGTGGTAGAGGCCGCCTGCGATCCGCGCTTCAACTTGCATGGCCAATCGGGCACCACCAACGCCACCTCGCCCCTCATCATCGTGAACGGGCCTGTGCGCCGGCGCATCGGCATCAACTGCGCCGCCGGTGTCTTCGGGCCAGGGTTCCGCGCCAATGCCACCATCGGCCGCGCCCTCCGCCTCGTGATGATCAATCTCGGGGGCACGCGGGCCGGCGAGATCTCCATGTCCACCCTGGGCCATCCCGGCCGCTACACCTACTGCATCGGCGAGCACGAAGAGGTCTCGCCGTGGGAACCGCTCCACGTCGAGCGCGGGCGGGCGCCCGAGGAGAGCACGGTGACGGTGTTTCCCGGCGAAGGGCCCTTCATCATCAACGATCACCTGAGCCGCGAGGCGCCGCAGCTCGCCGCCTCGCTGGGCTGGTCGGCGGCCGGCGTGTGGAACCACAAGAGCTTTCCTCTCTACGGGCACACCCTGTGGGTCATCGGGCCCGAGCACGCCAAGACCATCGGCGCCGGAGGCTGGAGCAAGCAGGACCTCAAGCGGCATCTCTTCGAGACGGTGCGGCGGCGCGTGCGCGACCTCGAGCCCGGCCCCGATGGGGCGGAGACGGGCAGGCTCAGGAACCTCGGCGAATCGGACCCGGAGGCGCTCGTGCCCAAGTTTCCCTCGGTCGACGAGATCATGGTCGTGGTGGCGGGGGGCACCGCAGGACGCTTCTCCGCCGTCGTCCCCGGCTGGATGGGCGGCGAGATCGGGGCGCACCCGGTGACGCGGGTCATCGAGCCATGAGGGCGCGGCCCCCCCGGCGACTCTTCTCCGCATGACAGATGCCGACTGCCTGGATCTGGCGCTCCGCGATGCTGCGCAGGCCTTCGCCCGCGGCGACTGGCCCGTGGCCGCCCTGATCGTCCGTGACGGGACGATCCTCGGCGCCGGACAGAACCGCCAGAACTCCGAGGGCGACCTCATGTGGCATGCGGAGACCGATGCTCTTCGCAACGCGGCCCGGACTCATGACGCGGCCGCCGTAGCGGGCGCCACGCTCTACAGCACGATGGAGCCGTGCCCGATGTGCGCGTGGGCGATGAAGCTCGCGGGCATTCGCCGCCTCGTGCTCGGCCTGCGCAACACGAGGCTCCGCCGCACCGATCTCGGCGCCTACACGATCGAGTCGTTCTGCGCCCTCACCGCCTACCCGCTGGAACTGACCACGGGCGTCCGCGAAGCCGAATGCCTGGCGCTCCGCCAGCGGTGGGGCCAGGATCCCGTGGCGCGCGTCTGACCATCGACCGGACGACTCGCCGTCAGCGCGGCTGCATGCGGATGGCGCCGTCGAGCCTGATCGTCTCGCCGTTGAGCATCGCGTTCTCCACGATGTGAGCGGCGAGCGCACCGTATTCCGCGGGACGACCGAGGCGCGGCGGGAACGGCACCTGCTTTCCCAGCGATACGCGCGCGGGCTCGGGGAGCCCGGCCAGGAGTGGCGTGTCGAAGAGGCCTGGGGCGATCGTGCACACGCGGATGCCCAGCTCCGCCAGGTCGCGCGCAATGGGCAGCGTCATTCCCACGATGCCGCCCTTTGAGGCGGAGTAGGCGGCCTGGCCGATCTGGCCGTCGAAGGCGGCCACGGAGGCGGTGTTGATCATCACCCCGCGCTCGCCCTCGTCATTGGGCTGGTTCTTTGCCATGTGGGCGGCGGCAAGACGGATGCAGTTGAATGTGCCGATGAGGTTGACCTGGATCACCCGCGAGAAGCCCGCGAGATCGGCCGAACCGCGCTTGCCGAACGTCTTATCGGCCTTGCCGATGCCCGCGCAGTTGACCAGGACCTGAATACCGCCGAACTTCGCCGCAGCCGCACTCAGCGCCTCCGTCACCTGATCGGCGTTGGTCACGTCGCCCGGAGTGAAGAAGGTATTCGCTCCCAGCGTCTTCGCCACCTCGGCGCCCGCCGAGGTCGGGAGGTCGAGAAGGGCGACCTTGCCTCCGCTGCCCAGGAGCCGCTCGGCCGTGGCGCGGCCCAGACCGGAGGCGCCGCCGGTGATCACTGCTACGCATCCTGCGATCTTCATTGATCAACCTCCCGAGGCAAGTCCGGCCACATGGCCCGACGGTGGGTCAGCCTGACGCGGTAGTATAACCGAGGCCCATGAGCGCACCGCTGTGGATCAAGACCCCCGCGGACATCGACGCGCTAGTCGCCTCCCTCAAAGGGGCCAAGGCGCTCAGCATCGACACCGAGGCCGACGGCCTTCACCACTATCCGGTCAAGCTCTGCCTCGTCCAGATCGCCGATGACCGCGGCGACGGCCATCTCGCCGATCCGCTCGCCCTGCCCACCCTGGCCCCCCTCGCACCGTTCTTCGCCGACGCCGGCGTGATCAAGATCCTCCACGCCGCCGACAACGATCTCGGCTATCTCAAGCGGCTCTACGGTTTCACGGTGGAGAACCTCTTCGACACGGCCATTGCCGCTCGCTTCCTGGGGGTGACGTCGCTGTCCCTCGATGGGCTCCTGCGTGACTTCCTTGGCGTCGATCCCGGTCCTTCGCGTCAGAAGGACGACTGGTCCAAGAGGCCGCTGTCCAAGGCCCAGGAAACCTACGCTCTCAACGACGTGCTGCACCTGATCCCTCTGCGCGAGCGGCTGCTGGAGGCTCTGCGCGCGAAAGGACGCGATCTCTGGGTCGAGGAGGAGTGCGCGGCCGTCGCCGCGATGCCGGCTCCCGAGCGCGTGATCGATCCCGACGCGTACATGCGGCTCAAGGGTGCCAAGGACCTAGATGGCCGCGGCCTCGCCGTCTTGCGGGAGCTCGCCCACGCGCGGGAGATGCTCGCAGTCAAGGCCGACCGGCCACCGTTCATGATCCTGGGCAATGAGGTGCTCGTGGCCCTGGCCGCTCTCAAGCCACGGGACTCCGCCACCATCGTGACCGTCAAGGGCTGCACGCCGCACGTCGTCCGGCGGACGGGCGAGGCCATCCTTGCCGCGGTGGAGCGGGGGCTGGCCGTGTCGGAGGCCGGGCTGCCCGTCCGCCGACCGAATCCGCGTCCACGCATTCCCGGCGTGGTGCAGCGCCGCAGCGAGGCGCTTCGGGCGTGGCGGGTCGAGGTGGCCAAGCGTGTGGAGCTCGATCCCGGCGTCATTTTCCCGCAGCGACTTATCGATCGGCTCGCCCACGACCCGCCGACCAACGTGGGGGCTCTCGCGCAGGTCGAAGGCGTCGGACGCTGGCGCGCCGAGCTCTTCGGCGCCGAACTCATGAGGAAACTCGCATGACGGCCAACGCCAACCGCAAGGTGATCCTGGCTGCTCGTCCCATTGGACTCCCCAAGGCCGCCGACTTCCGGATCGAGACGACGGCCGTGCCCGAGCCGGGCGCTGGCCAGGTGCTCGTGCGCAATCTCTGGATGTCCGTCGATCCGTACATGCGCGGACGCATGAGCGACCGCAAATCCTACGCGCCGTCCTTCCAGGTGGGCCAGCCCATGGAAGGCCGTGCCGTCGGACAGGTCGTGAAGTCGAATCATCCGCAGGTGAAAGCGGGCGCCGCCGTCAGCAGCATGCTCGGATGGCGGGAGTATTTCGTGGCTCCCGGCGAGTCGGTGAATGTGCTCGATCCGTCGCTGCCGCTGTCGGCCTACCTGGGCGTCCTCGGCATCCCGGGCTTCACCGGCTGGTACGGGCTCAAGCACATCGGCCGGCCCAAGGCGGGCGAGACGCTCGTCGTCTCCGGTGCGGCGGGTGCGACCGGCTCCCTCGTGGTCCAGCTCGGCAAGATCCTCGGCTGCCGGGTGATCGGCACCGCGGGCAGCGACGACAAATGCGCCTACCTCACGCGCGAACTGGGGGCGGATGCCGCCATCAACTACAAAAAATCGGACGAGCTCCTTCCCTCCCTGCGCGCGGCCTGCTCCAAGGGCATCGACGTCTACTTCGAGAACGTGGGCGGTCCGCTCCTCGACATGGTCCTGACTCTGGTCAATCCCTTCGCGCGCATCCCCGTCTGTGGGATGATCTCGCAGTACAACCTCGACCCACCCGAGCCGGGTCCGCGCTATCTGTTCTCCTTGATCGGCAACCGCGTCCTCATGCAGGGCTTCATCATCTCCGACCACCTAAGCCTCTACCCGGAGTTCCTCGCCGAGGTGGGGGGCTGGCTCAAGTCCGGCCGCGTCAAGCGGGATGAGACCATCGTGGAAGGCATCGAAAACGCGCCCCGGGCTTTCCTGGGCCTCTTCGCCGGCGACAACGTCGGCAAGATGATCGTGCGCCTGGCCCCCGAGGCGCGATAGCATCTCCGGGAGGGCTGGCGCACCGGCGCAGGGCCCGTTTGCCCTGGTCTCCCGCCGGTGGTACACCAAGGAGCCCTAGGATCCGCCGAGGGGCGGCCCGACGAAGGCGTGCTGGAGAGGAGGTCTCTCATGGACTCCCGATCCCGGTATCTCCGCGAAGGCATCATCGCAGGGCTCATTGCCGCAGCCATCGTCGCCGTGTGGTTCCTCATCTTCGACGCGGCTCGGGGCCAGCCTTTCCGCACCCCGGCGCTGCTCGGCGCCGCCGCCATGCAGGGCATCCGCGATCCCGGCGCGGTCATGGTGACGCCAGGGCTGGTCGCCCGCTACACCGTCCTCCACGGGGCCATCTTCGCGATGGTCGGCGTGCTCATCGCCTTCCTCATCGCCACCGCCCAGCGTCAGCCTAGCCGCCTCCTCGTGATGTTCGTCGCCCTCATGTGCTTCGAAGTGGCTTTCCTCGCCGTGCTCACCTGGTGGGCGCATCCCGTGGTCACCGCGCTCCGCTGGTGGGCGATCCTCATTGCCAATGCGCTGGCCGCGGGAGGGATGCTCGTCTATTTCTTCGTGGGCTACCGATCACTCGGAGGCATGCTCTTCGGGCCGTGGACGCGCATCGTGCGCGAGGGCCTCGCCGCCGGGCTCCTCGGCGCGGTGGCCGTCGCCCTCTGGTTCCTCCTCTACGACACCGCGGCGGGGATGCCGCTGCGCACGCCCGCCCTGCTGGGCGCCGCGCTCTTCCACGGCCTCCGCGATGCCTCCACCCTCGTCGTGACGTGGCCGCTCGTGCTCGAGTACACGCTGGTGCACGGGGCAGCCTTCATCGCCTTCGGCTGGATGGCCGCCGGGCTACTGGCCATGGCCGATCGCGAGCCGCGTCTCCTGTTCGTGTTCATCATGCTCTTCTGCTGCTTCGAGGTGTTCGCCTTCGCCATGATCAGCGTGCTCGCCCACTGGCTCCTCGAGACCATCTCGTGGTGGACGATCCTCGCCGGCAACCTCCTCGCCGCCGCGCTCATGCTGGGATATTTCTTGCGCGGCCATCGTGTGGCGTGGCGCGAGTTCCTCCATGCCTCCTTGTGACAGGCGCGGCGTGATACGCTCGCCGGGCCACGCATCCTGACTCGCGAGGAGACGAGAACGTGAGCACCGAGGCGTACGACTGGGCGGCCATCATCGACGGCCTCTCGCAGTACCTGCGGCTGCGCAGCATTCCCATCGGCATGAAGCTCTTCGAGACGGCGGCGGAGATGGAGGCCATTCCGAAGATTCGCCGGCCGCGTGCCAAGCACACCACGGATCAGATCGTGGCCCAGGCGCGTCAGCTCGGCTGGACGGTAGGGATCACCATGCAGGACCTGGTCGGCGCGCAGTGCGGAGCGGTGATTGGCCTCCATCCCCAGGACGAGGAGTGGCTCTCCGGCAAGCGCATGGCCGGGGTGTGGTTCAAGACGCAGGAGGACGCAAGCCTCCACCAGCACGCCATGGACTGCGTTCCGTATGGCCGTTACCAGGCCATGGCCGTCGCCCCGCTTGCGTCCAACCGACTCAACCCGCCCGACATCTGCCTTCTATACGGCACGCCCGGGCAGATGATCTTCATGATCAACGGGCTCCAGTGGTCGGGCTACAAGAAGATGGCCTTCACCTCGGTGGGGGAGTCTGCCTGCGCGGACTCCTGGGGCAAGGCGCTCAAGACCGACGAGCCGGCGCTGACCATTCCCTGCTATGCCGAGCGGCGCTACGGCGGGGTCGCCGACGACGAGATGCTCATGGCCCTGCCGCCACGCTACCTCCCCAAGATGATCGAAGGCCTCGCCGCCCTGTTCAAGAACGGCCTGCGCTATCCGGTGCCGCCTTACGGTATCCAGGGGGATGCGGCGGCCGGGCTCGCCGTCAGCTACTCGGACAAGGACAAGAAGGCGTAGCGCGCCGTCCGCCGGCGCTTTTCAGGACTCCGTCGAGCGGTTACACTGCCCCTCACGCGGACCTGTCTCGCACATTCATCAAGGGGGGAACCGGCGCGTGGGAGCATTCGATCTCAAGGGGCGGGTGGCAGTGGTCACGGGGGGAAACGGCGGCATCGGACTCGGCATGGCGCGCGGGCTCGCCGAGGCGGGGGCGGCGGTGGTGGTGGCCGCTCGCAATCGCGAGAAGAGCGCGAAGGCGGTGGCCGAGCTACGTGACCTGGGGGCGCAGGCGGAGGCCATCGAGGTGAATGTGGACGACGAGGCCTCGGTGGAGGCCCTCGTCAAGGCTACCCTGACCCGCTTCGGCCGTCTCGACGTGCTCGTCAACAACGCGGGCATCAACATCCGAAAGCCGGCGGAGAGCCTCGCTCTCAAGGAGTGGCACCAGGTCCTCGAGACCAACCTCACCAGCGCTTTTCTATCCAGCCGGGCCTGCCATCCCGTCATGAAGCGGCAGGGAGGGGGCAAGATCATCAACATCGGCTCCATGATGTCCATCTTCGGCGCCTCTTTCGCGCCGGCCTACGCGGCGTCCAAGGGCGGCATCGTCCAGCTCACCCGCGCCATGGCCTCGGGCTGGGCGGGCGACAACATCCAGGTCAACGCGGTGCTCCCGGGCTGGATCGACACCGAGCTCACGCGCAAGGCGCGCGAGCAGGTCACCGGGCTCCACGACAACGTCCTTCGGCGTACCCCCGCCAAGCGCTGGGGCGTAGAGCAGGACATGGCGGGAGTGGCCGTGTTCCTGGCGAGTTCCGCCTCCGACTTCGTGACCGGCGCGGCCATTCCGGTCGATGGAGGCTATTCCATCCAGGGTTGACGGCAGGTTAGAATCGTTTTCGAGCGATGGCTCGCACGGCCTGGCTTCCGCTCCTCCTGGTGCTCCACCTCGCGGGCTGCGCATCGGCCCCGTCCCTCGAGGGTCACGCCGCCCGCCCGGCCGCCGGGGCCTCCATCCGCTTCGGCGTCGACACCTTCGCTTTCCCCAACGACATCCGATCGCGCAATCCCGACAAGCCGGACTTGTACGCCAACTACTGCTTCGTCATGGCGCGCGGGGTGACGCAGTTCCACCGCTTCGCCCGGTTCGCGCCCGATCAGCCGCCCGTGCAGCCGAGCGACTACGTCGAGCTCGTGCGCGAGGTGGTCGCGCATGCCCCGTGGGAGCCCGCGCTGTCCGCGGAGGAGCGGGTGGTCATCCCAGGCTATGCCTCGCTCTACGAATTTTCCGCCGCCCAGGAGCGAGCGGTGAAAGAAGGGTTGGGTGGCCGCTTCTGGACCGTGATGCATTGGACCAACTGGCGGGTCTTCCTGCCGTGGTCGCGAGAGCAGCAGCAGCGGGTGGCCGCGGAGACGCTGGCCGAACTCGACCAGGGCAATCCCGTGCAGCTGCTCGTCACCAACCTGCCCAAGGTTGAGCTGAACCACACCGTGGTCGCCTACGACTACCGCGTCTACGACGGGCGCTTCCTCGAGTTCATCGTCTACGATCCCAACGAGCCAGCCGCCCCGGGCTGGGTCGCCTTCGATCGGACGGATCGCCGCTTCTTCGCCTCCGGCGTCTACGATACGGAGCCGGGCCTGATCCGCGCCTTCCGCATGTACTACTCACCCTTCCTCTGATCCGACATGGCACATCCGCGGAAGGCGTCGGAGGAATGGCGGTGAAGCGGAGGATGGACGGGCGCTATCGCGTCGACGTGGGTCCGCCTTTCAACTTCTTCGACGTCTGGGCCTCGCCCGTTGCCGCGAGCTGAGCGCATCGCCATCACCGCCGCCGGCGTGGTCACGCCGATCGGCCAGGACCTCGACACCTTCTGGTCCGCGCTCCTCACGGGGGCCGACGGCATTTCCATCATCGAGCGCTTTCCCGTCAAGGACCTGCGCGTGGGCCAGGGGGGCGAGATCAAGAAGCTCACCCGCGCCATCGACTGGCGGCGCGTTCCCGACTCGCGCGCCGCGCGGCTGCTCGTCTCCGCGGCCGACGACCTTTGCGTCCAGGCGGGCGAGCGGCCGCTCGGCGTGGATCCCGAGCGGCTGGCCGTGGTGATCGGCACTGCGCTCGGCGGCGTCGAGGAAGGTGAGCGCGCGCTCGCCGGATCGCCGCGGCGTTTTCCCCACGCGCTCTACGACGCGCCCGGCCACGCGCTCGGCCGGTGGCTGGGCGCTCGGGGACCGGTCATCACCGTATCCACGGCCTGCGCCTCTGGCGCCACCGCGCTTGGACTGGGCGCCGAGCTGCTTCGGCGTGGCGAGGCCGACGCGGTGGTCGCGGGCGGCTACGATATCCTGTGCCGATTCGTGCTGCGCGGCTTCGACAGCCTCCGCTCCCTCACGCGCGAGCGCGTCCGCCCCTTCGACCGGCGGCGGAGTGGTTTGCTCCTGGGCGAGGCGGCGGCTCTCGTGCTCCTCCGTCGCGAGGCGGAAGCAGGAGGGAAGCGGCTCGGTACGCTGCTCGGTTGCGGCAGCGCCAGCGACGCCTTCCACATCGCGGCCCCCGATCCGGAGGGGCGCGGCATCGAGCGCGCCATGCGCGCGGCGCTGACCGAGGCGGAGGTCGACGGTACCGAGGTGGATTTTGTGAGCGCGCACGGCACGGCCACGCCGCTCAACGACACCATCGAGGCGGCGGCCCTGCGCCGGGTTCTTGGTCCTCGCGCATCCGTGGTGCCCGTCAACTCCATGAAGGGCGCCTTCGGCCACGCCATGGGTGCGGCGGCCACCCTCGAAGCGATCCTGTGCCTCCTCGCGGGTCGGCACGGTCAGATCCCGGCCACCCTCGGTCTCGAGGAGTTGGATCCCGCGTGCGATCTCGATTGCGTCCAGGGTGTCCCCCGCGCGGCCAGACCGCGCCTCAGCCTCTCCACCTCGCTCGGCTTCGGTGGCTGCAACGCCGCGCTCGTGATCGAGAGCGCCTGATGCGAGCGCCCGCGATCAGGGCGGTGGGCCTCTTGTCCGGATGGGGCGAGGGCGCCGCCTCCGTGCCCCTCGACGCGAAGGCGGCCGCGGCGGGACGCGCGGTGCTCGAGGTCGAGCGTCCGGCGCTCGATCCCGAACGGTTCCGCCGCTCCCGCCGGGAGTGTCTCATGGGGGTTGCAGCGGTCCACCTCATGCTGGAAGATGCGCAGCAGGGACCGGAGGCCGTGGCGGGCGAGCGAACGGCGCTGCTCTTCGCGACCACCGCGGCATATGCACCGTCCAATCGCGCCTTCATCGAGTCGCGCGGGGGAAGCACATATTTTCCCTACACGGCGGCCGCGGCCGTGCCCGCCGAGGTCGCCATCGCGTTCGGTCTCACCGGGCCCTACGAGATCCTGATCGGTGGCGCGCCGGCGACCCTGCGAGCCATCGCCCGCGCCGCGGCCCTCTTGGAGGCACACGCCTGTGATCATGCGATCGTCCTCGCCGTCGAGGTGTTCGCGGAGTGCGCGGATGTCTTCGCGCGCGTGCGAAGGGCGCCGAGCGTGCCGCTGGTGGAAACGGCGGCGTGCCTCTGGCTCGATCGCGGCCACGGCACCATCATCTTCGAACGTCGCCGGGGCGGCACGGGCGGTGACCGAGCGCGGATCGGGGAGATGCTCTCGTGCGAGCCCCTCGCCACGCTCGCCCTCGCCCGCGAGACGGGCGGCGAGGGGCCGGTGGCGGTGGCGGGGACCTGGCGAGGCGAGACGGCGCGGCTCGAGTGGAGCGCGCGCCCATACCGGACGCGCTCTCGCGTGGCCTGAGCGGAGGCGGGAGGGATGACCCAGAAGGAGATCCTGGACGAGCTCAAGGCGCTGATCGTCGAGCGCCTCAAGTTCGATCCTCGTCGCGCCGCGGACATGACCGCGGAGACCACGCTGCCCAAGGGGCTGGAGGGCTCGCTCGGTCTCGACTCACTCGACTTCATCGAGCTGTCTGTGGCCATGGAAGAGCGATTCGGGATCGTCATCGACGAGACCGAGAACCTCACCGATGAATTCTTCTCCCTCGATTCGCTCTCCCGCTTCGTCCTCACGAAGGTGACATGACCCGCGTCATCGTGAGCGGGCTGGGCGTGGTCAGCCCCTATGGCGTCGGGGCCAAGACATTCTGGGCGGGCCTCGCCCGGGGCGACTGCGCCATCCGTCGGGTCTCCATCATCGATACGGAAGGTCTTCGCTCGCGCATCGCCGCCGAAGTGCCGGCCGAGGTGCTGCCTACCCTCGGCGTCTCGCGCCGCCGTTCCCGCGCCGATCGCATCGCCCTCGCTGCCGCACGCGAGGCCCTCACTGAGGCCGACCTCAGCGCGGCCGACCGCGCGAGCATGGGACTCTTCGTGGGCGCGGTGGGCGGCGGCATGCTCGAGGGGGAGGAGTGGTACTGCGAGGAGGCCCGGACGGGGCGCCCCTCGCCTCGGCTGCGCGCGCTCCGCTCCATCCTCCCCGTGAGTCACGCGGAGTTGCTGGCGTGGCGGCTCCGCCTCGGCGGTCCGCGCGAGACGGTGGTCATGGCCTGCGCCTCGGGCGCCGCCTCCATCGCCCTCGGTGCCGACATGATCGGCTCCGGCGTTACGCCCCTCGTCCTGGCCGGTGGAGTGGACGCCCTCACGCGCATCTGCTTCATGGGCTTCAATGCGCTCAAGCTCCTCGATCCCGACCCCTGCCGTCCCTTCGATCGCAGCCGCCGCGGCATGTCCATCGGGGAGGCCGCGGCCTTCCTCGTGTTGGAAGACGCCGAGCACGCCCGCGCCCGCGGGGCGCGGGTGCTCGGCGAGCTCCTCGGCGTGGGCATGACCACGGATGCGCACCATGTGACGGCGCCGCATCCCGAAGGCGAGGGGATGATTCGCGCCATGGTGGAGGCCCTCGCGGCGAGCGGCCGCGATCCCGTCGACGTCGGATACGTCAACGCCCACGGCACCGGCACGCCGCAGAACGATCGCGTGGAGGCGCTCGCCCTGGCGCGCGTCTTTGGAGAGGGTGGGCTCTTGGTGAGCTCGACGAAGTCGCTCATCGGCCACACCATGGCCGCTGCGGGCAGCGTGGAGGCGGCTGCGACGCTCCTCACCCTCCAGCACGGCCTCGTCCCGCCTACCGCGAACCTCCGCGATCCTGATCCCGACGTGCCGTTCGACTGCGTGCCCATCTGTGCCCGCCCCGCGGAGCTCAGAACCGCCCTGTCCAACTCCTTCGGCTTCGGCGGTCAGAACGTGAGCCTCGTCTTCGGGCGATGACCATGTCCCGCCGCGTGGCGATCACGGGCATCGGCTCGGTCAACGCGGCCGGGCAGGGTGGATCGTCGGCCATAGC
>Ga0306926_10002463_pt1 | contig 18855 bp, 20 predicted proteins | sample flu12Cox44000178_FD_203759 | JGI IMG/M metagenome (GOLD analysis project Ga0306926, IMG submission 203759) | Lab enrichment of tropical soil microbial communities from Luquillo Experimental Forest, Puerto Rico - flux8day.12C.oxic.44.000.178 (v2)... | ecosystem: Environmental > Terrestrial >... | reverse complement strand
CGACATTCACCGGAAGCGTCACCACGGCAAACACTGCGGGCACAACGCTCACTCCGCGGAAATCCAAGCCACTGGACACTGGTAAGCGCCCGCACAGGATGTGATCTGCTGGCCCTGAACGCGATTTCTTTGGGGACTTTGCAATTTTCGGGTTGAGGGGCGGCTGGCGGTTGCACTCCGTTCCTCTTATCCTTCCTTGGGGGCCGAACCGGCTGACCGAGGCGCCTCCAGCAGCCCCGTAGGCGAATGAAAAGCGAGCATATGGCTCCGGGGGCTTGCCGGGTGCAACGAAGCCCTAGGCGCCGCCTCTGAGCGAAATCGGAGCGCCCCCGTCGGCACTTCCGCGGTGGAACACTCCATTTTATCGGCCCTCAGACCCCAAGCTTCCGATACCCGTCACCCCCACAAGAATCTGGCCACTCGGATCACCTAGGCCTGTGCGACGGAACTCTTCGGCCGGAAGCTGGCCAGTGCCTCTTTCTCGTTATCGAAGGTGGGGATCATATCCAGCAGGCGTAGGACCTTGAACGCCATCAATGCACGGCCGCCGTTCGGTCCTACGAATCTCAAGTCGCCGCCCTGGTCCCGAAGGGTGACACATACCTTAGCAACGATGCTGAAACCGGCACTATCTACCTGGGTTAAGTCGGCGAGGTTCAACAAGAGCTTTCGAACGCCGCTCGCAAGCAGCTCTTCCAGTTTGACCCTCAGCAAGTCGCACTCACCGTCGCTGATCGTCGCCCTTCCCTGAAGGTCCAATATGGTGACCTCACCGGACCCACGGATTGCGATTTGAAGTGCCACAACTCCACTACGTCATAGGAAAGGGATAAGTTGCCTCGAGTAATCTGATGGCAGAAACGCAAGAAGCGTTAGACTCTGCACAGCTTAGGCCCCGGCCTCGCGGAACCTTTGGCTCCTGCGGAGCGTATCTAACAGTGAGGAGTGTGTCATGTACTGCGACCACTGCGGTTCCTCTCTTAGTTCCACAAGCCGATTCTGTTCTTCCTGCGGCAAGCCTGTAACACCCGGACCTTCTGCGTATCTCGGGGTGACGACTATTGCTCGACCTGAGGATCGCGTTCACCGCCACGTCCATCGTCTCGCTATACTGTGGGTGGTGAATGGCGTTCTTCGCCTCATGCTAGTCCTTTGGCTTTTTGGGGCCGGTCGCTATTTCACGCCACCTAATTTCGGTCCGCCAAGAATCTGGGCATGGCCTTTTTGGCATAGTCAAGTCTGGGGATCCATCCTTCTCATCCTTGCTCTTTTTGGCGTGGCCCACCTGGTCCTTGCCTGGGGACTCTTTGAGCGGCAACCTTGGGCGCGATTCCTAGGAATCATTCTCGGCATCCTAGCCCTGGTTCGGTTTCCACTTGGGACCGCTCTTGGTGTTTATACACTCTGGGTTCTGGCCCCCGAGGCTTCCGGACGAGAGTATCAGCAACTATCACAGCCAGGCTATTTGCGGCAGGCCTGAGAGCTTTAGGCGCCCCTTCTGAGCGAAAAAGAGCTAGGTGTGGGGCGGCCCACCCCGGTGGCTAGGACGAAGACCAACCAAAGGCCAAAGCGCGAGAGATGGCCGAAATACTGTTCGAGCGGCACGGGCCGGAGGCGAAAGCAATCGCCACGGAGCACTTTCTAAAAGATCCTATGCTGAGACTGGCGAGTGGCCGGCTTTCAAGCGCGATCCCTACGGGAGAGGACTGACGATGGGGACTAAACAATCGATAGATCCGCTGCCCCCACCGGATCCGCCCCCGCCTCCTCGTCCCCCTACCTCCGAGGAAGCCCGGCGAATTGGACGCGAGGATTAGGAACTAAGGGCCGCGGTGCCAGAGTCGGTTTTTCAAAGCTCTCTGAAGTTCGATAACGTTTGGCTGGCTCGTTCATTCTGCCAACGATGGCAGCGCCTTGCCGATGTCGTCAAAGGATTCGATAACCCTTTGTAGGCCGATAATTCGAAGGACATCCTGAAGCCGGACAGGAGGGTTGAGTAATCCCAACTTCCCGCCTCGCTTCTTGATCGATATCCAGTTACCCACCAAACTTCCGATTCCCTGACTATCGACCATACGGATGCGGCTGCAGTCTAGCAGCAAGTGCCTGTGTCCCTGCTCAACAAGGTGTTGGAGCGTGTCTCGAAATTCAGAAACGTTCTCCGCCTTCAATTGCTCACCCAATTCCAGAATGGTAACTGGCCCAACGGTGCGTTGGCTAACAAATGCGGCCATCTGATCGCTCTCAGTGAGGCTTCCACTGGAATAAGCTGGAATCGCCGCGAACTCAATCTCACCGACAAGATACGCTCCTGAAACACCAGTTTCCATCCCCTCTGGCTAGTCAGCCCGCCCAAATCTACTGTTTTCGAGCGGCGGCCAGACCGACAAAATAGCCCCGTAAAATGTGTAACTTACGGCCCTAGTTTCTTGAGGTTTTTGGGCAAATGGCCAGTAAACCTCTACCAGCGAGAATCGCGATTTGAGCAAGCCTGGTTGAGCGGTAATCGAGTTTACTTGCCTAGCGCCAGTATTTTTTGTCGCGAGAGCAATTCCACTCGGGATGTTCTTGGCTTAGTACCGGGTTGATCTGTCGGCGTTCAATCAGGCTACTCCAGCGAAGCAGAAAATGGCTTGAGAAAGTATGACTCCATCGTTTGCTTCCAGGTGCCTGGGGCCTTCTCCATGAAATGCAAAGCCATTCTAGAGGCCGCACGACATGCCCATTGCGCAACGGCTTTGGCGCCAATCACGTAAGTCCATCTGCTCATTAACCGATCTCCCGGCAGCTCTAAGACTGACGGCTCGATTGAACGGACTGACTCCACTGACGACCAAGGCCTGCTACCGTCTGAATCGTTGACGAGAATCAACTCCGCTTTCCGCGAATCCCCAGCATAGTGAGCGTGGTATTCGCTGCTGCCTCACTCGAAGCCGTTTCATGATCTCCCGAATCTTCGCTTCTCGGTCGGTAATGGCAGCCATCACGCTTGGTGAGCCTCTACCGGACGCGACTCTATGTATGTCCCAGCAGGCCCTGCCCAGCCCACTAATGTCCAGGGCGGCGGTGCGGTTGGGCTTCAGCAAAACAATGCAGACGCTAAGAAGACGATTGCTAACATCCACTTTGCGCCGGTCAATACATGACCGTAAAGTTTCCCAGCCGATCTGATAAAACACTCGGGCGGTCCCAGACAGGAACGTCAAGGGAGTAACCTGTGGCACCGAGAGGTTTTCCGTCCTTGTCAAAAAGCTGCCAAGCGAGCGAACCACCCTTGGCCCAAGCAGTACCTTCTGTCCAAACGAAAAGCGTCTGATCACTTGCGTTCGCAGCGATGGCCGGATGTTTTCGATTCTTGCCTTCTGCAGGCGCCTCAACCGGTTGAGAAGACGTGAAGGAATCTCTATCGATTCTCTCAAAATAGACTTGTCCGGCTCTCTCCCAAGCTGCGAATATTCCCCGCCCCGCTTCGCTCAAGTATGCTGTGCTCATCGGGCAAGCATTCAACTCCCAGGGCGCTACAGCTATAGTGCGGAACGTGCGGCCTTGATCCGATGAGACCAGAAGCGTCATATCCCGATGAACGCTTTTCGCTGCCGCACGATAGAAGACGTAGAACGTGCCGCTCTTGTCGGCAAGCGCCCGCATGCCGCAACATCCGCACGCGCCCAGTTCGGGCGGCGAGATGGGAATTTCCCGATCAAAGTGTTTGCCATCATCAGCTGAGTGCGCCATGTAGACTACGCGATGGTCCTCTCCCGGCTCCCCACCGGTAGCATGCCAAACTGCATAAACATTTCCACGCATATCGGCCGCGACGGAGAGTCCACCGTCGCCGCCTTTTGCGTATTGCATGACGTCACGTTGGGTCTCGAACGCCGTATGTGAATCGTTGAGTCGGGCAAAGAACACCGGCATCGTAGCTGTCGAATCGTCCGACTTTAGTTGTGCCCCAAACCAGATCACGTACACTCTGCCATCCCGTCCGAGGGCCATTTGCGGCCCCCTCACAGTACCTATAGCCACGGCACTTCCGGGCACGGTATTCACGCGTATCGGCTTCGAGAAATCTGCGCGGTTACGACTGCGAGAGACGTACTCAACATCGCCTCCGGAGGCATCTCCTTTGAAATAGATCACATGTAACGTGTCGTCGCCGTCGAGGACGGTCTGCGGTTGGATCCCTCCATTGGGTGTTCGGAGTACCTCAACGTGAGGGGCGAAGGAACCACTGTTGTGGATTGCCGACGCAATAAGAGCCGAGTGCACCCCAAGCAGCGTCAGAACCGTCCTAAGCTCGATAATGGTACGCTTCATACCCTAATGCTAACGCATCGGCTTTCCTTGTATACCCAAGGGTCTAGCGTTTCAAACTTGCTTCCGACGCGATTGCCAATCTGAACGTATTGATGTTTTTCTCTAAACACACTCCGCCGCAATTAATTACAGAAAAATAAAAGGCTATTCCTCCGACTTTGCAATTGTTCGATTCTGCCTCAAATCCTTCAGGTCGCCGGTCCGGCCCAAAGCTTGCTTGTTGGTCATGAGGTCCTCCAAGGAGATGAAGTTCACCGGAACGCCGAAGAAAGTGCTCGCGACTCTCTTCCTCCACGCATCATGAAACTGGACAGCGGTGATTCGCCCTGCCTTCTGGCGACAGTGTGATTTTCTGAGGGTGTTTGCTGATTGCGGAGCGCAAGTTCTACAGCCTGCCAAGCCCGAGGAAAGGCTTGCATTTAGCGGGTGAGGAGAGCACAATCTCGCGGCAGAGTCCCCTAAAATTTCTTATTTCGGGGTCACGATATGCAAAACGCTTCCCGCCCTCGTTTTGCGGCTATCGGTGCAGTACTTTTGATCGCGCCTATTTACGCCGCCGCGCAAGCAGTGCAGCGTAATCCCGAGCAGGTTCCGCCATCGCATTCTGACGTCTCGCCGCCCGCCCGCGACATGTTCAAGGGAGAAGAGCCCGGCAGGCCGCTGTTTGTGAACCCGCCCAGGGCATTGCCGCGCCCGCAGCGTTCGCTGTCTTTCGATCCGGTCGTGCAGGGTACGCCGTCAACTGCCGCCATGCCCGCGACCAGCAACAACTTCCCAGGACTCGGAAATGGCTTTCCGGGTTTTTCCGTAACCAGCGCGCCGTCGGACGTGAACCTGGCGGTGGGTCCGAATGATGTCGTACAGGTGGTGAACACCTCCTACGCGGTTTTCAGCAAAAGCGGAACTGTGATCCTGGGCCCGGCGTCGTTCGCGAGTCTGTTTACCGGCTTTTCTGACTGTACGAGGACTTACTATAGCGATCCCATTGCCCTGTACGATCAGCAGGCTAACCGCTGGGTGCTTTCGATACTGGGATTCGACAGCACGAGTTCTGGTCCGTACTATCACTGCATCGCGGTATCCACGAGCGGCGACCCGACGGGCAGCTATGCGCGGTATTCCTTCGTTTCTCAAACCAACTTGCCCGATTACCCGAAAATGAGCGTGTGGCCCGACGCGTACTATGTCACCTACAATATGTTCAGCGGGAACACGCCTCTCGGAGCGCAGGTCTGCGCTCACAACCGAAACGCGATGCTCGCCGGTCAAGCGGAGACTGCGCAGTGCTTCACAACGTCGTCGTCTAATTCCGGCTTGATGCCCGCCAACTGGGACGGCACGAATCTCCCACCAACAGGATCGGCGAATTATGTTCTAAGCCTGGCGTCGACGGCGAACAATTTGAGCCTGTGGATGTTTCACGTAGACTGGATGACACCCTCGAACTCGACGCTAACCGGTCCCACGAATCTTCCAGTCGCCGCGTTCAACGAAGCGTGCACGAATGGCGGGACTTGCATTCCGCAGACCGGCACATCGACGCAGCTCGATTCGCTGGGGGACCGCTTGATGTACCGGCTCGCCTACCGCAATTTTGGGGATCACGAGTCGCTGGTCGCCAATCACTCGGTGAATGCCGGCAGCCAGACCGGAGTGCGGTGGTACGAGATTCGGAGTCCCGCATCGGGCCCCGTCGTTTATCAGCAAGGAACGTATGCGCCGGATACGAACCATCGCTGGATGGCAAGCATCGCAATGGACTCGGCAGGCGACATCGGGCTCGGATTCAGTGTGTCGGGAAGCACGATTCATCCTCAAATCCACTACACGGGGCGCTTGAGTTCCGATCCGCTTGGCAGTCTCACCCAGGGGGAGGCCTCGATTATTGACGGGGCTGGCTCGCAAACTACTTACCTCTGTTTTCCGTTCTTTCAATGCGCGCTGACGCGATGGGGAGATTACACGGGAATGCAGATCGATCCGAGCGACGACTGCACATTCTGGTACACCGATCAGTACATTCCGTCCACCGGCTCTTTCAACTGGAGCACACGCCTGGCGACATTCAAGTTTCCAAGCTGTGGGGCGAATCTCGTTGCCACCACGACAACGCTCTCTGCTAGCCCTGCGGGAGGCTCGACCTATGGAAACACCGTCCAGCTAACGGCAACGGTAACAGGCAGTGGTGGCACGCCGACCGGAACGGTCACATTTAACGATGGCAACTCGGCTCTGGGATCCGCGTTGCTGAATTCCGGCGGCGCGGCAATACTTTCGACTTCGGCCTTGAGCGCCACTTCGCATCAGCTCACAGCGACCTATAGCGGAGACACGAGTTACAGTGGCAGCACATCAACCGCCCTCTTGTACCCAGTGAGCAAGGCAGGCACAACCACGAATGTGTCTTCGAGCTCTCCGACGATCAACCAAGGACAATCAGTCACGTTCACTGCGACCGTCAGTTCCAACACGACGGGGACTCCAACCGGAAGTGTGACATTCCTGGACAATGGCTCGAGTATCGGAACCGCCGGCCTGAGCAATGGGAAGGCAACGCTGACGACGTCAACACTCTCGGCGGGAACGCATCCCATCACAGCGCAGTACAACGGTGATTCCAATTTCATTGGGAGCACTTCGCCGGGAATAAACCAGACCGTTAACGCCGTTGCGGCGGACTTCACGATCTCGGCTTCGCCCAGCAGTGCAAGCGTGCGACGCGGGAGGACCGCCAGTTACACGGTCACGGTGACCGCGAACGGCGGGTTCACGGGCGTGGTGAACCTCAGTGCGACCTGGGCCGGACCGAATCCAACGTTCTCGCCGGGTGCGGTAACGAACTCGGGTTCTTCCACGATGAAGGTTTCGACGACCAACGTGGCACCTACCAGCTTTAACATCAAGATCACGGGGACAAGCGGCGGCCTCGCGCATTCGACGACGGTGTCACTGATCGTGCGTTAATAACGCCAGCTGAAGTCGGCTCGTCATACCTGTCACTGCAACCGTTGCAGACGATTGGTAGAACGGCCCATCAAGGCTGCCGTCTTGATGGGCACGAAGCGCATCGTGGGTCTTGCAAGCGCCTCCGCGATCACCGCGGAATCAAGGTAGCCGCTCTTTGCCAGGAACTCCATCGCTGTCAGCGAGAGATAACGACTGAGTAGCCGCGGACTCACTGTCTAGCTCCGGAAGCGCTGGCGAAGAATTTGCTATGCGAAGTACAATAAACGAAGAAAAGACACTGCTCCGGTGGATGAGTTCGTAAAACTGTTCCAACGCCGGCAGCGCGAAGGAAATTCGAGCTACCATGCTCTTGATTCCATTGCGGACCACGCTTCTTCCTTTCATTCGCCATGTTCCGGGAGCGAACAGCTCCTTCGAAAGGGCAGTTCGCCGGTGCACTTGAATCTCGAATCCGTGTTTTTGTGCAAGGAATTCCAGAGTATTCAACCCAAGAAATTGCAGATGATCGGGAATTTCCCAGTCAAAAATTGCGCTTTTCTTAACATCCCTGCTCATTTCGCCGGTTTTCAGGATGATTTTCCCGTTTTCGTTTAGGAGAGATCGTAGCTTTTCAAATAACCGATCGATTCCTGGGATGTGAGAAAAAACGTTGATCAGGGTGATGACGTCGAAACGCCTGGTTGACGGAAAGTCTTCAATCGGTATGTCAAACACCTCGCAGTGTGCAACTCGCCTCGCTTGCGCCGCGCGCTGACGATTTAGTTCAACTCCCGCCCTATAGAGATCGGGCCGCGCGGCAAGCCTTTCCAACAGGTGACCGCATCCGCATCCTACGTCGAGTATCGATGTGGCCTGCAAGCACTCTCGCTCGATCAGATCGAAATAGTTGCGGTAGAAATTGACCTCATATTCATAATGCTTCGCCGTCTCAAGAAGCTGGAAATCCTCGTACGTATGCGTGGCCACGAGCTTATGTTGTCGGTCAATATCCCTCGGATATGGATCAATGAAGAACAGCTCGCAAACACCGCACGCCATCAAGCTGTAACCTCTTTGCGCAAAGAGCGGCTTGGCTTGCGATGAGCCGCACAGCGGGCAAACCCGAGACACTCTTGCCGCTACTTTTGCCTGCGTCACGTCGGCGATTATTTGAGCTTGAGAGTTTACACCCATCGGTAGGTCCTCCCTGATTCCCTAAAGTTGTCGAGACCTGTTTGCTGAAAAAGCGGGCTAGGCCGAACAGTAGAAAAATCCAGCAAGCGCTCCCAACGCCGCTTGCTCACCGAGGGACGCGCGACCTGTCGGGTGGCTTTGGCTTGCTTGCTGCTTTCGGAGGGCGGAACGAACGGCTGAGGTATGCAGAAAGAATATAATCGAAATCTCCGTGGGAAGCCAGAAGTCCCTTTCCTGCGCCATTCGATGCGCAAGTTCTGCCTCCGCATCGAACCGGACGAGGCGGTCCGCTGGAGTTGAAGGAGCGAGAGCGGGAATTGATCGTGCAACAGACCTTCGCCGAAGCCAAGCAGCTTGGCTCCGTCGCCATTATGTTCATCACCCAGCCGCGTCGAAACGTTCGGCGACAACCAGGCCAACGGCACCAACGACTGCAACTGGCTAAAGGTGACGGTAGACCCCAACAGTCGCGAGGTCTTCTCCTACCAGACGCAGATCGTGCCTGGGAACCGCGTTGCGGTCCCGGCCCCCTAGTTCGCACTTGCAGTAAGACAAGGAAATAGAGGGTCGATGGATCAAGGGCGGCGCGCACCCCGTTCCGCGCCGCTTGACTGCGACCTGAGCGCGCAGCTCCGTATGATCTCGCCTTTCCAGAAGCCCCGAGAATCAGGAGCGGCCGTGGCCCGCGCGCCGCGTAGTGTTCGACGAACGATGGCCCTTAAGGCTTACCGGTTTGTTGAGCCAGCGCGACACCGGAGCAACCAAATCGCGGCGCAGATCATACTTTTTCATGAACAATACCTTGCCGTCGCGCGCGGACTGCGTCCGAAATGCCGAGAAAAAGTACTTGCAGTCATGGAGAAAGGAGTGCGCAACCTCGCTCCAGTATCGACGGAAGGCGCTAGGCCTTACCTGGCGCTGCTTTCTAGGCGCTTCTGGCGCGGGTGCCTTAGCGAAATTCGGCTCCGCCTGGGGTTGTTCCGGTGTAGCGGGCTTCGGGATAAATACTCGGACATTCGGCTTAGGCGCTGGCTCGGCAACTGCGGGCGGTTGCACGGTCGGGGGAGAAACCGGTTGTGGCTCAGACTCATGTGATTCCGGCCTCGCTTCCGGATCAGCCTTCGGCGACTCGAGTGGAATCACGATGCTTGGCCGGAACGCGTTCTCTAATGCTTGTGTACGGACGGGCTCATAACCAAAGTCGAGTTCCGCCGCAGCGCGCTTGACATTAGCCGTTGAAACCCTGCTCTGGCTCTCGGCATAGGCGGCCAGAAGAGATTTCTCGCATAGCAAATTGATCACGCGAGGGATGCCGCGCGCGTGCGAATAAAGTATCTGAACCGTTTCGCCGGAAAAAATTCCCGTGGCGTTGGTGGCGCCGGCGGTCCGGATCCGCGAAGTGATGTATTCCTCGGTCTCCTCGAGAGTCAAAAGGGGCAACCTGCCGCGAACGCCGATTCGCTGGCGAAGCTGCCGGAGTTCCGGTTGGCGCAATTTCTCGTCAAGCTCCGGCTGGCCAGCCAGGAGAACCTGCACAAGTTTGCCGTTCGGATTCTCCAGGTTCAGCAGCAAGCACAGTTCGTTGAGCGCCCGCGTGGAAAGCGCCTGCGCTTCGTCGATCACGATCACCGGCGAGTCGCCTTCGGCCTGGCGCAGCTGGAGCCATTTCTGTAGGGCCGCAAGCACATCGCTTTTCTTTACGGAATCGACGGAAATACCAAAATCCTGCGCAATCAGCGCAAAAAGGCCGGCGGAACTCACATGCGAGTGAAAAACATAGGCGCTCGATGACTTGCGCGAACCAAGCCACTGTAGAAACCGCCGCAGCAGCAAGGTCTTGCCGGTGCCGGGTTCCCCGGTGAGCACGAGCAGGCCACAGTGGCACTCGATGCCGTACATCATCTCGGCCAGGGCGGTTTCATAGGAGCGCCCCAGGAACAGAAAGCGCATATCGGGTAACGACCGAAACGGGTTTTCCCGCAAACCGAACGACTGGAAAAGCCGCTCATATGCAGTGGATGGAGTCGTCTTCACAAGTGCACCTGGGGGAGGGCCTGGAGGGCAGGAAAAGTTTAATGGGAGTATAAGGACGCCAGCAATACAAACATTACGGATACCGAAAAACAGTACTGGAAGTACCAACGTCCTAGTATCGGCCAGTACCGGCTAGTACCGGCGCCGGGGCCCGACGGTTGGCTCGCGCAGCCGGGAGAGCCGCGTGCGACCAGCTTTTGAACCGAAGGCGCCCGACACCCCCTATCTCTAAGACCGGGAGGCCCGGGAAGTCGCCGCATCGTCCCCGGTGATCAAGCGCGCTCCACGGCTGAAGGTCAAATACTCAAAACCCCATTGAATAAAAACCAGGATGCGGCTCTGGAATTCGACAATGTACATGAGATGGATGAAGAGCCATACCAGCCAAGCGGGAAGGCCTGAAAGGTGAAATCCAAAGATATTGGCGACAGCCGCCGCGCGGCCGATTACCGCCATATCGCCCTTGTCGAAATAGTGGAAGGGCCCCGGCTCGGAATCTTTTTGAACGCGGGCGCGGATCACCTTCGCGGCATAGGCGCCGCCTTGCATTGCCACTTGAGCCACTCCAGGCAGCGGCTTTCCATTAGCTTCCGTGGCCAGCGCCAGGTCGCCTACTACAAAAATGTCGGGATGGTTTGGCACGGTGAGCTGCGGCGTTACCAGGATGCGGCCGATGCGATCGGTCTCGGCATGAACACGCTCGGCGAGTTTCCTGCCGAACTCGTTGATCGTCACTCCACCCGCCCAAAGCACGGTTTTCGCGCGCAGCGACTCGCTCCCTGTCGCTCTTTCCAGGGTTACGCCTTCTTCATCGATGCGAGTTACCTTCACGCCCTTCAGAATTTCAACGCCGAGTTTTGCAACCAACTTTTCCGCTTTGAGCGAGAGATCTTCTGGAAAAGCCGGCAAGATCCTCGGGCCGCCTTCGACCAGCAGGATTCGCGCTTCCGTGGGATTGATGTTGCGAAAATCGTGCTTCAAGGTTTCATTCGCGATTTCGGCCAGCGCGCCTGCGAGTTCGAGGCCTGTGGCGCCTGCGCCAACAATGACGAATGTTAACCAAGCCCTGACGTCCTCCGGCGTGGTCGCCCGTTCGGCGCGCTCGAATGCCAGCAGAATCTTGTGGCGGATCGCTGTGGCCTCTTCCACCGACTTAAGGCTGGGCGCGACCTCACGCCAGGCATCGTTTCCGTAGTATGAGGTCTGCGAACCCGTGGCCACGATCAACGAATCGTATTCAAATTGCCCGCCGTCTTTCAGGGTGATGCGCTTGCTCGCGGGATCGATGTCAGCCGCTTCGCCCAGCAGCACTTCGGTATTTTTTTGTCTACTCAGCACGCTGCGCAATGGCGCTGCGATTTCTCCGGGCGACAGCGAGCCGGTTGCCACCTGGTACATCAGCGGTTGAAACAGGTGAAAATTGCGCCGGTCGAACAGTTTTACCTGAACCGGCACGCGCTTTAGTTTCTGGGCGGCGAGCAGTCCTGCAAAACCGCCACCCAGAATGATGACCCGATGTTGACCCGGCATGGATTCTCCGTCGGAATCCGCGACCAACTAAGCGGCCTTCCACACTCCCGGAATACAAACGGCGCACTGCGGGCACTTCCCTTCCTGCAAACGATTGGCTTCCACACTGTGCCAGGAACGCTCAATCAGAGTGATGCCGCATACCGGGCAATTGGTATTTGCGGCATCGCTGAAAATGTTTCCTTCATAGACGTAGCGCAGTCCCGCATCCAACGCAATCCGCCGCGCGCGGTGAAGGGTTTCGGGCGGCGTCCTCGGTTTATCACGCAGCTTGAAATCCGGATGGAACGCGGTGAAGTGCAGTGGCACGTCCGGCCCCAGGTTATCGAAAATCCAGTCCGCCAACCGGCGCGTTTCCCCGGGATCGTCATTTAACGTAGGGATCATCAGGTTGGTCAGCTCAAACCAGACGGGAGTCTCCTTCTTGAGCAAAAGCAGGGTGTCCAGCACGGGCTGCAGGTGCGTCAGTGTAATCTTTCCGTAGAAATTTTCAGTGAACGCCTTTAAGTCCACGTTCGCGGCGTCGATGTAATCGTAAATGTCGTGGAAGGCTTCGCGCGTGATGTAGCCGTTCGTCACCATCACGGTTTTCAGGCCGTGTGGCTTGGCGGCCCTGCAGATATCGATGATGTACTCGCCCCAAATCGTGGGCTCGTTGTAGGTGAAGGCCAGCGAATGACATCCCTGGCCTAGCGCGAGCAACGGCACTTCTTCCGGCGGGACATCGCGAGCGTTGACCTGATCTTGCCTGGACTTGGAAATATCCCAGTTCTGGCAGAAGAAGCAGCCCATGTTGCAACCGGCCGTGCCCATGCTGAAGACAGAGCTGCCGGGCAAAAAATGGTTCAGCGGCTTTTTCTCTATGGGATCGATTTGTATCGCGGCGGGCGCCCCGTAGCCCAGGCTGTAGAGCCTTCCCTCGTGATTGCTGCGGATGAAGCAGAAGCCGGCCTGCCCTCGCCCGATGTGGCAGTGCCGCGGACAGAGATAACAGTGGACTTTGCCGTTCGCTTCCGCTTCCCACCATTGCGCCTCATGCAGCTCCGGCGCGACTTGGAGGATGTTTAGTTCAGTCATAAATCCTCCTGCTATCGAGTATACCGCCGATGAGAGCGCGAGGAACGCCGCCCGCGTTGCTGCACTCGAAGGCGACCCGGATGAAGCCTGTCAATTTCTGGACTCCACTCAAATCGAAGGAAAAGCGGCCGCGTTGTGCCCTCGCGAGTTTGGCTGAGGCCGAGACCACGCTGCCAGGGTTAGAAACCAAGGCTTACAATCTCCCGAGCGACCCTGTGTAGAATCCTCCCATGTCAGAGCTTCCCCTCAGCCAGCGAGGCTTCGGTCTTGCCTGGCTGCTACTCTGCGCCGTCTTTGCGCTTCACATCTGGGATCAGGCGGTTCACGATTTCGTCGGCTACTTCAATGCCACCGTGTTGACCCTGTACGGCCATTTCTCGTGGTTCCCCAGAATCGATATGACCTTTCGCGAATGGCTTACCGGCCTGCTGATTGCCCTTATGGTTTGCCTTGCGCTCGCTCCCTTTGCCTTCCGCAACTCAGGATGGCTGCGGCCAATCGCCTATCTTTTTGCTGGTATTCAGTTCGCGAATGGCGGAGGCCATATCCTAACCACGATACACGGGGGCACGGTGCCTTCCGTACGTTTCGAGGGAACGGGGCCGGGCTTTTACACCGCGCCGCTGCTCCTGCTCTCTTCCGCCTATCTGTTCTGGCGCCTGCGAAGGAGCAAGCCGCTAGTGTGACTGAGCCCGCCGGCGCTCTGCGGCCCAGTCTGCAAAAGCCTGCATCTGGTGGCGGTATTTCCAAAGGATCTTGAGGAATTGCCCCGCGCTCGCATCCCCCGCTTCCGCTCCCAAGAACGTTTCCAGCCGCCAGCGAAGGTAGGGACTGTCCCAGGGATGAAAGCGGAAGCCCCGCGCGGCGATCCAGTAGTAGCTCAGTGCATTCCACATGAAGGGTGGCGCGTCAAAGGCCTGACTGATGTCCCGGCGTTAAGTTTAGCTTAGCGGGGCGGAAATATGCTCGTGCACCAAAATCCAGCGCGCGCCGCGCTTTTCCCAGATGCCCGTGTAGCGCAGCTCATAATCCGCGGTCTTGCCGTCTTTGCCTGTAGTAGTCAGGTGCATCGGCACGGTCATCCAGGTAACCATTCCCCGCTTGGTGACCTTTAGATCCTTGCCTGCCGTCAACTTCGCCCCGGAAAGATTGTCGAAGAACTGCTTTTGCACGCCGGCCCGATACTCTTTCCAGTTGTGATAGGAAAAAGGCGCCACGTCATAGAACACAACGCCGTCTTCTTGCGAGTAGAACTTCGCCGCGTTATCGGGATTGCCTGAACTCCAGGCCGCGCAATAGTCGTCGATCAGTTTCCGGAACTTCGCTTCCTCGGTGGCCTTCTGCTGCGCACGCGCGCCTACGAAGGTGATCGAACCGCCAAACAGCGCGAGCACCACGTACAGCAGCCATTTCCAGCGATAGAAAGGAAACAAGGACGTACGAGACGTATCCGAACCCATGTTCAGAAACTCCTCGAAATCAGAATGAGACCTGCCCAATCAGTGAAAAGTGCCCCTTACGCTAGCCGCAACGCATTGGATTTGCAAGCGATATCAAAAAAAACAGGCCACTGCCCGTCGGGTCGCAAAGGGCAAGGTGAAAAGGAGGCAGCCGTACACCGGAGGGCGGCCGTCATTCGCCGGTAACCGCGCCCTATCTGCCGAAAGCCTAGTGTGCGCAGGCCTGAGCCCCCGTACTCTGGGCCTGCCCGCAAGGAACAGCGGGAGTGGAGGCGGTAATGGTTGCGGTTCTCGAAGGCAGTGCGGCTCGGAAGCAAACGGCGGGACGGGTGCTGCTGGCGATTGGGGGAATGGCGCTATTTGTCCAATTGTGGACGCTGTGGTTGGAGGCCGGCCTGGCGTTGGGCCATGGAGCTGCCGAGACGCTTGGCTGGCTCGGCGCGATAGGTTTGGCCATGCTGCAAGTCGTCGATTTCCTGGCCTGGAACCCCAACGGGATTTTGCTGAGTGCCGCGCGGGTGCTGTTATTATGCTGGCCGATGGCGGTGATGTTGACTGGGGCAGCGCTCTCGCGAAAAGGGCACTGAAGGCGGATGTTCAAAACGTTCAGAGCAACCCGTTGATGGGTGATCTTGAGGAAAGCGGATGGATAACGACGAAAAAAATTGGGGCAAGCCGCCGGCCTGGAGGGACGAGGACGATACTCGCCGCCGCGTGAGGAACGACATCCACGACCGTTTGGAAGCAAGAATACGCAGACGGTCCTGCGCACAAGGCAGCCCTCTAGGCAGTTTGGTACCCGGCGCCATCATTTTGGCAGTGGGCGTCATTTTCCTGCTGGACAGCCTGGGCTACGTTCGAGCGCGTCAGTTCCTGCAGTTCTGGCCGATGATTCTGATTTTCATTGGTGTCTCAAAGATCGCCAGGCGCGACGCCCGGATCTGGGGTGTCGTCCTGCTTCTGTTTGGCTTGTTCCTGCAGCTCAGCGAGCTCGGAATCGGCCACTTTACCTGGAACCAGTTCTGGCCGCTGTTGCTGATAGCCGGCGGTGCGATGGCCATGTGGAGCGCGATTCAGGCGCGCAAAGCGATGCCCCCCGCGCCCCAGGGGACTCTCGACCCGCGCAATACTCTGGACGAGAACGCCATTTTCGGCGGCGTGGAGAAGCGGTTGAACAGCCGAGAGTTTCGCGGCGGCCGCCTGCAGGCCATCTTTGGCGGTATCGAACTTGATTTGCGGGACGCGGAGATGAGCGAAACCGAAGCGGTGATCCACGCCAATGCCATTTTTGGCGGAATTGAGCTCCGGGTGCCGGAGACGTGGTACGTCGCCGCGCGGGGACAGGGCGTTTTCGGCGGTTTTTCGGATTCAACGCGCTTCTCTCCGCCGGCCGATCCTGACAAACCGAAAAAGACCTTGCTGGTTCTCGGCACCGCGTTGTTTGGAGGCGTGGAGATCCGCAACTGAGGTCGGCATGGCGGACTCCAGAAAACTTCGCGGGTCCTTCCCCGGCCGGATCAATAAATACGCGTGGATCGGCGTCGCCGCCGCGCTGGTGCCGGCGCTAGCCACCCTCGGCAACCAGTCTTGGGTGGACAGCGCGGCGCTTGGAATTCCCCTGGCGATGTTCGCGCTCTTTATCCCGCTAGCGGCGGGATACCTCTGCAGATTTACGCCGCTCGGTAAATCGGTGCTGTGGCGCACGGTTCTGACCCACATCATGGCCGCGCAGGTTTTGAGCTTCCTGTGGACTCTCGTTGCCGGCCCGTTCGCCCGGGCCATGAGCTACATTCCGCAATTTGCCGGGCTTGACAAGCGCTTGGCGCCTGGTCTTTGGATCGTGTATGTGACCGGTCTGCTGGTTTATCTAATGTCCATTGCGTTTCACTATGTGCTGATCGCGCAGCAGGCCGCTCGCGAGGTGGAAGTGCGCGCCGTGGAAACCAGCATGCTCGCGCGGGATGCGGAATTGCGGGCGCTGCGGGCTCAAATCAATCCGCATTTCCTCTTCAACAGCCTCAATTCGATCAGCGCGCTCACCAGCATCGACGCGGCACGCGCCCGCGACATGTGCCTTCTGCTGGCGGACTTTCTGCGTCTTACCCTCGGCATGGGAGAGAAAAATGTCATTCGCTTTTCTGAAGAGCTGGACCTGCTGGAAAAGTTCATGGCCATAGAGAAAGTGCGCTTTGGCGAGCGCTTGCACATGGAGGAAAACATCCAGGAAGAAGCGAAGCGGTGCCAGATTCCGGCGCTGCTGCTGCAACCGCTTCTGGAAAATGCCGTGAGCCACGGAATAGCGTCCATGGCGGACGGCGGTTGGATCCGGTTAGCGGCGCAGGTCGAGGACGGCCGTCTCGGCATAGTCGTCGAAAACGACCGTGATGACGAAGCGCCGCAGCGCCGCAAGAGTGGCGTAGGACTCAAAAACGTTCGCAGCAGGCTGGAGGCGCGCTACGGCAAGAATGCAACGCTTCGAATCGAACCCAGCGAGGACCGCTTTCGCGTCAGCATGACGCTGCCCGCCGAATACGGAGAAAGCACGTGAGCAAGCCGCCTGCAAGTCTGCGTACCTTGATCGTTGACGACGAAGAGCTGGCGCGCCAAGTGCTGCGCGAACTGCTCAGCGCGCACCAAGAAATCGAAATCGTCGCCGAATGCAAGAACGGACTGGAGGCGGTAAAAGCGGTCTCCGAGCACAAGCCCGACCTGCTGTTCCTCGACGTGCAAATGCCCAAGCTCACGGGATTCGATGTTCTGGAGCTAATCGGCACGGATGCTTCGGTCATCTTCGTCACGGCGTACGACGAATACGCGATGAAGGCGTTCGAGGTCCACGCCGTTGACTATCTGCTGAAACCCGTGGGCAAGGACCGCTTGGCCGCGGCGTTAGAACGGGTCAAGGGCCGCTCGAAGGAAAAATACCCCGCGCCGGCCGATCTTGCGGCCGCATCCCGTCCCGCCGGACAATTCGCCGAGCGTCTGATCGTAAAGGACGGCACCCGCGTGACCCTGATTCCTGTGGCCAAGCTCGACTACGCCGAAGCGCAGGACGATTACGTGGCGCTCGCCAGCGAAGGCAAGAAGCACCTCAAGCAGCAAACCATCGCAAGCCTGGAAGCGACGCTTGATCCCAAACTATTTGTGCGGATTCACCGCTCCTACGTCGTGAACCTGGAACGCGTCACACGCATTGAACCCTACGGACGGGACAGCCGAGTCGCCGTGTTGTCGAGCGGCGTCCGACTGCCGGTCAGTCGCGCCGGTTACGCGCGGCTGCAAGCGCAACTCGAGGAAAGGCACTGACCCTGCTTTCCGGGCTCAGGCCGTCCCCGTGGGCTTCTTCAGCCAGATCGAACTGACCTCCAGCACCAGCCAGTCCTTTCGCTCCACTCCGTGCCGATGCTTGATCACGCCGCGCGCTTTCACTTCCTGGTCGGCAAGCTGCGCCAGCTTCTTCGGCGGACCAGAAATCTCGATGGACCGGAACGTCTGGCCTTCGATGGTCAGGTCGGAGTTCAACTCGAGCGCCCAGCCCGTGCTCTCGCCGCCAACTCCCATCACGTGAGTGAGCTTTCCGGAAAGTATCATCTCGCCAGGCTGTAACGGCTTCTTTTGCGCGTCGCTGAAAGGTGCGGTACAGACTGCGAAAAGCAGGAAGCATCCGATTGCTCGCAAAAGGGTCATGAAGGTGCTCCTCTCCGGAACGATCAACGACCGCAGCGGAGGGGCTCGGCTATTGTAGCTCGGCGCCAATACCCACGCAGAAAAGAGTGAGCCTTCTGACCGGTCGGCCGTTCTAGGCTCGGCGCCGGGCCACAATCAAGGTAATGTCGTCGTGCTGCTCGTGCGGGCTAAAGCGGCGGACCTCGTTCACAATCGCCGCCATGAGCGCTTCCGGCGCCAGTTCGCGATTGTTCACAACGACTTCGATAAGCCGGTTCTCTCCGAATTCCTCGAACGCCTCATCGAGCGATTCGGTTACGCCGTCGGTATAGATCACCAGCAAGTCGTCAGGCCCGAGCGTGATGAATTGTGTCGCGCATTCCCAGCGCGCGAACAATCCGATCACGGTTGAAGTCGAATGCAGGCGCTCGATCGAGCCATCAGCACGAAACACGAGCGCCGCATTGTGCCCGCAGTTGGCGTACTCCAGTTCGCTGGTGCGGTCATCGTAGATTGCAAAGAACATCGTGGCGTAGCGGTCTTCCGGCGAATTCTCGTAGAACAGCTGGTTCACGGATTTGAGCAAGCGGGGCAGATCGTCCAAAGCGAGCGCGTAACGGCTGCGCAGGTT
>Ga0306926_10002462_pt1 | contig 18860 bp, 12 predicted proteins | sample flu12Cox44000178_FD_203759 | JGI IMG/M metagenome (GOLD analysis project Ga0306926, IMG submission 203759) | Lab enrichment of tropical soil microbial communities from Luquillo Experimental Forest, Puerto Rico - flux8day.12C.oxic.44.000.178 (v2)... | ecosystem: Environmental > Terrestrial >... | reverse complement strand
GCCGGAGCTCATCGGCCCGGCGGAGGCGGCGACGGCGCTCGGCGTTTCAGAAGCCGACGTCATTGCGAGTCTCGAGTCAGGGGATCTGAAGGGCAAGAAGATCGGCGCACAGTGGCGGATCACACGAGCGGCGCTTCGGGACTTCGTTGGATAACGGCGCTCCGCCGACGTCAGTGAAGGGCAGCGCCCCGTCGGCGACCGCCCAGCAGAAATTCGAGTGCCCCGCCTGTGGGGCGGAAGCCCGCTGGGATCCGTCGAAGAAGGCGCTCGTCTGCCCGTTCTGCGGGACGGTCTCTCCCGCGAGTCTCCAGACACGAGGCCCTGACACGGTCATTGTCGAGCACGACCTGGTGGCCGCGCTCCGGGAGATTCCCGACTCGAAGCGCGGATGGCAAACGGAGAAGGTCGCGGTCCAATGCCGAAGCTGCCGCGCGATTTCGGTCTTCAGTCCGGAGCGCGTCGGCCAGCGCTGCGAGTTCTGCGGCTCGACCGAGCTCGTGCCGTACGATCAGATCAAAGCCGCGTTCACCCCGGAATCGCTGCTGCCGTTTGCCGTCGGCGAATCACGAGCGCGTGATCTGATTCACGCGTGGTACCGCCGCCAGTGGCTCGCACCGAACGCGTTGAAGCGGCGCGCGCTCACCGACACCGTGCGCGGCCTGTATCTTCCCTACTGGACGTTCGACGCGAAGTCGCACGCGGAGTGGACGGCTGAATCGGGCCGGTACTATTACGTAACCGTCAACGGCAAGCAGGAACGCCGCGTCGAATGGTCGCCCGCGTCAGGCGGGCTCGACCACCAGTTCGACGATGAGCTCGTGCCGGCGTCGGCAGGGGTCTCGAGCGCGCTCCTCCGGGGCATCGAGCCGTTTCCAACCATGTCGCTGGTGCCGTACGATCCCGGGTACCTGGCGGGGTGGACGGTCGAGCGCTATCAGATTGATCTCGTTGCGGCTGCCGCGCGCTCGCGCGAGCAGATGGACGCCGAGTTGCGCGGGTTGTGCGGGGAAGACGTGCCGGGCGACACCTATCGCGACTTGCGTGTCGAGTCAGAATACCGGGATCAGACGTTCAAGCACATTCTGGTGCCGGTATGGCTGCTCACCTACACATATGGGGCGCGGGTCTATCAGGTGGCGGCCAACGGCGTGACCGGCCGGATGGCCGGCCAGCGTCCCTGGAGCTGGATCAAGATCACGCTCCTGGTGATCGTCGCTCTGATTCTCTTGTCGCTGTACCTGCTCAAATCGAACTGAGGCAAGGCACGTCGAGCTGGGCCTCATTCAGCGGACGCAAGCGTGCCTTTGCCGTCAACGCTCGTCACGTTGTGGATACTTCTGTCGTGCGACCGACGCTGCCATCCATCGTTTGTTGCGCGGGGTGACGTCGCGAAGATCAATTCCGACACAAACGCAAGGAGATAACAACCGATCGCCACGAGATAGAGCGACCGGAAACCGAAGTACATCGAGTGGTATTCCAGCAATCCGCCGCAGATCGCCCCCAGGAGGTTCGAGGCCAGAATCCCCGACACCAGCCCCTTGTTCACGAGCAGAGTCGAGAACAGAATGCCCGAAAAGAACAGTGGGCCGGTGAGCACGATGGTGGTCTCCAGCCGCCCCACGGGAGTGGAGGCAAACCCACCCGACCTGGCAACAAACCAGCCGATGGCCAGCGCCGCCAACAGAAACAGGGAGGGAGCCACGGCGCGCCTGATATTCAGCCACTGAACCACACAATTCCCCAGAAACGCCATCGTCAAAATACCCGCTATCACGACGCCAATCACCTGCCAGGTATTGCCGAACGTCAGACCCATTTCCGTGATGCCCTTGGTTTCGATCAACATGAAGCCGGCGCCAAGAAAAAAGAACGAGAGGTGGCTGAACTTTGGCGCTTCTGCGATGAAGTTTGCTGTGATCAGCACCGAGAGAAGCAGGACCTGGAGGACCATGACCAGGTACGAGACCGGGTAGACGCGCTGCGGCATGTAGAAGAAGGGCCAATCGTCTGTCGACACGTCGGCATGTAGCGATGGATTGGCGTAAAACGCCGTCCGGTTCGTAAACCCGGCGTCCTCAACGAGCTTGGGAGGAAGCGCCCAGGTTTCGTCGTTTGACTCCAGAAAGATGACCGAGCTGTCGTAGCCGGCCGCCACACAAATCGGCGGCCGCCCGTCAAACACCTCTTGCATCATGAGATAGATCTTGCGCCCCATGGCATCCGACATGAGCGAGAACGAGAGAGAAAGCACGCCATCGGCTCTCAGCCGGTTTCGGGCCTCGCGCAATCCCTCCACGGTGTAGACGAACGAATCGAGGCGCACGCTCGAACCATGGCTGAGGAGCGTGTGGGAATCGAGCAGCCCGTAGACGATGAGGTCGAACTGCTGGTCCGACCGCCGGAGGAACGAACGGGCGTCGTTGACGACGCCGTGAACCCGGGGATTGTCATACGGCTTTTCCGGGTGGCTGGAACTGCCGACGAGCAGGATGGCCGGATCGATCTCGATGGCCTCGACGTGCCGGGCCCCGGCGCGCAGCGCCGCGGCGACATCGTTGCCGGTTCCAGCGCCGACGACCGCAACGTCCGCCAGGCTGGAGTGAGCCTTGTACGGAAAATCATAATATCCGCGGACATTGCTCAATCGCGGACTCATTTTCCCCTGGGAAAAATCGTGTATGCGCTGATAGTAGTGGCCGGCGGCGCGAATCACGGGCAGGCCGGTATCCTCGCTCTGCCCAATCTCCAGCAATTGATAGGGGGAATAGACTCGCTCCCACAGAGGGTTCACGGGCCACGCCAGGATAATCGTGCAAACCGCTGTGAAGACCATTCCGACGATCATCGAGGAAGGCGTTCTCGCCTGGAACAGCAGAACGCCAAGGAAGCACAGCGCGAACCAGATGAGCGGAGGCGTCCAGAGCGCACTCACGAGCAACATGACGAGCACGCCGAGCAGGCTGCCGAGCAGGTTCAGGCCATACGCCCGCAACTTCGCGCGACGCTCCATGAGACGACCGCACAGTTGGCCCACGGGCACGAACGCGGAGACGGTCATCAAAAAAACCACGGTCAGCAGCGCATACAGGACAACGATGTGCGTCAGGTCGGCTCCGCCGATTCCCATCGTGAGCTGCTCGCGGAACGGGATGGTTCGGAATGGCGTGCCCGGACGAAACCTGACGAAGATCATGAAGCCGAACTGCCAGGCGAGCAGAGGAATCACCAGGGCCAGAGGGATGCGGTCCCGCGAGGCAAGCGCGTAGCCCAACCCGAGCCCCAGGAAACACGCGAGGAGACTGAAATTCTTGTAGAACGCGAAGAATTCCAGCACCGTCGATTGCCACCGGATGATCCCCAGCTCGAGGAAGAGGCTGAGGGCCGCGGAGAAGACAATCGCGCCGTCGATGTACTTGGGGTTCAACGCGTCCAGGAAGTGGGTCTGCGCCTCGGCGCTCGCATCGATGAACGGCGCGCATCTTTTCAGGACACGATAGAACGCCGCCGTCGCGATCGCAGCAGGACAGATCAGCCACGCGAGTCCGACCAGAGTCGCCAGCGACCAGAGTCCGTGCATTTGGACGTGGGCAGGCAACGGGAGCAAAGCGATGATGATGAAATTCCCAAAACAGGTCAGCACCATGAGCCGAATCAACGCCCGCAGCATCTCGGATGGCTTTCCGCTCTCACCTCTAATTCCGGACACGACGCGAACACTCTCCATGTTGTGAGTGGTTTCGGCTCCAGCACTCCACGACTGTTCAGAACTGCGCCTGCAGTCGGTGCAGTCGTGTGCATGGGCGGCGAGTTTCGTGCAGCGGGTGCGGGACGTGGCCTGCAACGCGCGTGACAACGCCGTCGGCTACGCCACGGTCCCGTATAATACGCATAGCTCATCCGTAGTCTTGCATCAGGGGAGATCTATGCCGCAATCCAATCGGCGCGGGATCTTCGTCGTGTTTTTGCTGGCGCTTGCCTCGTCGTTGGTCCTCGTCGTTTCGGGGCAGGTCGCTCGAGGTCCGATCGCCCGCGAAATGATCGCTGGACACGAAGCCATGGCCGGCGAGGTGCTCCTCAAGTTGCGAAGCTCCACGAACCTCACTCAGATCTTGCAGGATGTCGAGGCGGACCTCGATGAGCCGGTCGGGGCGGAGATGACGCTTCGACGACTGCATTCGCCCAAGCACACGACAGCCGACCTCTTGTCAATGCTTTCGACTCGCAACGATGTCGAATACGTCGAGCCCAACTTCGTCGTTCGTGCGATCAGTCTGCCCAATGATCCGTTGTTCCCGCAGTTGTGGGGCCTGTTCAATACCGGGCAGACCGTCAACGGCAATCCGGGAGTGGCCGGTGCCGATATCAATGTCACGCCCGCCTGGGACGTGACGACCGGCTCGAGGGCTAATGTCGTCGGGGTGATCGACACCGGGGTGGACTACACGCACCCGGATCTCGCAAACAACATCTGGTCCGCGCCGGCGCAATTCACTGTGAGGATCGCCGGGCGGAATATCACATGCGCCGCGGGCACCCATGGATTCCACGTGAACACCATGGTCAACCCTTCGGTCCTCACATGCGATCCACTTGACGACCATTATCACGGTACACATGTGTCCGGGACCGTGGGCGCCGTGGGAAACAATGCCCTCGGCGTTGTGGGGGTGAACCAGGTCGCGAGCATCATGGGGCTCAAGTTCCTGGACAGCTCGGGCAGCGGCTCAAACGCCGATGCGATCAGCGCGATTGACTTCGCGATTCAAGCCAAGGCCGCCTTTGGTGCGTCGGCGAACGTTCGCGTGCTGTCGAACAGCTGGGGCGGGGGGCCGTTCTCCCAGGCGCTTCTCGACGAAATCAACAAGGCGAATTCGAGTACGAACAATATGCTGTTCGTGGCGGCTGCGGGCAACAACGGGACGAACAATGACACCGCTCCCTTATATCCCGCGAGTTTCAACGCGCCCAACATCGTCGCCGTCGCGGCAACCGACTCGACCGACAGTCTTGCCGGGTTCTCGAACTACGGAAAAAACAGCGTGCATCTCGGCGCTCCTGGTGTTTCGATTCTGTCGACGTATCCAGGTGGCAATTATGTGTTTCTGGACGGCACGTCGATGGCCACGCCTCACGTGTCTGGCGCGGCGGCGTTGCTCCTTTCGCTCTGTAACTTGACCACTGCAGCCCTTAAAACATCGCTCCTCAACAACGTTCAGCCGATCCCCGCACTCGCCACCAATACCATCAGCGGCGGTCGATTGAACGTGTATAACGCCCTGCTCAGCTGCAGCGGTGACACACCCCCGACTGTGACGCTGATGGTACCGACTGAGGGAGCGAGGTACGTGGCGCCAGCGACGATTGCGCTGAGCGCCACGGCGAACAGCAACACCGCGATCAAGCGCGTGGAGTTCTATCAGGGGACGACGCTCGTCGCGACGAGTGCGAGCACCGCCAATCCATATACGGCGAGCTGGGCGAATGTACCGGCCGGGAGCTACACGCTCACGGCCAGGGCGTACGACACCCTGGGCATTTCGACGGTCTCGGCGCCGGTGCACGTGATGGTGACCCTCCCTAGCCCGTGGCAAGCGCAGGACATCGGCAGCGTCGGCGTGGCCGGCAACGCGACGTCGACTTCGGCCGGGGCGTTCACGGTATCCGGCTCGGGCGCAGATATTTGGGGTACGGCGGACGCGTTTCAGTTTGTGTATCAGCCACTGACCGGGGATGGGCAGATTGTCGCGCGGGTGGCGACGGTGCCGAACACCGACCCGTGGGCGAAAGCCGGAGTGATGATCCGCGAGGATCTCACAGCAGGGGCGCGGCATGCGGCGGTGCTGGTGACCCCCAGCAACGGCGTGGCATTCGAGCGGCGGGTCGCGAGCAACGGCGCGAGCACGTATACGGCAGCGACAGGGGCCGCACCCGAATGGGTGAAGCTCGTGCGCACCGGGACGAGGATGACGGCATACGCGTCGGCCGATGGGGTTACGTGGGTCCTCGTCGGGAGCGACACGGTGTCGATGACGGCGACGACCGTCTATGTGGGGCTCGCGGTCACGAGCCACAACAACGCGACGTTGGGCACCGCGACCTTCGATAGCGTGACGACGGGGCCACCCGACGTTCCCACGGTGACGCTGACGGCGCCGGCCGACGGGGCGAGCTACGGGGCACCGGCGACGATTGCGCTGAGCGCCACGGCGAGCGCCAGAGCCGGGATCGCGCGTGTGGAGTTCTATCAGGGGACGACGCTGATTGCGACGAGCGCGAGCACCGGCAATCCCTATACGGCGAGCTGGGCGAATGCGGCGGCCGGGAGCTACACGCTGACGGCCAAGGCGTACGACACCGTGGGCCAGTCGACAGTCTCGTTGCCGGTGCACGTGATGGTGACCCTGCCCAGCCCGTGGCAAGCGCAGGATATCGGCAGCGTCGGCGTGGCCGGCAGTGCGACAGTGACCTCGCCGGGTGCGTTCACGGTCTCCGGCTCGGGCGCAGATATTTGGGGCACGGCGGACGCGTTTCAGTTTGTGTATCAGCCACTGACCGGCGATGGGCAGGTGATCGCGCGGGTGGCGACGGTGCCGAACACCGACCCGTGGGCGAAAGCCGGAGTGATGATCCGCGAGGATCTCACAGCAGGGGCGCGGTATGCGGCGGTGCTGGTGACCCCCAGCAATGGCGTGGCATTCGAGCGGCGGCTCGCCAGCAACGGCGCGAGCACGTATACGGCGGGGACAGGGAGCGCGCCCGAATGGGTGAAACTCGCGCGCACGGGGACGACGATGACGGCATACGCGTCGGCCGATAGGAACACGTGGGTGCTCGTCGGGAGCGACACGGTGTCGATGACGGCGACGACCGTCTATGTGGGGCTCGCGGTCACGAGCCACAACAACGCGACGTTGGGCACCGCGACCTTCGATAGCGTGACGACGGGGCCGCCCGACGTTCCGCCCACCGTGGCGCTGACGGCGCCGGTCGACGGGGTGAGCTACGGGGCGCCGGCGACGATTGCGCTGAGCGCCACGGCGAACGCCAGCGCCGGGATCACGCGGGTGGAGTTCTATCAGGGGACGACGCTGATTGCGACGAGCACGAGTACGAGCAATCCCTATACGGCGAGCTGGGGGAATGTGGGGGCGGGGAACTACACACTGACCGCCAAGGCGTACGACACCCTGAACGGGACGACGGTCTCGGCCCCGGCGCACGTGACCGTGACGATGGGCTTGCCGAGCCCGTGGCAGGCAAAGGATGTCGGCAGCGTCGCCGCGGCTGGCAGTGCGACATCGACCTCGGCCGGGGCGTTCGCGGTCTCCGGCTCGGGCGCAGATATTTGGGGCACGGCGGACGCGTTTCAGTTTGTGTATCAGCCACTGACAGGGGACGGGCAGATTGTCGCGCGGGTCGCAAGCATTCAGAACACGAACAGCTGGGCGAAGGCGGGCGTCATGATCCGCAACGACCTCACGGCCTCCGCGATGCACGCGGCGCTCGTGGTGACGCCAGGTAACGGCGTGGCGTTCGAAATGCGAACTCAAGCTGGCCAGACCACCACATATACGGGATCGACCGGCGTAGCCCCAGTATGGCTGAGGCTCGTACGGAGCGCGTCGACGATCACGGCATCGACATCGGGAGACGGGGTGAGTTGGACGACGGTCGGCACGCAGACGGTCGCGCTGGGGAGCAGCGTCTACATAGGCCTCGCTGTGACGAGCCACGCGGATGGCACGTTGTGTACGGCGACCATGGACAACGTGTCGAGATGAACTGACCCACGCCTGGTCCGCGCAGTTCAAGACGTGCGGCCGGTTGAGGACGAGCGTCGCGACCGGTCCGTCAGTTTTCGGAATACATCGTTCCGGGCTGAACGAATGTTCCCCTTGAAGGTGCTGGGAGTGTGTCCCGAAACAGTTGAGCTTCGTCAGAATTGTGCTAAAAGAGAGAAACCAGTAGATCAGTGACCCCGACCTCGGATCCCGCAGCGAACCAACTCGAATCACGAGTCGATCCTTCGGCGCAGAGCGACGTCGAACGCGAAGTTCGGCGTCGGCGGACGTTCGCGATCATCTCCCACCCCGACGCGGGCAAGACGACGCTGACCGAGAAGCTGTTGCTGTATGCCGGCGCGATTGAGCTGGCGGGCGCCGTCCGCGGGCGAGGCGCGCGCCGCCACGCCACATCGGACTGGATGGAGCTTGAACAGCAGCGGGGGATCTCGATCACCGCTGCGGCGCTTGAGTTCGAGCTCGAGGGTCGCCGCATGTCGCTGCTCGATACGCCAGGTCACAAGGACTTCAGCGAGGACACGTACCGCGCCCTCATTGCTGCCGACAGCGTCGTCATGGTCATTGACGGCGCCAACGGCGTCGAGGAGCGGACGCGCATGCTGTTCGAGGTGTGCCGCCGCCATCGGCTGCCGATCCTCACCTTCATCAACAAATTCGACCGCCCGGCGCGCGACCCGCTCGAGCTCCTGGACGACGTCGAGAAGACCTTGGGCATTGCGGCGGCGCCGGTGAACTGGCCGATCGGCAATGCGGAGAAGTTTCGAGGCGTCTACGACATCGGCCGCCGGACGCTCCTGCGCTACGAGCGCGAGGCGCAAGGCCAGTATCGGGCGCCGGTGGACATGGCGTCGTTTGACGATCCGCGCGCGCGCGCACTGGTTGGCGAGGACCTCTACGATCATTTCATCGAATCGCTCGAGGTCATCCGGACGGCAGGGACGTCGTTCGATGTGGCGGCGTATCTCGCAGGCCGACAGACGCCGGTGTTTTTTGGCAGCGCCTTGACCAACTTCGGCCTCGAGCCGTTCCTTCGCGCGCTCGTCGAGCTGGCTCCCTCCCCGCAATCGCATGCGGACGTTTCCCGCTCCGGAGGGTCCGGGGAGCCCGATTTGCCTCACGCCGCCGAATCCCACGCGCCAGCAGAGATGGTGAGCCCGACCGACGAACGATTCAGCGGCTTCGTCTTCAAGATTCAGGCAAACATGGATCCGCGGCACCGGGACCGCGTCGCGTTCGTTCGCGTCTGCTCGGGGCGGTTCACGAAGGACATGCAGATCATGAACAGCCGGACCGGGAAGCCGATTCGCGCGTCACGCGCCTACCGGTTCTTCGGCCGCGAACGCGAGACGATCGATGTGGCCTACGCGGGAGACATCATCGGCCTGGTGAACCCCGGACAGTTCTTCATCGGCGACACGCTGCACACCGGCGCGCCTGTGCGGTTCGCAGGCGTTCCGCGGTTCCCGGCGGAGCACTTCGGCCGTGTGCGGCTCCTGGACACGCGGTACAAGCAGTTCGACGAGGGCCTTCGGCAGCTCGAGGAAGAAGGGCTGATGCAGGTGTTCTATACGACGGGCGATCGCCGGAGGCCGATCGTCGGCGTCGTAGGCGCATTGCAGTTTGACGTGATTAGCAGTCGCTTGCGCGGCGAGTACGGCGTCACGGCCGAGGTCGAGCCTGCCTCGTTCGCAGTCGCACGGTGGGTCGCCGACTCGACGGCCACGATCCCGCTCCTGACGGGCCAGATCACGCTGGTCGCGGATCGCCATGAACATCGTGCGCTGCTGTTCGGATCCGACTGGGAGCGCCAGTACTTCGAGCGTCAGAATCCCTCGTTCGCGCTCCTCGCCGAATCGCCGGTGTGATTACGTTCCGGGCACGGTGCGCCGTGCCTCCGTGTCTCTGTGCTTGACGTCCGGCAGGAACGCCGCGAGCACGCCGATGAGCGGCAGGAACGCACAGAGCCGGTACACGGATTCGATGCCAACGCGATCTGCGAGCTCGCCAAGGACGGCAGCCCCCAGGCCGGCCATGCCGAACGCGAACCCGAAAAACACGCCGGAGATCATCCCGACCCTGCCCGGGACCAGTTCCTGCGCGTAGACCACGATCGCCGAAAACGCCGACGCGAGAATCAGCCCAATCACGACGCTGAGAATCGGCGTCCAAAACAGGTTGGCGTAGGGGAGCACGAGCGTAAACGGGAGCACGCCCAGGATAGATCCCCAGATCACGTACTTCCGGCCGAACCGATCGCCGACCGGCCCGCCGAGGATCGTGCCGGCAGCCACCGCCGCAAGGAAGACGAAGAGATCGATTTGCGCCGTCCGGACCGACACGTGGAACCTGGTCATCAAGTAGAACGTGTAATAACTGTTCAGACCCGCCAGATAGAAGTACTTCGAGAAAATCAGCGCGCCGAGAATCGCGATTGACCAGCCGACGCGGCGACTGGACATGCCGGGTTCCGCGGCTTGCCGCCCAGGTCCCGAGGTCGTGGGGCTCGCCGTGGCGTGCTGGTCGCGGTACCACCCGCCGATTCGCCACAGGACAATCATCGCCACGAGCGCCAGAAGTGAGCACCAGGCGATGCTCGACTGTCCGCGGGGGGCGACAAGGAACGCGCCGAGGAGCGGTCCGAATGAGGAACCCAAGTTGCCGCCGACCTGAAAGAGCGATTGCGCCAGACCGTGACGCCCGCCGGACGCCATGCGGGCGACGCGCGAGGATTCCGGATGAAAGACGGATGAGCCGATGCCCATCAGGGCGGCCGCCACGATCAGCGCCGGAAATGTCGGCGCGCCGGCAAGCAGCAGCAGGCCGACGAGCGAGAACCCCATGCCGATGACGAGCGAGTAGGGTGTCGGGCGCCGATCAGTGTAGAGGCCGACCACGGGCTGCAGCAGGGAAGCGGTGAGCTGGAGCGTCAGCGTCATCAGCCCGACCTGGGCGAACGTCAGCGCGAACGCTGACTTCAGGAGCGGATAGATTGCCGGGACGAGTGACTGGACTGTGTCATTCAGCAGGTGGGAGAAGCTGATTGCGGCGAGCACCGCGAACGCAGTCGACGGCGTGCGGCTTCGCCGGCTCCGAGCTGCAGTGGCAGTCGCGGTGGTCACACGTCCATTTTAGTGTGCCGCCCAGGCTCGCTTCACGTCGGCGCGGTCACCGTGCCGCGTCACGCGACCATGAATTTTCGGGGTGCCTGCGAGTTCTGCTCGAGAAACGACTTCTTGGTTTCGAGATCCTTCTCAGTCGGCTGCACCTTTCCGTTGATGTCCGTCACGCGCGAGACGATGGTGTGCTCGCCGGGCGCGGTGCCGGTCCACGAGTAGGTGAACAGCTTCCAGGAGTACTTCTCCTTGGTTGCCGGATCCACAGTCGCCGGCTGCCATGGTCCGTCGTCCAGCTTGACCTCGACCGATCTGATCGGCGTGCCGTCGTTCAGCACGACGCCCAGGGCCTTGTAAGAGCTTCCGCTCTTGGTGACCCGCGCGACGAACGATTTGAGATTCATGTGGGTGACGGCGTTTTCCATGTATTTCATTTCGCCGTCGATCATCTCGCCCCGCACGGTTCGGTACCACCGCGCCTGATATTTGCCGAGGTACGCGTCTTCCTGAATGTGGATCTGCGACAGCCATTTCACATTGGCCACGCCGTACCAGCCAGGAACGATCAGACGAAGCGGCGCGCCTTGATGCTTCGACAGCGGCTGCTGGTTGAGCGCGTAGGCCAGGAAGATGTCGGGCGACATGGCCTTCTCGCGATTCAGGCTGCGCCCGAACGGAACGTCAATCTTGTACTTCTGCGTGCGCCACTCGACCTCTTCCTCACCTTTGTCCGCGCCGAAGAACACGAACTCGCGCGCCGCCGGCTTGACGCCGGCTGCGTCGAGCACTTTCTTCAACGGCAGGCCCGTCCAGCGGCCGTTCCCGCACAGGCCCTGCAACGGACCGCGATTGCCGGAGCACTCGAACCCGGCAACGAGGTCGGCCGGCCCCATTTTTTTCAGGTCGTCGATCGACAGCTGGAGCGGTTTGTCGACGAGACCCGACACCTTGAGCTTGAACGTGGCGATGTCGATCTCCGGATGGCCGTAGTGCTGCGTAGTGGCGAACTTGTCTATTGGCGTGAACGGGCCGTCGATCGTGCGGACATCGAGCAACCGCCGGTCAGGCGGCGTGTCCCAGCGGACATTGTCGGGAATATCGGTGAACGGGACGACAGCTTCGCCCTGCGCGAGGGCGGGCAGAACCCACTCGGGGATGCCCAGCACGCCCAGGCCAGCCGCAGCCAGACTGCCCTTGAGGATGGCACGTCGCGAAGGTTGATTCATCATGCGCGGATGGTAGCACCGCTCGGTGCCTGATGCTAGAATCCGGCACCCGGGTCCTCGTCTCTCTAGCAGATGTAACCGGATGTACCCGCGGCGTCGGCACGGCAAGACGAGCTGCCGTTTGGGCTAAAATAGCGAAAGGGAGGACTCATGATTGGTCGCGGATTCATCGCGTTCGGCGCAGTGCTAGCGTTCGCGGCGCCTGCCGTGGCAGCCGATACGCCCGCGAAGCAGGTGACGTTCTCCAAGGACGTCGCGCCCATCTTCCAGGCAAAGTGTCAGGAATGCCATCAGCCGAATTCCATCGCGCCGATGTCCCTGATCACCTATCAGGAAGCCCGTCCGTGGGTGCGCTCGATCAAGGAGCGCGTCGCGTCACGGCAGATGCCGCCCTGGCACATCGACAAGAGCGTCGGCGTCCAGAAGTTCAAGAACGACATCTCGCTGACCGACGAACAGGTCGACACGATCGTGCGCTGGGTGGACGGCGGCGCGCTGCAAGGCGACCCGAAGGACCTCCCGCCTCCCAAGCCTCTGGTGACCGACAACGAGTGGAAGGCTGTGCGTGATGGATACGGCCCACCCGACCTCGTTGTGAAGTCGTCCGAATACACGATGCCCGCCGAGCATCAGGACGTCTGGTACCGTCCGATGTCCGACATCCCGCTGACCGAGCCCCGCTGGGTCAAGATGGTCGAGATCCGTCCGAGCAGCCTCAAGGCGCGGAAGATCATCCATCACTCGATCGCATATCTCGTCCTGAACAACGATCCTGAAGCCGTGAACACCGGCACCGCGAACGGTCCCGATCGCTTCTTCGGGGACGACCTGGTGAACCGTCGGCCGCAGCTTATGGAATGGGCGATCGGCAAGGGCTACGATTTGTACCGGCCGGATACAGGCAAGTTGGTCCTGCCGGGTGAGAAGATCTCGTGGGATCAGCACATCCACGCCGTTGGCGAGGAGGTGACGGGCGGCTCTGAAGTCGGACTCTGGTTCTACAAGAAAGGCGAAGAGCCGAAAAAGCGCAGCTACCTCATTGGATTCACCGGGATCGATCGCTCGAAGATGCTCGACATCCCGCCGAACTCGATGGCGATGACGGAGGGGTTCACTGTCCTCAAAGAGAACGCCCTCATCGAGAATTTCCAGCCGCACTTCCACCTGCGCGGCAAGTCGATGCAGGTCGAGGCGATTCTCCCGGACGGCAGCAAGCAGGTCATCAGCTATGTCGCCAACTTCAACTTCAACTGGATGACCAACTACATCTACGACGACGATGCGGCGCCGCTTCTGCCAAAGGGGACCGTCATCCATGTGACCGCGTGGTACGACAACACGAAGGCCAACAAGAACAACCCCGACCCTGATCAATGGGTCGGCTACGGAGACCGGACGGTCGATGAGATGGCGCACGCGTGGATGAACGTCGTGTACTTCAACGACGCCGAGTACAAGGAGCTCGTCGCGGAACGCAAGGCGAAGACCGTCAAGACGACGAACGACGAGAAGCAGCAGTGAACAGGCTCGTGACGCTTGGTGCCGCCGGCGCGATCGCCGGCGGCATTTTTTTGTCCGTCCACGCTCGTGCCCAGACACGCGTCCCCGAGCCGCGCAGGCAGTTCGGCGCGAGCGTTACCGGCGCCTTCGAGGGCTGGTTCTACAACCGCGACGGCAGCCGCAGCTTTCTGATCGGCTACTACAACCGCAATTCGCAGCAGGAGCTCGACATCCCGATCGGGCCGAACAACCGGATCGAGCCGGGCGGCCCCGATATGGGGCAGCCCACGCATTTCCTCCCGGGCCGGCAGTGGGGCATGTTCGCCGTGCCGGCGCCAAAGGACTTCAAGCCCACCGACAGCTACATCTGGACGCTCACGGCGAACGGCGAGACCGCGAGCATTCCGCTGCGGCTGTTGCCCGACTACGTGATGAGTCCGTTCTCGGAGATCTCCGTGGGCAACACGCCGCCGGTGATCGGTTTCGAACAGAACGGCAGGACGGTTCAAGGGCCCCTGGCGTCGATTGCGGCGGCGCCCGCGCGCACGGCGTCGGTCTCTGCTCCCCTTGCGCTCACGATCTGGGCGACCGATGACATGAAGTACACGAGCGGCACGGGTGCGCCGATGAGCACGCCACGGCCGCCGGTGTCCGTGCGATGGTCGAAGTACCGCGGTCCCGGCACCGTCACGTTCGACAAGGCGAGGCCCGAGGTGGAAAAGCTTTCAGCCGGAGAGGGTGGGTTCAGCGGGAAAGCCGTGACGAACGTCAAGTTCGGCGAAGCGGGTGACTACATGCTGCACGTCACCGCGAATGACTACTCAGGTGACGGCGGCGGCGGTTTCGGGTGTTGTTGGACGACGGCGTTGCTGAAGGTGTCGGTCAAGCCGTAGCGCGCGAGCGATGGTGCTCCTCCTATCCGCGCTTTTCACGATGGTTCTCGGCGCGACGCAGGTCGAGAAACCGGCCATGACCGTCCAGGCGCCGGACTCGCCCGTCCGCCTCGATCGGGCGACGATTTTCACGGGCTCGGAAGGCCCCCCGGTGCTCGTGTACTCGGCCACAAATCTCACCGATGACGCGCTCGATCAGTTTACCGTCATTGCGTTCGTCTTCAACGCGGACGGCACGCTGAAAGCCCGGCAAACCGCGCCGGGGCGGAGAACGCTCGACGCGCGGGGCACGAAGTACTCGACGCTCGTGCTCGATGGTTCGCCCATCGAGCCGACCGATCAGATTGTGGTCGGCGTAAATCAGGCGCAACGGGTCAACTCGGACGCTTGGTGGCGCGCGGATATCCAGGCAGCGGCGGAAGGCGCGGCGCGAAAGAAGAAGTGAGACGCCAGAAAGAGGCTCATATGAAGCACGTGATCGGCGTGACGGTTGCCATGGCCCTTGCGGGCGGGTTCGGTGTGCGTTCGGTGAGGGCGCAGGCTGCCCAGTCCCCCGAGTCGATTATCGCGGCGGCGGTGCTCCCCTTGCCCGAGGATCTTCGCGCCGGCGCGACGGTCGTCACCTACGATCCGGCCAGCGGCGCGCGCAAGGTGCTGCGTCAAGGGACCAACGCCCTCGAGTGTCAGCCCAAGAACCCGGCCGACGGGTTCACGCGCTGTTACAACAAAGCGCTCGGCCCCCGGCATGACCTGGAGGCCAAGCTGCGCGCCGAGAAGAAATCCGACAAGGAGATTCAGGACGCCATAGCCGCGGCGACCAAAGCGGGGACGATCACGGCGCCCGCCTACGGCATGATGTCGTACCGGCTCTCGAGCGATGACGGTCGGATCAAGCGGTTGTGGGTGATGTCGGTACCGAACGCGACACCCGAGTCCATCGGCGTGTCCACCGCCAGCCAGCGCGACGCGGCGTTGAAGGGCGAAGGATTGCCCTGGCTCATGCTGCCGGGAACGCCGGGCGCGCACATCATGATTCCGATTAACACGAAAGAGGCTGACAAGAGGCCGTAGGCGCTGCCGCGGGCGGGGCCGCGGGCCCGCCATGGCTACTCCTGCTTCGTCGTCGTTTTCCCTGCCTCGTCCTTTTCTTTCAGGCGGGCGCCGCGCAGGATGTTGCCCAGAGCGTAATTCCCTTCGTGGCAGGCGTACTCGTAAAGGCGCTCATCCGTCGACGGCCAGGCGTATTCTCCCGTCCACGACCGATCCCAGGTCGTCGGGTCATCGACAGTGAACTGATAGCGCAGGGTCTTCGGGTCCAGTCGCGTGAAACGCTCCACGACGTGCAGCTGCTCCGAGGACCCGCGAAAGCGCGTTTTATCGGTGAAGTTCGTCGTGTCGACCACGAGCGTGTCGCCCTCCCAGCGGCCAACCGAATCGCCGAGCCATTTCCGGATACTTGCGGGCAGGTGCGGCTCGTTCATCCGGACGATCCGCGCGTCGTGCACCATCTCGGTGAGAATCATGATCCGGGTCGGTGTCTGCACGATCTGATGCAGGTTGTTGTAGAAGTATGTCGGCAGCATTGGCGGTCCGGAGGTCGAGCTGAACCCCACGAGACATCGCTCGCCGAGCGGACGCTGCTCCGGATCGTTGTAGGCGTTGGGCCCCTCGAATCCCGGGTCGTCCTCGTTCGCCCGTTGATCGGATGTGAAGGCCACACGGCGCGCAGCATTGCGCTCACTTGCCGCGGGTCTCATCGGCGGGACGCGGCCGTCGGGCGGATCGATGATGAGCGACGCCCGCGCCTGTCCGTCGATGACGGTATAGCGTGAGCCGGGATCGAGCCAGAAGTTGTTGTACCCGCCGACATTTCCGTAGGGACCGGGCGAGCCGTCGCCACCTTTGGGTGGAGCCGCGCGATCGGCGGCCGCCGGAGCGTTGCCTTGCGCGCTGCGAAGCGCAACGGCCTGCTCCAGCCTCCTGGCCTCGTCTTTATTCAAGATGAGAGGTGTGCCGGGGGCGCGCTCGATCGGGGTCAGCGTCGCGAGGTCGTAGGTCCCCTGCAGATCGGGCGTGCCGTCGGGCGTGCGCGGACCTGACGTCTGGCTTGCCGTCTGGCCCGCTGCTGCCGGAGCAAACCACAAAGCTGCGCCGACAATGGCCGATGCCGCGGCGCGCGACAAGGATCGTTCACGCATGTCTCATCCTCGCTTGTGGCTGAGATTGTACCCGGGCCAGGCGCAAAAGAGCGTTTAAAACGCCTCTTGAATTCCGAGGTAGAACCCGTGTGATCCGTCCTTGCCCCAGCCGTAATCGGCGGCCAGGTTGGTGCGGGAGCGTTTGTTGAGCAGCACGCGGAACCCGAGCCCACCGGCAGGGGCCCACCCTTGGAAGAGCTTCGTTCCCGATTCCACATCGTCGACCGTTGTCGTGTTGGCGAACGCGACGAGGCCCAGAAGGCCGCTCGCGGTGAGAGTTCCCCGGTACTCGACCTCGCCGTAGACGAGATGTGGCCCGCGAAAGCGCCCTTCGCCATATCCACGGGCGGAACGTCCGTCGGCGCCGGTGGACGGGAGGTCCATGTAGGGGGCGGTCCCGCCCGTGACGAGATCGCTCAGGGCCCAGAACGCCACGCGGTGCCGCCCATCGTGCGTGAGCTGCCGGTAGGTTCGAAAATCGAGCGACAGCTCCTGCCACGACGAGTCGCCGCCGAGGAACCCATTGAAGAACGTCCGGTACGAGGCGTTGGCAAACCAGCCACGTTGCGCGTTGATGGCGTTGTCGCGCGTGTCATACAGGATCCCGACGTTTACGCCGCTCGACGCCTGACCGTCGAGTGGAAACCCACGCGCCAGGGTGTAGGTCGCGTAAGCCGACTGATTCCAACCGACCACCGTGCCGGTGCCGGGTTGTACGTCGGTGTGCACGTTCACCATCACGCCGCCGCCGACGAACAGACCGGGCTCGACGCGCCGGTAGACGGTCTCTGACAAGCGAAAGAAATCGTATCTGATGTTCTCGGCGTCGGTCGGCAGCGTGTCCGCCCCGAGGCCGTACGTGTTCTGCGACGTCCATGAGAACCGATTGTCGCCCTGGAGAAACCACCGATCGTTTGCGGTGAACACCGAGAAGCGCACGCCCGTGAGCACCTGCTGCTTCTGCGACACACGGAAGCCGCCCGTCAGCGTTGAGATGTGCGTGCTCTCCGGATCGCCACGAAAGAACGCAAGGTTGGTGTTGGCGCCGAGCGTCAAGCCGGTGGTCGGCTTCGAGCCGAACGTCGGCGCGATGACGAGAAAGTGGTGTCCCGGTGATGGCTGCTCGTCCTGCGCGCCTTCGTGATGGCGCAGCCAGTGCCATACGTCACCGATGTCGGTTGACGCGATTGGTGCGGCGGACGATGAGGCGGTCAGCGAAGACAGTAAGGCCGCCGATGGAGACGCAGCGGATGGCGCCGACGTTCCGTCCGCCGGGGCTAAAGGTGCCGCGGGCAACGATGCAGCTGGCGAGGCTGGCGACGGCGAGTCACACGAGGGCGGGGTTTGAGCCAGAAGCGGCTCCCTGAGCGCGGACATCATCAACGCGGTTGCGACGGCACCGACAGCGAGCGATCGAAACATCCGGACGTTTCCAATCCGAACGTATCACGCTGTCACGCGCCGGACGCTGTGGAAAAAGTGTGACGCTCGTAAGAAGAATGAATGGCTAATCAGAGCTACCGCTGGGCTGCCGGGTGCTATGCTGGCGTGGTGAGTTCCGCGCCGCCCTTCGCGTTTCAGCTTCGGCGCAGAACCGTGGTCTTTACGCTCGTGCTGCTCATGGTGGCCTTGACGGCCTTCGCGCAGCGCCGAGGATTTGGGTCCGGCCGCTTCGTGCCGTATCAGATTCCCCCGAACACGCCTTACGACGGCCGCTTCACGTTCGTCCGCGTGAAGTACGAAACGGCGCCCGGGGGGTATTGGTGGCGCGGGCAGCCGTCATGGGCGCATGGCTACCCCACGGCAGAAGAGAACCTGATGAAGATCATGAACGAGGTCACCGATCTCAACGCGCACGAGGAGATCAACATTGTGACCCTGGATGACCCGGCGCTCTTCAAATACCCGATTGCCTACATCATCGAGGTGAGCTGGTGGACGCTGACCGATCCCGAAGCGGCCGGGCTGCGTGCGTACATGCAGAAAGGCGGCTTCGTGATTGTCGATGACTTCAAGGTCTTTGGCGACTTCGGGAGTCCCGGGTGGGACGTGTTCGAGGCGAACATGAAGCGCGTCTTCCCCGACATCCGCTTCTATGAAATGTCCGCGAAGCATCCGATTTTTC
>Ga0306926_10002461_pt1 | contig 18866 bp, 15 predicted proteins | sample flu12Cox44000178_FD_203759 | JGI IMG/M metagenome (GOLD analysis project Ga0306926, IMG submission 203759) | Lab enrichment of tropical soil microbial communities from Luquillo Experimental Forest, Puerto Rico - flux8day.12C.oxic.44.000.178 (v2)... | ecosystem: Environmental > Terrestrial >... | reverse complement strand
CGTTGATCGCGCTTGCGATCGCAGCCGGTGCCCCGAGATAGCCGGATTCGCCCGAGCCCTTCTGCCCCAGCACGGTATGCGGCGATGGGGTGACATGGTGGATGATCTCGACCGGCGGCACCTCGTTCGCCGAGGGGAGGAGATAATCCATGAAGCTTTGCGCCAGCAGCGCTCCCTCGGCGCTGTAGGCGAATTCCTCATAAAGGGCAGCGCCGATTCCATGGGCGATCCCGCCCATGGTCATGCCGCGCACGATCTTCGGATTGATCACCGTCCCGCAGTCATGGCCCACGAAATAGCGCCTGATCTCGGGCTTGCCGAGGTCCGGATCGATGGTCATCAGCAGCAAGTGAAACTCGAAGGCAAAGCATGGATACATCTGCACGCGGCCATCGGGTGTGGGCAGCGTGCCGCCGGTCGGCACCTGCATCACATGGCTGAATGCGAGCCCCGGTTCGCTGCCGGGCGGCAGACGGTGAAAGTTGCGGTGGGCGATGGTGACGAGCTCGGTGAAACTGCGACGCAGCTGCGGGCGCGCGGCATCGCAGATGTCGCCGTCGTGATAGACCGCCTGCGCCACTGGGATATTGAGGTCGTGCGCGGCGATTGCGATCAAGCGTGCCTTGAGCTTCTGCGCGGCATGGAAGGCTGCGCCGCCCAACATGATCGCCATGCGGCTGCCGACCGGGCTCTGGCTCGGCAACGATGAAAGCGAATCCGGCCGCACCACCCGGATGCGGTCGGGATCGATCTCGAGCACTTCGCCGATCATGCAAGCCGCAAGGCTCTCGTGTCCCTGGCCTGCCGACAACGTGTGAATGGTCGCCGTCACGGCACCACTGACATCGACGTTGATGCGGCACGTCTCCGTGTAGGTCGTGGTCTCGTTCCTGGGGTTGAGCAGCGGCTCGAACGTCGAGTTGGCGCCGCTCGGCTCCAGGCAGGCGGCGATTCCAATTCCGGCGAGCAGCCCTTCCGCGCGCAAGCGCTCACGCTCGGCAACGAGACTTGCGTAGTCCGCGCGCGCGAGCACCTTCTCGATCACGGTGTGGTAATCACCGCTGTCGTAGGTGGTGCCGCTCGGGATCAGCCAGGGAAACTCATCGGCGCGGATCAGGTTGCGCCGCCTTGCCTCCACCCGGTCGAGCCCGCGATGGCGGGCGACCTGGTCGATGGCGCGCTCGATGGCATAGTTCGTGGGCGCCTGGCCGAAGGCGCGCACTGCCTCCTGTACCGTCTTGTTCGAGGTCACGGCGATGGCGCGGTACTGCACGCTCCTGATGCGATAAGGCCCAACAATCGCACCGATCGGCTTTCCCAGCTGGAAGGGCGAGCGTCCGGCATAAGCGCCCACATTGTCGAGCGCGCGCATCTTCATTGCGCGGATGACCCCACGCTCGTCGAAGGCGACCTCGACATCGAAGTTGCGCTCGGGTCCATGCCCGTCGCCGCCGCGCATATTCTCGAGCCGGTCCTCGACCAGCCGAACCGGAAAGCCGAGGCGGCGCGAGAGGTAGCCGACCAGCACGGCATGCTTGATGCCGCGCTTGACCCCATAGCTGCCGCCCACGTCCACATCGTTGTGCACGCGCACGCACGAGCCAGGCAGCTTGAGCACGAGCGCGACCTGGTCGGGAAAGCGGGGCATCTGCACCGATGCGAACACGTCCAGAATCTCGCGCCAGGGATCCCAGCTCGCCAGCACGGCAAAAGTCTCAACCGGCACCGTGGAGCTGCGGCCCCATTTCACCTTGAGCGAGAGGCGATGTGCACTCTGCGCGAAGTCCTGCTCGACTGCGCCCCAGGTGAAGGTGCGGTCGAGCAGCACGTTCGAGCCATGCTCGGCGTGCACCGGCGGGCTCCCTGGCGCATAGGCTTCCTCGCCATCGAGCACGAACGGGAGCGGCTCGTAGTCCACATGCACGAGCTCGGCTGCGTCCTCGGCGAGCGCACGCGTGTCGGCGACCACGGCGGCGACCCATTCGCCGGCATAGCGAGCCACGTCGACCGCGAGCGGCCGCCGCGGCACCTTGGGCGTGTCGAGCCCCGCGAGCAGCGGCACCGTCGCCGCGGCAAGCTCGCGTCCAGTTAGCACGTGATGCACGCCCGGCAGCAGAAGCGCCGCCGCCGTATCGATGCCGGCAATGCGCGCCGCCGGATGCGGCGAGGTGACGAGGGCCACGTGGCGCGTGCCGGCAAGCGCAACATCGGCTGCGAAACGACCCTTGCCGGCGACGAAGCGGCGGTCCTCGCGCACCCGGCGATCGGTTGAGACGTAGCGGAAGGGCGTAGCCGGGCCACTCACGGTGTGCCTGCGGGCTGGTTGAGGCCGCGCATGCGCTCAGCGGCGAGCGCCACCGCCTCCACGATCTGCGCGTAGCCGGTGCAGCGGCAGATGTTGGCGGAAATGGCCTCCACGATCTCGGCGCGGCTGGGGGCGGGGTTGCCGGCAAGCAGCGCATGCGCGGTGAGAATCATCGCCGGAGTGCAGTACCCGCACTGCATGCCGTGCGTCTCGCAGAACGCATCCTGGACCGGAGAGAGCTCGCCGGGGCCCGGTGCGATCCCCTCGATGGTGGTGATGGCGTAGCCGTCGGCCTGCACCGCAAACATCAGACAGGAGCGAATGGGCACGCCGTCCAGAAGAACCGTGCACGCGCCGCAGACCCCATGCTCGCAGCCCGCATGCGCCCCGGTCAACAGCAGCCGCTCGCGCAAACAGTCGAGAAGACTCATCCGCGGCTCGACCTCGAGCGCGCTCCTGCTGCCGTTGACCGTGAGCTCAACGCGCATGGGCCGATTGCCTGTGCGCCTCTCGCCAGGAGTCGGCGATGGCACGGGTCAGCAGGGTTGCCGCTGCACGCCGCCGATAGTCAGCCGACGCATGCAGATCGGAAAGCGGATCGATGTCGGAAAGCACCGCTGCCACAGTCTCGCGCACGCGGCCTTCCTCAGCACGGCTGCCCCGGAGCATCATCTCAAGCGCATGGAGACGGCGCGGAACAGCCGTGACCGCGCCGATGCCGAGCGCCAGCCGCGTGCACATGCCGGCCTCGTCGACCGCGATCTGGGCAGCGGCCGAGGCAAAGGCGAAATCGCTCCGGCGCGCATTGACCTCATGAAAGCCCACCCCCACGCGCACACCACGCCAGACCGGAAAGTGCACGGCCGTGAGGCAGGCTGTAGGCGAGAGCGCAGTGCTCATTGGACCGATAAAGAAGTCCGCAGCGGCGAGCTCGCCGGACGTGCGGCCATCCCGATAGCTGATCGTGGCCCCGAGCGTGACGGCGACAAGCGCGATCTCGGCAGCAGGATCGGCGTTGGCGAGCGAGCCGCCGATCGTGCCGCGGGCGCGGATCGGGGCGTGACCGACAAAAGGCATGACCCGCGCCAGCAACGGCACCTCTGCGCAAACGATCGCATCGCGCTCGATCACGCATTGCCTGGTGGCGGCGCCGATCGCCACTGCGTCGCCCTCGCTGCGCACGTAGGCAAGCTCGCCGATGCGCGCGATGTCGATCAGCCGCTTCGGTCGAGCAAGCCGCATGGCCATCAGCGGCACCAGCGTCTGACCGCCCGCAATCAGGCGCGCGTCATCGCCCTCCGCGGACAGCATCGCACAGGCTTCGTCGAGGCCTCGAGGCCGCGAATATTCGAACGCTGCCGGTTTCATTAACCGGCTATTTTATCAGGATCGGGCTCACGCCAATGCGGTAATTCACGCCGATTTTCACGACGTTCACCCGTTCGCGGGTATTGGAGTCGAGCACGATGTATGCGAACGCGTCCGCAAAGCGATTCGCGTAATTGCCGAGGTCCATGTAATTGTATTCGATCTTGGCGGTCCAGTTATCGGTGAAGGCATACTCGATACCGAGGCCTGCCATCCACCCCCAGCGGGTCAGGTTGGTGCTGAACACAAGCTGCCGCAGCGGGGTGGGAATGAGCACCTGGTAGTTGTCGTTGGTCCATGCGGCACCACCCTTGCCGTAGATCAGCAGGCGGTCGAATGCGATGCCCAGCCGCGCGGCGGCAGTGCCCAGCGCATCGATCTTGGCCGTGCAGTTGGCGGCGCCGACAACCACGGTGACGCCCACGCCATTGGCTACGCAGCCGGTGCTCCCCGTCAGATTCGCCCAGCTCGCCTGTCCCTCAATGCCAAGCACCCAGGACTCGACCTGATAGTTCGCTCCGATCTGTCCTCCCGCAAGCCCGCCGCTGGTCGTGAGGCTTGCGGGCAAGGGCGCGATCACCGTGCCGTCAGGCATCAGGAAAGGGACGGGGGTCTCGGCGAGATAGCCGGACGCCCCACCCAGATGGACACCGGCGTAGACGCCGGTCCATCGAAACACCACGAGCACCGGCCGCACCGGATAAGCTTCGATCGGAAGCTCGGCGGCGGCCGCCGGGAGCATCGCGGAGGCAAGCGCCGCCGCAATCGTCCACGATCTTACTGCCCCCATACCCACGCCCCGAAGACTCAACCCGACCGATGAGGCGTTGCGCCTCAATGGTGGCACCGTCGTGTCGGTGGGCCCGCCGGTCAAGCCATCATGCGCAGTGGTCCTGCACGCGGGGCGCCATCGGGGTCACGTGATTGCGTGCAATGCGCGGATGCCACAGGGATTTTCCGGCTTGTGGCTGGCTGGCCACAGCGCGCATGTATTTCGGCCCATATGGGATCACGCCTTGCGGGCGCTCGCCTCCACGATGCGAACCACATCCCCCATGATCCTGTTGAGCTCGAAATCTTTGGGCGTATAGACCGCGGCGATCCCTGCCTCGCGCAGCTCTTGGGCGTCCTCGGGCGGGATGATGCCGCCCACCACCACCGGTACGTCTGCGAGGCCGGCCGTGCGCATCCGCGCCACGACGTCGCGCACCAGCGCCATATGCGAGCCCGACAATATGGAGAGCCCGACCACGTGGGCGCGCTGTGCGGATGCGGCCTCCACGATCTGCTCCGGGGTGAGACGAATCCCGTCGTAGACCACATCCATGCCGGCGTCGCGGGCGCGCACCGCGATCTGCTCGGCGCCGTTGGAATGGCCGTCGAGGCCAGGCTTACCCAGCACGAATTTCAGCCGCCGGCCGAGCTTGCTCGACACGCGGTCGACCTCCGCGCGCAGGTCGTCGAGGCCTACGGGCTCGTTGCGCATGGCTTGCCCGACGCCGGTCGGCGCGCGGTACTCGCCGAAGCCCTCGCGCAGCGCTAAGCCCCATTCGCCGGTAGTGACGCCCGCCTTCGCGCAGCCGATGGAGGCCGGCATGATGTTGCGGTCCGTACGCGCGGCGGCGCGCAGCTCGGCAAGCGCGGCTTTGACCGCGCCGTTGTCGCGCGCCGCGCGCCAGGCCTGCAGCCGCCCGATCTGCTCGGCCTCCGCCTGCGCTGTCACCGTGACCACCGCCTCGGCTGCATCGGCGAGCGGCGAGGCCTCGGTCTCGACAAACCGGTTTACCCCGACCACGGTGCGCTCGCCGCGCTCGATCGCCCCCACGCGCTGGGTGTTCGAATCCACGAGCTGGCGCTTCATGTAGCCCTGCTCCACGGCCGCGACTGCGCCGCCGAGTGCCTCGATATGGGCAAGCTCCTCGCGCGCCAGGCGCTTGAGCTCGTCGACCTTGGCCGCGATCACGGGCGAGCCGTCGAATATGTCGCCGTATTCGAGCAGATCGGTCTCAAACGCGAGGATCTGCTGCATGCGCAGCGACCACTGCTGGTCCCATGGCCGCGGTAAACCGAGCGCCTCGTTCCAGGCCGGAAGCTGCACCGCGCGTGCGCGGGCGCCTCGCGACAGCGTCACCGCCAGCATCTCGAGCAGGATGCGAGGGACATTGTTTTCTGGCTGCTGCTCGGTGAGCCCCAGCGAATTGACCTGCACGCCGTAACGGAACAGCCGTTGCTTGGCGTCGGTCACGCCATAGCGCTCGGCGGTGATCTCGTCCCAGAGCTCGACAAAGGCGCGCATCTTGCAGATTTCGGTGACAAAGCGCAGCCCGGCATTGACGAAAAACGAGATGCGCCCGACCACCTCGCCGAACGCGTGTGGCTCCACCGCGCCCGATATGCGCACGGCGTCGAGCACGGCAATTGCGGTTGCAAGGGCAAAGGCCAGCTCCTGAGTCGGCGTCGCGCCTGCTTCCTGCAGATGATACGAGCACACATTGATGGGATTCCATTTCGGCATCTCGCGGGTTGTGAACACGATCACGTCGCGGGTCAGCCGCATCGAGGGGACGGGCGGAAACACGTAGGTGCCGCGCGAGAGATACTCCTTGATAATGTCGTTCTGCACCGTGCCCTGCAGCGCCGCGCGTGGAACTCCCTGTTCGTCAGCGAGCGCGACATAGAGCGCGAGCAGCCAAGGCGCGGTGGCGTTGATAGTCATGGAGGTGTTCATGGTGCCGAGGGGAATTTCGGCAAACAGAGCGCGCATGTCGCCGAGGTGCGAGATCGGCACGCCGACCTTGCCGACCTCGCCTAAGGCTGCGGCGTGGTCGCTGTCGTATCCGGTCTGGGTCGGCAGATCGAAGGCGACGGAGAGGCCGGTCTGGCCCTTGGCCAGATTCCGGCGATAGAGGGCGTTCGACTCCTGCGCGGTGGAATGCCCGGCGTAAGTCCGAAAAATCCAGGGCTTATCGCGCTCTCGCCTGCTGGGGTCCGATGGCTCGGGCATGTTGCCGCCATTCGCTGCGCACCGACATTTTGCAGTGCACCATATCGCTCAACGCGTCGCAAGCGGGGAAGTTCAACAGCGTTTGCAGTAAAGGCTAAGTGCTGAGAGCAGGCTCTCGCCCAGCCGCATCGGCCACTTCAAACGTCTGAGAACATGCAGGTCAACGTCTGACGAACCCGACAATGAGGAGGATCACGACCGCCCCGATGACCGCGTTGACGATCGAGCCGATGAATCCGGCGAACGGAACGAAGCCAAGCGCCCTCAGGAGCCACACGCCGACGAAGGCGCCAATGATGCCGATGATGATGTTCCAGAGCAGACCGAAGCCGAACCCGCGCACGATCTGGCCCGCGAGCCAGCCGGCGATCGCGCCGACGACGATCGAGGTGATCAAGCCTACTTCAACCATTGTGTCGCCCTCCTTCGACCGCGTCCGCACGGGATGGCGGACATCACTCCGGAACCGAGCTTAACGCAGGCCAACGAGGCTGTCAGCCGGACCGGGAACTTCCCTGTTCCCCGTTTGTTATTGCGGCGCAACATCAAATGGAGCAGATTGATCGGGGGAATAGCTGCGGAGGCGCCATGCCCGCACTGGTCAGCACCAAGCCATCGCCTGCTCTCAAAGAGCAATATGGCATTGGCGAAATCCCGCCTCTCGGCCACGTGCCCGCGCAAATGCATGCCTGGGCCATCCGCAAGGAGCGGCACGGCCCCCCGGAAAGCGCGATGCAGCTCGAGACGCTGCCGACCTGGAAAGTCGGCGAGGATGAGGTGCTGATCTACGTCATGGCCGGCGGCGTCAACTACAACGGCGTGTGGGCCGGTCTCGGGGTTCCCATCTCGCCGATCGACGTGCACAAGAATTCCTTCCACATTGCAGGGTCGGATGCTTCCGGCGTCGTGTGGGCCTGCGGCTCGAAGGTGCGGCGCTGGAAGGTGGGCGACGAAGTCATCGTTCACTGCAATCAGGACGATGGCGATGACGAAGACTGCAACGGTGGCGATCCGCTGCTGTCCCCGTCCCAGCGCATCTGGGGCTATGAGACCCCGGACGGCTCATTCGCGCAATTCTGCCGCGTGCAGTCGCGCCAGCTGATGCCGAAGCCGGCGCACCTCACCTGGGAGGAGGCCGCCTGCTACACGCTGACCCTGGCGACCGCCTATCGCATGCTGTTCGGGCATGCGCCGCACATCCTAAAACCCGGCGACCACGTGCTGGTGTGGGGCGGCTCGGGAGGGCTGGGTGTGTTCGGCGTGCAGCTCGCCGCGGCCTCGGGCGCCAACGCCATTGGCGTTATCTCCGACGAAAGCAAGCGCGACTATGTGATGCAGCTCGGTGCCAAGGGCGCCATAAACCGCAAGCAGTTCTCATGCTGGGGCGCGATGCCGAAGGTGGGCAGCGCGGAATACGACACGTGGGTGAAGGAGGCTCGCCGGTTCGGCAAGGCGATCTGGGAGATTACGGGGAAACGCGATGTCGATATCGTATTCGAGCATCCCGGCGAAGCTACCTTCCCGGTCTCCTGCCTGGTGGTCAAGCGCGGCGGCATGGTGGTGTTCTGTGCGGGCACCTCGGGCTACAACATCACCTTCGACGCGCGTTATGTCTGGATGCGCCAGAAGCGCATCCAGGGTTCGCATTTTGCGCATCTCAAGCAGGCTTCCGCGGCAAACCAGTTCGTGCTCGACCGCCGCATCGATCCCTGCATGAGCCACGTGTTTCCCTGGACCAAGATTCCCCACGCGCATGAGCTCATGCGCACCAACCAGCACCCGCCCGGCAACATGGCCGTGCTGGTCAATGCCCCGCGCACGGGGCTGCGCACGCTCGACGACGCTATCGAGGCCGCGGCGGAGTAGCGGATCGCTGCGCGTTCAGGTCCGCAGTAGAGTGGGCAAAGGCGCGCTCACTCGCTCCTTTCCGCGTGGGCAAAATCTAACGGCGCGCCGTGCCCACACAGACGGATCGGCGTAAACGATTTTGCCCACCCTACGGATTCGTCTCGGCCTTCCTTGCGCGGGCACGGATGTGGGCCGCGTTGAGCTCGCCTCCGTACACGAAGATCGTCGCCGTCCAATAGAGGAATACGAGCGCGATCATGGCGGAGGCGAGACCCGCATAGGTGTTGACGTAATTGACCGAGAACTGCGCGAGATAGCGGGCGAAGCCGACAGCCGTCGCGAGCCAAAGCACGAGCGTGGCGGCAATTCCCGGGATGATCTCGCGCAGCGAGCGCCGGCCGGCAGGAAGCCACTTGTGTGCGACCAGCAGTGCGCTGAGAAGGAGGACACCGGTCACCGCAAAACGCAGGAACGTAAAGCTGCCTTCGTCAAGCGGCCCAACCCAGCGCGCGTGCCGTTGGATGATCGCGAACAAAAGCGGTCCAAGCACGATGAGAAAGCCCAGTGCGAGGAGCGCAATGGCGGCGAGCAGCACGTATCCGATCGACTCGAGCCGCAGCAGAATCCAGTTGCGCGTTTCGAGGCCGACATAGGCACGGTTGAGGCCGATGCGCAGGCTCTCCACCCCGCTCGAGGCGAAATAGACCGCCAGCACACCGCCGAAAGTAAGCGCCCCGGTATGCGTCGTGGTCAGGACCCGGTGGATTTCTCGAGCGAGCGGAACCGCCACCTCCGGAGGCCAGGTGGTGAGCAGCAGGTTTGCAACCCGGTCGGCGAGATCGGCGGAGCCGAAGAAGCCCGCCAAGGACGTGAGCACGATGAAAAACGGGAACATCGCCATGAGCACCGAAAGCGCGATGTGACTTGCGATCGCCCAGCCGTCGTCACCGACGAAATGCCAATAAGCATCGATGGCAATGGCGATGGCGCGTCGCATGTTTCTCAAGCCCCTCGGTGCTGGCGGTCCATCACTTTTTACAAAAACGCGTTTGCCATTGCATTTGTGCGCTGCACAACTAGTCTTGCGGCGGCTTTGCCATGCGAGGCTCGAGCCATTCGGGAGTCGAGATGAACGAAGCCCAGCGCCGAGAAAACAGCAACAAGCTGCTTGCGCTGGCAGCGGATGCCGCGCGCGCGGCTGATGCGCTCTTGGCCGAGGCGACGAGGGCCGTGCGCGCGCGGGTGATGGCCGACAACCACGTGGTGGAGCGCGCGTTCGACCGCGAGCAGCGCGCCACGCACGGGCTTGCGTGGCTCGCAACGTATGTCGAATCGATCCGTCAGCTTTGCGCCTATGCCGAGCGCCTGCATGCCGCCGGCGAGCTCAGCGAGATCGAGGAGCTGCTGCTGCGCATCGGCATCGGCGAGTATCTCGCGCAGATCGCGGGCGGCATCCCGATGAGCCCGGGCGAGATCGTGCGGCCCGCCGACGTCGGACTCCCCGGGGAGGCTGTTGCCGCGCGGATTGCGCCGGCGCTCGATGACCTCATGAGCGGTAACGCCCCGCGGCGCGCGCGGCTCGTTGAGCTGATGCGCAGCCATGACGCCGGCACCGTGGGGGACTGCGCGCTTGACGACTCGCTTGCGAGCATCCGCGACGAGATGCGCAAGTTCGCGGACGGCGATGTGGTACCGCATGCGCAAGAGTGGCACCGCACGAACAGCTATATTCCTTCCGAAGTGATCGCCCAGATGTCCGAGCTGGGCGTGTTCGGCCTCACCATCCCGGAGGACTATGGCGGGCTGGGGCTTGGCAAGGAATCGATGTGTGTCGTCTCGGAGGAGCTCTCGCGCGGCTATATCGGCGTAGGCTCGCTCGGCACGCGCTCCGAGATTGCAGCCGAGCTGATTATCGGCTCCGGCACCGAGGAGCAGAAGCGCAAATGGCTGCCCAGGATTGCGAGCGGCGAGGTGCTGCCGACGGCCGTCTTCACCGAGCCCAATGCCGGCTCCGATCTCGCCTCGATCCGCACCCGGGCGGAGCGCGACGGCGACGTGTACCGCATCCACGGCAACAAGACCTGGATCACGCATCCCGTGCGCGCCGACCTGATGACCCTCTTGGTGCGTACCGATGCGAGAGAGCCCGGTCACCGCGGTCTCTCCATGCTGCTGGCAGAAAAGCCGCGCGGCACGGATGCCGATCCGTTTCCCGCCGCCGGCATGTCAGGCAGCGAGATCGAGGTGTTGGGCTATCGCGGAATGAAAGAGTACGAGATTGCCTTCGACGGCTTTGAGGTCAAGGCCGAGAACCTGCTCGGCGGCATGGAGGGACTAGGCTTCCGCCAGCTGATGGCAACTTTCGAGTCCGCGCGCATCCAGACCGCCGCGCGCGCGATAGGCGTGGCGCAGGCGGCGATGGAGCAGGCGCTCGCCTATGCGCAGCAACGCGCGCAGTTCGGTGCACCGATCATCGAGTTTCCGCGTGTGGCCGACAAGCTCGCCATGATGGCGGTCGAGATCATGATCGCGCGCCAGCTCACCTATTTCGCGGCCCGGCAGAAGGATTCAGGCAAGCGGTGCGACCTGGAGGCGGGCATGGCGAAGCTCCTTGCGGCGCGCGTGGCCTGGGCCAGCGCCGACAACGCCGTGCAGATTCACGGCGGCAACGGCTTTGCGCTTGAGTTTCCGATCTCGCGCATCCTCTGCGATGCCCGCATCCTCAGCATCTTCGAGGGTGCCGCGGAGATTCAGGCGCAGGTCATCGCCCGTCGCCTGCTGACCGCGGCGAACTAGGGGATCGGTTCGCTCACTCCGGACTGACGGTGCACTGATTGGAATGAAGGAATCACTCGCGACAGCCCTTCAAATCCCCCGATTCCAGAAGTCGAAGTAGCGCTCGATGTTCATGGGCAGGAATGCGCTGTAATTGGGCCATGACTCGTATTTCGGCAGCTTGATCTCCTTCTGCGCGTCCGCGTAGGACTTGCCCTCGCTCACTGCCTGCTTTACGGCCGCCGAAAGGTCCTGCAGATAGGCGAGCTCCTCGCGTGCATTGTCCTTGGTGCCGGTCTGCTTGCCGCCGGGACCGGGATGGCCGGGAATGAGCGTCTCCCAATCCATGGCAATCACCTTCTTCAGACTGTCCTCGATGTCGGGCACGTAGGTGTCGGCCATGCCGCGGAACTGGATGCCCTGGATCGGGATCCAGTCAACGGTGAAGACGATCTTCTCCTTCGGCAGCCGCATCACCAGGGTGCTGTCGGAATGGTTCCGGCCCACATAGTTGAGCTCGAGCGTGGTGCCGCCGAGCGCGACGTTGCGCTTGCCTTCGACCGCCTGGTCGGGAATGACGACGTCGGGTGGTTTGAGGGCTGCGATGCGGTCGCGGGCATTGCGGTGGGCGACGAACACGGCTCCGAGCTCTTTGAACGGCTGGCCGCCCGCGACATGGTCGAAGTGACTGTGGCTGTAGATCACGTATTTGATCGGCGCCTTGGTCACGGCCTGGATGGCGTCGATATAGGGCTTCGCCGGCCGGCGCTCGCTGATGGGGTCGGTGGCGATCACGCCGGCGGGAGTGACGACGAACATCGATTGGTGGTTGCCGTAACGAAAAATGTAGACATTGTCCGTGACCTTGGTGGTCGCGAACGGAGACGGCGTTGGCGCCTGCGCCAGCGCCGGCCCCGCGAGCGCTCCCGCGATGACGGTTATGGTCATTCCCCCCAAGCCAATCCGCGACATGAGCGTCCTCCCTGAGACAATGAAATAAGCAACGCGCGCTGCGCCTTTCTGGCGTCGTGCACGCGCAAATGTCCTGCGCTTTCAGGTCGGATGCAACAGGGTTCAGGCGGGCCGGCGGTGATGGCCGAGGGACCGCGTTGCGCAATCTATTTGGTGTCGCCATGCAGACGCGGATCAGGTCTGCATGCTTGCCCTCCCCGATTTCTCCGCGGTCGTCGAGCCCGACCGCCTCCGCTGTCGTCCTGGTGACGGTGCGGACCGCTGCGGCCTGGCGGCGGTTGCCGGTGATCGCGGCGAGCATGAGCAAAGCCGCTGAGAATTTCAACGGCAGGTGCAATCGTCGGAATGTAAAAGTTGCCACCACGCGGCCCCGTGGAGCTCCTCGGGAAGCGGCAGCGGACCCCCGCTGTAGTTGCAACCAAGCACTGCCAGACACGTGTGTGATCGCACGGAATCGCCTTCAACACATTGAAATAACAAGACTCTTCTACTATAAAAGATATATCTTGCGATACATCATAAATTGCTATATCTTTCGATACGTCGTAACCAACATGGAGATACTCGAAGATGTTCGGAATTGGATTTTGCGGAGCGCATCGCGGAGGCGGGCCCGGCGGGCGGCATCGGCGCGGGCGCTGGCATCGTCGCGGGGCCTGGGACGAGATGCAGGGCAGAGGCGGCGGCGATTTCATGCGCGCGGGCCGCATGCTGGCACAGGGCGATCTGCGGCTGATCGCGCTTGCGCTCATCGCGGAGCAGCCGCGCCACGGCTATGACATTATCAAGCAGCTCGAGGAAAGGACGTCCGGCTGGTATTCGCCTAGTCCCGGCATTGTCTATCCCACGCTGACGTATCTGGAAGAGGCAGAGTATCTCGCTTCGCAGAGCGACGGTGCCAAGAGGCTTTACAGCATCACAGAAGAAGGCCGCGCCTATCTGGCGGAGAACCGTGAGGTCGTCGATGCGGTGATGAGCAGGCTCGCGTACATCGGCAAGAAGGCCGCCCGCATGCGGGAGCGCTTTGCCGGCGAGAACGAGGGCGACCGCTCGCCGCCATTGGTCAAGGCGGCGCTTGACAACCTGCGGGATGTGGCTGCCCGGCGCTTGCAGCAGGACCCGCGATCGGAAGCACGCGTCGTCGAGATTCTGGCGCGCGCGGCGGGAGAGCTGCGCGAGGAATAGGCCCACCTACGCGGCGCGGGCGGGCGCGCTGAGCAGCTTCTCCACATTGCCGGTGAGGATCGCCTCGCCATCCCCGCCAAGCGCGCGCAGCTCCTTGACGAAGTCGGCAACCGCGCGACGCTCACGGATCTCCTGCGGGTAGTCGGTCGCAAACACGATGCGGGAGACCGGAATCTCGAGCAGTGCACCCTTCACCGCGCCGACGGCGCCGCAGAACCCCGCCGTATCGAACACCATGTTGTGGTGCAGATAGTAGTCGAAGTCGCGCTTCGCCTTCATGCCGTGGCGGGCGTTGTCGAGCGTGCCCCAGAACTCCTTGTCCTGGTAGGAGCGGATGCGCCCAAGCAGCGCCGCCAGTCCGCCGCCCAGATGCGACATGTGGACGGTGAGACCGGGGTACCGGTCGAATACGCCCGAGTTGATCAGCCGGATGGTCGCCATGACCAGTGAGAACTCGCGGCCGACCGAGCGCGCGGTATCGTAGCCGTCGAACTGGCTGGTCTGGTTGAGCTTGAGCGCGGGATGCACGAACACGAACAGGCCGAGCTCCTCGCACTTGCTCCAGAACGGCTCGAACGCCGGCGCATCGAGATAGAGGCCGGCGGTCTCGGAGGTGATCACCACGCCCGGGCAATTCAGCTCGTGCCGGCAGCGGGCAAGCTCGCGCAGCGCCTCGGCGCCGCCGAGCGGGTTGGCATGCGCGGCCGCGATGAAACGGCCGGGATAGTCGCGCTCGGCTCGCCTGGCGGTCTCGTTGCACAGGCGCGATCTCTCGATATCCGCGCACATGCCGGCTGCGCTGGTGAGAAGCGCGACATCGATTCCGGCCTCGTCCATCATCCGGATGTGCTCATCGAGATCGAACAGCATCCAGTGCATGATGAAGCTCGGTGCGCCGTGCTCGTCATAGGAGACGAGCTTGCGGCGTCCCAGATCCTTCGGCATGAGCTCGCGCGGGGTGAAGTGGTGCTGGAAATCGACGATCATCCGAGTAGCCCTGCCGCGCGGTCATGTTGATGCGAAAGATCGTCTACGGCGCGGGCTGCCGGAACGTCAAGCGCCGCGCGCATCGCGCAGGATGAGGCGCATCCGCCAAAGCGCCTGGCGGTGCAAAGCGGATGCCCGTTGCCCCCTGATGGCCTCGCACACGACGAGGTGCTAAAAGTGGTGCGATGTCCGAATTTCTGTCCCACGCGCTTGTTCCGATCGCAATCCTGGCGGTCGCAGTCGTGCTTGTGCTCGGGCTTGTCAACATGATGCGCGGGGGCTCGCCGCATCGATCGCAGAAGCTGATGCGGCTGCGCGTCCTGCTGCAGTTCATCGCCATTATCGTCATCATGCTGGCCATCTGGGCGATGCGCGGATAGGACGGCGATGGTCGTTCTCAACCGCATCTACACCCGCACCGGCGATGACGGCACTACTGCTCTCGGCAGTGGCGAGCGGCGCAAGAAATACGACCTGCGCATCGCCGCCTACGGAACGCTGGACGAGCTCAATGCCGTCATCGGGCTCGCGCGCGTGCACCTCGCCGGAGAAGTGCTCGATGGCCTGCTCGGGCGTATCCAGAACGACCTGTTCGATGTCGAGGCTGATCTCTGCTTGGCGCAGAAGGGGCCCAGCGGCGCGCGGCTGACGGTAACCGATGCGCAGGTGGAATGGCTCGAGCAGCAGATCGATGCGCTCAATGCCGGTCTCGCGCCGCTGCGATCCTTCATCCTGCCGGGCGGGCGTCCAGCCGCCGCTTATCTTCATCTCGCCCGCACGGTCTGCCGAAGGGCCGAGCGGCTGATGGTCGAGCTCGCCGACCGGTCAAGCGAAGGCGTCACGGCCGCAGCCTTGAAATACGTCAACCGGCTCTCCGATCTCCTGTTCGTTGCCGGCCGGTCCGCCAACGACAATGGCGCCTGCGACGTGCTGTGGCAGCCCGGGCAGAACCGCTGAGGGAAGCGTCCGTGGTGGTGCCGATTTACGACGACAACCCCTTCACCCAGCCGGTGAAGCCGGTCGTCACCTGGGGCCTCATCGCCGCCAACGTGCTGGTGTTCCTGTACGAGGCAAGTGCGACGCAGGCCGGCCTCGACCGCATGATCGATACCTTCAGCCTCACGCCGGCCGCGCTCTCGGGAGACATGCTGGCACGCGGGCGCCTGACGCCGATCGCGACGCTGGTCACGTATCAGTTCTTCCATGCCGACATCTGGCACCTTCTCGGCAATATGATCTTCCTCTGGGTGTTCGGGGATGACATCGAGCGGGCGCTCGGGCGTGCACGCTACCTCATCTTCTATCTCGGAGCGGGTATCGCCGGCGCGTTCGTGTTTATTGCCAATGATCCACATTCGAGGATCGAGCTGATCGGCGCCTCGGGTGCCATCGCGGGGGTGGTCATCGCCTATCTGATGCTGCGTCCCTGCGCCAAGATCACCGTGCTGCTCGGCATCATTCCGCTCCGCATCAGCGCCTATTGGGTGGTGGGTCTGTTCGTGATCACCCAGCTGTGGAATCTGGGCGCAGCCTCACAAAGCGAGGTCGCCTATTGGTGCCATTTCGGCGGCATGCTGGCGGGCGCCGTGCTGTTCCCGCTGCTCAAGCCGCGCTGGATAAAGCTGTTCGAATGCATGCAGCCGGCGCGGGAAACGGTGGTGCGGATCGGCCCCACCGGTCCGCGCATCGGAGCCTGACCAGCCTCCGTTGACACTGCAACGCGCGGGCCAGTAATTTGCAGCCGTTTTGGCAGTGCAGCATGGCCGACTGACGTTCCTGCCCGGCATTGACACTCCCGCAGGCATGTCCAAAGCCACAATGGAGAATCAACTAGTTGCCCAGTGCCCTTTGCTTCCAGCTTTCATGCGAGTGCGGGCTGCAGGGTAGCAAACGTCGCAACCGGAACGCCCTCTGGCGATCGAGGTGCTGATTGCTCCCGAGAGCAGTATCATGAAGATCCTTGTGCCCGTGAAACGGGTCGTTGACTACAACGTCAAGATCCGCGTCAAAAGCGACGGCAGCGGCGTCGAGCTCGCCAACGTGAAGATGTCCATGAACCCGTTTGACGAGATCGCCGTCGAGGAGGCGCTGCGGCTGAGGGAGCGGGGCGAAGCGAGCGAGATCGTCTGCGTCTCCATCGGCCCGACACAGGCCGCCGAGACCATCCGCAACGGCCTTGCCATGGGCGCCGACCGCGGCATCCTGGTAAAGACCGATCGGACGACGGAGCCGCTCGCGGTCGCCAAGATCCTCAAGGCGATCGTGGAGCAGGAGCAGCCCGGGCTCGTGATCATGGGCAAGCAGGCCATCGATGACGACTGCAACCAGACCGGGCAGATGCTGGCGGCGCTGACCGGATGGCCGCAAGGGACCTTCGCGTCCAAGCTGGTGATCGAAGGCGATCATGTCCTGGTCACGCGCGAGGTCGACGGCGGTCTGCAGACGGTGCGGCTCAAGACGCCTGCCATCGTGACCACCGATCTGCGCCTCAACGAGCCGCGTTATGCGAGCCTGCCGAACATCATGAAGGCGAGAAAGAAGCCGATCGACGAGAAGACGCCGGATGCATACGGCATCGATCTCTCACCGCGTCTCGAAGTGCTGCGGACCGCGGAGCCGGCCGGACGCAAGGCCGGGGTGACGGTCAAAACGGTGAGCGAGCTCGTCGACAAGCTCAAGAACGAGATGGGCGTGATCTGAGCATCGTCCCGACATGACCACCCTCCTCATCGCCGAGCACGACAACAAGGTCCTCAAGGATGCAACCCACAAAGCACTGACCGCCGCGCGCGCGCTCGGCGCGGACGTGCATGTGCTCGTCGCCGGCAATCAGTGCCAGTCGGTCGCCCAGGAGGCCTCCACTCTCGATGCGGTCAACAAGGTGCTGCTGGCCGAGAACCCTGCCTACGAGCACATGCTGGCAGAACCGTTGGCGGCGCTGATAGTCTCACTCGCAAGCACCTATGACAGCATTGTTGCGGCCGCCACCACGACCGGCAAGAACGTCATGCCCAGGGTGGCAGCGCTGCTCGATGTGATGCAGGTCTCCGACATCGTCAAGGTGATCGCCCCCGACACATTCGAGCGGCTGATCTATGCCGGCAACGCCGTCCAGACCGTCCGCTCGCGCGACCGGATCAAGGTCATCACGGTCCGCACCTCGACCTTCCAGCCCACCGGAGTCGGCGCAAGCGCTCCCATCGAGAAGGTTTCCGGCACGTCAGACCCCGGCATCTCCACCTTCATCGGCGAGGAGCTGTCGAAATCGGAGCGCCCGGAGCTCACCTCGGCCAAGATTATCATTTCCGGCGGACGGGCGATGCAGAGCCGCGAGAATTTCGCAAAATACATCGAGCCGGTGGCGGACAAGCTGGGTGCGGCAGTGGGTGCCTCGCGCGCTGCCGTCGATGCCGGCTACGCCCCTAACGACTGGCAGGTGGGCCAGACCGGCAAGGTGGTCGCGCCCGAGCTCTACATCGCGGTCGGCATATCGGGCGCGATCCAGCATCTTGCCGGCATGAAGGATTCCAAGGTCATCGTGGCCATCAACAAGGACGCGGACGCACCGATCTTTCAGGTTGCCGACTACGGCCTCGTGGCCGATCTCTACCAGGCGCTGCCGGAGCTCGCCGCCGAGCTCGGCAAGCTTGGCCGTTGATCGGGACGCGAAAAGTGCGAGGCGGTCGGACGGCCACTGCGAGCCGCACAGATACAGGCGAATAAACATGATCGAAGTCAAAGAAAGGCCGAAGGCCCGATCTGAGAGCATCCCGTTCTCGATCCGGAAAATCGGCGTGGTCGGCGCAGGACAGATGGGCAGCGGCATCGCTCACGTGACCGCGCTCGCCGGTTTCGATGTCAAGCTCAACGATATCTCGCCCGATCGTCTGAAGGCGGGCATGGCAACCATAAACGGCAACATGGCGCGCCAGGTCAGCCGCAAACGCATCAGCGAGGAGGAGCGCCAGGCCGCGCTCAAGCGCATCACGCCGGCGGAATCCTACGATGCCTTTGACGATTGCGACCTCGTCATCGAGGCGGCCACCGAGAAGGAGGAGGTCAAGCGCACGATCTTCGCCCAGCTCTGTCCGACGCTCAAATCGGACGCCATCGTCGGCAGCAACACGTCGTCAATCTCGATCACCCGGCTCGCCTCCTCCACCGACCGCCCCGAGCGCTTCATCGGCATTCATTTCATGAATCCGGTCCCGCTCATGGAGCTGGTTGAGCTCATCCGCGGCATTGCCACCGACGATGTCACCTTCGACATCACCAAACAGTTCGTGAGCCGGCTGGGCAAGACGATCGCGGTGGCCGAGGACTTTCCCGCCTTCATCGTCAATCGCATTCTGCTGCCGATGATCAACGAGGCGATCTATACGCTCTATGAAGGGGTCGGCACCGTCGAGGCCATTGACACAG
>Ga0306926_10002450_pt1 | contig 18906 bp, 17 predicted proteins | sample flu12Cox44000178_FD_203759 | JGI IMG/M metagenome (GOLD analysis project Ga0306926, IMG submission 203759) | Lab enrichment of tropical soil microbial communities from Luquillo Experimental Forest, Puerto Rico - flux8day.12C.oxic.44.000.178 (v2)... | ecosystem: Environmental > Terrestrial >... | reverse complement strand
AGAATCTTTCTTAGACCGTTCTTACGCCCTTGGATTCGATCATTCACGTGATCTGGCATGCCGGCATCGCTCATCCTTGGCGAGCATGCGCTTCGGTGTTGCCGTTGCGGTTGGCAAGATAGAGATAGTCGTGCTCGATAGCTTGTCGACCACTGCGTGTCACCTACTTCTTATTAAGACTTCGACAGTTGACTCCGTGAGCGGGCGTCTAAAAGACACGCACGCATTGTCTGCGCCGCGTTTCTTCCCGATTCACAGCGTAATCCGCGTTGCTGCAAACAGGGAGCCGGTCGTTACATGATGACTAGAGCATCTTAATCCGAATGTTGCGAAACTCGACCTTCATCGGCGGTCCAACGTGCACCTGCATGCCCAGCGCACCTTTCAGCTGCCGTCTTTTGGTGTCATCGTCAATCACGATCGACATGACGCGGCGGTTCAGTATGTGGATCAAGAGGTCGCCGCGCGCGATCAGGTGCGCTTTGTTCCAGTCATCACTGATCTCCCGATCAATTTCATCGCTGCTACCGAGCGATGCCACGACCCGTTGAGTCTTTCCGGGGGCGATATAAGTTAGCTGGCCCGGAAGAGCAAGGTAAGCCCGGCCCCGCTCCTCATAGTTCTGCGCCGTCACACGCTTGGCATCGAGTCCCTTGGGCTGCGCGCCTTTCTCGTAAAACATCTGGCCCCATTCCCGCCCATCGATATCGAACTGACAGCCGCGGAGCACCCACTTGACTCCGGATAATTCAGCGCTTCGATATTGCAAGCCGCTGTTGCCCTTGGAGCTCACCCGGTATTCCACTTTCAGCTCAAAGTCTTTAGGCCTCCCCCCACGCCAGACGATGAAGCTGTTGTACTTCGGCGAAATATTCTCGGTGGTCTCGCCGACGATCGTGCCGTTCTCGACCCGCCAATAATATGGGTCTCCGTCCCAACCCTTGAGCGTCTTGCCGTCGAAGATGGGTATAAATCCGGTGTCATCGTCCGACATGGGCTCGGGAGTGATCTGAGGCGGAATGGGGGGCGGCTCTGCGCCGAGAGCTGGGCGGCCAGGCATCAATAGGCTTACGACCGATAGCGCAATTCTGCACAAGGCAACCAACCCGATATCACGAGTCATAGGGTTTTCCTCACGAACACACGAGGATCTGCACCCATTGGGCGGGCGATTCAGCGATCGTACGCTCGGCGACCTTTTTCCCGCAGTTCGAGCGGCGCATCCGGGTCGCGAGTTTCGCGAACGTCACGGACCTCCCGGCGATCCGCGCGAGCGCCTCGGCTCGATGTGCCGGCAGGCGCCACAGGGACACGAGATGCGCACGAGGAAGTCGCCGAAACAGTTGTCGAGCTTCTTGACGTGGGGAGCACGCGCAGACGTGCGGAGCGCGGGCAAGTGCGTCCAACAGCTGTTGCGCCGCCCGCAGGCACTGCGGATTCATCGCAATGCGATTTGGTTCTCATGCGCAATTTGGTCTTCATCAGCAACGTAAACGTTGTATTTCGGATGATGAAAATCGTGGTAGATGTAGATCTGATCTGTCCACCATTGATCAGGGTAATACAAAGGCATAGATCGGTCGGGGGCAATCTTCTTGAACGGGTGATTACGGTTGAACTCGTCTATCGCCAGCAGCTCTCCGGCAAATTCGCTGACAGCCCACACATGAGTCCCTTTGACATCATCAAAATACATATAGATGCGAGGGAGAAAATGAGCGGGGTCTGCATCGAAAATCGTGAGCGCGGCGGCTGTGGACGAATAAAAATCAAGGTCATGGAAAACACATCCGATGGGGGCAGGCTGGTGTTCAGAGATGAAAGTCTTGCAGGTCTCCTTGACGGGTCCGAGAAGCAGTTTTGCAAATCGTAGCTTCCGCCTCAGGAGTTCGAGGTCCATCTTGTATAGCCCGGGCTTGAAGTAATGAGGAAAGTCACGGTAATCCTGGGGCGCGGGCATGCCCGCGCCCGTGTCGAATCCGTACAGCTCGACGTCGACGGGGAATATTTTTTTGGCTTCGGAGATATGCATCTCGGCGTTGACCAAGCCATTGCCGCCCCCGCATCCAAACTCGATCACGCTGATTCGCGGCACATGGAGGCGCGCCGCCAGTTGCACGGCTTCAAATATGCAGTGTCCGTAATGGGGGCGGTCGATCCAATTGAGCTCGAGCCGATCTCGATAGGGGAGTAGTGACAGCTTCTGTACAACCGGTCGCAATACTGGCCGCAGGGGACGGCGACCAATAATCTCGCGTACCAGTTTCATTTGAATAATCCCCCAATCTTTGTTGCCGTCCTACAGGCACCTCTCCCCGAGCCGTCGGCACGTACCATTGCTTCGAGAGATTCGAAGGTGCCAGGCATCACGCAGTGTCCTTCGGGCGCCGCAGCATCTGATGCGACTTTAGGTGTCGGGCTGCTTATACCTCCCAGCCGTTAAAGAAAAAATCGCGAGCGTGAGCCCAGCGCACGGAGTCCGGTGCGCACGGGGAGCAAGTGCGTCCATTCAGTACGTGGAAGGGCCGTTTCCGTGCGCGTGCTGCCGCACGTGCAGCACCAGAAACGCCCGCCGCGCGAGATCACCGAGAATCTCGGAGAGCGCCTCGGTCGAGCTCGCTAGAGCCGAAAGACTCGGTAGAAAGTCTCCCGCGCTGATGATCAGGCGCCGCACGTTCAGCAGCCCGACTGGCGCCGGCACGACACTGAAGCCGGCACCGACGAACTCGTGCATCGCGCGCCACTCGTGGTCCGCGTCCGTCACCAGCACGATGCGCGTGATGCCGAGCGGCTGGAGCAGCGCCGCACAGAACTGCGCGTTCTGGAAGGTGTCCCTCGAGCGGTCCTCTGCCCAGCGGGTGCCAATCCCGAAATGCCGTGCGAGCGAAGCGCGCATGGCCAGTGCCTCTTCTTGTGTGCCTGATACCGCTACCGGTAATCCGGTGCTTCGCGCGATGAACGCCCCGTAGTTGACACTCTCGAGCAGGCTCAGCGAGACGGCCGGCTCCCCGCCGTACTCCGGGGCCCCGAGACGCGGGGCCGCGACGCCGAGGATGACGATCGCCTGCGCATGGACGGGCCGCGTGAGATCGAGCGGCGGGCAGCGCTGCGCTACGCGGCTGAGCTCGCCAGCCACCAGCGGGTTCGCCAGCAGCCAGAACGCCGCGAGCCCCGCGCCGAGCAGAGCCCAGCCGGTGCGGCGGGTGCGCACGCCCGCGCCGCGCCAGGCGATGAGGCAGGCACCGGCGGTAGCGAGCAGCAGTGGCCCGCCCGGGGGCAGCAGCAGGGTATGCAACAGCGTCTTGATCGCGATGAGCATGGAAGCGCGACCTCTGCGGTCAAAGGTGGATCGCCTGCCAGGCGCGTGAGCGCCGGCGCAGGAACAGCGTCGTGCCGAGCACGATAATGTAGATCAGCGCCTGGGGACGATGTAGCCGTCGTGTAGGCTCTAAGCCCACCGCAGCTACGCATTTCGCTCAGGCGAACGGGAATCGTTGGCAGATGACGCGCCGCAACATAATGCGCACTGCCGTGACAGGCTCCGCGGTGCGATGCTCGCCATCGTGGATGCTGACGCTCTTGCCAAACCGCGCTCCACCATCTGCAAACTGTTCTGGCCACGCCTGCAGCGCCGCGGTGGCTCACATGGGCCATACAGTTATTAAGTCTCCATTGGTAGCGACATAGTGCTTGGGATCATCCGGGGCGGCGCCGCCGCGACAAGCCGGATCGTCACGCGCGCAGGGAATCGCCTTGCAGATCGCGCGGCGCAGCGTGATGAGGTCGGCACGCCGGATTGCCTTCGGTCCATGCGCCAAGCGTCCCACGGTCAGCGAGTGTTGTCCTGCTGCTGATTGGTATGATTGCACTTAATAGGCATCCACCCCAGGTACTAGAACCTATCTCAAAATCATTTAGTTGGCGGCATTTAGTGCCGTAAAATCCGGCCGTGCTGAAACTGCGCGACGAGCAATGGGAGCGAATTCGCAAGCACTTTCCTGAGGAAAATGTTCCGGACACTCGTCCCGGTCGCAAACCCATTCCAATGCGCCGCGTCCTGGAAGCCACGCTGTGGACTCAACACCGGCGCTCAGTGGCACATGCTTCCGCAGGGCTACCCGAACTACAAGACCGTGCATCGACGCTTCCAACAGTGGTGCCGCGAAGAGACGCTTCTCAAGGTGCTTACGGATCTTGTCAACACGCTGCGCGATGACGGCGAGATCGATGAGTCGGAATGCTTCATCGACGCGTGCTTCGCCTCGGCGAAAGGCGGCGGCGAGGAAATTGGACCGACACGACGCGGAAAACGCGTGAAAATCATGGCGATTGTGGACCGCCAGGGTTTTGCCGCTCTCTGTAAGTACTTACGCTGCCAATCACCACGAAGTCACTCTGGTGCAGCTGAGTTTCGACTTCTACATGATCGAAGCGAAGCCGGAGAATCTGATCGGCGATAAGGCTTATGACAGCGATCCGCTGGAGGAGCAGCTGCGGCGTGAAGGTATCGAGATGATTGCGCCACACCGCTCAGATCGCAAACGCAAGACCCAGAACGGCAGGCGTCTGCGCCGCTACCAGCGACGCTGGATCGTTAAGCGGTTCTTCCCCTGGATCCAGTCGCGTCGCCGATTGCTAGTGCGCTGGGAGTTCTATCCACGCAATTTCCTCGGGTTCGCCCAGCTCGCAGCCATCTGCATCCTTTTTACGCCATTTTTAGGGTTTTGAGATAGGTTCTAGTAAGCCTGCACCAACCAGATCGACTGGCGGACTCCTCGGTCTGACGGGCAGGATAAACGAGTGGCGTTGCTCCGCCGCACGGTAACCTCGGGCGCCGCAGCCAGGCTTTGACTGTGGCCGTCACCGGCGGGCATCATTCCTGTGAGATGCAGCTCACGCGCTGGACGTTGCCGCGATGCACGGAAGCCCTTGATCGCCGCCGGGCGTGGCGCGCCGAATGCGGGCCGGAAAGCCCAACGGATTCTTGACGTGCTATGACTGCTCAATCTGGGACCGGGCGTCGAAATGTACGCTAATTTTGGGTCCGCTTTTGGCGGGCTCCGCCTGGCCGGCAAGTTGCGTGAACACAAGATTGGCTGACCAGTGTCTGTCGCCTGCCGTGGACGGCCTCGGAAAGCCGCTCTATTTTCCCGCGCGTGACCAGCAGCTCTTCGGCTGGCTGCACCCGCCGCCGGACGAGGGCCGCGGGCGCGCCGCCGGGGTGGTGTTGTGCAAGCCGTTCGGCTACGAGGCCTTGTGCGCGCACCGCAGCGTGCGGGTGTTCGCCGAGCGCATCGCTGCGCTTGGCCTGCCGGCACTGCGCTTCGACTATCGCGGCACCGGAGACGCGGCAGACATCGACCCGCAGAGCGACCAGATCGAGCTGTGGACTGAGGACATCGTCACCGCGGTCGAAGAGCTTCGCCAGCGAGCAGCGGTCGAGGAGGTCTATCTGCTCGGCTTCCGCCTCGGAGCGCTGCTTGCCTGGCGGGCGGCCGCGCGCTGCCGCGTCGACGGGCTCGCGCTTCTCGCTCCGGTGGTAAGCGGTCGCCGCTATTTGCGGGAGCTGCGCACCGCGCGGCTGGCAGCGCTGAGTGGCGCGGCGGAGTCGGACCGTGTTCCGGCGACCGACGGGGCACTGGAAGCGAGCGGATATCGGCTGGCGGCCGCGAGCATTACGACGCTGTCGAACGTAGATCTCGCGAATCTGCCGGGCAGCGTGCCACGCGTGCTGCTCATTGATCGCATCGACCTGCCGGCGGCGACCGACTGGTCCGCGGCGCTCGTGCGCAGCGGCATGCAGTGCGAGTACCGCGCGCTACCCGGCACGGTGGAGATGCTGATGAGGGCGCCGCAGTTTTCCAAGGTGCCGCAGGCCATGCTGGAAACCACGACCGAGTGGCTTGCTCGCGTTCCGGAAGCGCGTGTCGCGCCTGGGGTGCCCGCAGCGGGGTCGGTGCGCGGCGCCCGTGAGGCGACCCTGCAGGTGATGCTGGGTGAGACGGACGAGGCGCCGGTAACTGAGCGCCCCGTCTTGTTCGGCAGCGAGGGCCGGTTGTTCGGCATCGTGACCGAGCCGCGGCGCGACGAAGCGCGGCGGCGGGCGGTGATCCTGCTCAACGCGGCGGCCGACCACCACAGCGGCGCAAGCCGCATGAGTGTCACGTTCGCGCGCACTTGGGCGCGGCATGGCTATTTGGTGCTGCGCATGGATCTCGCCGGTATCGGCGACAGCGCCACGCGGCCCGGCCGTCCGGACGATGAGGTGTTTCCGCCGGCGGCTCTCGATGACATCCGGGACGCACTGCAGCTGGTGTGCGCGCGCTACCGAACTCAGGACGTCACGCTCGCAGGCCTGTGCTCGGGCGCTTATCACACGCTTCGGGCCGCGGTCGCGCGTCTTCCGGTGAATCGCCTGCTGATGGTGAATCCGCAGAACTTCTTCTGGAAGGAAGGCATGAGTCTCGAGGGGCTGCAGCTCGCAGATGTCGTCCGCAATCCCGGCCTATACCGCGAGCGGATGGTGTCCGCCGACGCCTGGAAGCGTCTGTTCACCGGAGAGGTGAACGTTTGGCGGATCGTGAGGATCTACTGCCACCGTCCCCTGCTCACTCTGGAGTCGGCGCTGCGTGATGTGGCACGTGCGCTCCGCATCGGTCTGCCGCAGGATCTCGGTTCCGAGCTCGAGGAGCTCGGTGCGCGGGGTCTGCGCATGGTGTTCGTGTTCTCGCGCAACGATCCGGGGATCGATCTGCTCAAGATCCAGGCCGGCTCTTCGATTCGCCGCCTCGGGGAACAGTGCCGGCGTCACATCATTGAGGGCGGCGATCATACGTTCACGCACGCCGCCGCACGCTGTGCGCTGCAGCGCATACTGAGTGAGGAGCTGTTCGCGCGGTAAGTGACATTGCGCCTCGGCGGCGGCTGGCTCCGCATTACTGTAATATATGGACTCCGCCTGCATTGCGAGCCGCGTCATTCACTATCTGAAAACCAGGGATCGGACTGCTGCAATATATCCGGCTTCGTAGTGGCGTCCGTCGACGCCGGACTATCAATCTGGCACATCCGATGCCGCAGGAGCAGGGGGCGTCCATGTCACTAATCAAAGGAGATCATCCGAAATTCTTCTTCTTAATGGTGGGCGGTACTGGGATCGAACCAGTGGCCCCTGCCGTGTGAAACGGAAGTAGGGTGCCTACGAATCAAACATATGCGAGCGGGGCCCCCAATTGCAACAAGGACTTGTTGTCATTTGATATCACTTGATATCACGCAATGTCACGCCCGCACTGTCCCAAAATTGTCCCAGCGCAGGTTTTTCGGCCCATGTCGTCAAGCGCTGACGACGCGCTACTTTCTTCGGGTGACGCCGCGTGCAGGCGTGCAGGTCTAAAGCGGGGGCAGGATTTGACACTTATCTGATGCGCATCGCGCGCAAGAAATAGGTCATGAAAGAGTCGGCGGCGCCTGCAAGGGGTGCTGGAAGCCGTAGCGTAACGCTTGGCGGCTTTCACTTACTCGCCGACCAGGCGTTCCTCATCCGTGAGATAAGCGCTTGCCGATCCGGCAAGTCACTGTAGCCGGGTTGCCGGCTGAACGGCCCCGAACCTTGTCCGTTTCCCTCCTTTTCAGCTTGCGCTTCCCCGTGCAGTGGCATATGCGCGCAATACGCAATGCAGCGAGCTGTGCGGCTCAAAGATCCGGGCGAGTGTCTAAAATAGGCGGAAATAGTGAGGCGTAAGACAGGTGGACGTTCAAAAGGGACGCCGAACAAGGTCACGGCTCAAGTTCGTGAGGCCATCGCAGCCTTTGCCGAAGCGAATGTAGAAAAGCTCCAGACATGGCTGGACGCCGCTGCAGAGAATGACCCAGCAAGGGCCGCCGATCTATTCGTGCGGGTGCTCGAGTATCACGTGCCGAAGCTGGCGAGCACCGAGTCCACGCTGGATGGAAATCTCGGGACTCGGGAGGTCATTGTGCATCAAATCAGGTTTGGGAAGCCTGGCGGGGCAGATGGCGGATCAACTTTCGCATGCCGACACCGTTTCATCCTTGGCAAGAATGCGCTTCGGTGTTCGCGTAGCGGTTGGCAAGATAGAGATAGTCGTGCTCCGATAGCCTGTCGATCAAGGCGTGCGTACCCTTTAGACACGCGCTCACGGACTCAGCTGTCGAGGTCTCAATAAGAAGGTAGTTGATCGGCGTCTTGGAAAAATCGATGCCGTTCAGAACGGGGATTTCGAAACCCTCGACGTCAAGCGAGAGGAAGTCTACCTTGTTGAAGCCATGCCGGGTGAGCAGAGATGAGAGTGAGTGCACATCGACTTCAAAGTCGTAAGATCGCTCCCCAACCCAAGATGCTCCCTCAGTCGCATGACTTCGCGGTGAGCCGCCAAACATGTGGGCTGTACTGGCCCCCTCGGCCACGGTCATCAATGCACCGTAATGCAGTGCGAGTCGCTCGCCTTCCTGACCAAACGAACCCAGTGCGCAGTTCTCCACAGTGGAGGCCGGACGGAACCGCTTGCATAGCTGTGCTACTTGCGGAATCGGTTCTACCAGTAATCCACGCCAGCCAAGCTTGCGTTCTAAGTGCCAGGTATTTGACTGTGACAGGCCATCATTCGCTCCAGCTTCGACGAAAATCCCACCCCGGATGTGGCCGAGATACTTAAGCATTTTTCGATCAAGGTCATTAAGGGCCGGGTAGTAGTCTCGCCCAATCGCTTCCATGGTACTCGCGTACCAGAACCGCAATATCTTTCGCTGTCGCATCGGCAAGACTGCGCCAGTCATAGCAAGGATCTGTCGATTAGCCATGGGAGCTTGCGTAACCTAGGGCATCCAACGGTAGCCATCGCTGAAGGAGAACGCAACCATCGCTCTCCAAAGATGCCGAAGCGTTGGTAAGCATTACCGTCGTTACAACACATCGATGCAATTGAATTGGGTACATACTCCCACGCTGGTGATAGCCTCGGCATGAACGTCAAAGGCAGCACAAGGCCGAGCGCCGGTCACCGAGGTCGCGTTGGCTAGAGCCACCGTCACGGCGGAAAGCCTCGCCCGCGCAGCCTGGGGATTGAAATCGCAACGACCTCGGCGCCCTGGTCCCAGCCGCCTCCGACCGCAAGACCGTTGGAATGTACGCATGCCGCGACGCAGGCATATCTCGGCGAAGGCTGCCTCCATGGACAGCCGCATTCCAGTGGTCGTGCAGATGCACGTCGAGTGCGCTGGGTGCGGACATACTGAGGATGAAACCTACAAGTTCGACATGCCGTTCTCCAAGTCGCAACCGATGGAGGCATGCGAATCCGGCGAACGTCCGAAATGCGGTGCGCCGGTCTTAATGCCCCGCGCAATTGACAGTCATCATCCGTATCGCCCCCCAGCCGGCGCTGAAGTTTGCGGACTGAATTTTTATACGATCACGCCCGAAATTCAGTCGTGCCGCGGTCCGCTAGCTGGTGGCACGGACGGAAGCCAACCAATCGCGTGAGACCGGGACTTTTGGGGTAGGGACCGATGTGTTTCTGATCCAAAAGTCCGTACAGCATCCGTACCACGGGCTTTGGACAGGGCAATCTGAACATAAGTGCTTTATTTTATGGTGGGCGGTACTGGGATCGAACCAGTGGCCCCTGCCGTGTGAAACGGGGGTAGGGGGTCTGTAAGTCAACCATATGCGACGTGGTTTCACAGTGCAACACGGACTTGTTATCACGTGACACCACGCAATGTCACAGGAGGTCTCCTTCGCACTGTCCCAGAATTGTCCCAAGGCGCGCAATCGTGGTCAACGATACTTATAACCGAACCCTATCGATACAATCGTTGAGCACCCAGTACTCGTATTCGTTGATGTCCCCCTGACGCTTGCCCAGGCCTTCCATCGCGCGCCGCACAGCCTCAGAGCAGCCAAGGATCATGCGGTCGTGAGTCTCGATCAGCACGACACCAACATGGCGTAACCACTCACGCGCCGATGGGTCGTTGAACAACGGCAACTCCCCGCCTTCGATGTCGACTTTGAGCAGATCGATGCGCTCCAAGGCATAGAGGCCCATTAGCTGCGGTATCGTGATGCCCTGAATGTTGCCGTCCGCCACATCTTCAACCATCTGGAATGCATTGTGGTCGGCGCCAAGGTCTGCGATACGCAATAGAACGGAGCGCGGCCATACAGCCCCCCTGATCACGCTGATATTCTGGTAGCTACTGCCGCAATTCTTCTCGAACTGAAGCAGATTCGCTTTCGCTGGCTCAACAGCAATAATCTTGGCGTTGGGAAATTCCTTTGCCCAGCGAAGCGCTGTGTACCCAACGTTGGCGCCCAAATCAACGATCGTGCGTGGCGTGAATGGCAATCGCAGCGGCTCTGCCCACGAGCCCAGTGATTGCTTATACTCGTAGATGTCTGAACCCTCGATACGAACATAGATAGGCGTCGACAGCCCGCGTGGACGAAACCTCACTTCCTTGATGCCGAAGCGCTTCAAGATGCGGTAGCCGATTACCCACGACCATCCCAGCCGCTTCGCCTCAGCGGTTATGCTCGCGATTGTGGTCGACATGATTGCCTCCGTCTTCTTCTGACCCGGTTGATATGGCTTCAATCCTGTATATTCTGGAGACATAGGTGAGTCGCGACGTCCCCCCGATTTTGAGTAGCAGAGCGGTTTAGAGTCTAGCCCGGGAGGGAGGGTTGGACGTGAAGAAGAGATTCACCGAGGCGCAGATCATCGGGTTTCTGAAGAAGGCCGAGCACGGCACACCCGTCAAGTAGTTGTGCCGTAAGCACGGCTTCTCGGAGGCGAGCTTCTGGGATCGCGCACGTAATAGGCAAACACCGTGGCTCCCCGCTTCTGGGTTGCAGCGAGCCGCAGCTGCTCGGGGAGACCGTGTCCGTAGAACAGATTGTCTCCCAGGATGAGGCAGACCGGATTGCCGTCGATGAAGTCTTCCGCGATGAGCAGCGCCTGAGCAATCCCCTTGGGCTCGGACTGCGTCGCATAACGAATGCGGCCGCCCCACTGCGGCCCATCGCCCAACAGGCGGGTAAACACCGGGGCGTGTTCGAGCGTCGAGATCAGCAGGATGTCCCGCAACCCCGCCGCCAGCATCAGCGTTGCTGGCGGGTAGTACACGAGTGGCTTGTCGTACAGCGGCAGCAGCTGCTTGGAGATCGGTCGCGTCACTGGGTACAGGCGCGTGCCGAGCCTCCGGCGAGAACGATGCCCTAGGTAATCAATCGACGTGCTCGCGAGGAGATATACGTTCGACAAAATCTGAACGCATATACAATAGTCTACACTGCCGACGGGAACTCAAATGTGTTGCGCGTAACTCCATACCTTTTGGGGCTGTAGGCCGCAGGGTACCCTTGTGCGCCGTGATTAGGGCACTTCCAAATGGGTGAGACGGGAATCAATGGCGGCAGAGCACGGGAGAACAGGTTCGCGCGGCTCGCACACACCCTCGCGGTTTGTGGCATCACGCTAGCCTTGCCAGCGTGCACGCACAGCGACCCTGTGCAGGACACCGTCGCGACGCCCGTATAATTGCCGCGGGATTCGTTTCGCCGGCGCGAGCAGGCGGTGGCCGACTGACTTTGAGGGAATGCAGGCTCGGCAAGTCGGAAGTCATTCGCGGCGATACCCAGAATGACGTTCGTTGCCTTAATGGTCCGAGAAGCTTGGCAGCGCCGCGTGGACGTTCGAATGAACAGCTTGGGTAGTAAGTCTGGAACATCGCAGGTTCGTCAACAGCCTGTGCATGGGGTGCCGATTAAGTTGCTCCTTGAGGACGGCAGCGAAGTACAGGGCCGTGGGATCGGAGTAGCAAACCCAGTGTGCGGCGAAATTGTCTTCAACACCGCCATGTCCGGATACGTCGAGACTCTCACTGACCCCTCCTACCGCGGCCAAATTTTGGTTCTGACCTATCCGCTGATAGGGAACTATGGCGTTCCGCCTCCGCGACTCGCGGGTTTGGCCCCTCCCTATGAATCCGATCGGGTTCAGGTTCAAGCGCTCGTAGTGCAGAATTACGTCGACGCCCACAGCCATCACGCGGCGAGCCGCTCGTTGCATGAATGGCTGGTCGAAGAGAACATCGCGGGTCTCAGCGGTGTGGATACCCGCGCTCTGACTCGACGACTACGTGAGCGTGGCACCATGCAGGGATGGCTCTATCCCGCAGCGATGAGCGCAGAGGAAGCGCGCTCGCAGGCGAGCGCGGTGGACATGCGTGACGAAGTGTTTCACACAGTCGCGCCGCGCGAACCTGTCCGTTATGGGACTGCGAGGCTCACGATCCTGCTGGTAGACGTCGGTGCCAAGGACAACCTCGTGCGCTCGCTCCTCGCCCGGGACGCGAGCGTGATTCGTGCACCGTGGCATGCTGATCTCGCTGCACTAGCCGGCCAGACTGACGGGATCGTGATCGGCAATGGCCCTGGGGATCCCAAGGACCTGGCGCCGCTGATCCGCCAGGTGCGCTCGCTGCTAGGAAGCTACCGTAAGCCGGTTTTCGGAGTCTGCTTGGGCAACCAGATCATGGCGCTTGCCGCGGGTGGAGACACGTACAAACTCCCTTACGGCCATCGCGGCGTCAATCAACCAGTCCAGGATCTGCTGAGCCGCCGCTGCTATGTCACCAGCCAGAACCACGGTTACGCGGTGAGTGACGGGTCGCTGCCCAAAGAGTGGGAGCCCTGGTTCGTCAACACCAACGATGGCACCAACGAGGGCATACGATCCTTGAACTTCCCCTACTTCAGCGTGCAGTTTCACCCCGAGGGAAGTCCGGGACCGCAGGACGCCGGATTTCTATTCGATGATTTCATGCGCCTGGTGCGGTCCGCGGCGCGAGGTTGACGATGTTTGGCGTATACCTTCCGAAGAAGCCGCGTCGCGTCATGGTGTTGGGCTCCGGCGCGCTGCAGATCGGACAAGCCGGCGAGTTTGACTACTCCGGTTCGCAGGCCCTCAAAGCTCTGCGCGAAGAAAGCATCTTCACGGTACTCGTTAACCCAAATGTTGCGACGATCCAGACCAGTCCGGGGCAGGCCGATCGGATCTATCTCGTCGCCGTGACGCCGGAACTCGTCGAGCAGATCATCATCAAGGAGGGCGTGGATGCGCTCCTGCTCTCGTTTGGTGGTCAGACCGCGCTCAACTGTGGCTTGGCACTCAATGATGCCGGCGTGTTATCCAAGCATGGCGTGCGGGTTCTCGGTACGCCCATACAGGCAATCCGCGACACGGAAGACCGCCAATTGTTCGTAGACAGGTTGACGGAGATTGGGGTCAAGACGGCGCGCGGCCAATCATGTCGCTCCCCGGAGGAGGCACATGAGGCGATCCGACGGCTCGGACTCCCAGTCATGCTGCGCAGGAGTTTCGCACTCGGCGGCAAGGGCAGCACCATCGTCCAACGCGAGTCGGATATCGATGCCGCGCTCGCGCGTGCGTACAGCGGCGGCGTAACTCAGCTATTGGTAGAAGAGGCTCTGCAAGGCTGGAAGGAGATCGAGTACGAAGTAGTTCGAGACATCCGCGACAACTGCATAACCGTGTGTAACATGGAGAACCTCGACCCCATGGGAATACACACCGGTGAATCGATCGTCGTCGCGCCGTCCCAGACGCTCAATGACGGGGAGTACCAGCTGCTTCGGAGCGTTGCGATTCGCACCATTCGTCACCTCGGCATCATCGGCGAATGCAACATCCAGTACGCATTGGACCCCGCCAGCGAGGACTATCGCGTCATCGAGGTGAATGCGCGTTTGTCACGATCGAGCGCGCTCGCCAGCAAGGCAACCGGTTACCCGCTGGCATACGTGGCCGCCAAGATTTCGCTGGGCTATTCACTTACCGAAGTACCCAATGGGATTACCCGTCGTACTACGGCGTTTTTCGAGCCCGCACTCGACTACCTGGTCTGCAAGTTTCCTCGCTGGGACCTCGGCAAGTTTCAAGGCGCGTCGACCACGATCGGCACGGAAATGAAGAGCGTCGGCGAGGTGATGGCGATCGGCCGCACTTTTCCGGAGGTCATTCAGAAGGCTGTGCGCATGCTCGACATCGGCGTGCGGGGTCTTGACCCGGATGCATTCCGCTTCGACGACATCCGTGTGCAGTTGCGCAACCCCACTCCGCTACGGATCTTTGCTATTGCACAGGCGCTCCGCGACGGCATCGACATCGAGGAGATTCACCGGCTGACAGGCATCGATCCCTGGTTTCTACGTGCCATCGAGCCCATCGTCGATTCCTATCGGCGCCTCAGGCGCGTCACACTCCCGCTGGCTCCGGACATGCTAAGCAGTGTCAAGCGTCTCGGGTTTTCGGACGCGGCGATCGGCAAGCTCGTCGGTGTCTCGGAAGAAACCATACGCACCGAGCGCATCGCACACGGCTGCCAGCCTCACTTCTCGCAGATCGACACCATGGCAGGGGAATTTCCTGCGGAGACCAACTATCTATACAAAACGTACAATGCCGACAGTTCCGACATCGCTCCGTCGGGGCGCCAGAAAATCCTCATGTTGGGGTCGGGGACGTACCGGATCGGTTCCAGCGTCGAGTTCGATTGGTGCGCGGTCAACGCGGCCCAGGCAGCCTCTGCCATTGGGTACGAGACGATCATGTTGAACCACAATCCGGAAACGGTGAGTACCGACTACGATATCTGTGACCGGCTTTATTTTGACGAGCTCAGTCTGGAGACGGTGCTGGACCTGTATGAGCATGAGCGACCCGACGGTGTGGTGGTCAGCATGGGTGGCCAGATACCGAATAATCTCGCGATGCGCCTGGCCGCAGCCGGGGTAAGAATCCTTGGCACCAGTGCCGAGCGCATCGATGCAGCTGAGAACCGCGACAGGTTCAGCTCACTTCTCGACCAACTGAGTATCGACCAGCCGCGCTGGGCACAGGTGACCAATATTGCAAGCGCCGAGGAGATCGTGGAGCAGCTTGGCGGGTTTCCGGTATTGGTCCGTCCGAGCTACGTATTGAGCGGCGCGGCAATGGCGGTCGCACGCGAACCGGGTGAATTGCGCCGGTTCCTCGTGCGGGCTTCGGTGATTTCGCCGGAGCATCCTGTCGTCGTGACGAAGTTCGAAACCCACGCACGCGAAGTGGAAATCGATGGTGTCGCCGACCGCGGCGAGCTGGTTCTCTGGGCGATTTCCGAGCACATTGAAGATGCCGGCACCCATAGCGGCGATGCCGCCCTCGTGCTGCCGCCGCAGACGCTCTACATCGCGACCATCCGGCGCGTGAAGGAGATCGCAGCAACACTCGCTCGGGCGCTGTCGATTACTGGGCCGTTCAATATCCAGTTTCTCGCCCGGCACAACGTCGTCAAGGTGATCGAATGCAATCTACGCGCCTCGCGCAGCTTTCCATTCGTCTCGAAGGTGCTTGGCGAGAATTTCGCTGCAGAAGCAATGCGCCGGATGCTCGGAGTCGGCCGCAAAATATCAAATCCGAATCTGTTGGAATTTGGCTATGTGGCGGTCAAGGCGCCGATGTTTTCGTTCTCGCGGGTGGCCGGAGCGGACCCGATACTTGGCGTGGAAATGATGAGCACTGGCGAGGTGGGTTGCCTCGGCCGCGACTTGCATGAGGCATTGGAGCATGCACTGCTCGCGACCGGAGCGAGCTTCCCACGAAAGGGTGTGCTGCTGTCACTGGGACCGGTCGTCGATAAGTATTGGTTTGCAGAGGAAGCGCGCATGATCGTGCAGGAGCTCGAGCTGCCGATTTTCGCGACTCATGGCACCGCCGAGGTACTTATCAGGGAAGGAATTCCGTGCACCGCGGTCGAGAAGACCCCCGATGGCAGCATGAGCGGGCTCGCTGTCATTGCAGAGGGCTTAGTCGACTTGGTGATCAACGTTACGCGGGAATATGATCAATATGGTCGACCGGACGGCTATTGGATACGTCGCCAGGCAATTGACCGGGGCGTGCCGCTGGTCACCGATTTGCAGCTGGCTCGGGCGGTAGTCGAGGCATCCCGCTGGCGCAAATCAGCCAGTCTTAATGTGGTCGCCCTGAACGACTACGTTGCGTACGACCCGGACCGCCGCCTGGTGTATCGGGCAAGCGACACGCAGAGATCAGTGTAATGCAATAATGCGGGTTGCCCCGGAAGGCAGTCCAGTAAAAGCATGGCACACGAAGACCTGACTCGGGAACAGTACGTAGAGGGATCGTCCGACCGCAGTTTCGGCCTGGTTTTTGCTGCCGTTTTCGGCTTAATCGCCTTGGGTCCGCTGCGCCACGGACATGCGCCGCGCTGGTGGGCATCCGCCCTTGCGGGGGTGTTTGCGCTGGTCGCACTCGCGAAGCCGGTGCTGCTTTCGAGATTAAACCGGCTATGGATCAAGCTCGGCTTATTGCTGGGCAAGGTGGTGAGTCCGATTGCGTTGGGCATCCTTTTTTATGGTGTCGTTACTCCGCTTGCCGTGGTGATTCGACTCACCGGGAAAGACCCGTTGCGCCTCAAGCTCGACCCCGCGGCGGAATCATATTGGATAGTGCGCAAGCCACCCGGTCCTCCACCGGATTCAATGACCAACCAATTCTGATGTCTCGGAGACTGCGATGTCGTTTCTCAAAGAGCTGTGGGCGTTTATGCGAACCCGCAAGAAGTACTGGCTGTGGCCGATTGTCGTCATCATGGGCGTGTTGGGCGTGCTGATCGTACTGGCGCAGGGTTCCGCCGTGGCGCCCTTTATCTACACGCTGTTCTGACCGAAACCTCGTGCGCATCCTTGGGATCTCTGCGTATTACCACGACAGCGCGGCGGCACTGGTCGAGGACGGACGAATCGTTGCCGCGGCACAAGAAGAGCGCTTCTCGCGCAAGAAGCACGATTCGCGTTTCCCTGCGGAGGCGATCGGTTACTGTCTGACCGAGGGCGGGACGGGGCTCGGTGGCGTGGAGCGGGTGGTGTTTTACGACAAGCCGTTCCTGAAATTCGAACGGCTGCTCGAGACCTACGCGACTTTCGCGCCGCACGGCTTCAAGTCCCTGTCAATGGCGATTCCGCTGTGGTTACGTGAGAAGCTCTTCCTCAAGGATCTCCTGCTCAAGCAACTGCGCAAGCTTGATGCGCGCGGCGATTGGAACGAGGAGCTGCTGTTCAGCGAGCATCATCTGAGCCACGCGGCGAGTGCCTTCTTTCCCTCACCGTTTGAGGAGGCGGTGGTTCTCACCATGGATGGCGTCGGGGAATGGGCGACGACATCGACGGCGATTGGTAAGGGAAGAGATCTCCAGGTGCACAAGGAGATCTATTTCCCACATTCGCTCGGCTTCCTGTATTCGGCGTTCACTTACTACACGGGCTTCAAGGTCAATTCCGGCGAGTACAAGGTAATGGGACTCGCCCCCTATGGCGAGCCAAGATACGCGCAGACGATCTTCAAGCACCTGGTGGATGTCAAGGCCGACGGCTCCTTCAGGCTTGACCAAGCATATTTCAATTATTGCACCGGTCTGACCATGACCAATGGGAAGTTCGACGATCTGTTCGGTGGCCCGCCGCGCAAGCCCAGTGAGCTTCTGGTACAGCGTCACATGGATCTGGCTGCTTCGATCCAGGCGGTGACCGACGAGATCGTGCTGCGCCTGACCCGATCGCTCAGTACGGAGACTGGTATCAAGAATCTGTGTCTCGCCGGGGGCGTTGCGCTCAACTGCGTAGCCAACGGTAAGGTGCTTCGCGATGGCCGTTTCGAAAATCTGTACATACAGCCGGCCGCCGGTGATGCGGGCGGCGCGCTGGGCGCCGCACTCGTCGGCTATCACCTGCAGCTGGGTCAGCCGCGGCGGGCGAATGGCGATGCGATGCTGGGTGCATACCTTGGCCCGGAATTTGGGCAGGCGGACATCGAGGCACGCCTCGCGGGGTGTAGTGCGAAATTTGTGCGGTTGGACGATGCTGCGTTGATCAGCACGTGTGCTCGCGATCTAGCAGAGGGCAAGGCCCTCGGTTGGTTCCAAGGCCGAATGGAGTTCGGACCCCGAGCGCTCGGTAACCGCTCGATCCTTGGCGATCCGCGCTCTCCCAGTATGCAGAAAACGCTTAATCTTAAAGTCAAATACCGCGAATCTTTCCGACCTTTCGCGCCATCCGTGCTGCGCGAGCGCGTGGGCGACTGGTTCGAGCTCGACACCGACAGCCCTTACATGCTGCTGGTGGCTGACGTCGTGAAGCATCGGCGCCGCGAAATGACCGTCGAGGAAAAGCAGCTGTTCGGAATCGATAAGCTCAACGTGCCCCGTTCCGACATCCCTGCGGTCACGCACGTCGACTATTCCGCTCGAATCCAAACGGTGCATGCCGATACCAACCCGCGCTATTACGCGTTGTTGTCCGCGTTCGAGCGCGAGACCGGCTGCCCGGTACTGGTCAACACGAGTTTCAACGTACGGGGTGAACCCATCGTCTGCAGACCCGAGGACGCATTTCGCTGCTTCATGGGGTGCGAGCTCGATGCTCTTGCTATCGGCAACTGCTATCTGCGCAAGGATGCTCAGGATCCGACGCTCAAGCAGAATTATGAATCGGCCTTTGAGCCTGATTGAGCTCTTGGGGGCGAGTGAACCCTGCTGAAGGCGAAGCGCGGCAACTGGCGCCAGATGCGGATCAGTAGTCCGCTCGAAAGATTCATTCGAGGGATCCGAAAGCTAACTCGGGTGATGACAGCATTCCCTGATGATCACTCGGCGCTGATGTTGGTTGCAGGGAGACTACGGCACATTGCCTCGACCAAGTGGGGGCGACGGCGCTACCTGGCATAGGATTGCTGCCAAACCCGGCGAAGCAGAAGGCTGCAGCTTGAGATCCGGATCAGGCTGCCGCCAAGAAAATGT
>Ga0306926_10002446_pt1 | contig 18922 bp, 26 predicted proteins | sample flu12Cox44000178_FD_203759 | JGI IMG/M metagenome (GOLD analysis project Ga0306926, IMG submission 203759) | Lab enrichment of tropical soil microbial communities from Luquillo Experimental Forest, Puerto Rico - flux8day.12C.oxic.44.000.178 (v2)... | ecosystem: Environmental > Terrestrial >... | reverse complement strand
TACCTCCTTGACACCCTCGTCATGCAGTGCACGTGCAAGATGATGGTGATCAATGACGTAATGCCGGTTCTTTGGGCCAAGGATCACGGGTATCATGTGTTTGCCGAGAAATTCTTCACCTTTCTTTCTGCTTTCATCACGCCAATGCTTGCGTTTGGCCTTAACCTCACGCATGCCGACGGTAATTTGCGTTGGACGTAAATCTAATATGGCGACAGGCTCAAGACGAGGTTCACGGACAGTGGTCATGTTCGATTCCTCCCGCGAGAATTCGCGAACTTTGGGCAAAAAATCCTGCTGAAATAAAAGTTAGCAAGCCATTGGACGTTGGCCCACATCAAAACGCCGGCTTGATTTCAAAAAATGATCTAAGTCAAAGAATCAGAGGTGGCTTGCCTTGGATTGGGCAGCTGCGCGACAGCCAAAGGAGGGGCCATGGATGTCGGCTTTGGTCATTGGCACACGTCCTGATCATGTCCGCTTTACCCCCAAAAGCGGACATTGGTTGAGCGCAGCGGGATGTCCGCTGTGTGCCAAAAGCGGACATCGCTAGGAGGAAAGGGGCGTTCGTCGAAGAAATATCGTGGGGCCTAAGTCTAAGTACGATGGGCAACTTATAAAAAAGTTTTGCGCGATTTTTGAACATTAGAGGTAGGATCGCGTTGTTTTACGGTAATTGGCTTTCGGCGGCGATCTCTCTTGGAGCTATCCAGGTCCAACTATGGTGATCTGGATCAAGCTGGATGCCGCGCCAAATTCCGAGGAAACCGCAAACTAGTCTCGCAATCGGTTTCCGCCACTGCCGAAGTTGGCAAGTTAGGAATTTTTCTGAACAATAAGGTGGAGTTAGGTCGATGGGGCAATCGGCTCCTGCGAGCCTTGCCGCACGAAACCCTAGCACTGATGGAGCCAGACCTAACGCGGACTGCGCTGGCGCAAGGCGCGGTCTGTTTTGAGGCCGGCCAAAGAATTGATCACGTCTACTTTCCCTTGACCGGAATGATCTCGCTCGTCGTCGCCACAGGGGACGGCGAGATCGTCGAGACAGGGACTATTGGTTGCGAGGGCGCGGCTGGATTGCAAAGTGGCTTTGGCGGACCGCCGGATACAGACAATGGCGAACGGTATTCTTTGGCAACGTCTCACTTTGGTCAGAGGCGCCATGAATGAGCAATACGATTTCCGGCGCACAGTCCGCTACGCGCTCGGTTTCGCGTTGGCATTCGGCCTGTCTTTATTGGCGGCGTATGCGTTTCATTGATCTTGCGCAGCACTAATCCTGGGCCAGTCATGTCCGCTTTGGGTCAAAAGCAGACATTGAGGTGCGTCTGCGCGATGTTCGCTTTGCCCCCAATAGCGGACATCCAAACCGCCCACTATAGTCCCAGAGCTGCGGCCGCGACTGCAGCGAACAGGCCAAAGACGAATGTTCCGAAGCCGAGCACGATCAGTGCGCGCATCGGCAACGCCCGCCCCAACATTGCGAGCGACGGCAGACTCACCGCTGGCAAGGTGATTAGCAATGCGGCGGCGCTCGCGCCGCCGAGGCCGGATTGCTGTAGGACCTGGATAATCGGTACTTCGCCGGCAGTAGGGATCACGAAGAGCGTTCCGGCGGCGGCCAGTACTGGGGCAAGCCAAAAGGAATGACTGATTGCGGGCGTCAATTCCGGGAAGAACCATGCACGGATCATGCCGAGCGCAAAAACCAGCACGGCATATTCTGGGACCAGCCGGACGGCAAGACGGAGAAAGCCGTCACTCCAGGCAAGAAGGAGCAGTCCGTTGGTATTATCAGGTCGGATTGTAGCGCCGGGTGGTTTCCAGTCAGGAGAAACAAAACGTGCGGCTAGGTTGGCTATTACAAAGACCAGCGCCACGCCAACGACAAGGCGAAGCGCCGCCCACTGCCAGCCAAGGACGAAGCCGATGAACACCAGGGCAGCAGGATTAAGAACCGGATTAGCGAGCCAATAAACTAGTGCGGAGGACGCGCCGGCACCCGTCTCGATCATCCCGACTGCAATCGGAGCGCCGCAACATGTGCACATCATTGAGGGGATAGCGAAGCCAGTTGCGCGCAGCGAACCCTTCCAGCCGGCAAAAAATTGACTGAGCCTCGCGCGGGGCAGTAACACCTTAATTCCGGCTCCGAGGGCGAGGCCTAACAGCAGCGCTTTCCAGATGTCCTTGAAATAGGCGATGGAATAAGCAAATCCCGCCTGCAAACTGGCTCCTGGCGACGCCGGCAGATCGCCGCTCACTATCGACGCGCCAAGCGAGTGATCCTGCGCAGCGACGAACGCGGTTGCGTAATAGGGCGACCACTTAACGTAGAAGAACCCTACGATCGCCAGTGCGAAGAAGACCACGATCCCGCCCCACGCAGAGAGCAACTTGGCTCGCGGAAACTTCTCAGCGACTGCCCACGCCATCAGGGCGATTAGGACGGCAATCGCGATATAATCGTACTTGGTCACGGCACTCTGCCAACGCCAACAGTTTGGCATCGTAGCGGATCAAAATGGCACACTGGAAGTGGCAAAACGGTGCCCATGATGCAAAGCGGACATGTGCCGTTGTCAGGGCCATGTGCTTTACCCCCAAAGCGGACATTGGAACTTAGCCGCGTGATGTCTGCTTTGTGCCAAAAGCAGACATGAGGTGAAGTCGCCGATCACATGGTGGCGTATACGGTCGGCTCTTTCCTGTCTTTAGTGACCGCGTAGATTACGAACGGCGCAGTTTTTGTGCCGACCATACCCGGTGAACCTTCCGGCATACCGGGAAGCGTGACGCCGGCAATTGCGGGGCGTTCTGACAGGAGCTTTTGAATGATCTCGACTGGTACGTGGCCGTCGACAACATAGCCTTCGATGAACATTGTGTGACAACCCTGGTATTCCTCCGGCACTCCCGCCTTTTGACTTATCTCGGCAAGATCATTTGTTGGCGTGACGTCGACTTGGAAACCGTGCCGGCGAAGATAGCGAGCATATCCTTCGCAGCAACTGCATTGCGGGTTCTTGTACAGCGTAGCATGGTTCGATGCCGCGATCGCACGCAGCGGCGACGCAAGCACTGTCAGAGCGCCGCAGATGCAGAAAGTACGTCTGTTCATTTCTTTAATCTCCTTCACGAGCGATCAAGCGACGCGGAGAAGTGCCATCATGCCGGAAACTTGGTGATCCGTAACGTGGCAGTGTAGCATCCAGTCGCCGGGATTATCGGCAACGAACGCAATCTCGGTAATTTCGTTCGGTGGCACAAGAACAGTATCCGCCCATTGCCGATGTGAAACTGGCGTGCCATTGCGGCTAAGCACACGGAAGCTGTGACCATGCAAATGCATGGGATGCCACCAAGCGGTATCGTTGCGCAGGCTCAAAATATAGCTGCTTTTGAGCTGCAGTTTCAGAAGCGGCGGCATGTCGGACTGGCCTTCGCCAGTCATTGAGGTTCCGTTCATCGCCCAAGCGGTGCGGTCCCTCATCGTCATCATCCTACCCATCATGCCGCCACCCATCATCCCTCCCATTCCCATACCGCCCATCATCCCGCCTTCCAAAGTCACCACATGCCGTTCGGCTGCGCCTAACTCGGGTTCGAGCACCGGGTTTGGTGGAAGTGCCAGAGGGGGGTCGAGCGCATGCGCGCGAAGTGGTGGAGCGCTGCTATAGGACAATTGAGTGAGCCAGTATGATAGACCTTCATAAAAATCGTCAACTACCCGATAACGCTGTCCCGGTTGGCCATGCATGTCGAGCACAAGGTCAACACGCATTGCAGGACCGAGCAGAATGCGGCCTCCGTCGGGTTCGTGCGGATCGCAGGGCTGGCCATCGATCGCAACGATGATAGGTCGGTGACGTTCAAAACGGAGCGCCATAATCCGCGCTAACGACGAATTGATGAGGCGTAAGCGGATGCGCTCTCCCGCGCGCACTGGCTCTGCTTCTGAGATAACGCCGTTCACGGTGACTGTATTGCCGACGCGCCCAGACATGGCGGCTTCCATACCATTGCCAAAGCCCGACGCGATCTGTCCGTCCGACCTCAGGCGCCAATCGGCAAGCATCCAGACGATGTCACGGTCGACGGGAACGGGCTGGATCTCCTCGACGATTAATGCACCCGCCATGCCGCGCCCGAGTTGCTGCAAACTGTTGGCGTGCGGGTGATACCAGAATGTACCAGCATCGGGCGGCGTGAACTCATAGGTGAAGGTCTCGCCGGGGGCGATCGGCGGCTGAGAAATGCCAGGCACTCCGTCCATGGCAATGGGGAGCCTGATCCCATGCCAATGAACTGTCGTGCCCTCGCTTAAATTGTTTTTGACAACGATGCGGACGAGCTCGCCTTGACGAACTCGAATTTCAGGTCCCGGCACACGCCCGTCATAGCACCACACTTTAGTCGTCGGCCGATTGTTTCCGACGAGCGAGGCAACACCAGGCCCTGCTGTCAACGCGAATTGCTTCGCGAACTCGGCCAAAGCATTCGTGGGTAGGCCCGCAACAACTCCACTCAAGCCCGCAAGAAATGCACGGCGGTTCGTCATTTTGGAAACCAGTCAAAAACTCTTAAATCTCTCGGGACCGCAGCATGCGTTGGGTATGCCAGTAGCAAACTCAGACATTTGGGCCAAATCTCATCTTTGTGAGCATCGGTACAAGTCAAAGCGGTAGAAGTGCCACAGGCGGGTAAGCAGCTTTGGGTTAAAAGCGGACAAGCCCGCACTATGGCCTTACCGAGTGCAGCGTTCTCACCATGTCCGCCATGGGACAAAGACCAGCGAGTGTAACGTAAGCACCAGCGATGGGAATGAAGGCCGCAATTACAAAAAGCCAGATTGCTAAGACCCTACCAAATATCTTTATCCCGTCGTCAGCCTTTGACGCTGCAAACAGCACAAAATAGCCGACGGTCACGCAAATCGTCGCTGGGATGAGGCTAAAAAAGAAACACATGGTTTAGACCGCAATGTACTCTACGCAGTCCTGCGTGCATAAAGATCGCACCAGCCCATCGGGCTAATTCGGCCCTCCACGACCTCACACTCGCCAGACATCATTCCGCGTCCCATCATCCCACCACCCCTCATTCCACCATCCATCATCATTCCACCACCCATCATCATTCCACCACCCATTCCGCTTCCCATCATTCCGCGTCCCTCAAAGAATTTGCACATCCCGCACATCTGCCGACCCTTGGGATAATCACGGTAATGAACGACCGATTTGCCGGCTTTACCTTGGGCGGAAGAAGTATATGGCGCTAGCGGAGGCATCCCGGCGGCGGCCGCGATGAGCGTGAGCCAAAGGCGACGGGAAACCTTTCTGTCTTTGGGCATGACACACCTGCCGTCCGTTAATGCGACGCTGGCAGCGTGTAACTCCTCGCCCTCTTACCACTGACGCCGTGCGTCGGCTTTGATTTAGCTCAACACGGAACAGGAGGAAAATCCGGATCATTGACTTCCCAATACCCAGTCAGTCTCGGAAGTATTATGGTGGCAGCAGCCGCAACATGCCCCTACGACGCTGCCAGCCTGCGCAATCTTTCAATCGCCACACTGTCCTCCGTTTGAAGGGAGAGAAAGGCTGCGAATTGTCCGGTCTTGTCCATCAGATAAATCGCGCCAGTGTGGTCCATCGAGTAAGTACCGTCACCCTCCTCAACCCGTTTGTAGTACACCCGAAACCCTCGCGCGACCGCGGCAATCTGCTCCTTCGTGCCTGTTAATCCGCGTATGCGAGGATCGAAACTCGAAAGAAATTCCCGAAGATGGGCTGGTGTATCCCGTTCCGGATCAATCGTAATGAACAGGACATTGAGTTTGTCGGCGTGGGAGCCGAGCGCCCTGAGCCAGTTAGAAAGGTCCATTAGTGTAGTGGGGCAAACATCCGGGCAAGATGTGTAGCCAAAAGAAATTACACTCGGCGTTCCCAAGAAGGTCTTATCCGTGACGGTGTGACTTTCTTGATCAACAAGTTCAAACGGGCCACCGATGGGTATTGGATCAAGCTCACTTGAGTGCTTGATCAACTGACCAAAAAAGATGCCAGCACCTATCAACAGTGCACCTGCCGCCCCCGCCGCGATGGTTGTTGCAAATCGCATTGAGTTCCTCCTTAGCACTTGGCAGCAATGTGCGCGCTAATCTCACTTGGATCAGCAAAGATCACATCTGCGCGATCGCCCTTCATTCCTGCTCCCACCAAAGCCGGAGCGTTCTTGTCCGGACCATCGGCACTCGCGTCCGTTTTTAAGCGGAGATTGCGCTCCCAAAACTTGCGGGTCTGTCCGTTAGCGGTTGTGATCGTATAGGTGTCCTTGCAGTAACTAATCGCTTGGATGCGGTCCTCGGGATCAAGATGCTTGAGATTAGGAACCCGTCCGCCCCCCATCATCCCACCCATGCCACCCATGCCACCCATGCCACCCATCTGCCCACCTTGTTGCGCGATGGAGGCACCGGGTTGTGTTGCTTGCTTTAGAAAGACCAGCAAGTCGGCTCGCTGCCGAGCGTCCTTGATCCCATCGAACGTCATTTCATTACCTGGTACGAGATGCTGCGGGTCGGTGATCCAATCATCCAGCGTTTTGTCGTTCCAAACGACATTCGCGGATTGGAGGGCAGGCGAATACCGGCTGAAACTAGCGAGACTTCCGGCCTTTCTATTCCACAAGCCTGCGAGACTTGGACCGGTCATGCTTTGGTCGGGCTGCAAAGAATGACAAGCCGCGCACGCGCCAAATACGCGCTGGCCTCGGGCAGCATTGCCTTCCGAAAAAGCTGGATATGCGCCGAATAAGAATGTCAGGAATGCTGAGACTGTAAGCAGGTGTGTGGCTCTCATGGCCGTCCTCCGACGATAACGGAAAATGAGTGCGCGAGCGCGTGAGCGCGCACTGTCTTGCTGTCAACGGTCGCAGATTTCAGGCCGGTGGGGGATGCGTTGGTGGCGGCCTTGCAAGGCCGTGCAGCGTGTCGTCCACAAGAGTTCGCGGGGACCCGTCGGCAATGTAAGGCAGCCCAATGGTCATGGCCGGAAGAACTGCACCGGCGAGGGCTATGCATTTCAGGGCGCACGCAGTAACTTTGAAATCACTCTGAGTATTGCAGCAAGGACAGCAGGGCATGTCAGGTTGATCAGCCGTCGTTACTTCGGCAGGCGATGGCGACACGATGGCTTCGGCAGTTGCCGGGAGCATGGCAACCGAGATGGCGATCACACCGACTAAGATCGTTCGGATAAAAGGCATAGCGAAACGATCAAACCATAGGGGCGTCGCTTCAACCAATCAAAATACATTGATGCCGTCTTACTGCTAGGTCGGGAACACTGGAACGAAAGCCGGGCATTGGGGCTAAACTGATGCTTGATCTTGACTAAGCTCAAAGAGGCATCCTTCGCCGCAAAGAAATGGCAGAGCAATCATGGCTGACAATCGCAAAATAGAAGTATTCAGCGCCGGATGCGCGCTGTGCCATGACGTAATTGATGCAGTGAGGCGCGAGGCCGGTTCTTCGGACGAAATCATCGTGCGCGATATGACGGACAGTCGGGTCGTCGAGCGCGCCACGGAATTGGGTGTTCGTTCTGTTCCAGCGGTCGTGATCGACGGCAGGTTGGCGTCCTGCTGTACGGACCGAGGCGTTGATATTCAGGTGTTAAGGGCCGCGGGACTAGGAAAGGCTATCTAAAACTGCGAACGGCCTACCGCGCAAACATTTTCCCGTGCGAACTTTGTCGCTAGAAACTGCGAGCAGCAAGCAAAGCTGCCATCTCAACAATCAGGGTAAGTGGCGATCGGCCTTGAGCGGTCAAGACATTCCCATTGCCAACAACCACACGCCTCCCGCGATGCAGACTATGCCAACAAAGCGAGCAGGGAGACAGCCCAAGGGAATGATCTTCTTCAAGAGAATGAGCAACGCGAGGAGGCCGATCCAAAGCACGTTCATCACGCCGCCCACAAACAGAAGTGTCGTCAGCATCCAGCAGCAACCGACGCAATACGCACCGTGGCGAAGCCCAAGCATTAGCGAACCCGGCGTATCGCGTCGAAAGCCACCATGGCGCATTAGGAACGCAAATGGCCTCTGACATTCGGTAAGGCATATCTCCTTAAGCCGGGTCCACTGATAGGTGCCGGCTGCTACAAACAAGAACCCCCCAAGGACATTGCTGGTGCCTGCCATAGCGCTATCGAGCAGACCGGCACGCTCAAGTTTCCATTGCACGAGCGTGGCGAGCAGCGAAAAAGCGGCCCAGACAAGGAAATAGCCAGCAGTGAACCAAGCAGTTGGAGCGAATGGCGTGCCCTGCGCCTCAGTTTGTCGGGCCGCACGAGCGTACATGAGGATCATTGGCACCGCCGAGGGGGTCATCATGCCGACCATCATCACGGTCCACATGCCGAATACATAGGCGAACTCCATCACCTGCCATGGCGTGTGTGCCGGCACCATGAGCCCCATACCGGACGGAAGCATTCGGAAGTCACCCATGTCCATGCCACCCATGGACATGTCAGCGGAGACCCACAGCAAGTAGCTCCACGCTAACGCGATCAGCAATGTGAGTGCGAGGACGACGACGTTGCGGTCGCGCCGCAGCACGTCTGTCGGGGTCGGGACGAAATTGACAATCTCGCAGCCGAACCCCGCACCGCGAAGTTTTGCTGCGATATCGGCCGTTGTTAGGTGGCTGCCTTCACCGGCCATCAATACCCCTACATGACTGCGAATTTGCGCGGTCGGCACAACACTCAACCTATTAGACGTGCTTTGCCTTGTCACGCTCCTGTAGACCGTCAATTTGTAAAACCTTCATGACTTGTACGTGGAAAAGCCACGGTTCGGAGCGTGCGGATGTGATTGTGTAACACCAGAGTGAGCGACTATATGGCTCCGTATAGGAGCTTGCATGAGCGGGGATTGTTGTGGTCACGGCGCGACGTTTGAAGGGCTTTCGGCTGATTACAAACGCCGACTGTGGCTCGTAATCGCCATCAACGCCTCCATGTTCTTGGTCGAAATGGCGGCGGGTGCCCTAGCCGGATCACAGGCACTTCAAGCGGATGCGCTCGATTTCCTGGGCGACGCGACAACATATGGCATCAGCCTTGCAGTCATCGGGGCGTCAATTCAAATACGCGCGCGTGCTGCGATGTTGAAGGCACTCAGTCTTACCGCGATGGCTCTGTGGGTACTAGGATCGACCGCGCACCACGTTCTCATTCTTGGCGTACCTCGTGCGGAGGTAATGGGGGTAATCGGTATTTTGGCCCTAGCAGCAAACGCAGCGAGCGTTCTCATTCTCATTCGATACAAGGATGGTGATGCCAATGTGCGTTCCGTTTGGTTGTGTTCTCGGAACGACGCCATTGGAAATGTTGCCGTCATGCTTGCTGCCCTGGCGGTGTGGGGCACCGCCACGAGATGGCCAGACCTATTAGTTGCCGCCATAATGGCTGGTTTGTTTTTGAACTCTTCAATCCGGATTTTGCGACAATCCTTTCAAGAAATGCGCGAAGCGCGTGTGGTCCCAGCCGAGTAGCACGGCACCGGTCAACTGATGTCCGCTTTGGGTCAAAAGCAGACATTGCTGAATGTCTGATCAATGTCCGCTTTACCCCAAGAGCGGACGTGCCTGCGGACGACGTGACGTGCGTTCTGGAGGGCGGCGGCCTAATGCAGCGCCCGCCAATCCAGCGCGGAGCCAGCATGTCGACCTCGGCGCGGAGCTGGTCGGCGATCGCTATGCGCGGCGCGACGCGACCAACTTGCTTATCCCCATCTGGGCGCGTTCGCCGCTTCGGGGCGGCGACCTGCGCGCTCGCCTGGATCATCTCACGCCCGCGTCTCAATTAAAAAGCGACCGGGAGCAGACCGCACGAATGCCGCCCGGCCGCAGGCCCATGAGGCCATGCCATGGCTCGCAGGCCAGTTTTGGCCGGGCTCCCACAAGGAGGTTGCAAGCAAGCCGGCCGAGCCGAAATCAATGCCATCGCGCATCAAGCTCCGCGATGACTTCACTAAGGTGCCAAACAATTTGGGTACGCAGATCAACCGGCAAATATTTCGCCATCTTGGCCGCGACTGCGACCATGGTCAGGATAGTGACAGCCAGGTCCTTTTCATCTTCAAGTAGTGCGACAATCAAAGCAGATGCCAGCACATCCGGCGGCAGCGCGCGCAGCGCCTCGTGCGACGAGAGCACTTCATCAGGCGTCCGCGTCATCGCGTTTCCCGCCGATGTCGCCGCGCAGCCACTTCAGCCGTCTTTGCTCCTGCGCCGTGACTGCCCGGCCCGCATCAGCGTCGACGCGCAGCGCCGCAAGTTGCACTTCAAGTGCAGAAAGTCGGTCGAGCAACGGGGCGAGTTCGTCGCGCACATACCCAACGACAAATTCGGCGATTGCGCCGATTTGCGTTTCGGTCAGGTCCGGTTGTTCGTCGAGCACTTGCTTGGCAATTGACCGCGCCCAAATATCCCAAGGCTCTTGCGATCTGGCGTCCATGAATTGCGTGAGCTGCTGCGGTGCAGGCTCGTGCGTTTTGTAGACTAAATTAAGCCCACCAAGGTCTTTGTTGATCTGCGTAATCCGTGCGCGTCGATCGTCGGCGCAGCGCTGCTGCTCAAGGAGCCGGCCGGCCGTGTCGATCTCTTCTTGAACTTCATCGCGCAGCGACATGGTCAGTCTTCCCATGGGAACTTCGTTGCTAAGATGCCGCGGGCCTTGCGCATGACTTTGCGCGCATAGTCATCGCTAATGTGCTGTGTGCGTAGGAGGACATCTTTGGCCCTGGCCGTGGCTTGGCGGCTGCGTTCCTGTGCAGCTTCGCGCGCGCGCCGCTCGGCACCGACACGCTCAACGAGCCTTTCAGTCTCCAACCACTTCCGCCGCTGGGCGAGCGCCTTGCGAAAAGCTTCGTCGTCTTCGGCGATCAACGGGATTTTTGTCGGTCTGCCTATCATAGGCGTAGGTTAACCCAACGGCGCCGAGCGTTGGGTAATGAGGTTACACGTTTCTCTCTTTTCTCTCTTTTAAAAGCCGCTTTAACGCGGCATTTAAAGCGCGGCGCAGGGTGGCGGTTATGGCCTTGGCCACCAACTTCTTGTCGGCGGCTTCCGCTTGGGTGATTTCGCCCAGCGCAATCAGCAAGTCGACGATGGCGCCGTCGTATTCCACGGTGCAGATGGCACAGCCTTTACGTTGTCTTCGGCGGCAGCGCGCAGTAGCGGCGCGCTTGCGTGCGCGTATGGCGGCGGCGCGGTCAGGGTGTAGCTGCACTACCTTTGCCGGCGGCATTTTCTAACTCGCGCAAATATAAAAGCTTAAGCGCAGACCGCGTCACCGCAACTCCGTAGGCAGAAAGGACGAAGCAAATTGCGGTGTCCACGTCTGCATCCATTGGCTGTTGGCCAAGGCGGCCCATGACAGAGCGCATGAAACAGTCGCGCGCAGTTACCGGTACGAGGTTGGCGGCGGCGGCAAGTTTCTTCTGTTGGCGGTGGTCCAAGGTCATTCAATTTCTATGCCTGCAATCATGGCGGTCAAGGAATGCATCAATCTGTGATTTAACGCGGGACATTTCGGCCAGGAGCAGTTTGGCGTCAGCAAGCGCGGCGGGGTCATCAGGCAGGACCGGCTTACCATCATCGCTCCGCGGTAGCGCAGCGCCGAGTTGGTTAAAGCGCAGTATTAAATCACGCAGCTCAAGCGGCATCGGCATTAGCCGAACCTTTTATTAGGGTCGTGCCGCCATGGGCTGTAGGCACTAACGCGGGAGTTATGGTCCTTCGGCGGGGCAAGCTCTTTGTCAAAACCAAGTTCGCGCACAGCACGAATGTACGCGATGCGACTGTCACGCTCTATGGCACACTCCGGCCGCGCCCTTATCATGCCCTTGTTGTCGGTGAAGGTGAGGCCGTGCTCGGCCAGTGACTGGCGTGCTTGCTGGTAACGGTCCCAACTCTCCGCGGCCGCTTGCAGCGTCCGCATCTGATGCTGCTCAAGCGGAAAATTGCCCACAATCGCGCGCCACCATGCCTGCGTCGCTGCGGTCAGATGATTGGGCGGTGGCCGCAGGTCCGACGATGGTTGGGTGTGTTCATCTGGTGATGTGCTGTTGACATAAGCGGTCATCGCCAATTCGTTTGCTGATTTACGGCCTCTGTGTCGCATTTTGTTTTTGCCTCGCGGGGCAATCCAAAATCAAAGTTTAGCTCAAGGAACTTAGGCGGCCGGCCCGTACGTTGGGATCTCAAAAATTTTTTTCATGCCCCGGCCCCTAGATAAGTGTCCTCAGAGCTTTGCATTGTTTGTTTGTTTGGTTTGGCGCTTAGCATCGGCATAACATAGTGCTTCGGCCAATGCGCTTGCTGCTTCTTTTGCACCAATCACTTGCATAGGCTCGGCGTGCGGCGGTGCTACAAGGCGCACGGTGCGTTGCGGCAGCCCACTACTACCGCAGCCAGTACACGCCAGTACGCGCCCAACCCAAGCATCGCCGACAAAGCCGATATGGCCGCAGGTGCAGGTGACAAGGTGCATGGGCCAAGCCTAAGGACAGGGTCGGCTTAGAACCAACAGAAATCGGTGGTGGTCGATTTAAAACGGGCAGGCGGCCAAGGGCCAAGGCCGGAGGGCGGGCGGCTAGGTGCCGAAGGGTTAAGGCGCGCCCGACACAATTGCGTACCCAACTGCGCTTGCGCGCGCGAGGCAAACGTGTGGCCAAAACCGGCTTATGGGTATAACCCCGAAAAGGGTATTCAGGCTCACGCGCGCAAGGACAAGTGGTAACGCAATCCTGTCGTAATCTGGGCAGCTACCTTGCCCGCAGCGTAACCAGTATTTCCCGTGCCTGCTGCCGGCGCGCTCTTTCCTGGGCTGCGCGCGCCTCAAACAGCCTATGCACCGTTGGGTTCACCATCCACCGGAGCGTGTCCCTGGTCGCTGGCCCAACGGGCGGCAGCAGCCAGCCAAGGGCGTAAAGCTGGTAAAACACGCTGGTGACGTCTTGCCGGTCCAGCTTGCGCATCATGCGGATACCATGTTGCACGTCCCGGTTCGTTACGACCTCAAGCCGGTGGGCTAAGATGTAACCGGCGACGGCCGTTAGCCGTTCGTGGTCATCCGACAAACCAAACACGTTGAAGTAAAACGCCGCGGCATGCGGCAACAAAAAGCCGTGGAGGAATTGCTCAACTCTTTGTGCGGTGGCTGCACTGACCAGTATACTGAGTTCAGTTTGCCAGTTGTTGGTGCTGCAATGGTCAACGCAATGCCACAACAAACAAAGCCGCGCAAAAATGCCGTCAAATTTTCCAATGTGCGCACCGAGCTTTCTGTTGACAGCTTCACACGCCATTAGGTTTTGGTGTTTTTCCGCCAACGTCTGACGCAGTGCCCGCGCCTCATCATCAAAAATTATGGTGTCAAACGGTTCCCTAATGGTGTGCAGGCGCTTAATCAATTCGGCATAACGCGGAGTACTAGCGGCCGGCCTTGCGTCTTGGCCCGCGGTCCCCGGCCGCACCATGATTGGGCATAGCCGTTGGATAAGGCCATCGTCTACGGTGCCCTCTGCAATTTTGCGCATCGGCTCTGGCTGAATGCCGCCGAGCACACAAGCGGACAAATTTTCAATTATGCCGGAGCTACGCGTAACACGATCATAGGAGTAAGGCCCGCCGTTATATGCCTGCAACCAAAAAGCACGATCCGCTGACGCGCCGCGGTGCCCGGAATATTTGTCCATGCTGCCGAACCAGCCACCGAGTTCGTCACGCAGGCATAACAAACCATCGGGACTGTCACGAAAAACTTCCTGTGCCGCTTCGATGGTTACGTCCTCAAGCACCAACCGCGGCCGCTTTGGTGGCGGCGTTGACTGCTTTTGCTCTTTGGTCAGGGCGTCGTATTGCGCACTTGCTAGGTTATTACTGCGCCGCATTTCCATATCCAGTTTTCTAATCGGCCAACTGGCTTCCGAAATGATTGGCGTCTTTTTAGCACTGACGCCACCAAGCAGCCCGGTCCACAGACACGTTGTGACCTTCCACTCCGCGTGCTGTTTGGGTTTTAACTTGATTTGATCTGTTATTGCCGCGGCACAAATTGTTAAAGCGGCCATGGCCAAGCCGGCCGGGTCCGCGCCCATGAGCGCGCCCTGCTCAAAGGCCCAATCGTCAATGAGTGGCGGCAATACACCGACCGGAAGCGCGGGCGGAGCAAACGTGTCCCATAGGTCTACTGGCGCGGTTGCATCTTCCGGCTGCGGCTGCGTGGGTTGGGGCGGCGGTTGTGTAGCAACAACTTCTGGCTCTGGAGCATTGGTCGCAGTTTCATCTGAATTTGTTGATGGTTCTGGCTGTGGGTCATTTGACCCGGAACCACCGGCCTCCGCCGTTGGCGCTTCAACCGGCTCCGCATAGTCCGGGCCACTGCCGTTATAAAGCTTGGCTGCTAGCGCTGCATCATAGGCATCACGCCAGTAGGATCTGCTTGCCACGCCAAGCGAAACAATGTGCCTGCACCAATTTCTGTCGGTGGTGACTGCGCGTAGTGGTCCCAACGTTCGCGGGTGGTTGCAGCGTTATGATACTTGCTGGACTTTTGCGACCACGCCAGCGCAGCGGGATAAGTTTCCTCACTGCCGCCACTGGCACGCCATGCCGCCATGAGCATTTTGTTCCACTCATCGCGATTGAGGTCCGGGTTTGGGAGCACGGCGAGCGCCCCGTTGACCAATACCGGGTCGGCTTCCGGGTTGGCACCAGGGATATGCGGCCCGCTGCGTGTGGCAGCAAAAATTAATTCAAGCAACCAGGGCGGTGGAGCGGCAACGGGTGCGCTGTTACGCCAGCGGTAAACCCCTTTGCCTGGCCTAATGCTTGGCGGCGCCATCACCATGCCGCCCTCACCGCGCACGTCAATGCCTGCGCCTATAGCGGAGGTCGAGTTCGGAATAACCCTGCCGTCATCCGGCCAAAGGAAATAATAATGGATGCTGCCACTGGGGCTCTCAGCTTGTTTGGTTGTTGGCAGTGCACCGTGTGTAGCTTCCAATGCCGCGAGGGTAGCAGCACCGTCAACGTCATGGCCTGCTTTGGTGTCAATCTCCATGACCCATATGCCGCTGCCCGCGCCAGCCGCGATGCAAACATTGGCATTTGGCCACTGCTGCCAGTCACGTTGGATTTCTGTTTCGTCAATGGTCTTGCCCCAATTGCGACCATCGCTGAACTTTTTGCTTTTGAGTGACTTCTTTTCGCCAGTGGCCGGCGCTGGGAACACGTGCCAGCCTTGCCTTGCATAGCGCTGTGCGGCTTGCGGTATTGTTTCGGTGTCGGCCGCAGCGACTGTTTCAAGAAAGATAACAGGCTCAGGCTGACAATTGATGCACTTGGCATCGCGATTAGGTTCTAAAATTTCAGGCATAGCAAAGGACCACCATTCCCCGCCGCATTCATTACGGAGCGGCGCTTGCCGGTTGGTCCTTTTTTGCCGCGGGCACGCCAAAGCGGCCGCGGGCCGACTGCGGTACCGAACTGGCAAGGGCGGATTTAAACTTGCGGGGGCAAACCGGGTCTGTTTATTTTGACCCTACGCCGCGGTTCGCCGCTTGCCAGCGCTTTTGGAACCGCACGGGGGCCGCCCTGCTAGGGGTGGCCCCACTCTTTTATAGTGCCGTATTTCCTCCCGACTGACTAGGCTTCTCTGATGGCGTAGACGGACATGCCCGCGCGGCACTGCGATTGTCTGGAAATAAACCGAGGTCCTTGCCGGCAGCACTATAGGCGCGCCATTGGTCGTCGCGCTCCCAAACCACATAACCAACTAGAATCGTCCCATCACAAACGTAATGAGCGCCATCAGGCGGTATAAATTCCGGTGCTCGTTCCGGCTTCTTTTTCTTTTTGGTCATAGTGCACCTAGGCGTCCGATTAGCGCTGCGCGAGCGACTTTTTCCTCGCGTAGCAAACGTTGGTATTGGCGCTGATTAATCCGTTCTGTGATCGCAGTGCGCAGGACCTGCGCCATCACATCTGGCGGCAATGCTTCCGCTTGACAGGTCTGCCCATCAAAGCTGCGGCGGTCGGTAGGCTTGGGCGGCGCTGTTGGCAGGTGGTATTGCCGGATTTGCTCTGGCGTCACTGCGAGGCGGGTGAAGTTAATCTCGCCGCCTAATTCATCGCCAAACGCGATCACGTCTTCTTCCAGTGATTTGAAGATGTGCACTCCGCTAGGGTCGTGGTCGCCGATGTGCAAAACCTCCACAGGCTCTTCTTCGCTGGCGTAGTCCCGGGCAAAGTTATGTTTGAAAGTGACGCTGTCAAAGCCGCCGCTGGCCAGCACCGGGATGCCGTAAGGGTTGGCGACCTGCGCCAATTGCGGAGCCATGCCGGCGGCTTCACACATCACGACCAGTCGAACACGTTGGCCGCTTTGCCGGTCCAGCTTGAATTCTTCGGCCCACGCCTGCACGTCATGCACGAACGCATCAGCACCGGCCCAAACACTGTCTTTAATCTCGGTGCCGCCGTCGTCGCGGATATCCTCCATAGAGATAAGCTCGGCACGGCGTGCCCGATTGAGCATGCGGCAAAGCCGTTTGTAGTCGTTCTCTGTTTTTGGGTAGTCGTGGGCACCGACGAGCCGATAAAAAATCTGGCGAATGGTCAACGGCAGGTAGTTGGCATATTCGGCCAACACTGCGTTGACATCTTCAAGTAGCAGTTTGCTGTTGGCGTCCGGTTGCCAATCTACAAAGCCGCGCGGCCGGGTACGGCCGCGACCGTTGGTGAGGCCGAAGGCCATATCCACGGACAGGTCCAGGGCGCGAGTGGCCTCTTGCACGCTGGCCACGGCTTCGTCTTCTGACATTGCCGCCGCGGCACGGGCACGCTTGGCCAAGTTCTTGTCAATGCCCAAGCTTGCTAAGCTTGGCAGCTTACGACTGGTCATGACATCACCGCCTTGCATCACGCTGGGCAACGCGCGCTGCCAGCCAACCTTGCAGGTCAGTCACAAGCCAACCGACAGCACGTCCGTCATCCGTCAGCTTGATGGGCGGTGGCAGGTGGCCGGCTTTGACGTGCTTGGCGAATTGCGTTGGCCCTAAACCAACAAAGGCCGCGGCGTTACGCGAACGCAACACGACAGGTGCAATGGTCGGTGGTCGGTGGTGGCGCGGCTTCTTTTTATTTCTTGGCATAACGGTGCCCTTCCTCTTTTGGCGCTGGAGGGAGGGCAATAAAAAAGGCCACCCCAAGCGCTGTTGCGCTGTAAGGTGACCGTTCGCAGTAGGGCCGGTTAAGCAGCTACGGGCGCAAAAGACGTGCGCTACTAGTCACGAACCCTACATAAGGTGCGTTGCCGGGGTTTACAAGGATATTCCGAGGCTTACCGGCACTATGCGGCCCGCAGCGGCAGCACCGCAGTCGGCGCCCGGTGGCAGTACGTGGCCCATGCTGCCATCAACTGCCGGCGCTTAATGAACAAATCACCACGTCTATAGGCTGCCTCAACTTTATTCGCGATCTTATGAGCGAGCGCCATCTCAACGACGTGGTTGGGCGTGGCTGTGGTTTCCGCTGCCCAATCCCGGAACGTGGAACGGAAGCCGTGCACCGTGATTGCGCTATGCCCCATGCGCGCCAACAGCCGCGTCATGGCTTTGTTGTTCAAATGGAGCCTCGAGGCTCCTCCATTATTGAGCGCTGGAAAAATAAATTCATTCATGCGCGGCAAGTGTTGCAATATTTCCACGGCACGGTCGCTGAGCGGGATGCGGTGCGCGTGCCCGCCTTTCATCCGCGCCGCGGGCACAGTCCAAACCTTTTCAGCGAGGTCAATCTCGTCCCATTTTGCGCCAAGGGTTTCCGCGGTCCTGGTCGCACACAGCACCGTCAATTCCAGCGCCCGCGCCGGTATACCTTCAAGCGCACGCAGTGCCGCCATGAACGCGGGAGCCTCGGCGTAGGGCAATGCGGCGTGATGATTGTTATTTGCATTGGGTTTGGGCAGCAAGAACTCAAGCTGCTTTTCCCAGCGCGCGGGATTTTCCCCAGTGCGGAAGCCCTGGACCGTGGACCAATATAGAACATCCTCTATTCGCCCACGCACGCGCTTTGCCGTTGGCGTCTTGGTCAACCAGATTGGCGTAAGGCATTGCATGACCAAATCTTGGTCAACGGCAGCGACCGGCATGCTGCCGCATATTGAATATACATACTTGTCGAGGCTTGCGATGAAATCATCGTGCGCCTTTGCGGACCAGTTGCCGGCGTGCGCGGCCAAGTAGCCGACGGCGCACTCCTTGAAGGTCTTTTTTTTAGTGGCCGCTAATTTTAATTCCGCCAATTGCGCCTGCCGCGCCAGTAACGGGTCAATACCTTCCTTAATCTGTTGCCGTGCCTTGCGGGCGAGCTCCCTGGCCTCATCAAGGTTATAGGTTGCAGCGCTGCCCAAGCCCATCCAGTGTTGCACTCCATGCTGCTTGTACCGGAAAATCCAACTGCGGTTATTCCCATTGACCTGCAAATACAGACCAAGACCATCTGGATACTTGCCGCGCTGCTTTAGCCTGAGCACCTTTTTGACCGTCAAAGCCATCTTTTTACCCGTGAGCCAAAAACCACAAACGTCCATAAATTTAAGCTCAATAATATCGGCATAAATTTTGGTTGTTCAGTAAAAGTCCCTGTGCCGCAGGACTTTCTTTGCTCTTAACGGCGCCCTCCGAGGCTATCCGCGTCACGAGTACGTTGCTGGGGGTAAAGCGGACATTTCGGCGATTTGGCCCGATGTCTCTTGGCCTCGTCTAAGCGTTCGGCTAACAATTGGGCGCTCGTGCCGTATCGACAACGACGCCCCAACCGCGTGTCGGCACCAGATA
>Ga0306926_10002444_pt1 | contig 18931 bp, 15 predicted proteins | sample flu12Cox44000178_FD_203759 | JGI IMG/M metagenome (GOLD analysis project Ga0306926, IMG submission 203759) | Lab enrichment of tropical soil microbial communities from Luquillo Experimental Forest, Puerto Rico - flux8day.12C.oxic.44.000.178 (v2)... | ecosystem: Environmental > Terrestrial >... | reverse complement strand
CGCGATCCAGCACCGGGCGGGCATGCAGACCGCCAAGACGATCATGGTGATCAACAAGGACCCGGAGGCACCGATCTTCGAACTGGCCGACTTCGGGGTGGTCGGCGACCTGTTCAGCGTGGTACCGCAACTCACCGACGAGATCGCCCGCCGCGCCCAGTCGTGACCGGGAACCGGGCCTGCCAGCCGGGCTGGCCCGGGCGGGCGCGGTGGTGCTGACCGGGAGCGCAGCCAGCTAGGCTGGATGCCCGATATGAACGACTCGGGCAGCGCGGGCGGGAGCCCGGACCAGGCGCAGGACTACCTGGTGTATCTGGATCATGCGGCGACCACGCCGATGCTGCCGGACGCCATAGCGGTCATGACGCGCGAACTCGCCCAGCTCGGCAACCCTTCGTCGCTGCACAACGCCGGCCGCCGGGCCCGCCGGGTGGTCGAGGAGTCCCGGGAGCTGATCGCCGAGTGCTATGGCGCCCGGCCCAGCGAAGTCATCTTCACCAGCGGCGGGACCGAGGCGGACAACCTGGCCGTCAAGGGCCTGTACTGGGCCCGCCGGGATGGCGACCGGCGCCGGTCCCGGGTACTGGTCACCGCCGTTGAGCATCATGCCGTGCTTGACCCGGCGCAGTGGCTGGCCAGCCATGAGGCCGCGCAGGTCGGCCGGCTGCCGGTGGACCGTACCGGGCTGATTACCCCGGACGCGCTGCGGGCGGCGATCGAGGCCGGCCCGGGGCCGGAGGCGGTGGCACTGATCAGCGTCATGTGGGCGAACAACGAGGTGGGCACCATCCAGCCGATCGCCGGCCTGGCCGCGGTCGCCCGCGAGTACCAGATCCCGTTCCACACCGACGCGGTGCAGGCGGCCGGCCCGCTGCCGGTCAGCTTCGCCGCCGCCGGGGTGGACGCGCTCACCCTCAGCGGCCACAAGATCGGCGGCCCGGTGGGCGTGGGTGCGCTGCTGCTGGCCCGGGGGGCCGAGCCGGTGCCGGTGCTGCACGGTGGCGGCCAGGAGCGGGACGTGCGGTCGGGCACGCTCGACGCCCCCGCGATCGCCGCGTTCGCCGCCGCCGCCCAGATCGTGGTCAAGCACCGGGAGGAGGAAGCGGCCAGGCTGGCCGCGCTCCGGGACAGCCTGATCCAACGGGTGCTGGCCGCTGTCCCGGATGCCATCCTCAACGGCGCGCCACCCGGGCCCGGCCGGCTGCCCGGCAATGCCCATTTCTCGTTCCCCGGCTGCGAGGGCGACGCCCTGCTGATGCTGCTGGATGCGAAGGGGATCGCCTGCTCGACCGGTTCCGCCTGTACCGCGGGGGTGGCCCAGCCCAGTCACGTGCTGCTGGCCATGGGCGCGGACGAGGGCCGAGCGCGCGGGTCGCTGCGGTTCTCCTTCGGTGCCACCTCGACCGCGGCCGACGTGGCGGCGGTCGCCGCCGTCATCGGCGAAGTGGTGGACCGGGCCAGGCGCGCGGGCCGGGCCTGACGGCTGCCCGCGGATCCGGCATCCTCCCGGTCATGAAGCTCGGATGGGCGTGGCCGCTAGCGGCTGGGCCGGACGGGCCCGAGCGGCCAATAGGCTGGTGGCCATGGCAAGGCTGAAGGTGCTGGCCGCCATGTCCGGGGGAGTGGACTCGGCGGTGGCTGCGGCGCGGGCGGTGGACGCCGGGCACGAGGTGACCGGTGTCCATCTGGCGCTGTCCAGCAACCCGCAGTCCTACCGGTCCGGTGCCCGGGGATGCTGCACGCTGGAAGACGCCCGGGACGCGCGGCGGGCCGCCGATGTGATCGGCATCCCGTTCTACGTCTGGGATCTGGCTGAGCGGTTCGCGGCCGATGTGGTGGCCGACTTCGTGGCCGAGTACGCCCGCGGCCGCACCCCTAACCCGTGCCTGCGCTGCAACGAGAAGATCAAGTTCGCGGCGGTGCTGGACCGGGCGGTGGCGCTCGGTTTCGACGCGGTGTGCACGGGGCACCACGCCCGGCTCGACGCCGGCCGCCTGCGCCGCAGCGTGGACACGGGCAAGGACCAGTCCTACGTGCTGGCGGTGCTCACCCAGGCCCAGCTCGACCGGGCGCTGTTCCCGCTGGGCGACTGCACCAAGGACGAGGTCCGGGCGGAGGCCGCGCGGCGCGGGCTGGCCGTCGCGGCCAAGCCGGACAGTCACGATGTCTGCTTCATCCCGGACGGCGATACCAGGGGCTTCCTGGCCGCCCGGCTGGGCCGGTCGCCCGGTGTCATCGTGGCACCGGACGGGGCGCTGGTGGGACGCCACGATGGCAGTTACGCCTTCACCGTCGGCCAGCGGAAGGGACTGGCGCTGGGCACCCCCGCCGCTGATGGCCGTCCCCGCTATGTGCTGGACATCCAGCCGGTCACCGGCACCGTGACGGTCGGCCCGGCCGAAGCGCTCGATGTCCGCCAGATCACCGCCGAGCGGGCGGTCTGGACCGGCTGCCCGCCGCCCAGCAAACCGCGGGACTGCCTGGTGCAGTACCGCGCACACGGGGAGCCCTTGCCCGCCGTCGCCACCCAGGACGGCGACCTGCTGCGGATCCAGCTGCAGACGACGGCCCGGGGAGTCGCGCCAGGCCAGGCCGCTGTCCTGTACGACGGGGACACGGTGCTGGGCAGCGCCACCATCGCCGCGGCCGCCTGACCGGACGGCCCCGGCTCTGCACGCGCCCTGCCCGCCGTCAGCTGGCCTCCCGGCCCGGACTGCGGACTGATCTCCCGGTAGGTCCTTGCTGCTGCCCAACAGTTGTATCAGGTCATTGTTGTCACTCCCGCCGCAACCGTTTGTGGTTCCGCGAGGGCAATGTGCCTATTCCGTCCTATTTCCGTTATTTCCTGGCCGAGGTTATTGACCATTGCGTGAATGACTCGTTACGAGTGGGTAGAGGGTTAGCGGTGCGCCCGGACCGGGCGCAGCAAGGTGCACGGGTGATGGAGGACGGGCGCGCTGGAGGAACTATGAGAACTCGCGGTCGCGGCTGGATCGATTCGCGGAGGCGCCTGGTGCGGCGCCGCCTGCTGGCCAGATCCCGTCTGCGGCTGCTGGCCGGCGGGCTGACTGGCGTACTGGCCGCCTCGCTGCTGGCCGCGTGCGGCACCAGCAGCGCTGCTACCGGCCCGGTCACCCTGAACTTCTACCAGTACCCCGACGTCTCCGGCGCCACCAACACCATCATCAAGAACTGCGACAGCCAGTCACACGGTAAATACATCATCTCCTACCAGCAGCTGCCGTCCGGGGCTGACGGTCAGCGGCTGCAACTCGTCCGGCGGCTGGCCGCGCACGACTCCACGATCGACATCATGGCCCTGGACGTCACCTGGGAGGCCGAGTTCGCCAACGCAGGCTGGATCGTGCCGTGGACCGGCGCCAACAAGGCCGCGGTCGTCAACGGCACCATCAAGCCGGCGCTGGAAACCGCGATGTGGAAGGGCCAGCTGGTCGCGGCGCCGAACAACACCAACACCCAGCTGCTCTGGTACCGGTCCGACCTGGTGCCGCACCCGCCCACCACCTGGGCACAGATGCTCGCCGACGCGCAGCAGCTGGCCAGGGAGGGCAAGCCGCACTACATCGAGATCCAGGGCGCCCAGTACGAGGGCAACACCGTCTGGTTCAACACGATGAACGCCAGTGCCGGCGGCACCGTGCTGAACCCGACAGCGACCAAGGTCACGCTGGGCGCCCCCGCGGTGAAGGCCTTGTCGATCATGAAGCAGCTCGCTACCTCCCCGGCCGCGGACCCCAGCCTGGGAGTGCAGATGGAGAATGACAACCGGCTGGCCATGGAGGCGGGCACGGCCGCATTCCAGCTGAACTACCCGTTCGTCTATCCGGCCATGAAGGCCGATAACCCGGCGCTGTTCAAGCACTTCAAATGGGCGCTCTACCCGGAGGTCATCCCCGGCGTGCCGGCCAAGGTGACGATCGGCGGGATCGACATCGCGGTCAGTTCCTTCTCACAGCACCGGGCACTCGCCTTTCAGGCCGCGCTGTGCCTGCGGGACAAGCAGAACCAGCTGATCGGCGCCACCGTCGGCGGCGTCCCGCCCACCATCGCCAGCCTCTACAGCGACCCGAAGATGTTCCCTGCCTACCCGTTCCACACCGACATCCTCTACGCGCTCCAGCACGGGAGCGTACGGCCGAAGACGCCCCTCTACCAGGTGGTGTCCATCGACATCTCGCATCTGACCTCACCGCCAGCCGGCATCAGCCCGCTGACCACTCAGAAGAAGATGATCAGCGACATCAACAACGCCCTGCAGTCGAGGGGCCTGGTTCCATGAGCCGCCTTGCCGCAGGCGGTGGCCCGGGCGGGCGGAAAGGAAGGGGCCGATGAGCACCCATACCGAGACGGTCGCCGCCGGCGCGCCGGCGGAGGCGCCGGCCCGGCGCAAGCCGCAACTGTCGGAAGGGGCGCGGGCCGAGCGCCGCCTCGGCTGGTTGCTCTGCGCCCCGGCGGTCATCGTCATGCTGGCCGTCGCCGGGTACCCGATCGTCTACGCCATCTGGCTGTCGCTGCAGCGGTACAACCTGGAACTCCCGAACCAGGTCAAGTTCATCGGGCTGGCCAACTACGGGGCGGTGCTCCGCTCCCCCTACTGGTGGCACGCGCTCTGGGTGACAGTGCTCATCACCGTGGTCTCGGTCGCCGTCACCCTGGTGCTGGGCATGCTGCTCGCGCTGGTCATGCACCGCACGCTGTTCGGGCGGGGGACGATCCGGACGGCCGCCCTCATCCCCTACGGGATCGTGACCGTCGCCGCCTCCTATGGCTGGTACTACGCCTGGACGCCGGGCCAGGGATACCTGTCTGCGATGTTCAACAACAGCGCGCCGCTGACCTCGACGTACAAGGCGATCGCGGTGATCATCCTGGCGGAGATCTGGAAGACCACCCCGTTCATGGGATTGCTGCTGCTGGCCGGGCTCTCGCTGGTACCCGAAGACCTGCAGAAAGCTGCCAAAGTGGACGGGGCCACCGCCTGGCAGCGCTTCTGGCGGATCACGGTGCCGCTGATGAAGCCTGCCATCCTGGTCGCGGTGCTGTTCCGGACGCTGGACTCGTTCCGGATATTCGACAACATCTTCATCCTGACCCAGGGCAACAACGGCACGGAATCGGTGTCGATCCTCGCCTGGGACAACCTGTTCAAGGCGCTGAACCTGGGGATCGGGGCCGCGATCTCGATCCTGATCTTTATCTGCGTCGTCATCATCGCCGCCGTGTTCATCAAGGGCTTCGGCACCGCCGCCCCCGGCGCGGACACGGGAAGGAGGTAATCCAGCCATGGCTGCTGTCACCACCACGCCCCGGCAGAAGATCGGCTGGGGGACGGCGAACGTGGTCGTCGTGGCGCTGGCGCTAATCCCAGTGCTGTGGATGGTCTCGCTGTCATTCAAGACACCCGCGGCCGTCCTCGACCCGTCCTTCATCCCGGCGCAGTGGACCTGGAGCAACTACCACGAAATCCTGAGCACCGCGACGTTCACCCGGCCGCTGTTCAACTCGATCGGCATCGGGCTCATCGCCACGTTCATCTCCGTGGTGCTGGCCTCCATGGCCGCCTACGCGGTCGCGCGGCTGCGGTTCCCCGGTAAGTCGCTGCTGATCGGGATGTCGCTGCTGATCGCGATGTTCCCGATCATCGCGCTGGTGACCCCGCTGTTCAGCATTGAGCGCGCGCTGGGCCTGTTCAACACCTGGCCCGGCCTGATCATCCCCTACGTGGCCTTCGGCCTGCCGCTCGGCATCTACACACTGTCGGCGTTCTTCCGTGAGATCCCGTGGGAGCTGGAGAAGGCGGCCAAAGTGGACGGCGCCACGCCGTTCCAGGCGTTCGTCAGGGTGATCGCCCCGCTGGCCGCGCCGGGCATGGTCACCACGTCCATCCTGGTGTTCCTGGCCTGCTGGAACGAGTTCCTGATGGCAATCTCGTTCACCTCGACGACCGCGGCCCGGACCGCGCCGGCCTCGCTCGCTTACATCAGCGGCAGTTCCCAGTTCACCGTCCCCACCGGCCCCATCGCGGCCGCTGCGGTGGTCATCACCATCCCGATCATCATTTTTGTGCTGTTCTTCCAGCGCCGGATCGTCGCCGGGCTCACCTCCGGTGCCGTCAAGGGCTAGCGAGTAAGGAGAGGACACGTGGCTGAGATCGTTCTTGATCACGTTACCAAGCGCTTTCCCGACGGTTCCCTCGCGGTCAATGACTTCAACATGAGCATCGCCGACGGCGAGTTCGTGATCCTGGTCGGGCCGTCCGGCTGCGGGAAGTCCACCACGCTGAACATGATCGCGGGCCTGGAAGACATCACCTCGGGCGAGCTGCGGATCGGTGGCCAGGTGGTGAACAACAAGACGCCCAAGGACCGCGACATCGCCATGGTGTTCCAGAGCTACGCCCTCTACCCGCACATGACGGTGCGGGAGAACATGGGATTCGCGCTGAAGCTGGCCAAAACGCCACAGGCCACCATCAACGAGAAGGTGGACGAGGCGGCCCGGATCCTGGACCTGATCCAGCACCTGGACCGCAAGCCGGCGAACCTGTCCGGCGGGCAGCGGCAGCGGGTGGCCATGGGCCGGGCAATCGTCCGGGATCCGGCGGTGTTCCTGATGGACGAGCCGCTGTCGAACCTGGACGCGAAGCTGCGGGTGCAGATGCGCACCGAGGTGTCCCGGATCCAGCGGCGGCTGGGCACCACCACCGTGTACGTGACGCACGACCAGACCGAGGCGATGACGCTCGGCGACCGGGTCGCGGTCATGCGGCTTGGGGTGCTGCAGCAGGTGGGCTCCCCAAAGGAGCTTTATGACCACCCGGTCAACCTGTTCGTGGCCGGCTTCATCGGCTCCCCGGCCATGAACTTCATGGGCGGCACCTTCGAGGAAGGCATGCTGCGCACCAGCCTGGGTGACATCCGGCTGAGCGACCGGCTGCGCCGGGAGGTGGAAGGGGCAGGGGCCGGGCGCGATGTCATCGTCGGCCTCCGGCCAGAGAACTTCGAGGACGCGGCGCTGGTCCCGGCCGACGCCCGGGCGAACGGGATCACTTTCCCGGCAGCCATCGACGTGCTGGAGTCCATGGGCTCCGACGTCTACGTCTACTTCACCAAGGACATCGAGATGGGGGTGAACGCCACCGAGCTTGAGGAACTGGCCAGGGACTCCGGCCGGGCCGACACCGGCGCCAGCGGCGACACCGTGGTCGCGCGGCTTGATGCCGCTACCGGTATCCGGGAAGGCCAGCAGGCCGAACTGTGGGTGGATGCCCGGGCGATGCACATCTTCGACCCGGCCACCGGCCGCAACCTGTCACTGGCGGCGCAGGCCGGCGATGGCGGCGGGGGGCCGGCCGCGGCGCCGGTCACCGGCGGGGCAGCAACGGCCGGCCCGGATGCCAGCCAGGTGACGGCCGCCGGCGCCGGCCCGTCCCCGGCGGCCCCCGGGGATGCCGCTCCCACCGGCCCGGCCGCCCCCGACTCCCCCAGCGAGGAGATCACCTGATCGTCCGGCGCAGCCGCTCGATAACTTCCTCGTTCCAGTCGTGGACCTTGATCAGCCGGTACCGCTCGGCGGCGACCCGCAGGTAGGCCTCCGCTTCGGTGCGTGACCCAATCAGGTCGGCGGCCCGCAGCATGCGGACGACGGGCAGGTACTCCTTGGTGTACCAGCGCCGTGCCACCTCGGCCCGGTCGAGGAACCGGCCCTGGTCCTGCATGCACCGGAAGCCCCAGGCTTCCACGGCCTCCCCTAGCTCGGCGTAGGACCACGGGTCGGTCACCATGATCTTCGCCGTGGCCGACGGCGGCAGCGGCACCCGGTCGGCGAAGATCCGCTGGTAGCTCTTGACCACCAGATCCCGGCGGCCACGGATGCCAGTCGGTGGCAGCTGGGTCAGTACCTCGGTCACATAGGCCTCGATGGTGGTGGCACCGGCGGCCATGGCGATGGAGATCCGGTGATGGCCGTCCTGCACGAAGTGCATGTCACCGATCCGGTAAACGTCGATGGGGGGAATGGGCTCGCCCCGCCGCTGGGCCAGCGCGAGCCGTTCCCACCGCTGCCTGACCCGGGCGCTGGTGGGCCGGAACCGGCGGTCGAAGTCCCGGGCCGAGTCCATGGTGCCAACCACCGTGCCGAGCTGGATGGTGCGCAGCCCGAGCCGCCGCTCTCCGCGCATGCCCAGGGCGGCGACCACCTCGTCGAACGGCAGGATGACGTTGACGTCGTCCGGCTCCCGGCGCAGCCGGTGGGCCAGCCGGGCGAGCACCTGGCGGCGCCGGGCCCGCAAGAAGTCGTTCTCCACGTCGGAGCGCGGGAAGCCGGTGTCAGGCATGGCGCCGTCCGGCGCGTCAGCGCCGGGCACCCTCCCGGACGTCCAGCCCGCGCTGGCGCAGGGCCGATTCCACCCGGTAGATCTCGCTCTGCCTGACCCGGCCAGGATGCCGGGGGTCGCCGCCCGCGGGCGGGCTGACCCCCAGCCGCCGGCAGGCGCTGCCCAGCGCGTCCAGGTAGGCCGCCCGGAGCGCCCGCAACCGCGCGCCCTTGGCCGTCAGGTCAGTGCGGGTCTCCATGGCCTCGAGTTCGGCCCGGAGCCGCCTCAGGTCCGCCTGCAGCCGGTCGACCGGTTCGGGCGGCGGCGGCCCGGCCAGCCGCGACCGCCAGCGGCCAGCGCACCAGGCAGCCAGGCGGGCACCACGCAGCGCGGCGTAGAAGACGACCGTGGGGAGCAGAATCACCCCGATCAGCTCGACAGCCGCGCGCATGCGACCAGTCTCCGTTACCCGGCCCGGGCACAGCAAGCCGGGACAGCCTGCCGGATCGGCGCTGCCGTGCTGCGGCCGGCTGGCGGGTGGGCGGGGGATCGGAAGCAGCTCACCGGGTACGGTGCCGGCAGATGCGCGGTATCAGCCAGGGAGGGCTATGGGCGGGCAGGCGGGCAGGCCTGACTGGTGGCGCGGGGCGACGCTGTACCAGATCTACGTCCGGTCCTGGCGGGACACCGACGGCGACGGCTACGGCGACCTGCCCGGGGTGACCGCCGGGCTGGACTACCTGCAATGGCTGGGGGTGGCTGGGATCTGGCTGTCCCCCACGATGCCCTCCCCCGACCGCGACTGGGGCTATGACGTCGCCGATTACACCGATGTCCATCCTGACCTGGGGACGCTGGCCGATCTGGACGAACTGGTAGCAGAAGCCCGCGCGCGGGACATCGCGGTCCTGCTGGATCTGGTGCCCAACCACACCAGCACCACCCATCCGTGGTTCGCTGACGCGATCAGCGGCCGTGCCGCCGCCCACCGTGGCTACTACCTGTGGGCGGATCCGGTCCCGGGCGGCGGTCCGCCGAACAACTGGCGGGACCCGGCCGGCCGGTCCGCCTGGGCGTATGACCCCGGCAGCGGGCAGTACTACCTGCACAGCTTCCTGGACAGCCAAGCCGACCTGAACTGGCGGGAACCGGCCGTGCAGGAGTCATTCCGGCAGATCCTGCGGTTCTGGTTCGACCGTGGCATCGCCGGCTTCCGGATCGATGTCGCGCAGGGCCTGTACAAGGACGACCGGCTGCGCGACGACCCGCCGGCGACCGCTACCGGCCCGCTGGCCGGCCGGTCCGGGCTGGCTCAGGTGTACAGCGCGAACCGGCCCGAGTCGCACGGTGTGTTCCGGGACTGGCGGGCCATCGCCGAGAGCTACTCCCCGCCCCGGCTGCTGCTGGGCGAGACGTGGGTGGCCAGCCTGGACACGGTGGCCAGTTTTCACGGCCGGGGCGACGAACTCCAGCTGACCTTCAATTTCCCGTTCCTGTTCGCGGAGTTCACCGCCCCGGCACTGGCCGGGGCGGTGGCCGGCACCCTCGCCGCCCTGCCCGCCGGGGAATGCCCGGTGTGGACGGGGTCCAACCACGACGTCAGCCGGTTCCCCACCCGCTGGTGCGGCGGCGACCAGGTGAAGGCCAGGCTGGCGCTGCTCATCCTGGCCACGTTGCCGGGCACGCTGGTCCTGTACTACGGGGACGAGCTCGCGATGACTGACGTCGCCGTCCCGGCTGACCTGCGCCGGGACGAGATGTCCGGGGACCTGCCCGCCGATCAGGGCCGCGACCGGGCCAGGACACCGATGCCGTGGGACGGCTCACCGGCGGCGGGTTTCACCGCCCGGGGAGTCACCCCCTGGCTGCCGCTCGGCGGCAACTCCGCTCGCAACGTCGCCGGGCAGCGAGACGACCCGGCGTCCACGCTCTCGTTCTGCCGGGAACTGCTCGCGCTGCGCCGGGCCGAGTTCGGCGGCCATGCCGTCAGCTACCGGCAGCTGCCCGCGCCGGCCGGTGTCTGGGCTTACCGGGCAGCCGGCCTGCTAGTCGCGGCCAACCTCACCGACGCCCCGGTCCGCTGGCGCGGGCCGATCGGGGATGTGCTGCTCGCCACCGATCCGGTGCTCAGGAAAGCCGGGCCGGTGACCGAACTGCCACCATGGCAAGGTCTTGCCGCCCGGCCGCTGTGACCGGCCCCTGGCCCGGGCACCGGGGGCGGCCAGGTGTGCCTTCCGTTCCCGGCACAACGGCGAGCTGGGCAGCTTGATCTCATCGGGGCACGCCGCACGCGGCTGGGGCACGGTGCGGCGCGTCCGGGTGTCCGGGCCAGCCTCTAAGCTCGGCACCGTGCCCGGAATCAGCCCCCAGCCGCCCTATCCCTGGCCCGCGGGCAGCGCGACCGGTGTCGGCTCCATGCCCGGGACCGATCCAGCCGAAGCCATGCGGATCATCCTCGGCGAGCTGCCGGGCCTGCCCCATCTCGCCGAGCTGCCGGCCCGCGGCCCCGCCGCCGGGCTGGCCGGCCGGACCGCCGCCCTGCTGATCGACCTGCCGGTGGAGACCACCCCGACCGGCTGGCGGTTCACCGGCCGGCCGGGGCGCGACCTCCGCCGGGCGCGGGATCTGCTCGCCGCCGACCTGGACGCGCTGGCGGAGGCCGCTGGCGGCTACGCCGGGCCGCTGAAGCTGCAGATCTGCGGGCCGTGGACGCTGGCGGCGGCCATCGAGCTGGCCCGCAGCCAGGACCCTGCACTGGCCGACCCCGGCGCGGTGGCCGATCTCACCGGGTCGCTCGCCGAGGGCCTCCGCGCCCACCTGGCCGAGGTCAGCAAGCGGGTGCCCGGCGGGCAGCTGCTGATCCAGCTGGACGAGCCGTCTCTGCCCACGGTCCTGGCCGGCCAGGTGCCGACCGCTAGCGGGCTGAACCGGCTGCTGGCTCCGGAGGACAGCGAGATCCAGGCCGGCCTGGCGGCCATCATCAGCGCCACGCCAGTCTTCACCCTCGTCCACTGCTGTGCCGCTCAGGTTCCGTTTGGCATCATCCGCGGCGCCGGGGCCGGTGGCGTCGGCTGTGACCTGAGCCAGCTGGGGCGGGCGGCGGAGGACGAACTGGCCGAAGAGGTGGAGGCGGGGCTGGGCATCTTCGCCGGGGTGGCCCCGCCGGCCGGGGCCGCCCCGCCGCCCGCGCGCGAGCTGGCTGGGCGGGTGACCGCGCTCTGGCAGCGGCTGGGCTGGCCGGTGGCCAGGGAGGGCCCGGCGGCGGGCCGGGGCGTGGTAGATCAGGTGGTGCTGACGCCTGGCTGCGGGCTGGCCGGGGCTACCGCCGGGTATGCGCGGGCGGTGCTTGCCCGCTGCCGGGAGGCGGCGGCGCTGCTGCCCGAGCTGATCGAGGAGGGGCCATGACAGACGTGCCGGTGGACGTCGCCGCCACGCAGCGGCATGCGCAGCTCAGTGCCGAAATCAGCGAGCACGACTACCGGTACTACATCCTGGATTCGCCGCTGGTCTCCGACGCCGAGTACGACCTGCTCATGCACGAGCTGCGGGGTCTGGAGGAACGACACCCCGAGCTGCGCACCCCGGATTCGCCCACGCAGCACCCGGGCGGCGGGGTGTCCACCCTGTTCACCCCGGTCCAGCACCTGGAGCGGATGCTCAGCCTCGACAACGCGTTCTCGGCCGGCGAACTCGACGCCTGGGCGGCGCGGGCCGCCCGGCTGGGCGGTACCGGGCCGTACCTGTGCGAGGTGAAGATCGACGGGCTGGCGATCGCGCTGGTCTACCGGAACGGGCTGCTGGTCCGTGGCGCCACCCGGGGCGACGGCAGCACCGGCGAGGATGTCACCCCCAACCTGCGGACCATCGCCGCGGTGCCGTCCCGGCTGTCCGGTGCTGACCTGCCCGCAGAGCTGGAAGTCAGGGGCGAGGTCTTCTTCCCGGTGGCCGGATTCCATGAGCTCAACGAGCGGCTTGCCGATGCCGGCAAGCCGCTGTTCGCCAACCCGCGCAGCGCGGCCGCCGGGTCGTTGCGGCAGAAAGACCCGAAGATCACCGCCAGCCGCCCGCTCGGGCTGATCGTGCACGGGCTGGCGGTTCCCGGCACCGGCGCGGGAGCCGCAATGCCGGCACCCGGCGAGGCGGCCGTTCCCGCCAGCGCCCCGGCCACCCAATCGGGCTGGTACGAGCGGCTACGCGGCTGGGGCCTGCCGGTCAGCGACCTGGTGCAGGTGGTGCCGGACCTGGACGATGTGCGTGGCTACGTCGCTTACTACGGTGAGCACCGGCATGACCCGTCCTACGACATCGACGGGGTGGTGATCAAGCTCGATCTGCTTGAGCAGCAGCGCGCGCTGGGTGCCACCAGCCGGGCGCCGCGGTGGGCGATCGCCTACAAGTACCCGCCGGAAGAGGTCACCACCCGGCTGCTGGCCATCGAGGTCAACGTCGGCCGGACCGGCCGGGTCACCCCGTTCGCGGTGATGGAACCGGTGAAGGTGAGCGGTTCCACGGTGGCGAACGCTACCTTGCACAACGCCGACGAGATCAGGCGCAAAGGCGTCCTGATCGGCGACATGGTGGTGCTGCGCAAGGCGGGAGACGTGATCCCGGAGATCGTCGGCCCGGTAGCCGACCTGCGGACCGGGGACGAGCACGGATTCGAGTTCCCCACGGCCTGCCCGGCGTGCCGGACCACACTGGAGCGGGACGAGGGCGAGGTCGACTGGCGCTGCCCGAACACCCGGGGCTGCCCGGCCCAGCTCCGGGAGCGGCTGTTCCACCTGGCCAGCAGGTCCGCGCTGGACATCGAGGTACTCGGCTACGAATCGCTGGTCGCCCTGCTCGACAGCAAGCTGATCACCGACGAGGGCGGCCTGTTCTCGCTGACCGCCGAGAAGCTCGCCACCAGCCCGTTCTTTGTCAACAAGCAGGGCGGCCTGACGGTGAACGCGGGCAAGCTGCTGCGTAACCTGGAGGACGCCCGGCACCGCCCGCTCTGGCGGATCCTGGTGGCGCTGTCGATCCGGCACGTCGGCCCGACCGCGGCCAGGGCGCTGGCGGCCGAGTTCGGCTCGCTGGATGCGATCGCGGCTGCCCCGGCCGACCGGCTGGCGGCGGTGGACGGGGTAGGGCCGACCATCGCCGCGTCGGTGATTGACTGGTTCGGCGTGGACTGGCACCAGGCGATCGTGGACAAGTGGCGGGCCGCCGGTGTTGACTTCGGGACGGCCCGGGAGCCGGCCGCCGGGGATGCGGCCGGCCTGCCACTGGCCGGGATCACGGTGGTGATCACCGGCACGCTGGCCGGCCTCACCCGGGACGAGGCCGCGGAGGCGGTGGTGGCGCAGGGCGGGAAGGCCGCGTCATCGGTGTCGAAGAAGACCAGCTTCGTGGTGGCCGGAGACAACCCGGGCTCGAAGTACGACCGGGCCCTCGCGCTGGGGGTGCCGGTGCTGGACGAGGCAGGTTTCGGTGTGCTGCTGGCCGACGGCCCGGGCGCAGCCCGCGCCCGGCAGCAGCCGGCTGCCGGTTAACCGGCCGGCCGCCACCGGGCCCACGACCTAGGATGGCAACCATGCCCATCGCCCGTGACGACGTCGCCCATCTGGCCCGGCTTTCCCGGCTGGCACTGGCCGATGAGGAGCTGGACCATCTCGCCGCCCAGCTCGACGTGATCATCTCGGCGGTGGCGCGGGTGCAGGAGGTCGCGGCCGAGGGTATCCCGCCGACCTCACACGCGGTGCCGCTAGTCAACGTGTTCCGCGAGGACACCGAGGTGCTGTGCCTGACTGCGGCGGAGGCGCTGGCAGCCGCACCCGCGGTGGAGCAGCAGCGGTTCCGGGTCCCGCGGATCCTGGCGGAGGACTGACCCGTGGCCGGCGAACTGACAATGATGACGGCGGCCGGGCTCGCGGCGGCGATGGCCGCGGGCGAGGTGTCGGCGCTGGAGGTGACCGACGCCCACCTGGCCAGGATCGGTGACGCCGACGACCGGGTGCGGGCCTTCCTGCACGTCGCCACAGAGCAGGCGCGCCAGGCCGCCCGGGCGGTGGACCAGCGGCGGGCGGCCGGTCAGCCGCTCGGCGCGCTGGCCGGGGTACCGCTGGCGCTGAAGGATGTGTTCACCACCACCGACATGCCGACCACCTGCGGGTCGGCCATCCTGGACGGCTGGCGCCCGCCGTACGACGCCACCATCACCCGGCGGCTGCGGGCGGGCGGGGTGGTGATCCTGGGCAAGACCAACATGGACGAGTTCGCGATGGGCTCCTCCACCGAGAACTCGGCGTTCGGCCCCAGCCACAACCCGTGGGACCTGAGCCGGGTACCCGGCGGATCCTCGGGCGGGTCGGCGGCAGCGGTGGCAGCCTTCGAGGCGCCGCTCGGGATCGGCACCGACACCGGCGGATCCATCCGCCAGCCCGCCGCCGTCTGCGGGGTGGTCGGGGTCAAGCCGACCTACGGCGGATCGTCCCGGTACGGGGTGGTCGCGTTCGCTTCCTCGCTGGACAGCCCGGGCCCGCTGGCCCGCACCGTGCTGGACGCCGCGCTGCTGCACGAGGTGATGTCGGGGCACGACCCGTGCGACGCCACCTCGGTGGACGCGCCGGTGCCGCCGGTGGTGGCCGCCGCCCGGCAAGCCGACGTGAGCGGGCTGCGGATCGGTGTTGTCCCGGAACTTTCCGGCGAAGGCTGCCAGCCGGGGGTGCTGGCCCGGTTCAGCGAGGCGGTGGAACTGCTCGAGTCGCTGGGGGCCAAGGTAGCCGAGGTCTCCTGCCCGCACTTCAGCTACGCGCTGCCTGCCTATTACCTGATCGCGCCTAGCGAGTGCTCGTCCAACCTGGCCAGGTTCGACGCGATGCGGTACGGGCTGCGGGTGGGTGATGACGGGACCGCCAGCGCGGAAGAGGTGATGTCGCTGACCCGGGCGCAGGGATTCGGCGCCGAGGTCAAGCGCCGGATCATGCTGGGCACCTACGCCCTGTCCAGCGGCTACTACGACGCCTACTACGGCAAGGCGCAGCAGGTCCGGACGCTCATCATCCGTGACTTCGAGGCCGCGTTCGAGCAGGTGGATGTGCTGGTGTCACCCACCACGCCGACCACCGCGTTCCCGCTCGGGGAGCGGGTGGACGACCCGCTCGCGATGTATGTCGCCGACCTGTGCACGATCCCTTCTGACCTGGCGGGCAACGCGGCGCTGTCAGTGCCGTGCGGGCTCGCCCCCGATGGGCTGCCGGTCGGTTTGCAGATCATGGCACCGGTGCTGGCCGACGACCGGATTTACCGGGTCGGCGCCGCGGTGGAGGCTGCCCTGGACAGCCGCCGCGGCCATCGGTTGCTCGATCAGGCGAAGGGGCTGAGCTAGGCCATGCCGACTGCCGCGCTGATGCCGTTCGCCGACGCCGTGACCCGCTATGAACCGTTGATCGGCCTGGAGACACACGTCGAGCTGGGCACCGTGACCAAGATGTTCTGCGGCTGCCCGGCCCGGTTCGGTGGTGACCCGAACACCCTGGTCTGCCCGGTATGCCTGGGCCTGCCCGGCTCGCTGCCGGTGCCCAACCGGGCCGCAATCGAGTACACGATCCGGATCGGGCTCGCGCTGAACTGCACCATCGCGGACTGGTGCCGGTTTGCCCGGAAGAACTACTTCTACCCGGACATGCCGAAAAACTTCCAGATCTCGCAATACGACGAGCCGCTCTGCACCGGCGGCTGGCTGGACATCTGGGTGGACGACCCAGCCGCGGACGGCGGCTCCCGGCCGGTGCGGGTCGGTATCGAGCGGGTCCACCTGGAGGAGGACACCGGAAAGTCGCTGCATGTCGGCGGCAGCACCGGCCGCATCCACGGCGCGGACTACTCGCTGGTGGACTACAACCGGGCCGGCATCCCACTGGTGGAGATCGTCACCAAGCCGGTCCCAGGCACCGGGGCCCTGGCCCCCGAGGTGGCCAGGGTCTACGTAACCGAGCTCCGCGATCTGCTCCGGGCGCTGGCAGTGTCCGACGTCCGGATGGAGGAGGGCTCGCTGCGCTGCGACGTCAACACCTCGCTCGCGCCGGATGCGGTGCAGTGGGGGACCAGGACCGAAACCAAGAACGTCAACTCGCTGCGTTCGGTGGAGCGGGCGGTGCGGTTCGAGATCCAGCGGCAGGCGGCCGTGCTTGACGCCGGGCACCGGGTCATCCTGGAGACCCGCCACTTCCACGAGGACACCGGTGAGACCACGGCGGGCCGGAGCAAGGAAGAGGCGCAGGACTACCGCTACTTTCCCGAGCCTGACCTGGTGCCGGTGGCGCCATCGCGGGAATGGGTGGCGCAGATCCGGGCGGCACTGCCGGAACTGCCCGCGGCCCGGCGCGCCCGGCTGACCGCCGAGTGGGGCCTGTCCCACCGCGAATTCTCGATGATCCACAACGCCGGTGGCGTGGACCTGGTCGAAGCCACAGTGGCGGCAGGCGCGGCCCCGGCCGACGCCCGCAAGTGGTGGCTGGGCGAACTGGCCCGCCGGGCCAACGAATCCGGTGCCGAGCTGGCCGCCCTGCCGATCACGCCCGCGCAGGTGGCCCGGGTGGCGGCGCTGGTGGCCGCGGGCACGCTCAACGACCAGCTGGCCCGCCAGGTGATCGACGCGGTGCTGGCCGGGGAGGGATCGCCGGACGACGTGGTGGCGGCCCGCGGCCTGGCGGTGGTCAGCGACGAAGGTGCCCTGCTGGCCGCTGTGGACGAGGCGATCGCCGCGAACCCGGATGTGGCCGCGAAGGTGCGCGGCGGCAAGACCGCCGCGGCTGGGGCCCTGGTAGGTGCGGTGATGAAGGCCACCCGCGGCCAGGCCGACGCGGCCCGGGTGCGGCAGCTCATCCTCGACCGCCTGGCACCGGGCTGACCCTGCCCACCTTGACCAAGGATTCCCGGGCGGTCGTTCACAGCGCCCGGGCCGCTCAAAAAGGGGCAAGCCGGGCACGAAACGGGCCCTAAGCCGTGATGGTCGCGGGTGGAGGTGGCTGATGTTGTTTTGGGTGCCGGTACCCGAGGTAGCAGACGCCCTGGCGGGGGTGCCGGGCGCCGAGGTGAGCGTGGTGGCGCCGGATGGCGGGCCGCTCCCGGCCGGCGCGGGTCAGGTGGAGTTCTACGTGCCGCCGTTCTTCCCCCGGCAGCCAGCGGTCGAGGTGGTCACGCGGCTGCCAGCTCTCCGGGTGGTGCAGACGCTGACCGCCGGCATTGACCGGTTCCTGCCGTACCTGCGGCCCGGGGTGACCCTGTGCAACGCCCGTGGCGTGCACGATGCCAGCACCGCCGAGTGGGTGGTCGCCGCCATCCTGGCCGCCGAGCGCGACCTGCCCTCCTTCGCGCGTGAGCAGGCGGGGCAGCGGTGGAGCTACCGGTTCACCGGCAACCTGGCCACCAAGACCGTGCTGATCGTGGGATACGGGTCGATCGGGGCGGCGGTGGAGCGGCGGCTGGCCGGGTTCGAGGTGGGAGTGCGCCGGGTGGCCAGGCGGCCGCGTGACGGCGTGGCCGGCCTCGGCGACCTGCCCGGCCTGCTACCGGAGGCGGACGTGGTGGTCGTCCTCGCCCCGGTCACCCCGGACACGATCGGGATGGTGGACGCGGCCTTCCTGGCCCGGATGAAGGACGGGGCGCTGCTGGTCAATGCGGCCCGGGGTGCGCTGCTGGTCACCGGCGCACTGGTTGCCGAACTGCGGGCCGGCCGGCTGCGGGCGGCGCTCGACGTGACCGACCCGGAGCCGCTGCCGCCCGGGCACCCGCTGTGGACCGCGCCCGGTGTGTTCATCACACCGCACGTGGCCGCCTCGACCGCCGTGTCGCAGGCGCGCGCGCTGGCCTTCGTGCGGGTGCAGGCCGAGCGTTATTGCGCCGGGCAGCCCCTGCAGAACGTGATCACCGGGCGCTACTGACCGGGCCGGCGGGGCGCACCGGCCCGCAATCGCGGCCTGCCTGGTTAGCTGCTCCCTTACTGCTCCGCACCTGCAATCGAAGTGTGACCTACGGCAATTACAGTGAGTCTCACCGTGACCTATGACGTTGCCTGGCCGATCCGACAGCGCTCTGGACCAGGCGGTGCACGGTCCATACTTGGGTTACCGCGGGCTACGGATCGGCTACTGAGCGGCGGGGCCAACGCCCACAAGGCAGGTCGCGCCAGCCAGCCCCGCGGGTCTTGCGCCAGATCCGGCGAGAGGAGAAATCGGTGCGCCCGGAATCTTCGGGTGGATCGCGATGAGCCTGGCTTCGCAGGCGGGGACAGCGGCCGGGACAGCGGCGGCGGCCGGGGCGGCGGTCAGTCTCTGGTGGGGCGCGGCCCGCTACACCGGGCCGTTGCGGCGTGCCTACCGCTGGTTCGCCATCGCTGCCGCGCTCTGGGGTGCGGGTGTGATCACCGCACAGCTGCTGGCCGCCCCCGCGGCGGATGCGGCGGTACCGCTGTCGTTCGGTGACCTGCCGTCGCTGCTGGCGGTCCCGGTGATGGCGGCTGGCATGGTCCGGCTTGCGGCCGCTGGCTCCCGGGCGGCCGCCGGCTCCCCGGCGGCGGCCGGATCCGGGGCTGCCGCGGATGAGCCCGGGGCC
>Ga0306926_10002443_pt1 | contig 18937 bp, 14 predicted proteins | sample flu12Cox44000178_FD_203759 | JGI IMG/M metagenome (GOLD analysis project Ga0306926, IMG submission 203759) | Lab enrichment of tropical soil microbial communities from Luquillo Experimental Forest, Puerto Rico - flux8day.12C.oxic.44.000.178 (v2)... | ecosystem: Environmental > Terrestrial >... | reverse complement strand
GCGCCAAGCAGGGCCGCAACCGCGAATTCCAGGCAGTGCTGCCGCTGCGCGGCAAGATCCTCAACGTCGAACGCGTCCGCACCGACAAGATGCTGTCCAGCGAACAGATCGGCACGCTGATCACTGCACTGGGCACCGGCATCAGCGACGATTTCAGCGTCGACAAGCTGCGCTATCACAAGATCATTCTGATGACCGACGCCGACGTCGATGGCGCCCACATCCGCACACTGCTGCTGACCTTTTTCTACCGGCAAATGCGCGAGCTCATCGATCGCGGGCACCTCTATATCGCGCAGCCGCCGCTCTACAAGGTCACGCGCGGCAAATCCGAACAGTACCTGAAGGACGAGCGCGCGCTGGAAGACTATCTGATCGGCACCGGGCTCGAAGACAGCATCTTCAGGCTTGCCTCGGGCGAGGAGCGTTCGGGGCGCGACCTGCAGGCGCTGGTGGGAGATGCGCGCGCCATCCGTTCCACGCTGAACAATCTGCACAGCCGCTATAATCGTGAGGTGGTCGAGCAGGCTGCGATCGCGGGAGTGCTACGCCATCAAGTGTTCGGCGATCTGCCGAAGGCGATCGCCGCAGCAGAATATATCGCACGGCGCCTCGATGCGCTGGCGGAGGAAGTGGAGCGCGGATGGATCGGCCGCTTCACCGAAGGCGAAGGATTCGTGTTCGAACGCACCGTGCGCGGGGTCAAGGACGTTGCCATCATCGATGACGCGCTGCTCGGTTCGGCGGACGCGCGCAAGCTCGACGAGTATGCGGCGAGGCTGCAGGAGGCTTATCCGCGCCCGGGCCTGTTGCGCCGCAAGGACTCCGAAACTGCGATTCACGGCCCGGTCGGCCTGTTCGAAGCCATCACGGGTGCCGGGCGCGAGGGCGTCAAGCTGCAGCGCTACAAAGGTCTCGGCGAGATGAATCCGGAGCAGCTCTGGGAAACGACGCTGGACACCAACGAGCGCTCGCTGTTGCAGGTCAAGGTCAAGGAGGTCGACGAGGCCGACGACATCTTCACCAAGCTGATGGGCGACGTGGTCGAGCCGCGCCGCGAATTCATCCAGGACAATTCGCTCAGCGCGAACGTGGACGTGTAAGGCGCGGCCGTCGGACAAGTCGGGGGATGTCTGATGTCCCGCATGCATATCAATCTCTTCATCCAGAGCCGCGGACATCATGAGGCCGCATGGCGGCATCCGAAATCCTCAGCCCTGCCGCTGACCGATGTCCGCTATACGGTGGAGCTGGCACAAAAGGCGGAAGCCGGCCTTTTCGACTCGATCTTCCTCGCCGACGTGCTTGGCCTCTGGAACGACGTCGAGAGCACGCCATTCAACTGGCTCGAGCCGATCACGGCGCTCGCGGCCATGGCCATGACGACCAGCCGCATCGGGCTCATCGCCACCTGCTCGACGACCTATACCGAGCCCTACAATCTGGCCCGCCAGTTTGCTTCGCTCGATCACATCAGCGCCGGCCGCGTCGGATGGAACATCGTTACCACCTGGTCGCCGCAGGCCGGCGCCAACTTCGGCAATATCGGACAGGTCGGCCACGCCGATCGCTACGAGCGCGCCGAGGAGTTCATGACGGTGGTCAAGGGCCTCTGGGATAGCTGGGCCGATGACGCCGTGCTCGACGATCGCGCGGCTGGACGATACGCCGACCGTGCGAAAGTGCGGGCGATCGATCACAAGGGACCGCATTATCCGGTGCTGGGACCGCTGAACATGCCGCGCTCGCCGCAGGGTCGCCCGGTCTTTGTCCAGGCGGGCTCATCCGACACGGGCAAGAAGTTCGCCGCGCGCCATGCGGAGGCGGTGTTCACCGCGCATCTCGAAAAGGCAACCGCGAGAGCCTTCTACGCGGATCTCAAGGGGCTGGTCGAGGCCGAGGGCCGCAACCCCCGGCAGGTTCTCATCTTGCCGGGGCTTAGCCCGATCATCGGCTCCACGGAGGCGGAGGCTGAGCGTTACGGCCAAGAGCTCAACGAACTTGCCGATCCCGAAGTCGGCCGCCATCGACTGTCGCAGCGTTTTGGCGGATATGATTTTTCGAACCTGGCGCTGGATCAGCCGCTGTCGGTGGCTGATTTCCCCGACCCCAGCAAGAACGAAGCTTCGCGCAGCCGGACCGAAGCCGTCGTTGCGCTGGTGGCCAGAGAGCGACCGACCCTGCGGCAGCTGCTTGCCAAGCTCGCCGGTGCGAGAGGACATTTCATCGTCGCCGGCTCACCCGAAAGGATAGCCGACGTCATGCAGGACTGGTTTGAAGATGGCGCGGCCGACGGCTTCAATCTCATGCCGCCGGTGCTGCCGCACCAGCTCGATCTCTTCATCTGCGAAGTCGTGCCGCTGTTGCAAAAGCGGGGCCTGTTCCGCGACGCCTATCAGGGAGAGACCCTGCGCTCCCATTTCGGGCTGTCGCGCCCGGCGGTTCGGTTCGGATGATTCTTTAGGTAGCTGCAGTCGGCTTGATTTCGCTGGAGGACACCCGTGCCGCCCATCCAATATATCGTCGAAGGCGGTCATCGGCTGAAGGGCACGATCGAGCCGTCGGGCAACAAGAACGCCGCGTTGCCGATCATCGCGGCGAGCCTGCTTACCGAACATCCGGTGACGCTGAACAACGTGCCGCGAATTCGCGACACCGAAACGCTGGTCGAGCTGATCCGCTCGATCGGGGTTGCGGCGCAGTGGCAGTCTCGCAATTCGCTTGCGATCCATGCGAGGACCATTCGCGCCGCCGATCTCGATCCGGAGCTCTGCGCGCGAATCCGCGCCTCGATCCTCCTGGCAGGGCCGTTGCTCGCGCGCTGCGGCGAGCTGACGTTGCCGCCGCCCGGCGGCGACGTGATCGGGCGGCGCCGTCTGGACACCCATGTTCTCGCCTTTGAACAATTGGGCGCCACCGTCACGGCGTCCGACCGGCTTGAATTCCGCAGCGCTGGTCTGAAGGGCGCCGACGTGTTCCTCGACGAGCCCAGTGTAACGGCGACCGAGAACGCGTTGATGGCCGCAGTGGCGGCGCATGGCACCAGCCATTTGCGCAACGTCGCTTCCGAACCGCACGTGCAGGACCTCGTGCGTTTCCTGGTCGCGCTCGGCGCCCGCATCGAGGGCGTCGGCACCAATGCCATGGTCGTACATGGCCCGGCGACGCTCGGTGGCGCGAGCTACTCGATCGGGCCTGATCACATCGAAGTGGGCTCCCTGATCGGGCTTGCTGCGGTGACACGCTCGCCCTTGCGCATCGCTCGCGCCGGCATCCAGCATCTGCGCTCGATCCGGATGGGCTTTGAGCGGCTCGGCATCGTCTGTCAGGTCGAAGGCGACGACCTGATCGTGCCAGCCCGGCAAACGCTCAAGATCCAGGACGATTTCGGCGGCCACGTCCCGAAACTGGAGGACCAGCCATGGCCGGCCTTTCCGGCCGATCTGATGTCGATCGCGATCGTCACCGCAACCCAGTGCGATGGCGTGATTCTGATGTTCGAGAAAATGTTCGAATCGCGGATGTTCTTCGTCGACAAGCTGATCGCTATGGGCGGACGCATCGTGCTGTGCGACCCGCACCGCGCGATCGTCGCGGGATCCAGCCGGCTCAAGGGCGCGCTGATGACCTCGCCGGACATTCGCGCCGGCATGGCCATGCTGTTGGCGGCTGCGTGCGCGGAAGGCGTCAGCACCATCAACAATGCCGACCAGATCGAGCGCGGCTATGAGCGCATCGACGAGCGGCTCAACGCGCTCGGCGCGAAAATCACCCGCGCACCGGCCCGCGGCTGAGCCGAGGGCGTTCTCATTCGCTTTCTGTCAGAATGACGGCGATGGATATGGACCTGCCGCCGAGGGAAGGTGAATGAGATTCTTTCTGTAACATTCTATCCGCCGAGACGGCATCCTCGCGCCTCCTTTAAGCAGAAGGCAAACGGGCCATCGCCAGCCTCTTTGCAGGGAGCAGACCGGCGCGTTAGAGCCGATGGCATCGACGCGACTTTCATTCAATTCAGCCATTTTACCAGGGCGTGATACCCATAAAACCCCTCCATACCGATGATGTCCGCATCACCCTCGGAAGCGGATATGGGAGGCGCTTGGTCATTTGGCCTTAGGGCCAACACCGGAAGTCGTGGGCGCCGCTTACATAGTGTTATAGGCTGCCGGCCTTCGGCTGCTGTTCTTCGCGCGTGGGAGGCGAGCATGGGTTTTGGTGAATATTCCAACTATGACGGCCTCGGGCTTGCCGAGCTCGTGAAGAAAAAAGAGATCAAGCCGGCCGAACTCGTCGAGGCTGCGTTAGAGCGCATCGAGCGGCATAATCCGCAGCTCAATGCTGTTGTCTTCAAGGCCTACGACGAGGCGCGCGCAATGGCGAAGTCGGACCTCGGCGGCCCTTTCGCTGGGGTACCGATGCTTCTCAAGGACATCCTCGGAGTTAAGAAGGGCTGGCCGAACCGGGACGGCTCCCGCTTCGTGCCGGCGGTACCTTCGCCCTTCGATTCAACGCTGGTCGTCCGCTTTCAGGCCGCTGGTCTCATTCCGCTCGGCAAAACCAACGTGCCGGAATTCGGCGCCCTGCCGATCACGGAGCCGAAGCTTTACGGCCCGACACGCAACCCGTGGAATCTCAGTCATTCGACCGGCGGCTCCTCCGGCGGATCGGCTGCCGCCGTGGCAGCCGGCATTGTGCCGCTCGCCCACGCCAATGACGGCGGTGGTTCGATCCGCATCCCTGCCTCGTGTTGCGGCCTCGTCGGCCTCAAGCCAACGCGCGGACGCAATCCGCTGGGTCCCGTGATCGGTGACATCATGGGCGGCCTCGTCGCCGAGCACGTGGTGAGCCGCAGCGTCCGCGACACGGCGGCTGTGCTTGACGCCACCGCCGGCCCGGAGATCGGCGATCCTTACGCTGCTCCGCCTTCCCCCGGCTCATATCTTGAAGCCACCAAAAGCGACCCCAAAAGGCTCCGCATAGCGTTCACGACAACGGCCCTCGATGCCGAAATTGATCCCGAATGTAAGGCGGCTACCGAAGCCGCGGCCAAGCTTTGCGAAAAACTCGGGCATCACGTCGAAGAAGGTAGACCCCAGCTACCGGCAAACGATGAAGCCAACTTGCGCACGAACTTCATCATGATCTGGGCGGCGGGTCTCGCAATGCTGATCGAATTTTTGGCGAAAACGCTGGGCAAGACGCCCGCACGCGAGGACTTCGAGGGCTTGACTTGGGGTTTCTATCAATTCGGCAAGACCATTACCGCAGCGCAATACCAACTTTGCTGGGCGATCTTGCAGGCTAACTCACGACAAGTCGCAAGATGGCAACAGCCCTACGACGCCTGGATCACGCCTGTGCTTGCGCGACTGCCATTGGAAATTGGTGCGCTCAACCTCGAAGAGACCGACATCATGAAGGGCATTGCGCCTATCCTAGGCTATGTTCCTTTCACGGCGGGGCAAAACGTGACAGGCCAGCCAGCCATCGGCCTGCCGCTCGCCTGGTCGAAGTCGGGTCTGCCAATCGGCGTGCAATTTGTCGGCCGCTTCGGCGAAGAGCACGTGCTGCTTCAGCTTGCGGCCCAAATCGAGAGGGCTGAGCCGTGGGGCAAGAACCGACCGCCGATTTACGGTTGACGAGGTAGTTTCTTTGGCAACTTTTTTCGCTAGTCGAGCGGTCGGGCCATCTCCGTCAAAAGGCGACATTGCAAGGTGGTCGGGGCACGTCCGATCTAACCCCGGAAAGCGGACGTCACGCGTTTAAGAGTGCGCGCCTTAGCCGAGTATTTATTTTCCCGGGAATAGCCCGCGCATGAAGACAATTGCATTTCTCGGACCGGCAGATCGAACATGGCCGTCATGCGCAAATTGCCCGTCGTGTTATTCTGTCGCACCCGGCGCGCTTGCCGGAGGATCCCGAAACACCTCACGTTGCCGCCATCCTGCTTCCTCAAGGGAGGGGCGTATCGCGATCGTCACGAAACGTGGGAAGCGGGGGACGATGGACGCGGCGGCGGGCGAGACGAACGCGCCGCTCGCGGACGGCGAAGTCGTGTGGTCCTGATTCCTCGACGCTGGAATCAAGTCGGCGGAATTTAATTTTCGCCGATGACGGTGACAACGAAGCCCGATCGCCGGAGAGAGCACGAAGGAAACCGTTAAAACCATTGTGCAGGGAATGTCGGATTGCCGGCGATACCTGTGGTGACTTGCTGGTGTGCTTTTTTTCAACTGCACGCCAGGCTGCGGGTGCGCACCGCGCATCCGGCATTCCCTGCGCCCTCCTCTTGTGGAGGGCCGAACAACCAACTCGGCCACGAAAGTGTGCCGAAGCCGCGGGCTTGTGTCCTTCAACCGGGGTCTCCGCGCGGCTGACCTGCCGCGGTGAATGTTGACGGCGGGGCGTGGCGGCCCTACCAAATCGAATTGGAAAAGAACGAGCAGGAAAACCGGGACCAATGCCATGGCCGATGAAACCGCAAAGCTCGCCGCCTATGTCGCCGATCTGAAGTTCGAGCAAATTCCGGAGGAAGTGCGCGAGCGCGCCAAGGTCCTGACGCTGGATTTTCTCGGCAGCGCGATACGGGCGCGGCGTGACGCCGAATCCACGCCTTCGCTGCTCAAGACGATTCAAGCGCTGGCGCTCGACGCAGGCGGCGAATCCACCGTGTTCGGCGATTCCAAAACCTGGACCCCGGCGGTCGCGGCCCTGCTCAACGGCGCGCTCGGCCATTCGCTTGATTTCGACGATACGCATGCGGATTCTTCGCTGCATCCGAGCGCGCCGGTGGTTCCGGCGGCGTTTGCGGTCGGCGAACTGGTCGGCGCCTCGGGCCGCGAGGTGTTGACCGCGATCGTCGCCGGTTACGAGGTGTGCTGCCGGCTCGGCCAGGCGCTCGATCCCACCTCACATTATGGCCGCGGGTTTCATCCGACCGCCACCGCCGGCACCTACGGCGCGGCGGCTGCCGCCGCCAAGCTGTTCGGGTGCTCGAAAGAGCAGATTGTTGCGGCGTTCGGCGTCTCAGGCAGTCAAGCCGCCGGATCGCTGCAGTTTCTGGTCAACGGCGGCTGGAACAAGCGCTATCAGGTCGGCGCCGCCGCGATGAACGGTGTCATCGCCGCAACGCTGGCGCGCAATGATTTCGTCGGCGCCACGGAATCGGTGGAAGGCAAGCACGGCCTCCTGGCGGGCTACACCGACGCCGCCCATCCCGACAAGGCCACCGCCGGTTTGGGCAAGATCTACGAAACGATGAAGATCGGCGTAAAGCCCTATCCAAGCTGTCGCTACACCCACGCCGCCCTCGACGCCTTGATCGCGATGCGACGCGAGCACAATCTCACGCCGGACCAGATCAGGCGGGTCGAGATCGGACTGCATCGCAACGGCATCACGCTCACCGGAGATGCCGCTACCAAGCGTCACCCGACCTCTGTCGTCGGTGGGCAGTTCTCGATGTTCTTCACCGGCGCGGTGGCGCTCGATCAGGGCCGCTTCGGCTGGGACGACTATGACCGGCTCGGCGACGCCGCTGTCGACGAGCTGGCCGACAAGTTCGATGTCGTGCAGGACGATTCCCTTGAAATCGGCCGCACGCACCCGTTTGCGGCGCGCGTGCGCATCACCACCGACGAGGGCGTGCATGAACGGACCCATGACGATCCCTCCGGCGAGCCGAACTCGTTTCCGGACGTGGCAGCGATGGCGCAGAAATTCCTGGCGCTCGCTCGCCCGGTGCTCAATGGCCGGGCCGACCAGCTCGCCGACGCGATCCTTTCGCTCGAAAGGTTCGATCGTGTCGAGAACGCGACGCAGCTGGGTCGACAGTAGAGCGCATTAGGGTTTGCGCCGCGCCCTCCAGGCGTCGCGTCGTGTCACCCACACATCGGCGACGTGGCCGAACAGGTCGAACTCGCCCTCGACGGATGCGCCGAGCCGCCGGGCCACGTTTTGTGAGGCAATGTTTTCGCGGTCGATGCAATGAACGATTTGATCGATCGCGGACTGTGCGAAAACCCAATCGATTGACGCGGTTGCGGCTTCCACCGCGTAACCCTTGCCGCGGAAACGGCTGGCAATGCCCCAGCCGACTTCAAGGCCTGGCCAACCTGCCGGCCACCACGGCCCGACCCGTCCGACGAAGAGCCCGGTCTGTTTTTCTTCGACCACGAACATGCCAAAGCCATGCAACGCCCAATGTCCGGCCATGATGGCCGCGTTCCTCCAGCCGAAGAAGGCGTCAGTGACCGGCTTTCCGTCCGACGTGATGAATCTTCCCGAAACGGGGTCGGCAAGCATCTCCGCATTTGGCTCGATGTCGGCCTCTTGCCACCGTCGCAATATCAGGTGCTCGGTCTCGATAATGGGGGCGTTCGTTTGGGGGACGGCGATGCCGGGCTTGAACTTGGCGATCATTTTGATTTCTCCCAGTTCGCACTTCGATGTAGTTGCGCCGACATTCGAGCGTCCTTCCGGTCAAGGCGCAGCAGGGATGTCGCGACCGGCCACGATGCCATGGTGAGGACGTCGGATGAGCTCAGGCGCATGCTGATCGGGTTCTCGACGTGAGCTTGGAGGCTGCGCCTGAAGCATGATCCGGAAAAGTGGGAACCGATGTTCCCTCGCGGCAAGCGCGAATGAGTTTGCGCGGAGATCATGTTCAACAAACCAAGGTGCGATCGCGATTTGGCCTGAAACGATCGCGCTTTAGAACGGAAGCCTGCGATATTCCTGATTGGCAAGGCTTGCTTCCTCCAGATCAAGATCGCGTTCGATCCGGCGCCTGGTCTCGTCGGTGATGCGGCCGTCGCGCAGCAGGCCGTGAATGAATTTCCGCTCGGCGGCGATCAATTCCCGGGTCAGCTCGGCTCCGGCCGCCGAGATGTCGCGGGCTTCGGGATCGAGCGAATCCGGCAACTGATTGGCGCGGGTTTCGTGCCGCGCCCGCAACAGGCGGACCACCTCGTCGGATAATTCGCGATCGTCGGTGATCGCGTTGAGCGACTTGAGCGCGACATCGAGCGCCTCGCGACGCGCCGCGATTTCGGATTCGAATTCCGCCAGGCGCTCGGCGCGGCCCGCCTGTTTGACGCCGAGCCATTTCACCACCAGCGGCAGGGTGAGGCCAAGCCCGACCAGCGTGATGAAAATGACGCCGAACGTGACGAACAGGATCAGGCCGCGATAGGGGAACGCCTCGCCGTCCGGCAAAGTGAAAGGCAGCGCCAGTGCCGCCGCGAGCGAAACCGCACCGCGCACGCCGGCGAATGAAAGCACGAATACCCATTGCCACGGCGGTGACGGATCGCGGTCGCGGATCCGCTTGATCTGCCGCGGCAGGTAGGTCGCCGGATACACCCAGGCGAAACGCGCCACGACCACCATGAGCGTGACCAGCGCGGTGACCGTCAGAATATCGCCGAGCGGAAAGGCTTTCGAATTCTCGAACAGAAGGCGGATCTGGAATCCGGTCAGCAGGAACAGCAATCCCTCGACCAGGTAGATCACGAGATCCCAGAAGAAGATGCCTTGCAGTCGTGTCGCCGCGGAGATCAATAGCGGTCCGTTCCAGCTCATGTAAAGTCCGCAGGCAACCGTCGAGATCACGCCCGAGCCGCCGAAATGCGCGGGCACCAAATAGGCCACATACGGGGTGATCAGCGACAGCGTGATTTCGATCTGCGGATCGCGTGCGTGGTGACGCGTCCACAACGAGATCCAACCCACGGCAGCGCCGAACAGCATCTCGCACACGACGATGCCTGCAAATTCGCCCATGGCCTCCGGCAGTGAAAACATGCCGGTCATAATCGCGGCGAGCGCAAAGCGATACATGATCAGCGCGGTGGCATCGTTCGCCAGTCCCTCACCCTCCAGCACCACCAGGATTCGGCGCGGAATTCCCAGCCGGCGGGCGATCGCGAGCGGCGCCACCGCGTCCGGCGGCGCAACGATGGCGCCCAGCAGGAAACCGACATTCCAGGGCAGCCCGATCAAAAAATGCGTCGCGGCGGCGACTGCGAAGGCGGTAAACATCACGCAGCCGACCGCCAGCAGGATGATCGGGCGCAGGTTGAACTTGAACTCGCGCCAGCTCATGGCGACGCTCGCCGAATAGATCAGGGGCGGCAATACCAGGAGCAGAACCAGCTCCGGCGGCAACTCGAGCGCGGGCATTCCCGGCACGAAGGCGAGCGCTACCCCCGCGAGCAATAGCAGGATCGCGGGCGCGACGTTGATTCGCCGCGCCAGAAGCGCGGTTGCGGCCAGCACGGCCACCAAAATGAGAAAAATCTGGAAATTGGCTTCCAAGGTGCCTCAGATCCTTCTCCGCCCCCGAACGCTGACCGGGATCAACGGAAAGGGTTCCTAATCCTTCAGATCGTAGCGGTAGGATTTCGACACGATCTGCCATCCGCTCGTGAGCTTCATGGCTACCAGATAATCGGTGAAATAGCGCGGCGGCAACTGACAGCGAACCTTGATGAAGGCAGTGGAATCGTCCGAGCGGTCGATGGTGACCACGAAATCGTCGCGTGGCTTGCCTTCGGACCTGGCGGAAGCGCGTTTCCTGACCCGCTCCATCCAGTCGGGTACGGTGAGGACCTGCAGTTCGCCCTTCTCCAGCCAGCGCAGATCGGCCGAGGGGTGAAAGATCGCCGCGAGCTTGTCGGCGTCGCCTTCATAGAGCGCATCGAAATAGTGCTGGACCACGGCTTCGACAGTGGAACGGTCGTAATTCACGGCTCTCACTCCTGGTTCAATTTTCGTCTGTTGGGTCGGTACACGGGAACGGCGGGTCAGCTCTCGTCAAAACACCCAATCTCGCGATCGACACGATTCGAGAACAACTCGACACTCGATGTCAACCGACACTTTACCACGCCGCAAATCCTCAGAACGGCTGCCTTCGTTCGCAAGCGGCGGCGTTTTGATCACCGCCGCGATCATCCGTTAGTATGCCGGAACCCTGCCGCTGCCCGATCGCGATGTCAGTCACTGGCTTGCAATGAGAAATGGGCTCTGGGAATAGCTCAGATTGCGCTCGCCGCGATATTGACCATCAGCGCGAGCAGGGCAGTGTTAAAGACGAAAGAGATGATGCCGTGCGCGGTGACGGTGCGGCGGATGGTCCTGTCGGTGATGCCGACGTCGGAAACCTGCGCGGTCATCCCGATGACGAACGAAAAATAGACAAAGTCCCAGTAATCGGCGTCCTCGCGTCGGTTGCCGCTCGGAAACTGAAGGCCGCCCGGCTCGGCGCCACGATAATATTCGTGCGCGTAATACAGCGCGAAGCCGGTGTGCACGGCTGCCCACGACAAGCCGACGGTCAGGGTCGCAAACATCAGCCGCAGTGGATTATGGTGGGCCGCGCCGAGTTCGGACACGATCGCGGCCAGACTCGCGAAGGCGCCGAGCGCGGTCAGGAGCGGAATCAGAAAGCGACCGTCATCCTGAAGCACCGCATTGCGGCGGATATGGCGGAGATTGCTGCGCCAGACCATGAAGTAAACCAGCGCAAGATAAAGCGCGACGAAGGCGTCCCAGCCGATCAAAAGCCTCGTCACCAGACGCAGTGATGCCGGCAGGAGAAAGAACGAGCCGATGCCGATCGCCATTGAAAGGAAGGTGCGTGGGCGCGCATAGACCAGGCGGAACGGCTTCGGCATTTTCCTGAACCGAAGCAGCCGTTGTCCGAATTCCTCGCCAGCCATCTCGATGTTCGGTTCTCTCGGGTCTTTGCCCGGGGCGTTCCTGCGCACCGTTCTAGTTCTTGCGTTCGACGACGAAACGCGCCGCGGCGCGCAGCACCTCGCCTTTGGCGCCGAAGATCGACAGCGCCGAATCGGCGCGCGCTAATAGATCGCGGACGCGTTTCTTGGCGCCATCGACCCCAAGCTGGGTCACAAAGGTGGTTTTGCCGAGTGCTGCGTCCTGGCCGGTCTGCTTGCCGAGCGCGGCCGCATCCCCCTCGACGTCGAGCAGGTCGTCGGCAATCTGGAACGCTTCCCCAAGCGCGCGGCCGTAATCGTCCAGCGTCTGATATTCCTTTGGCGAGGCCTGGCCGAGGATCGCTCCTGCAATGCAGCCGAAGCGCAACAATGCACCGGTCTTCATCTGCTGCAGGCGTGCCACGTCGACCGGTTCACGATCGCCGAACCGGCCCTCGCCGGCGAGATCGAGCATCTGGCCGCCGACCATGCCGCCGATTCCCGAGGCGCGCGCCAGCGCGCGAGTCAACAGCAGTCGGACCGTGGGGTCTTTGTGGATTTCGTCGCGGGTGACGATGTCGAAGGCAAGTGTCAACAGCGCGTCGCCGGCGAGGATGGCGGTGGCGTCGTCGGTCTTCTTGTGCAGCGTGGGCCGGCCGCGGCGCAAATCGCTGTTATCCATCGCCGGCAGATCGTCGTGGATGAGCGAGTAGCAGTGGATGCATTCCAGCGCAGCACCCGCCAGCAGGGCGGAATCGCGGGGAACGCCGAATACGGCCGAGCTTTCGACTACCAGGAACGGCCGCAGCCTCTTTCCGCCGCCCAGTGTCGAATAACGCATGGCGTCCATCAACCGCTTCGGCCGGGCGGTCTCGTCCGGCAACAGCGCGTCCGACAGAAGCCTCGCCAACAGCGCTTCGGTGTCTTCCGCGGTCTGATCCAGCCGCCGGGTAAAATCGGAACTTGCGGTAACGGTCGTCATCAAAAACAGCTCCCAGTCCACATTCGGCCGGACAATCCTTTATGGCAGAGCCTTCGTCAATCGCGCTTGGATGGGCTCGAGGCACACGAAAACGGCTGGAAAAAACTGGAATTATCAGCGAGATATCGCTTCAAGCCATTTCCTGAGCCAGAAAACCTTAGAATTTGCGCATTGCCCGGAACTTGCTGCTGATCGCGCTGGGGTTGTTGCTCGTGCCCTATTTGCTCGCGCCCTTCTACCGCGCCGGCCACCCGGTTTCGGCGCTGATGGCATGGCGCTACATCACGGGCGCGCCGATGTCGCGGCAGTGGGTCGATCTTGCCGCGATGTCGCCGTCGCTGCCGCGCTCGGTGGTTGCCGCGGAGGATGCGAAATTCTGCCGTCACCACGGCATCGACTGGGGCGCGCTTCGCGAGGTGATCGACGACGCCGGGGACGGGGAGGTGGTTCGGGGCGGCTCGACGATTACCCAGCAGGTGGCCAAGAACCTGTTTCTGTGGCCCGGCCGCAGCGTGGTCCGCAAGGCGCTGGAATTTCCTCTCGCAATCTGGCTGGACCTGGTGCTGCCGAAATCGCGGATTCTGGAAATTTATCTCAACATCGCCGAATTCGGTCCGACCGGCCAGTTTGGCGCGCAAACCGGCGCGATCTATGCCTTCGGCCACGGCGCGTCTGCGGTCTCGCCCCGCGAGGCGGCGCTTTTGGCGGCGATCCTGCCCAATCCGCATACGCGAAGCGCGCGTAATCCGTCCCCCGGGGTAAGGCGGCTGGCCGGAACCTATATGGCCCGCGCTCAGGCTTCCGAATTGCAGCGATGCTGGAGCGAAAATCGCGCTTTCTGAGCCTCTTTTGCCCATCTTGAACCTAGCTTTACCTTATCCCTTCCTCTATAAGCGCGGCCTTACCGGCATTTCAGCTCGCGCAAAAAAAGCGTCCCAGCCGTCCTTTTGAGACGATGCCTTTACGACAACCCCGTGAGAGGACACCCATGGCCGTTCCCCGTAGAAAAACCTCGCCATCGCGGCGTGGCATGCGTCGCTCGGCGGACGCGCTGAAGAAGCCGACCTATGCCGAGGACAAGGACTCCGGCGAACTGCGCCGTCCGCACCACCTCGACCTGAAGAGCGGCATGTACAAGGGCCGGCAGGTGCTCAAGAAGAAGGAAACCTGATCGGGCAGGCGGGCGCGCCAGTGGGTGGATTTGACGTCCACCACCCTCCTTGCCGCAGCCTCGCAAGGCAAATGTCAAATCTCCATTAGGACCAGTGGTCCTTTTGATTCTAACATTCGCAAAAGTGCCTGCCGGACTGGGATACAAATGATAGAATCGGACCACCAGGCGTCCGAATTCGGCCAGCGCGGGCAGTAAGACGATCCCAGCGGCAACGCCAGTCTCAGATCGCGCGGGGATGTTCCGGTTCACTTCAAGAAGGCCTCGCCGATCCGATGGTCAGTTTTCCGCTCCTTCTGATCCCGCTCGCGATCTACAACATCATCGTATTCCTGATGCCTGGCGTTTCGCTCGAGCAGCCGGTGGTGAAGGTGCCGCTGATATCGGGGGCAGAGTGGCCGCTGACGCTCGGCGAGATGTTGCTGGCGCTCGGCATCATCCTGTTGCTGTTCGAACTGATCAAGGGGGCTCGCCCCGGCGCGAAATACCTCACCGATCATTTTTTGTCGCTGGTCGTGTTCGGCTGCGCCGCTGCCGAGTTCCTGCTATTGCCACGCTTTGCCAGCTCGACCTTTTTCCTGCTGGCGTTGCTGGCACTGGTGGATTTCCTGTCGGGCGTTGCGCTGCGCACACGGCGCAGGCCGGAGCCCGCTCCAGCCGTTGCACGAGCGGGTCGGCGAACTGCTCCCGCGGCGCCGCCGCAAACAGGACCTGTCGAGGCGGCGCCGCCCACACCGGATCGTTCGCAACCAAAATCCCTCGATGGGGAAACGGCGGCGGCGCCGCCTTCGCCTGAGGTGCCGTCGCCTGAGCTTCAGCCCGGCAACAGCGCGCCGCCGCGATCTGACCCCCCGCCGCACTGACCTTTAATTCAGACGACTTGCCGCATCCGGATTCCGGCCCGGCGGAGCGGAATTTGGCTTGCAATGTAGGCGGTCCGGGCGTCGGCAAAGGAGCCGCGCCGCAACCCGCGTGTCTGTGGCGCGTGCGCGGCCGTGGCGATCAGATGGGTTACAAAATTCGAATCCGGCGACCAGCAACGGGGGCTGTGCGATCGCTGCGCCGGCCCACCCACCGGCACCAGCGCGACACAGGGCGTTGCTTCCACAACGAGGCCGTTATCGTTTCCCTTCGAAGGTTGCTCGTTGCTTGACATTGGAAGTCAGGACCGGGCTGAGTTGTCACGTTTTGGGACATTCGTCCCGTTGCCAAGTCCACCTCGCAAGAGACGTGCCGAATCTTCCCGTGAATTCCACGCCTCAGGCCAGCATGGTTTCCAGATTATTTATGAAGTTTTCATAGGCTCCGAACAGAGCCGGCCTAACGTGAGGTCCGAAGAATCAGGCTGGCCTGTCCCGAAGCGAGGCGATCTTGAGCACCATTGTTCCCCCACTATCGACGATCCTCGCTTCGCTCGGCCAAGCCGCGTTCATGTGGGATCTCGGCTCCGACGAGATGGTCTGGAGCGATCATGTGGCGTCGGTTTTCCCGGATATTCCGCGGGATGTGCTCGCGCGCGGTGCCGAATTTGCCAATCTGATCGAACCGCTGCGCTCCATCCGGTCCGATGCGCTGGCGCATTCGCCTCTTGCGCTTGGCGGCGAGGGCACGCCCTACCGTATCGAATATGCGGTTCGGACCTGCACCTCGGCCCCGCTGCAATGGATCGAGGAAACCGGCTGCTGGTTTGCCGGCGCCGACGGCAAGCCGGCGCGGGTACAGGGCATCGTTCGCGTCAACAACGAGCGCCATGCGCACGACGAGCAGCTCGTCAAACTGTCGCAGAACGATCCGCTGACTGGGGAGCTCAATCGCACGCATCTGATCGCATCTTTGGCCGAAATCATCGAGGAAGCCGCCCGCTTCCGGACCTCCTGCGCGTTCATGTTGATCGGCATCGACCATCTCGCGCGCGTCAACGATGCCTTCGGCTTCGCTGTGGCCGATGCCGTGATTTCGGAAGTGGGCAGGCGGATTCGCGCGCGGCTGCGCGGCGGCGACGTTCTCGGCCGCTTCTCCGGCAACAAGTTCGGGCTGGTCCTGAGAAACTGCACCATCGACGAGACCAACATCGCCGCCGAGCGGTTCCTGGCCACCATTCGCGATGAGGTGGTGCCGACCAAGTCCGGCCCGGTCTCGGTGACGGCCTCGATCGGCGCCGTCATTGCGCCACGCCACGCCCGCAGCGCCGAGGAGGCGATCAACCGTGCCCAGGAGACCCTCGACACGTCGAAGCGCCGACGCGCCGGGTCCTTTTCGCTATGGCGCCCCAACGTCGAGCGCGACGCCCAGCGACGGGTCAATATCCGGGTCACCGATGAAATCGTCACCGCGCTGAACGAGCGCCGCATCGTCACGGCCTTCGAACCGGTGGTGGACGCGCGTTTGCGCAAGGCATCGTTCTATGAGTGTCTGGTTCGCATGGAACAGGATGACGGGCGGGTGCTGCTGGCGCCCGACATCGTTCCGGTGGCCGAAAGGCTGGGGCTGATTCGCCTTGTGGACCACCGGGTGCTCGAACTCGTGGTGACTGAACTCGCGGCGTCCCCAAGCGTCAAGCTCAGCCTCAACATCTCGCCTGAAACCACGATGGACCCGGACTGGTGGGCCTCGATCGAATCGCTGATGCGCGCCCATCCCGGCGTTGCCGAGCGGCTGATCGTCGAGATCACCGAGACCGTGGCGATCCAGGATATCGACCACGTCCGCGGTTTCGTCGCGCGGCTGAAGAATTTCGGCAGCCGGATCGCCATCGATGATTTCGGCGCCGGCTACACCTCGTTCCGCAACCTGCGCAAGCTGGGCGTCGATATCGTCAAGATCGACGGCGCATTCGTGCAGAATCTTACCCACTCTGCCGACGATCGCGCTTTTGTGCAGACGCTGATCGATCTGGCGCGCCGGCTGGAAATCAAGACCGTTGCCGAATGGGTTCAGGATGAACAATCGGCGTCGATGCTGCGTGATTGGGGCTGCGATTACATCCAGGGGCGCCTGATCGGTCTTGCCTCGTCCGAACGGCCGTGGGGTCCCGCGATGGCCGGGGCGGTTTCGGCGGCGGGTTAAGATTCAAATCAGGTTGTCGCGAAAGGGTCCGTTCCGGCCCCCTGTGCAAGAAGGTCGCGGCCTCCGCAAGCCCACTCTCACCTTCACTCGATCGATGCGGCCGGGGCTAGAGGAAGCCCCAGCCGTCGATCGTATCGCGTCAGGTCTCGCCGCCGGCGAAGATGTCCTTCTTGATGACGGCGTGAACGCCCCAGTTTCCGTCAACCACCTGGGTGATGCCGAAGTCGACGCCGATCGTGATCAGGGAAATAGCCTCGTCCTCGGTCAGCTTCTTGGTCGTCATCAGGAATTTTCGCATCTTGCGGAACGCATCGCGCAAGGCGAGGTCGACCGAGGATTTCGAGTAGATGTCCGATTGCGCCTTGTCGCCAAGCTCGGCGAGATAGTTGGCGTAGCTGAAGCCGTGGACCAGCCATTCATCCCTGGTCTCCAGCATCGGATAGTCGAGGGCTTCGAGGGCTGTGCCGACCAGATCGGCCTTCTTGTGCAGGATGATCTGGAAGGTGCCGTTGAGCGAGCACTCGATGGCCGTGCCGCAAAGCTCCGAATCTCCCTGCGAAGCATGGGAGTCGCCGACCGATAGCAGGCCGCCTTCGACCGCGACCGGATAATACATCGTGGCGCCCTTGCCGATCCGCCAATTGTCGATGTTGCCGCCAACATAGTTCGGCGGGATCGAGTCGACGATGTCGGCTTCCTTCGGTGCGAGGCCGATGACGCCGAAATGCGGGCGAATCGGAATCCGCACATTCTTCAGGATTCCGTGGTTCTCCTTGACCGTGGCGTGATCGACCGGGACGCCGGGATAGTCGATGGTCTTGTGCACGACACCGAACGGGTCGGTCTGCGGGGTCCATCTGAAATTGTACACGGCCTTGGCCCAGTTGCGCTCACCGGTGGCGTCGACCTCATAGATCGTGACCACTTCGCGCGGCTTGGGATCGGTCAGGAGGTCCTTGTAGTGGAAACCCCACCAGGCGGCTGCGTTGCTGCCGAAAGCCTTTCCAGGGTATTTCGGATTGGCGCAAGGCCGCGGCGTGACGTCGATGATGCGAAGCTCGATCACGTCGCCTTCCTGCGCGCCGCGCACAAAGACCGGGCCGGTGCAGATGTGCACGCCCAGGCCTTCGCCGGCGCCGCGCCCGAACAGCGAGGCATCCATCGGTCCGGCGCCGCGGCGGTTCACGCCCTTCTTTTCCTTGGTCCAAAGGAATACACTTTCGGCACCGGGATCTCCCGACACCATGCGCTCGGCATCGTCATTGGCGTGATGAGTCAGCGCCTCAATCGTGATGAAATCGCCGGAATCGATCTCGACCTGCGGCTTCAGCTTCTTGCTGAAATACCCCCAATGCACGGTGTCGGCGTTTGCCGGCAGATGGTGATAGGAGCGCTTGGCCGGCTGGTTCTTCTCGGCGGCTGCGGCCATCTGCGGCGTCACCAGCGAAATTCCGCCCGCCGTCATCGCCGCTGCGCCGCCCGCCGCGGCAAAGCTCGATCTGAGGAAGGAGCGGCGCTCCTGGTCGAGCGTTTCCTTGAACTTGCGGTGGTGCAATTCGAAATCCGGACAATTCCTGTCGTCACCAGCACACATATTTTCTCTCCCCTGGTTCGTAAAAGGCTGCCTGCTCGCTCACAAGAAGCGATTGCCCTGCAAAAAGGGTGCCGCGCGGAGGCTCATCTGAACAATGAGCGGGATCATAATTGCCGGGGCGCCGGCACGCACGCAAGGGCAGTCCGGACGGTCCGCCGTCAGAGCTCCGTCGCGGACCCGAGGCCTCCGACAAGGGCGTATCGCGCCCGCGAGAACGCCAGGTCGCAGACCCGATGGCGGGCTCCAAGGAGGGGCCGGTACGTCGCGGGCTGTTGCTTCAACCGCGGAGGTTGCTGGAATGACGAATCGGCCGCCTTCGCGGCCGGTTGCTGCCTGCGCGAAGCGATCAAGTCCTGCCATGCAATGGCTGAACGGACCTCACGGGCGATTGCGGGGCAAGG
>Ga0306926_10002441_pt1 | contig 18941 bp, 14 predicted proteins | sample flu12Cox44000178_FD_203759 | JGI IMG/M metagenome (GOLD analysis project Ga0306926, IMG submission 203759) | Lab enrichment of tropical soil microbial communities from Luquillo Experimental Forest, Puerto Rico - flux8day.12C.oxic.44.000.178 (v2)... | ecosystem: Environmental > Terrestrial >... | reverse complement strand
CCGTGGGGCGGGCCCGCCGGGGCCGCCCGCGCCCTCGACGGGGTTTCGGCGCACGCTCCTAGTGCCAACGAAAGACTTGCGGCAAAGGCGACCGGCAAGCGGTAATGGACAACGGGCATCCCGCGATCCTTGGCGTTACGGCGTCCTCACGGCCGGAGCCAGAGAACGGGTCTTGTGCCAGGAATGGAGCCGCTATGGAAGGGGTTATCGCCGCCAATCTCGCCGCCGTCCGCAGCCGGATCGAGGCCGCCGCCCGCGCCGCGGGCCGGGCGCCCGACAGCGTCACCCTCGTCGCCGTCGGCAAGACCCACCCGGCGGCGAGCGTGCGTGCCGCGCTCGAAGCCGGTCACCGCGTCTTTGGCGAGAACCGGGTGCAGGAGGCGCAGGCCAAGTACCCGGCGCTGCGCGGGGCGTTTCCCGATCTTGCGCTGCACCTGATCGGGCCGTTGCAGACCAACAAGGTGCGCGATGCGGTGGCGCTGTGCGACGTGATCGAGACCGTCGACCGGCCGCGGCTCGCCGAAGCGTTGGCCCGCGAGATGGAGCGCAGCGGCCGCCGCCCGCCCTGCCTGATCGAGGTCAATACCGGCGAGGAGCCGCAAAAATCTGGGGTTCTGCCGACCGTGGCGGACGATTTCATCGTCGAGTGCCGCGACCATATCGGTTTGCCGATCGTCGGCCTGATGTGCGTGCCGCCGCTCGACGAGGAGCCGGCGCTGCATTTCGCGCTGTTGCGCGAGATCGCCCGGCGCACCGGGCTCGGTCTCCTCAGCATGGGGATGAGTGCCGATTTCGAAAAGGCGATCCGTTTTGGCGCCACCCATGTGCGCGTCGGCACCGCGATCTTCGGCGCCCGCGGCGGATCACACTAGCGCCGCGGCCGAGGAAGGCTGTAACCACCCCTTTGAGATTGAGGCGCACAAAGAGGGCACGCGTCTCATTTATGAGGCGAAAGACATGAAGCTATAGCCCTTTCTCATTGTGCGGCTGGCCCGAGTCTGCCACTCCGCTTCGTTCTGGTCGCCGCGACTGGATCCTGCCTCCCTTCAAGAGGCATCCCTGAATCAAAGCCTTCGAGCCTGACCCAAAAAGCCTACATGGCCTAATCGTCGGCAGCAGAGGACGGCTCTCGAAACCGTCAACGGCAGCTCAGCCTTAGCCGCGGGAACTGGTCTTCATGCCCCACAGCCGACCCTGCTCAGATGGAAGGGGCCCGTAAAGGCGGAGGGCACGGGGCGCACGGTGCCGAGCATCATTCTTTCACTGGCGTAAGGATGGGAGCACCCTTACCCTTCAGAAGTACCACGACGAACCGGGCCGGGCTCCGTGTTGTTGGCGTTGCGCCCCACGACGTGAACATCGGTGGGCCCCTCGTAGAACGTCAGCCCGGCCTTGAGCGTGACGGCCGGTTGGCCTTTTAGCCGAATGATGATCTGGCCTTCGAGCACGTAGGCGAACGCATGGGCATTGTGCCGATGAACCACATCCTGTGCGCCCGGCGGATGCGACACCTCAATCATGCGACCCTCCTTGCCCGGGTAGTCCGCGAGATCGATCGCGAACAGTTCCTTCACGTCTGCGGCTTCGGTCGGAACGGCTGTGAGCAGCAGAAGTGCCGCCAGAGAAACGTGGAAGTACAAATTAGGTCTCTTCATACGTTGTTCCTTTCAGCATCACAGTCGGGACACGCTATCGTAGAATCAATGACTCTAGATTCTCCGTCCGAGCTTTGACGCGAAGTGCCGAGGACCTGCCACCCAGCTCGCGCCAGCGGGTGTGATCTGTGGGTGTACCCCGGAGCAAGATCAGGCTTTTGACTGTGAGCGGCGGAGCCATTCGTCGAGGCCGATATGGCCAAGGCGCGCTTCGCCCAACGCACTAGTGAGCGCTCCTCGACGCGGCCGCCGAAGTATCGGGCCTCGGGGTCGCGCACGACCACACGGGTCGCCGACCGCCTTCAGATAGCGGGCGACGATTTCGTTGAACGGTGCTCGTTCCGGGCCGGCGATTTCGACGATGCTATTTCGCGGTGCCGCGAGCGCCACCTCGACGACGATAGCAGCAACGTGGTCCGCTGCGATGGGCTGGAACAGGCCGGGCGAGAGCCTGACCACGTTTCCGTCCGTACCTTCAGCGGCGATGCCACGGAGGAAATCCAGAAACTGGGTCGAGCGGATGATCGTATAGGGGATGCCGGAGGCCTCGATCAGTTTCTCTTGGGCGATCTCGGCGCGGAAATAGCCATTGTCAGGCATCCGGTCGGTTCCGACGATGGATAACGCGACATGGTGCCGGACGCCCGCCGCAGTCTCCTCCGCGAGAAGGTTGCGCCCGCGCCCGGAGGTCTCGAAGAACTCCAGCACAGCCTTGTCTTCAAATGACGGTGAGTTGGTGAGGTCGATTACCACCTGCGCGCCGGCGAGGCCTCTTTGAGGCCCTCGCCGGTGATGCTGTTGACACCGCTCTTGCGCGAGGCGGCGACGACCTCGTGACCGCCCTGGCGCAAAATGGCGACGGCCTTCGAACCGATCAGGCCGGTGCCCCCGATGACGACGATCTTCACGGGCTACCCCCGCTTGTCGGCGACTCAATTGGAATTCCCCGGATGCTTGCCCTGATAGCGGCACCAGGACTATACGTGCGACCACGTAGGCGGCGATATTGCTAAGGCGTGACGGGAATGATTCTGGTCCCGGGCTCAGCCCTGCATAAATGCCGCATTTGCTGCGCGGCAGGATGGCGCCATGAACAGCCTCGTATAAAGATGATCGCCTATCCGCGATTGTAAAATGCCTTTTAAGGAGGTACGAAACCGGCCTCCGATTAGGCAATTGCTATAAATCTGTTAGGTACTCGGATCGGAGTTCATTATTATCATGGCCATACGGATCAAGTCCGACAGGCTTCGCGCTTGCAGCTTCTCGATGATATGGGCGCGGTGCAGCTCGACCGTGCGAAAGCTGATGCGGAGGTGGTGGGCGATGGCTTTGTTGGGTTCGCCCGCGGCCACCAGCTCGAATACTTCACGCTCGCGGGGTGTCAGCGACACCGCGCGGGTTTGCAATGTGGCGCGTTCGAGACGCTCTTCATACGCCCTGTCGTTCCAACGCAGTGCTCGTTCGATGCTTTCGACCAGGGCGTCCTCGCGCAGCGGCTTCTCGATGAAATCGAATGCCCCGGCCTTCATTGCTGCAATCGCCAGCGGGACAGTGCCGTGGCCGGTAATGAATATCACCGGGATACGCCAGCCGCGAAGATTGAGCGTCTGCTGGAGCTCCAGTCCGCTCATCTGAGGCAGTTGTATGTCGAGTAACAGGCAACCGCTTCGCCGCGGGTGGTAATCTTCGAGAAACGAGCGCGCCGACGGAAACGCTTCCACAGAATACCCAGCGGCGCGCAGCATAAATCTCAGGCCTTGCCTGACGCCGGCATCATCATCGATGACGAAGACGGTCTTATCCGGCATCAGCGCTCGCTTCCGCTTTCGGCCGTCGGCAGATCAACGAAGAAGATCGCGCCGGAAGGAAAGTTGGGCGCCATCCGGAGGCTGCCGTCATGCGACTCGACAATTGAGCGGCTGATCGAGAGCCCCATCCCCATGCCTTCCGGCTTTGTCGTTACGAAAGGTTCGAACAGCCTGCTCGCCACCTCAGTGATCACGCCGGGTCCGGAATCGGCAACAGAAACTTGGACCATATGGCCGTTTTTGTATTGGGCCGCCACTACAATCGATCGCTTCCGGCTGCCAGCGGTCGCAATTGCATCTATGGCGTTTCTCAGAAGGTTCAGCAGCACCTGTTCGATTTGAATGTGATCGGCCAAGATAGGCGGCAAACCGCGATCAATCCGTGTTTCGATTTCGACCTCGTTTTGCATTGCCTCGACGCGAGCAAGACCGACCGCGGCGTCAATCAGCGGCCCTACCTCGACGAAAGCTCGTCGCCATGCTCCACCGCGCACAAACTCACGCAGTTGGGCAAGGACATCGCCTGCGCGTTCGGCCTGTTGCACGACTTCCGAAACGCCCTCGTATATCGTCGCAGGTTCGGGCGCTGGCCCCGCCAGAAGGCGAAGACAGCCGCGCGCATAGGCGGCAATCGCTGTCAGAGGCTGGCTGAGCTCGTGCGCCAAGGCCCCGGCCATCTCGCCGGCGAGCGAGACCCGCGAGACATGCGCCAGCTCAGCTTGGTGCTGGCGGGCTCGAGCCTCGACCTTTCGCCGAAGGGTGATGTCACGAATGATCAAGGTATACAGCTCGACAACGCCCGAGTCGTAACGCCCGACGCTGAGCTCGATCGGGAATACCTGACCATTCGCCCGCCGGGCATTGAGTTCCAAGACTCTCCCGTCGGCAGAGCGTGAAGATACGATCCGGCTCATCAGCGGAAGCTGATCCGGCACGGCACCGATGAGTTCGTCGATATCGAGCCCGATCAAGAGATGGCCGGGTTGGGCAAATAGGCGTTCAACCGCCGGATTTGTCGATTGGATTTTGCCGTTAGCATCGATCGTCAAGACGCCATCTCGTGCTGTATTCAGGATAGTAGCGCGGCGGGTTTCGCTTTCGGCAAGGGCACGCGACAAACGGTGTCTTTCGCTTACCACCGCGCCGAGCATCAGACCAGTTGTCGCCACCGCGAGCATTAACAGCTGAAAGTCGCGAAGTGTGGCCTCCGATTGGTCCTGAAGCTGGAGGCCTACGATCAGCCCAATCTGGATCCCGAGCACCGCCCAGCTGGTAGCGGTGAGGCCACGACGCACAGCAATCCAAATGAGCGGCAAAAACAAAACATAGAAGAGCCGAAAAGGTTGCTTGGTGACGACCCGCGAAAACACTAAAGCAAGTGCCACGGCAATACACGTCGCCTGCGCGACAATCTCGCAGAGCTGAAGCCAGAGGCGATTGTGATCGGCGGGTGCGGAGTATTCCTTCGACCGGGTCAAGGTCAGAAGTGGAGGCACAATTACGATAATGCCGATCGCGTCACCGATCCAATAATGAACTACTGCGTCTGGAAAACCGCTCCACGGCACGACCCCGGCGGCGGCATAGGTCGCCACATAGCCGCACGCCGCCAGCCCTGAACTGGTGATGGTCAGTACAATCAACAGAGCAACATCGGAAGCCTTGTGGAGGCTTGCCTCGAAACCTAGATGGCGCAAAACTGCGGTGGCGCCTGCATAACCACCAGTGACCGTGAGCGCGGCAATGACTATCGTAGCCGAGGGAAGAGACACCTCGGCAAGCGTCGCGGCCGATAACAGCTCTGCTGTAAATACCGCCGGGGACCAGCGCAGCCCCTTGACGATAAGCAGCGCTACCGCGAGACCCGCACTGGGGCTCCATGGCGTTATCCCGATGCCGTGCTGAGCCTCGATAAAGCTGAAGCGATCTAATGTCAGGTAAAGAGCAATGTACCCAACGGACAGCGCTAGGACCGCCCCGGCCCGATCGATCCGAGAACTTGCCGGGGCTGCCCACACTGGCACGCGCGGAAGATCTTTAGCGGCCTCTTCGCCTATCATGTGAGCTATCCCGATAATCAAGTCGCCGTGATGTCCTCGTACTTTCGCAGTCGCGCCGTCGCTCAATCGAGCGTCGAGCTCATAGACCATCGCGCGCATGACATCGATCCGAAGAGCCCGAGCGAACCTCGATCTCGCCAGCGTGAGACCATTTAAACTCTTCTGCCCTCCAATTTGGACACGTTGAGAGCCTCTCCCTATACGTAGTCACACGTATTCACCCCGGGCGAGCCGACGCCGCATGATCCCAACATATCCGAACGCCCGCCGCAGATCACCTACCTCCCGGTGTCACAATCTGGCCCCCGCAACGCTCAATCGATGAGTCATGGTGCATTGGTTACACAGCAGCAATTCGGCGACCGTACTGTCCCGACGAGAAGCCGCGCAGGATTTATCGTCCGGCAATTTCTCGCACCCGGGCGCGGCGTCTCGGTTTCCCCTACGGAGGCTATGCGTCGGGGCGCAACGCCCCTTCTCGCGCAGCTTGCGGGTGAGCTCCTCGCGGACGCGCTGCCGGTGGCGCTCGCGAGCAGCCCAGGATCAGATCAACAACCTGTTCCACCTCTGCGGCGATCACATTCCCCCCGCGTATACCGACCGATGGTCGCGTTCATGGCGGCGAACCGGTTGCCGGCGATCTATAGCGGCCGGGAATTCGTCGAGGCTGGAGGGCTGATCGGGTATTCGACGAATTATGACGATTTGTTGCGGCAGGCTGCGGGCTACGTCGACAGAATCCTAAAAGGCGAATCGCCAGGCGAGCTGCCGGCGCAACAAGCCGCGACGTTCGAGTTGCGGATCAACCTAGCCGCCGCGAAGGCACTCGAGCTGACCGTACCACCATCAATCCTTGCCCGCGCCGACGAGATCCTCGAATGAGGCGTCGTCTACACCCGGTAGGTGCGTTCACCGGACGAATTTCCCAAATGGCGCGCAGTCTCCGACACGAGCGCGCAATTTTCCGCACCCGCGGCGTAGCAGTACGGTTTTCCCGTACCGTCACGCTGACAGCGGCCGGGGCCTTTCTCGCTGAACCGTCGCGCGAACTATTGCAGTGAGGACTTTTAGCATGGTTTTACGTGACCAAGATCCCCAGCGACCCACTGGTTCCGTCGATGACGATGGCAGCCCACGCCATGACCAAAAGCGGAAGATATTCGAGCACCATTTCCTGTTCGGGAAATTGAGTGCCAGTGAAATCGATGCGTTGATCAACTATTCTCACGTCGAGCGCTATCGAGCCGGCCGCGAGATCTTCGCAAAAGGCTCGCCCGGCCAAAGCTTGATGGCAGTCCTGCGGGGGGGTGTTAAGATCAGTGCGCTTTCCGATAGCGGCAGGGAAATCGTTTTTACGATCTTCAACGCGGGCGAGATCTTCGGTGAAATTGCGCTGCTCGATGGCGACGAACGAAGCGCCGGCGCCACCGCGCTGACAGATTGCGAACTCTTGGTATTGAACCGGCGGGATCTTCTGCCCGTGCTCGAAAACCGGGCCGATCTTTGCATGATCCTCCTTAAAGTTCTGTGCCGCAAACTGCGGCTGACAACCGAACAGGTCGAGGACGTCATCTTTCGGAATCTCGAATCACGCGTCGCCAAAGCGCTCGTGCAGCTCGCCGAGGGCGTCGGTCTTCGTGGCGTCCATAGCCCCTCGGTCGAGCTGCACCTGTCCCAACGCGAGCTCGGCAACATGGCGGGCGGCAGTCGGGAAAGCATCAACAAACACCTTCAGATTTGGCACCGGCAAAGATTGATAGACCTCAGCAAGGGCTCGATCATGGTCCTGGACTTGGAGGCCATAAAACGCCTGATGTGAAGGAGGCAGCCGGTTCGCCGAACTGGCCGGGTGGTCATGTCAAAAATCGGATACTGTGTGGTACAGGAGTAGTAGTCTCGATTTCTTACGCTAGGCCGAACGATCGGAAGAACCTTGCCGCTCCATCTCGGTCCTGCGAATGGCCGGAATCGGCGTGCGCCGTGAAAAGGCAGCGCTTTCCAGACCTACATCCCCACCGGCGAAGGCTGGCTTTACCTGGCCGCCGTACTGGATCTGCATACCCCCAAGATCGTCGGCTGGTCGATGCGCGAGACGCTGCACACCGAAATCGCATTGAACGCGCTCACAATGGCGATCGTGCGGCAACGCCCACGACCGGGACTGATCCACCACTCCGATCGTGGCATTCAGTATGCTGCCGAGCTTATCGGTTGGCCCTCGCGCGATTAGGAATTACACCCTCGATGAGCCGCAAAGGTTATTGTCTGGACAACACGCCGATGGAGAGCTTCTTTCACAGCCTGAAGACCGAGCGGGTTCACCATCGGATTTATGGCACCCGCGCCGAGGCCCGCAGAGACTTCTTCCAATATATCGAGGGCTTCTACAATTCCCGTCGCCTGCATTCGGCCCTGGGCTACTTCAGCCCCGCGTTCGCTGAGCGTGTGGCGGCCTAACCCCGTCCACTTTTTTGGGGGAAGATCAACAGCAGCCGTTCGCCCTTGGTGGCGGCTAGCGTTGAAGTACGACGCCCCCGTGCGCAACGAGCCTTTGGGTCAGGCTCTGAGCTACGCGTCAACCACTTTGTAAACACCGCCTAACCGCTGCACATGCGCTTCAGCGCCTGCCACTCCGCTGCCGCGAGCAATGCGGGCCCGGTGGCGGGTATGTCGTCGGCTTCCAGCATGGCCATGCGGTCCGGGGTCAGAGGATGGTCGCGCAGGATCGACGGGATCCCGTCCTCGCCGGTTCCGGTGATCCGCTGCAACAGCGCACCCATTGGCGTGGCCGGGCGACCGAGCGAGTGCATCACCTTCACTGCGAACGCGTCGGCGGCAGTTTCGGCGGCACGCGAATGCGAGGCGCTGAGCACCAGCCGCCCAGTCATCAGCACTACGCCCGAACCTGTTACGTCGCCAAACAACAAGCCGACCAGAAACGACGTGCCGCCCTCGCGCAGCAGCCGCCGTAGCCCGTCGCGATGGGCTACATGGCCGAGTTCGTGCGACAGAACGGCGGCGAGCTCGTCCGGGCTCTGCGCCCTGTCCAGCAACCCGGACAAGACGTAGACCCTGCCGCCCGGCAGCGCGAACGCATTCGGCACCTTCGAACGCAGCAGCACCGGCTCGGGCGCAATCGGCAACCGTGCAGCCTCCTGCAGCCGTCCGACCAGCTTGTGCAGCGCGGCGTCGCCGTCCGGGTCCTCGCATTCAGCCCCGAACAACGCGCGCACGCGCGTGTCGACTGCATCGCCGAGCGGCTTTTCCCAGGCGTAGGGAAGAACAACCGTCAGGCGGTCGGCGAGGAACGGCATGCCGAACCACACCATCGCCAGGATGGCGGCCGCTGCTGCGAGCGAGGCGGATACGATGCGTGGTACCGAAACGGCCGAAACACCGCCGGGGCCGTCGAGCGCTGGGCACCGGCGCAGAATATCGGCCCGAATTGCCGGATCGCGCAGCTCCAGCCGCGCCAGCGGCGGCGCAGTGGTACACGCGAGGCGCAGCGCTCCTTCCGCGCCATCGACCCGGCGGATCGCGTTATAGGGCCAGGATGCCAACGACCGGCCAGCAGGGGCGTCGGTTTCGGCGATCAGCAACTGGTCGCCGAAGGTCAGCGCGACCGTCCGGCGCCGGCTGGATCGGCCATCGAAGAACACCGCCGGCTCCATGTGCGAGCCGCTAGAGGCCAAAGTCGAGACCGTCCGCCAGCCCTTCGCCAAATGCGCTGACGACGTCGCCGGCGGCCGCGACGTCGGCCGCGCAGGCGATGTTGATGACGGCGCAAGCCGCCACCACCCGCTGCCAAACCCGATGTAATGCGTAGATGCGCGCGAGCACGCCCAAGACGATTCCCAGCACCAGATACATCGCCAAATAGGCGGCGAAGCCCCAGACCGGCAATCGCCCGTGCAGGAGCATCTCAAATGCCCCGCCGACCGGCGCCGGGGAATGCAGCACAGCCGTCAACCCCGCGGCGGCTGCCGCGTAGCCGAGGAATACGAGCAGCCCGAGGCCGGTCAGTTTCCAATAGGTTCCGATCAGGCCGCCGGGCCGTAGGCGGCAGGCCACCGCTATGTTGCCGAACCGGATGCCGGCCGTCCACCAAGCCCATTCCTTGGCGCGGCGAACGGCGTGCAGAAACGGTAGAGCAACGAGCCCGAGACACCCCAGCACGATCGCGTACCCCGCGACCATGCCGCTACCCGCATCGCCCGACGGAGGGGGTCGCTGTCCGCCACCCCCGGTGGTCGAGAATTCAGCGACAAATCCGCCGAACAGCAGCAGCCACGGCAACAACCCGAGCAGCCACACCCACCAGACGCGCTTGAACAATTGCCAGCCGGTGGCTTCGAACCGGCCGGGCAGACTGCCGTACAGCGTATGGCGCAGTTTGTAGCGCTCGAGTGCTGCCGATTGCCAGGGATAGGCGAAGCCCAAACTCGGCACCAGCACGGGCCACCACAAGACCGACCGCGCGGCATAGGACCAGCCCGACCCGGTCATCCAGAAGCGCACCCCGCGCCATATCGTACGGGTCAGCCGGTAGCGCCTCGCCCGGTAGGCGGCGAACCGGCCAAAGGCGAGAAGCAGAAGATAGAGCGGCAGACTGGCGAACGCCTTGTATCGCTCGAATTCGAGACCGAGCACGAAATAGGCCAGGAACAGCGGTCCCAGCACGCTGATCGCGATCAGGAAGCCGAACAGCAGCTCCTTGGCGCGGCCGATATATTCGAGCGCGTCGCCGTCGATCTCGGTATGCGACCAGAGGTGCCGGCGGATGTCGGTGGTCAGCCAGAACCGATAAAAGCCGAAAGTGATCAGCTCGAGCAGCGCGCCGCGGGTGACCAGCCGGCGGAAAACGCCGTTGTTTCCGGTGAAAGCGAGCGGCGCGTCCGGGACGATATCGGTGGAAATGGCAGCGACGGACATCCTACCAAGCGTTCCGCAAGATCGTAAAGAATGGGTAAAGAGCGCTCGGCCGCTCGGGGTGGGCCGGTCGCCAGCGTCCGCCCCGGCGGATCACATACCCGCCGCAATCTCGGTGTAAATTCGGGTCGGCTAGGGTTGGCAAGAGCCTACGACGAAGCTCGTCGGCATTTCCCGGTTATTTCCCGGTTGCGGGCGTTATCCGGGAATTTGATTGGGCGCAAAGTCCCGGTTTCGCGCCAGAAATCGCTACGCAACTGTTCTCTAACTATCTGGTATAGCTAAGATTTCACGCGAAGACCTCGAGCTGCGACCCGTTATGTGCGGGAATTTTCCCGGTTTAACCGGGAACCTCGGCGCGCGCAGATCAGAGCAGGTGGCCGCTGCGCGTCGCCTTGGTGCGCAGGTAGCGCTGGTTGTGGCCGTTGAGGGAAAGACGTGCGGCACCCGTTCGGCGACATTATAGAAGCGCCACACGCCATCGACCTTCGTCTTGAGAATTTCGCCGCCAAGGACTCTTTGACGGACGAGGGCGGTGAGGCTGCACTGGCCGGACGCCGGGTTTTTGCGGTGTCCATTTGCGCCCTGTCTCGATTGACCAGCAGGCTCGAAGCACATGATATAGGGCAAGCGGGTGCACCAATTTTGCCCTCTCTAGCTCGAGTTACGAAAGATCACGAACTCAACCTCCCTGCAAAGTCGGTTGCTCGCGGACACCTGATGCTCCGTGACAATCCCACTGGATCGTACCTGGAAGCGCGCCTTCGGCGCGAGGTCCGCGGCGAGGTGCTGTTCGATCCGTTCAGTCGCGGGCGTTATGCGACCGATGCCTCGATCTACCAGATTGAGCCGTTGGGGGTGGTCGTGCCGAAGAGCCGCGAGGATGCGGCGGCGGCGATCGCGATCGCGCGCGAGGAAGGGGTGCCGGTATTGCCGCGCGGTGGTGGCACGTCGCAATGCGGCCAGACGGTGGCGCGGGCGCTGGTCATCGATTGCAGCAAATATCTCGACCGCGTGGTCTCGGTCGATGTCGAAGGCCGCCGCGCGCGGGTCGAGCCCGGCGTCGTGCTCGACCGGCTCAACCGGCTGCTGCGCCAACACAAACTGTTCTTCCCGGTCGATCCGTCGACGGCGAGCCGTGCGACGTTGGGCGGCATGACCGCCAACAACAGCTGCGGCTCGCGCTCATTGCGCTACGGCAACATGGTGCACAATGTGCGCGGCATCGACGCGCTGCTCGCCGACGGCAGCCTAGCGTGGTTTGGCGAGGTCCCGGGCAATTTCGACGACAGCGCGATGCCCGAGCGCTACCGCGACCTGGTGCGCAGGATGCGCGCGTTGCACCGGCGCGAGGCCGACGAGATCGAGCGATGGTTCCCGAAAGTGCTGCGCCGGGTCGGCGGCTACAACATCGACAGCGTCGACGACAATGGTCATAACATGGCGCGGCTTCTGGTCGGCTCCGAAGGCACGCTCGCCTTCTTCAACGAGATCGAGCTCGAATTGCAGCCCATCCCGGCGCACCGGGTGCTCGGCATCTGCCATTTCCCGAGCTTTTACGGCGCGATGGCCGCGACCCAGAAGATCGTCGAGCTGGGCCCGAGTGCGGTCGAACTGGTCGACCGCACGATGATCGAATTGTCGCGCGACATCCCGATGTTCCGCCCGATCGTCGACCGCTTTGTGCAGGGCGAGCCGGCGGCGATCCTGCTGACCGAGTTCGCCGGCGACGACCCGCCGGAAAACCTCCGCCGCCTAAAGGCGCTCGGCGAATTGATGGGGGATCTCGGCTTGTCGGGTGCGGTGGTCGAGGCGGTCGAGCCGGCCTTTCAGCAGGCGGTCTGGGAGGTTCGCGCGCAGGGCCTCAACATCATGATGTCGATGAAGGGCGACGGCAAACCGGTCTCGTTTCTCGAGGACTGCGCGGTCAGGCTCGAAGATCTCGCCGATTACACCGACCGCCTGACCCGGATCTTCGAAAAGCACGGCACCTACGGCACCTGGTACGCGCACGCCTCGGTCGGATGCCTCCATGTCCGCCCGGTGCTGAACGTCAAGCAGGAGCTCGAGGTCAAAAAGATGCGGGCGATCGCCGAAGAGGCCTTTGCGATGGTCCGCGAATATAAGGGCTCGCATTCGGGCGAGCACGGCGACGGGCTCGTGCGCTCGGAGTTTCACGAGGCGATGTTCGGCGGGCGCATCGTGCGCGCCTTCGAGGAGGTCAAGGATAGCTTCGATCCCGAGGGCGTATTCAACCCCGGCAAGATCGTCCGCGCGCCCAAGATGGACGACCGCAGCCTCTTTCGCTTCACGCCCGGCTACCGGCAATTGCCGATCGACACCGCGCTCGACTGGTCGGAATGGGGCGGGTTCCCGGCGGCCGCCGAGATGTGCAACAACAACGGCGCCTGCCGCGCCCGCGATGCCGGCGCCATGTGCCCGTCGTTCCGCGCGACGGGCGAGGAGCAGCATCTGACCCGCGGCCGCGCCAACACCTTGCGGCTGGCATTATCCGGCCAGCTCGGACCCGAGGCGCTGGTCTCCGACGACATGCACGAAACCATGGCGCTTTGCATCTCGTGCAAGGGCTGCAAGCGCGAATGCCCGACCGGTGTCGACATGGCGCGCATGAAGATTGAGTTTCTGCACCACTACCACCGCCGCCACGGTCTTACCGCACGCGACCGGTTGATCGCCTATCTGCCGCGCTATGCTCCCTATGCGGCACGCTTCGCACCGCTGCTGAATCTGCGCAACCGCATGCCCTCTCTCGCCCGGCTCGGAGAGCGGCTATCGGGGTTGAGCGCCCGTCGTAAACTGCCGGAATGGGCGCCGCGTCACTACCGCAGCGCCGACCCCCACCCTACCCCTCCCCTGGTTCCGGAGGAGGGAAGGGAGGGGGACCGCGAGGTCGTGCTGCTGGTCGACACCTTCAACCGCTATTTCGAGCCGGAAAACGCCCGCGCCGCCGAGCGTGTCCTGGCGCGCGCCGGCTACCGCGTCGTCAGTTCGGACCCGCCAAACGGCCGCCCATTATGCTGCGGCCGCAGCTTTCTCGCGGCGGGTCTCGTCGACGAGGCGCGGCACGAGGCGAGACGCATGCTCGATGTGCTCGCGCCCTATGTCGCGGCCGGCACACCGATCGTCGGGCTCGAGCCCTCCTGTGTACTGACGCTGCGCGACGAGTTGTCGGCGATCTTGCCGGGCGCAGCAACAAACGCGCTCGCCGAGCGGGCCCGGCTGTTCGAAGAATTCGTCGGCAGCGAGCGGGAGGCCGGCCGCTTCGCGCTTCCGCTCGCCGCGATGGAAGGCCGGACCGCGTTGCTGCACGGGCATTGCCACCAGAAGGCGTTTGCGACGGTCGGTGCGGCGGTGAAGGCGTTGCAGCTGATCCCCGGCCTCGCCGTCGAGACCTTCGATTCAAGCTGTTGCGGCATGGCCGGGTCGTTCGGCTACGAGGTCGAGCATTACGAAATGTCGCTGAAGATCGGCGAGCTCGGCGTCTTGCCGGAGATGCGGGCAGCACCCGCCGAGACGCTCCTTGTCGCCAACGGTACCAGCTGCCGTCACCAGATCGCCGACACCATCGGCCGCGAGGCCCGCCATCTCGTCCGCATTCTCGACGATGCGTCGAGGATGGCAAAGGCTACACGGGAGCCGTTTCCAGGCGGCTCTCCGCCGCCTCGCTGATGATGCGGGCGAGTTCGGGCTGGCGCCCGAGCAGCTGACGAAAATCGACGATGTCGAGGCGCAAGAGCGTGCAATGTTGCGTCGCGATGATCGTGGCATTGCGCGGCTCGCCGGTAAGCAACGCGACTTCGCCAAAGAAGTCTCCCGCTCCAAGACAGATCGCTTCCGGAAGCAGGCGGATTTCGACCTCGCCCGAGACGACAAAATACATGCAATCGCCGCGCTCGCCGCGCCTTATGATGGCCGCTCCGGCCGGATAATCGCGCGGCCGCAGCAGCTGGGCGACATCGGCGATGACGGCAGCGCCGACATTGTGGAAGAACGGAACCTTGGCGACGAGGTCCCAGGTCCGCAAAAACTCGCGCCGCCGCGTTTCCTCGAAATAGCCGGTCGCGAGAATGCCCGCCCACAGGGCGATGACGGCAATGCCGCTGAGCATGACGAGGCCGGACAATATCCGGCCGAGTGCGGTCTTTGGCACGACATCGCCATAGCCGGTGGTCGTCATCGTGACGATCGCCCACCACAGCGCCGCCGGGATCGAGCCAAAGACTTCGGGCTGGGTCGAGCGTTCCAATAAATAGGCGAGGCTCGCCGCGAGCAGTAAAAGGATGCCAAAGCCGAGAAGCACCGAGAGCAAGGCTTGCCGCGCGTTGGTGATCACCCGCTCCAGGCTCGCCAAACCCGGGGAGTAGCGCACGAGCTTGAAGGCCCAGATGAACGCGAACAGGCTTGCATGGCCGGGATCGAAAGCGACGTCGAGCACACCCGGAAGGGCGCCGAGAAAATCGAAGACGCCGCCGAGCGAGGTGGCCCAGGCGAGCCGCGACTGCCACTTGCCGCGGGCCGCGGCACCGGGAGCCCCGGGTGCAGCGACCAAACGCAGCACGTATTCGGCAAAGAAAAACGCGCAGACGATCTGAAACCCGGCATTCAGCGCGTCGTTGTAGGCCACGCGCCACTCCGCCACCGTGTCTGCAAGCATAATGCCGATCCCGGCCGCGACCATCGCATGGTGCACGCCGCGGAAGACCTGCGCCGCACGGTCGCGAGTCTCCGGCTGCAGCAGTTGGTAGAGCCGGCGCTCGTCCATGCCGCATTCTAGAGGTTCGGCGGACCGCCCGGAATAGGGGGCATCCTTTCCGAGCCGAGGCCGCTTTCTCTCGGCGCGGCAAGCTGCTTCGGGACAGTCGGGGCGTCGTTCCCGCGCCGTGCGTTTTCTGATATAGAGGGAGCGATTGCGGGGGACGGTGGCAATTTTTCCGAATAATCGGCGCGCCCTTTTCGCCTTTGTCCACGACGTGCTGATGGCGGCGCTGTCGGTGGTGGTGTCGCTCTATTTGCGGCTCGGCGGTGACATCGTCCACTACAAGCCGCCGCTGACGATCACCTATATCCTGAGCTTTACGCTGATCGCCGCCGGCGTCTTTCTGCTGACTGGGCTCTACCGCGGCATCTGGCGTTACGCTTCGCTTCCCGATCTGTTCAACATCGCCCGCGCCGTGACCCTCGCGGTCGCGGTCTTCCTGCCGGTGATGTTCGTCCTCACCCGCCTCGAAGCGCTGCCGCGGTCGACGATGCTGATCGATTGGTTCGTGCTGGTTGCACTGTTGGGGGCACCGCGGCTCGCCTATCGGCTGTTCAAGGATCGCGGCCTCGATCACATTTTCGAGCGCGCCAAGCATCCGAGCGTTCCGGTGCTGCTGATCAGCACCAAGGACGGCGCCGACACCTTTATTCGCGAGATGACGCGCGACCCGCGCGCGGTCTACCGCGTGGTCGGCGTGCTCGCCGACACGCCCTCGCGCGTCGGCCGCGAGATCTATCGTGTGCCGGTGCTCGGCACGATCGATACCCTCGAAGCGGTGGTCGAGCGGCTCGACCGGCGCGGCCGGCGCCCGCAAAAGCTGATCGTCACCGCACAGAATTTTTCCGGTGCGCAAATCCGCGGGCTGCTCGAGCGCGCCGATGCGCTGGCGATCCCGCTGGCGCGGCTGCCGCGGCTCACCGACTTTCGCCGCAACCTCGACGACGCCGAACGCGCGGTCGAGCCGATCGCGCTCGAGGATCTGCTAGGCCGGCCGCAGGCAGTGCTCGACCGCGACGCGATGACCCGGCTGATCGCCCGGCACCGGGTGCTGGTCACCGGCGCTGGCGGGACGATCGGCGCCGAGCTCGCCCGGCAGATCGCCGCCTTTTCGCCCGCCCGCTTGGTGCTTCTCGACAATGGCGAATACGCTCTCTACGCGATCGATGCGGAGCTGCGCGAGCGCTTTCCGGAGTTGGCACTGTTGCCGCTGCTGCGCGACGTGCGCGAGCGCCAGCAGGTCGAAGAGGTGATATCCGCCGAACGGCCCGAGATCGTGTTTCACGCGGCCGCGCTCAAGCACCTGCCGATGGTCGAGAGCAACCCGATCGAGGGTGTTTTGACCAACATCATCGGCAGCCGCAATGTCGCCGAAGCGGCGCGGGCCTTTGGCGCCTCGCTGGTCGTAATGATCTCGACGGACAAGGCAGTCAACCCGACCAGTGTCTTGGGCGCCACCAAACGCCTGGCCGAGAGCTTCTGCCAGGCGCTCGATCTCTACGAGGGGCGCCGCCGCGCCGCCTATGCGCAGGGGACCCGCTACGTCACCGTGCGTTTTGGCAATGTGCTCGGCTCTACTGGATCGGTCGTGCCATTGTTCGCTCGCCAGCTCGCCGCTGGCGGGCCGCTGACCGTAACCGATCCCGAGGTCGCCCGCTTTTTCATGACCGTGCGCGAGGCGGTCGAGCTGGTTTTGCAGGCCTCGGCACTGGCACCCGCGGCCGAGACGACCGACACGCGCGGCAAGATTTTCGTCCTCGACATGGGCGAGCCGGTCAAGATCGTCGATCTGGCGCGCCAGATGATCCGCCTCGCCGGGCGGCGTCCCGACGAGGACATCAAGATCGAGTTCATCGGTCTGCGCCCCGGGGAAAAGCTGCACGAGGAGCTGTTTCATCCGGCCGAGCCGCCGATGCCGACGGCGAACCCGGCGATCCGGCTCGCCGCGCCGCGCACCGCCGACTATGCGATGCTGGTGCGCTCGATCGACGAGCTCGAGGAGAACGCGCACCTGCGCCGTGAGGATCGGATGCTCGAGATCCTCGGGCGCCTGGTGCCCGAATACCGCCGTAGCACCACCAGGCCGAGCGCCGCCGCGGCATCGGGGGATTGAGCCGTCAGGCCCGCCGGCATTGCCTGACCTCCTCAGGTCAGCATCCGCTCCAGCGCCTCCAGGGTGTCGGCCTCGCCGACCGGCTTGTCCCAGCGGATGCGGTGGATGCGCGGAAAGCGCATCGCCACCCCGGATTTGTGGCGGCTCGAACGGTGCACGCTGTCGAACGCGATCTCGAGGACGATTTCCGGCGAAACCTCGCGCACCGGCCCCCAGCGTTGCACGGTGTTGTTGCGCACCCAGCGGTCGAGACGCAGCAATTCCTCGTCGGTGAACCCCGAATAGGCCTTGCCGACCGGCACCAGCTCGTCGCCGCGCCAAGCCCCGAACGTGTAGTCGGAATAAAACGACGAGCGTTTGCCGTGGCCGCGCTGGGCATACATCAGCACCGTGTCGAGGGTCAGCGCGCCCCGCTTCCACTTGAACCACGGGCCCTTCGGCCGACCCGAGACATAGGCCGAATCGGCCCGCTTCAGCATCAGCCCTTCGATGCCGCGCTCGCGCGCGCCGTCGCGCAATTCGCGCAGCTCGTCCCAGCCGGCGAACGGCACCAGCTGCGACAAGTCGAGACCCGGCCGAGGCTCTTTCGCGTACCATGATTCGAGCCGCGCCCGGCGCTCGGCAAACGGCAACCCGCGCAGATCCTCCGCATCCTCGCGCAGGATATCGTAGAGCCGCACCGCGGCGGGGTGGTCGCGCAGGAGCTTGGGGTTCGGGGTCTGGCGGTTGAGCCGTTGCTGCAGCTCGTTGAACGAGGCGACTGCGCCGTCGCGCAGGACGAGGAGCTCACCGTCGAGGGTGACCGCGGCCGGCATCGCCTCGACAACCTCGGGAAAAGCAGCGCCGATGTCGTCGCCGGAGCGCGAGTAGAGCCGCCTCTCGCCGCCACGGGCGACGAGCTGAACGCGGATGCCGTCCCATTTCCATTCGGCGAGGTAGTCGTGCGGGTCGAGACCTTCGAGCTCCGCATACTCGAGCGGCTGGGCCAGCATCAGCGGGCTGAAGGTCGGCAGATCCGCGGTCTGCGGGGCCGGCTGGCGGCCTTCGAGCCAATCGAACAGCGGCAGGTAAGGGGGCGCCAGCCCGTGCCAGACCTCTTCGATGCGCTCGACCCCGACCCCGCCCCATTCGGCCAGCGCGATCTTGGCCAGGCGCGCCGACACACCGATGCGCAGACTGCCGGTCACGAGCTTGAGGAGCGCCCAGCGCCCGGTCGCATCGAGCGCGTCGAGCCACGGCGCGAGCAGGTGGCCGACCTCGCCGCGGCTGGCGCGTTTGAGCTGATCGACGATCTCGGCGAGGCTCGGAACGACAATCTCGGCGCCGACAGCCTCGGGCCAGATCAGCGAAACGGTCTCGGCGAGGTCTCCGACGAAATCATACGACCACCCGAGGAGCTCCGGGTCGACTCGTGTGGCGGCAAGCGCGTGGACCTGGCTCGGCTTGGCCGCATCGAATACCAGCTCGCCGGTCAAGGCGGCCAAGGCCCAGCCGCGCTCCGGGTCGGCCACCGTGGCGAAATATTCCCGCATCAGCCGCAACTTGCCATTGCGCGACGGGGTGAACAGCAGCGCGTCGAGGAGCGCGGCGAAGCGG